>Ga0172375_10000682_pt1 | contig 54591 bp, 49 predicted proteins | sample LakKiv1m_FD_114537 | JGI IMG/M metagenome (GOLD analysis project Ga0172375, IMG submission 114537) | Freshwater microbial communities from Kabuno Bay, South-Kivu, Congo - kab_092012_11.1m | ecosystem: Environmental > Aquatic > Freshwater > Lake | place: Democratic Republic of the Congo...
GAAGCTTCCTCCGGGTTTCCAGCGTTCGGAATTCCTGCTTGAGCACGGGCTTATCGACATGATCGTGCACCGTAAGAACATGAAAGATATTTTAAGCCAGCTGCTTGACTATTTGGCTTAATTTTGTATAATGTTTTCCTAATAACTACTTGGTATAAAGGAGTAATCAATGGCTCAGGTAAGCTTAAGGAATGTTTGCAAGGTTTTTCCCGGCAATGTCATGGCGGTCAATAATATCAACTTAGGCATTGAGAACAAGGAATTTATGGTGCTGGTCGGCCCATCCGGATGCGGTAAATCCACCACCTTAAGGATGATCGCAGGCCTGGAAGAGATAAGCTCGGGTGATATTTATATCGGGAACAAGCTGGTTAATGATGTCCCGGCCAAGGACAGGGATATTGCCATGGTTTTTCAGAATTACGCGCTTTATCCGCATATGACTGTTTTTGAGAATATGTCATTTGGTTTGCGCCTGGCCCACATACCTAAGCAGGAGATCAACCTGCGGGTAACCGAGGCCGCCGACATCCTGGGGATCAAGCGCCTGTTGCACCGTAAGCCCCGCGAGCTCTCCGGCGGGGAGAGGCAACGGGTGGCTGTAGGAAGGGCCATTGTCAGAAAGCCCATGGTTTTTCTCTTCGATGAACCTTTAAGCAACCTTGATGCCAAGATGCGCGTGCAGATGCGCACGGAGATCCATAAGCTGCACATAAGGCTGCAGACCACCATTATTTACGTCACTCACGACCAGGTGGAAGCCATGACCATGGGGGACCGTATCGCGGTCATGAAAGACGGCATCCTGAATCAATTAGCCGATCCTATAGATGTCTATGACCATCCGAAAAATAAGTTTGTCGCCGGATTTATCGGTTCTCCGCCCATGAACTTTATGCAGGGGACAATTATAAAGAAAGAGGGCCGGCTTTATTTTGACGAAGGCAAGATCCAGGTCAAGCTGGTTGAAAGCATGTACAAGAAAATGACCAATTATCTCGGGATGGAGGTCTTCTTCGGCATCCGTTCCGAGGATATCTATGATAAATTGTTTGTTTCTGAAGCCCCTCCGGAAAATATCGTCCGGGTAAACTGCGAGGTCTTCGAACCGATGGGCTCGGAGGTTTACCTTTACCTGAATACAGGGCGCCACACCTTTATCGCCCGCGTGGGAGCGCATGACCGGCCGAAGGTAAATCAGGAGATGGACGTGGTTTTTGATATGAGTAAAGTGCATTTCTTCGACAAGAATACCGAAGAAACCATCGTTTAAGTTCCGGGATCAAAATAGCTTAAGATCTTTATGCGTCAAAATAGCGTCCGGAAAAAAATCTACCTTTTCCTTGCCGGCCTCTGTGTCCTCGCCCTCTTAATAAGCTCTATTCTTTTTCATCAAAAGATACAATTAGGTATCCTGTTCATTTTCCTCCTTGCCAATATACTGATCCTGATCTTCCAGCTGCGCTCGTTTTCCTCCAGAAGCTACCAGGCCCGGGCGCTTATTGAGAACTGCCAGGTGCAGGTCAACATCCTTAATGTCGAGAATGCTAAAAGCCGGGAATTTAGCACGAGCCTCAAATCCAGGATCACCCGTTATGACAACCTCAAAAAGATCATCGAAGACCTTAACCGCAGCTTATTGCTGGATTCCGTCGTAGATGTCTTGACGCAGGCGGTCTATTCCCTCATTTCCGCAAGGAGAGGGAGAGCTCTGCTTTTTCTTGTCAATAATCAGGCGCAGAAACTTGAACTGGTGCGCTCGATAAAAGAGGATAATGACGAGGTGATCTTAGCTAAAGACGGGGATACTTTTGACCAGTGGGTCATCAGGCATTCGGGACCATTGTTAATAGAGGATTTAAAAACAGATTTCCGTTTTGACGCCGATTCCTCTGCTAACCCGCCGTTACGCCCGCTCTCCTCGATCATCAGCTCCCCCTTGATCAGCCATAATTCCCTGTTGGGTTTATTAAGGATGGAACACAGGGAAAGCGGATTTTTTACGCAGGATGACCTGCGATTTCTGGCTTTAGTTTCAGACCTTGGGGCAGTGGCCCTGGAGAACAGCCTGCTTTTCCAGAAGACCCAGGACCTGGCTATTCATGACGACCTGACCAGGTTGTATACCAGGCATTATTTCCTTGGGAGGCTCAATGACGAGGCCAAGAGATGCTTAAGGCTGGACCAGAACCTTTCGCTCTTGATGATCGACATAGATTTTTTCAAGCAATACAACGATAAATTCGGGCATACCGCCGGGGATATAGTATTGAAAAAGATCTCCTCCCTTATGAAAGAGTCATTGAGCCAGTTTAATTTCCTGGTCAGCCGGTTTGGAGGCGAGGAGTTCATGGTCATGCTCTCCGGTTTAGATAAAAAGAAATCCCTGCAGGCTGCCGAGGCCTTGCGCCGGAGGATCGAAAAAGAAAAAATAAGCCTGCGCAGACAGGATACTACGGTGACCGTTTCTATCGGGGTGGCCAGTATGCCGCTTGATACAAAGGATGAAGATGACCTGGTGCTCAAAGCCGATAAGGCAATGTATATGGCCAAACAAAAAGGAAGAAATCGGGTATGCTGCATATAATATTGTATCTGATCATGACAGCCGTTTGGTTTCTGTTGCTGCGTGATTCCCTGGCGCTCCAGTTGGCCGGTAAAACGGCTGAACTGGATAAGCTCTTTATGGAGAACTCAGGGCTGCTAAAGGATAAGCACCGGCTTGAGGAGCAGAACGCCGGGCTGGACAAGGAATTCAGCCAGACACTGGAGCTTTATGAGCTGACCAAGGACATCTGCAAGAGCCTGGATGAGGAGAGGGTGTTTAACATTTTCCGCCAGAACCTGGAGAAGCATATTGGGCCAGGCGACTGCCGTTATATCAAGGATAGCGCTGAACTCGTCAAATATAAAGATTATACTGTGCTGCCTCTGGACTCATCGGAAAATCAGCCGATAGGTTATCTGGCCTGCGGCAATGTCACAGAGGAGGATAGGGACAAGCTTTCCATCCTGGCTCAGCAGTTCCTCATTGGCCTGCGAAGGGCCGTCCTTTATCAAAAAGTAAGCGAACTGGCAATTATCGATACCCTGACGCAGGTTTACTCTAGAAGGTATTTCCTCGAGCGTTTCAATGAAGAATTGTGCCGTTCCAGAAATAATAAATTGCACGTGTGTTTTCTCCTGGCCGATATAGATAATTTCAAGCAGTATAATGACCGCTACGGCCATTTGGTAGGCGACGGCATATTGCGGCAGGTTTCTAAAACCATCCGCGATACGATCAGGCAGATAGATTTTATCGGCCGCTACGGCGGGGAGGAGCTCTCCATTATCCTGGCTGAAACCGACAGGGAGCAGGCGAATTTTGCCGCCGAACGTATCCGCCAGGCGGTTGCCGCGGATGTGATCAAGGTTTATGATGAAAAACTTAAAGTTACCGTAAGCATCGGTGTATCCGCTTTTCCGGACAATGCCGGGCATCTTAAAGACCTGATCGAACTGGCGGACCAGGCGCTTTATCAGGCCAAGGCCGCCGGAAAGAACAAAGTTTGCTTTGCTTAGAAAATGGGGTCAGAATTATTTATTATCACGGGGTAATCCCTTAAATAAATAATTCTGACCCCATTTTCTTTTTAAGATTATTTCTTGAAAAGCGGTGTTTTTTAATATAGAATACCACACATGGCCAAGAGTTCCATCATCGGGATAGACCTGGGCGGCACCAATTTAAAATGCGCCCTGCTTGACGGAAATTTGAAAGTCAAAGCCAAGAATTATTTCAGCACCAAAAGCTTTGATAATAAGCTTAAGCTTATCCAGGGGATCGCTGACTCCATAAACAGTTTTATTTCGCTGCACGGCATACCCAGAAATGCTGTTCTGGGAGTAGGCATAGGCCTGCCCGGGCCGGTAGATATTTTTAAGGGAGTGGTGCATTTCCTGCCGAATATCCCCGGGTGGAGAGAGGTTGGGCTTAAGAAAATCCTGGAGCAAAAGACCGGCTTGCCCGTTTTTCTTGATAATGACGCCAAGCTTATGGCTCTGGCAGAGTACAGGGCCGGCCAGGCAAAAAAATTTAAAAATGCTTTATGCCTGACACTAGGTACCGGGGTCGGCGGAGGGTTGATCATCAACGGTTCTTTGTACAGGGGCAGTGATAACGCCGCAGGCGAGATAGGCCATGTGCCTATTAATGAAAAAGGGCCACTTTGCCCCTGCGGAGGCAGCGCCTGCCTTGAGGCCTACATCGGCAATGCCAGGATACTTAAAGAAGCGCGTAAATTATTCGGCCCGGGGATCACCCTTGAGAAGATCAGCGTTTTAGCTAAAGCCAATAATGCCAGAGCGATAGGTTTCTGGGTCAAAGTGGGAGAGCGCCTGGGCATAGCCTTAAGCGGAGTGATAAATCTGCTTAATCTTGATGCGGTGGTGATCGGCGGAGGGGTTTCTGATGCCGGGAAAGCATTGTTCGAAAGTACCCGCAAAACTATTTCGCTGCGGGCAATGAGCGTGCAGGCCAAAAGAGTAAAGATATTTAAAGCCAGGTTAGGCAATGACGCCGGGATCATCGGCGCGGGGTTCTTAGTCAAGGAGAGACAGGTTAGATGAAAATATTTATCGATACGGCAAGCGTTAAAGAGATCAAAGAGGCATCCAGCCTCGGGCTTATTGACGGGGTAACCACTAATCCCACCCTTGTGGCCAAAGAAGGCCGGGCCCACGACCAGGTATTAAATGAAATATGCGCTTTGGTAAGCGGGCCGGTAAGTGCCGAGGCGATCAGCCTTGATTCAGCGGGTATGGTTAGCGAGGCGCGCCGCTTGGTAAAACTTGCCGGGAATATAGTAGTCAAGATCCCGCTAACGAGAGAGGGGCTCAAGGCGGTAAAGACATTGAGCGCTGAAGGGATCAAGACCAATGTTACTCTTTGTTTTTCCGCGGCTCAAGCGCTTTTAGCTGCCAAGGCTGGGGCTACTTATATATCGCCGTTTATCGGAAGGTTGGATGATATCTCCCAGGATGGGATGGACCTGATCCATAATATAAAAAAGATCTACGCGAACTATGGCTTTAAGACCCAGATAATCGTGGCCTCGGTGCGTAATCCCATGCATGTTGTCAATGCCGCATTGATCGGCGCGGATATCTGCACTATACCTTACCTGGTGATCGAACAGCTAATCAAGCATCCTCTGACCGACATAGGGATTAACAGGTTTTTGGAAGACTATAAGAAAATTCCCCCAAAGTAATGTCAAAGAAAGCATCCCAATTCCTTTTAGCCTTTATTTTATGTTCAGGCCTGGCCTTTGCCGAAGAGGGTAGGGAATCGCCGATAATCATAAACGGCGACAATGTAGAGTACTCCACCGACAACAAAGAAGTGACTGCCACGGGGAATATTGAAGTCATTTACAAGGGTGCCAAGCTTACCTGTAATAAGCTCAAGGTCAATATGCAGACCAAAGAGGGCCTGGCCGAAGGCAACGCGCGCCTTGAGGACGCAAAAGGGGTGATTACGGGTGAGAGGATCATTTATGACTTTCAGAACAAGACCGGGGTGATCGTTAACGCCAATTTCCGCGCCAACCCTTATTTCGGGAAAGCCAGGAAGGTGGAAAAAGTAAGCGACTCGGAATTCGTGGCTAAAAACGGTTATATGACCACCTGCAACCTGGATCACCCGCATTACCGTTTCGCGGTCAAGAAGCTGAATATGTTCCCGGGGGAGAAAATGCAGGCGCAGGAGGCCACACTTTACCTTGGGGCAGTTCCGGTGGCCTATCTGCCGCGGTTCAATTATTCAATGAAAGAGCCGATCATGCATGTGCAGGTAGAGCCGGGCAAGAGGAAGGACTGGGGCCTCTATATTTTAAATACCTGGCGTTATAACCTTACCGACAATGTTAACGCCCGGGTTTCACTGGATTACCGCTCTAAACTTGGCTTTGCCGAAGGGTTTGACATAAACTACACGAAATCCCCGGTGGGGAAAGGGGATTTTAAGTTTTATTATACCAATGAAAAGCCCGATGATCTTCCGGAAGGCTCCTCCCCCTCGGAATTCCAGCGTTATTTCATGCGCTGGCGCCATAAATGGAATATTGACCCGGCCACTAATATCACGGCAGAGTTCTATAAGATAACCGATAAGAGAAGAAAGGTTGACGCTGAGCATGAAATCCTTAAGGACTATTTTTTCCGCGAATATGAAAAAGATTCCGAGCCCTTAAGCTATCTGCTTTTCCACCATTCCTTTAATTATTCCAGTATTGATGTACTCCTGCAGAAACGCACCAACCACTGGTTTGACCAGCTGGATAAGCAGCCGGAAATAGACTACAGCCTGCCGAGCATTCAGCTGGGGACGAGCCCGCTTTATTTTGAGAATGTCACCCAGTTAGCTAATTACAATAAGAAGACGACCTTTACGACTACACCGGCAACAACCGGCGATATAACTGTCACCCGTTTTGACACCACCAATAAATTATCCTTGCCCACGAAAGTGGGCTTTATTGAATTTAAGCCTTTTGCCTCCAGCCGCCAGACATTTTATGATAAAGGGGCAAATGGAGAAAGCGGCATAGTGCGCACGATCTTCTCCGGCGGCGTTGACCTGAGCACCAAGTTTTACCGCATCTTTGACGTTAAGACGAATTTCATGGGTTTGGATATAAACGCCCTGCGCCATATCATTACCCCCACAGTCGGATACTTGTATACGCATACACCTACTATCCCGGGAGCTAACATTAGGCAGATCGACAGCGTTGATTCGATAACCCGCGGCAACACCGCCTCTTTAGGCTTATCGAATAAATTACAGACCAAGCGCCAGGGGCAAAGCGTGGATATCGTAGATTTTTTGATAACCACAGATTACGTGTTTGACCCCAAGTCCGGTTCCAGTAATGGTTTTGTTAATAACAGCATCCTTACAAATAGCGGCAATAAACTTCATAGCCAATTTTCCGACCTGCTTTTTAAGTTGAAAGTTATCCCGTATTCCTGGGTGCGTTTTGAAAGTGAAGCAACATTTGAGCATTCTGATCATGATAATATAAATTACAACCGTTTTTCACTGGCAAACTACGATCTATCTTTTGACCTGGGAGCAGGCCGCTCTTTTTCCATCGGCCAGCGCTATGAACGAAAGGGCAAGAATGAGGTCACTATGGGTTTTAATTGGCGCTTAAGCCCCAAGTGGAAGTTCTCTATTTACCAGCGTTATAACCTCAAAAATTCAACTGTGCTTAACCGTGGTTCCCAGGAGCAGCAGTACACCTTAACCCGCGACCTGCATTGCTGGGAGGTGGATATGGCTTATAACATCAAAAAGAACGAAGGCTCAACCATTTACTTTACCTTCCGGCTTAAGGCCTTCCCTGAAAATGAATTCGGATTTGACCAGGCCACGCATACGGTAAAATCCGGAGCACAGTAAAAGAGGATTTGAATGAATATTTCGATAATCGGTTCAGGTTATGTGGGGTTGGTTACCGGCGCCTGCTTTGCCGAATTAGGGAACAGGGTTATTTGCGCTGATAACGATATCAAGAAAATATCCGGGCTTAAGAAAGGTCTGGTCCCTATTTACGAACCGGGCCTTAAAGAGCTTATCTCCTATAACCTGAAGAACAAGAGGCTGAAATTCACTTCAAGCATAGGGGAGGCGGTTAAAGCGAGCGAGGTGATCTTTATTGCCGTAGGCACCCCTACCCTTGAAAACGGAGAGGCCGACCTTACCGGCATAGAGAAAGTTGCCCGCAGCATTGCCCAGCATATGGACGGCTATCGCCTGATCGTCGAAAAATCCACCGTGCCGGTAGAGACGGGCGCCTGGGTCAAAAAGACGATCGCCACCTACGTCAAGAAGGGCCATAAATTCGACGTGGTTTCAAACCCCGAGTTTTTGCGGGAGGGCAGCGCTATAAATGATTTCACCCATCCGGACAGGATCGTGATCGGAGCCGAAAGCGCCAAAGCCAGGCAGATAATGACCAATCTCTATCAGCCCTTGAACCGGCCGATCCTGATCACTAACATAAAATCCGCAGAACTGATCAAGCATGCCTCTAACGCCTTTCTGGCCACCAAGATATCATTTATCAACGCGCTTAGCCGTATCTGCGACCAGGTGGGAGCGGATGTAAAGGAGGTGGCTCAGGGGATGGGGCTGGATAGCCGCATCGGCCGGCATTTTCTCCACGCCGGGATAGGCTACGGCGGCTCCTGTTTTCCCAAGGACCTGGAGGCATTCATAACCATCTCCCAAAAGCTGGGATATGATTTTCAGATACTTAAGGCGGTAAGGGATACTAACGAAGAGCAGAGGTCTTTTGTGCTGCAAAAGATCAAGGATAGCCTTTGGATCATAAAAGATAAAACTATCGCGGTCCTTGGCCTGGCTTTTAAGCCCAATACCGATGATCTCAGAAACTCTCCGAGCATCAGCTTGATCAGGGAATTACTGCGGGAGGGAGCAAGGGTGAGGGTTTATGACCCAAAGGCAATGGCTAAGGCCAAAGAGGTCCTTAAGGATGTGGTTTTCTGTAAAGATCCTTATCAGGCATCCCGGGGAGCTGACTGCATTATTATCGCCACAGAGTGGAATGAGTTCAAGGAGCTTGATTTCCTAAAGCTGAAAAAAACATTGAAACGTCAGCTTATAGTTGACGGTAGGAATATTTATGAGCCGGGGCCGCTTAAAGACCTGGGTTTTACCTACATAGGGGTGGGCCGCGGGAATGAGTAAGAAACAGATCAAGGTCGCCGTGGTGGGTTTAGGTTACGTGGGTTTTCCGCTGGCCCTGGAATTTGCCGCAAAAGGCATTGGGGTAACCGGTATTGAAATAGACGCCGATCGGCTTAAATCAATTGCCGGCGGTAGATCATATATAACCGATATCACAAGCTCTGAGCTAAAGGCCGCTTTAGCCAGAGGGAATTTTAAGGCAAGCGCGGATTTCTCCGATATCAAAGAGGCTGATGCTGTTTTTATTTGCGTACCCACCCCGCTTAAAGGAAAAAACCTGCCGGATATCTCTTTCATCAAGAATGCGGTAAAAGGGGTTTCGCTGCACATAAAAAAGGGCGCTTTGGTAGTTTTGGAGAGTACCACCTATCCCGGGACTACGGAGGAGGAGATCCTGCCGATCTTCCAAAGGCAGGGCCTGCGGCATGGAAGGGATTTTTTCCTTTGTTTTTCTCCTGAAAGGATCGACCCGGGCAACAAGAAATTCCCGGTGCGCAATATCCCCAAGGTCATCGGCGGTATAAGCCCGGAGGCCACAAAACTGGCGGTATCGGTTTATCGGATCATTATTAAGCAGGTGGTCCCGGTAAGCAGCTGCCGCTGCGCCGAAACCGTCAAACTGCTTGAAAATACCTTCCGCCTCATCAACATAGGGTTGATCGATGAGCTCTCCATGATGGCGCATAAGATGGATATCGATATATGGGAGGTGATCGCCGCGGCCGCCACCAAGCCGTTCGGTTTTATGCCTTTTTATCCCGGCCCGGGGGTAGGAGGGCATTGCATTCCCAAAGATCCTTTATACCTGCACTGGAAAGCAAAAAGCTTCGGGTTTAATTCCCGTTTTATCAAACTCGCCTCGGATACAATAAATCAAATGCCAGGATATATCCTGGAGAGAATTGAAGAAGCCCTTATCCGCCGGGGCAAAAAACTAAAAATGGCCAAGATACTTGTCCTTGGAGTTACCTATAAGAGGGATATCAAAGACCTGCGTAAATCTCCGGCTCTTGATGTGATCAGGGCGCTTAAAAAACGGGGGGCAAGGGTTTCCTATTCAGACCCGCTCATACCTTTTCTTAAACTGAGCGGTATTGATTTGAGATCGGTTGTGTTGAATGATAAGAAGATCAGGGAGTTTGACTGCGTTTTGATCGCCACCGACCATTCTTCGGTAGATTACAGGGGGTTATTAAAGAGCGCAAAGCTGATCTTTGACTCCAGGAATGTTTTTAAGGGATCACGCAGGGAAAACCTGGAGCGGCTATGAGAAAAACGGTCCTGGTCACCGGCGGGGCGGGTTTTATCGGGTCGCACCTTTGCGAAAAGCTGCTTAACGAAGAGCACATCGTCATATGCCTGGATAATTTCATCACCGGCGACCTGGAGAACATCAAACCGCTCATCAGGCATAAAAATTTTCGCTTTGACGTGCATAATGTTTCGTATCACATAGATATACCCGGGAGGGTGGATTATGTTCTACATTGCGCCTCCCTGGCATCTCCGGTGGATTATCTTGATTTTCCCATCCAGACCCTTAAGGTCGGATCATTAGGCACGCATAATGCTCTGGGGCTGGCTAAAAAGAAGAAGGCCGTATTCCTGCTTTTCTCAACTTCCGAGGTTTATGGAGACCCGCTGGTCCATCCCCAGAAAGAGAGCTATTGGGGCCACGTTAATTGCGTGGGGGTGCGGGGCTGTTATGATGAATCTAAACGTTTTGCCGAAGCCCTTACCATGGCTTATCACCGGGTTCATCGCCTGGATACAAAGATAGCCCGTATTTTTAACACCTATGGCCCAAAGATGAGGCCTCATGACGGGAGGGTGGTCCCCAATTTCATCTTTCAGGCGCTGCGCGATAAGCCCCTGACTGTTTACGGCAAAGGAGAGCAGTCCAGGAGCTTCTGTTATATCGACGATATGGTAGAGGGGATATACCGCCTTATGTTATCCAAGGCAAATATGCCTGTAAATTTAGGGAATCCGGCTGAGTTCACCATAATGCAGCTGGCAAAGCTCGTTTTAAAGATCAGCGGATCAAAAAGCAAAATAGCATTCAGGCGCCTGCCTGAAGATGATCCCCGCCAGCGCCAGCCGGATATCAGCCTGGCCAGGAAGCTTCTTTCCTGGAAACCCTCCGTCTCCCTGGAGGAGGGCTTAAGGCGGACTATCCCCTGGTTCAAAGCGTAAAAAGAAAGCCCTTTCCTTGACAAACCGCTTTGATATATGTTATACTTTCTAAACATCTCAAACTTCCTCCGGATCGGAGGATAAGGCCTATCCCAATGAGGAGCATATGATGTCCTTTGATTTTTTCAGGCATTTTAACTATCTGGATATTTTTATTCTAATCCTAATATTAAGAATATGTTACGTTGCTCTTAAAACCGGCTTACCCGTTGAATTATTCAAGTTGGCTGGGATACTGTCAGCGATATTTTTCTCCCTGCACTACTATATTTTTTTATCCGATTTAATTGCCGAAAAGATCGATCTTGATTTAACTCCGTTAGGATTCGTTGACTTCCTCATCTTTATATCCATGGCTATAGCCGGGTATTTGTTGTTTATGGCCTTGCGGTGTATTTTTTACAGGTTCATTAAGCTGGAGGCAGCAGCTTCTTTAAGCAAGTGGGGAGGCCTGGCCCTGGGGGCTTTCAGGGGATTATTTATGGCCGGCCTTATAAGTTTTACCCTGCTTGTTTCCGGCTTGCCTTATTTAAATAAAAGCGTGGAGAATTCTTACCTGGCCGCCAGGATTTACAGGGTAGCCCCGGATACTTACAAATGGCTGTGGAATTCTGTTTTCTCAAAGTTCATGGGCAGCGAAGGGTCTAATAAAAGTAAGGTGACCGCGATACATAATTTCTTTAATCGATGAAACTGCAGAAGCTATATGACAGCGTAGTAAAATTCGGAGCCTCCGCTGATCCCAGAAAAAATAAAGCCGGGATCAAGGGTTATCCGGATACGCGCATCCTTTACGGTAAGCCGGGGCTGGAGGTTAATAAGATCCTGGTAGGGATCGATATTGAGGTAGCCGAGCTTTTGCTTGCCGATCAGATCCGTGCGAGGGAGGGGCTGGACCTGGTGATCAGCCATCATCCGGAGGGCAAGGCCTACGCCGGGCTCCATGAGGTAATGACCCTGCAGGCCGACCTGTTAAGACAGGCGGGGGTCGCCAAGAATACAGCTGCTAAATTGCTTGAAGAGAGGATCCGGGAAGTAGAGCGCAGGGTATTGCCGCAGAATCATACCCGGGCAGTTGATGCTGCCAGGATTTTAGATATCCCGTTTATGTGTATGCATACTCCGGCGGACAACCACGTATACAGGTTTTTGGAGGCCCTGTTTAAGCAGAGAAAACCGCGCCTGGTTGAGGATGTTATCAGGCTGCTTAATGGCATACCGGAGTACCGCATCGCCGGAGAATTTAATACCGGGCCGCGGGTCATCCTGGGCAGCCCGAAGCGCCGGGCAGGGAAGATCCTGCTTGAGATGACCGGGGGAACGGAAGGGCCGAAAGATGTATTCGGGAAATTATATAAAGCCGGGGTAAAGACCCTGGTCTCTATGCATTTAAGCGAAGAGCACTTTAAAAAAGCCAAAGAGGCCAATCTTAACGCCATCATCGCCGGCCATATTTCATCCGACACGCTGGGTTTGAATCTTCTGCTGGATAACCTGGAGAAGGAGCAGGGACGGCCTTTTCAGGTCGTCAGTTGTTCGGGTTTTACCAGGATCAAAAGGAAGTAAAAAATGGCTGGACTCATTCCGGAAAATCTATTAGAGGATATCCTTGGCCGCGTGGATCTAGTGGAGCTTATCTCCGGTTATATCCCGCTTAAGAAATCAGGCAGGAACTTCAAGGCCAATTGCCCCTTTCACCATGAGAAGACGGCATCGTTCATGGTTTCACCGGACAGGCAGATCTACCATTGTTTTGGCTGCGGTGAATCAGGGAACGCTTTCAAGTTCCTTATGCGCCATGAAAGGATGGATTTTCCCGAAGCCGTTGAACTGCTGGCTAAAAAAACAGGGGTGGAGCTGCCCAGGCATGAGAGCCCGGAAAGAGCCTCGGCTGCCAGTTTAAGCGCTCAGCTTTATAAAGTAAATGAGCTGGCCTTAAGTTTTTATGAAAATAATCTTTATGCCGAAAATGCGGCAGCTACGAGACAATATCTGTCAAATAGGGGGATCAGTCCTAAAACAGCCAAAGAATTTCATCTGGGATTTGCCTCTTCGGGCTGGGACCAGCTGATCAATTTTCTAAGATCAAAGAATATAAGCCTGGCTTTGATGGAGAAGGCGGGATTGATCTTGCCGAAAGATAGCGGCGGTTATTATGATCGTTTCCGCAGCCGGATCATCTTCCCTGTTTTTGACATCCGCCTCCGGCCGATCGGCTTTGGAGCAAGGGTACTGGATAAGAGCCTCCCCAAATATGTTAACTCTCCGGAAACCCCGGTTTATACAAAAGGGAGGAACCTTTTTGGCCTGAATTTATCCAAAGATCATATCAGAGATGCCGACTCTGCGATAATCGTCGAGGGTTACCTGGATTTTATCATTCCTTACCAGGAGGGGATAAAAAATATCGTGGCTTCTCAAGGCACCGCCCTTACACTGGAGCAGATCAAGCTGCTTAAGCGTTACACCGATAAGGCGGTAATGGTTTATGACGGTGATACCGCCGGCCAGATCGCTACCTTAAGAAGCCTGGATATACTTATTGAAGAAGGGATGAATGTTAAGATCGTATCCCTGCCGAAAGGGATGGACCCCGACGCCCTAGTCCGGCTTAAAGGGGGCGCTGATTTTAAGGCCATGGTTGATAAAGCCAGCGGCCTCTTTGATTATAAGCTTGAGATTTTAAAAAGCCGCCATGATATAAAGGACGCGCACGGCAAAAGCAGGATCGCCTCTGAAATGCTCTCGACGATCAATAAGTTTGAGAACGCGATCCTGAGGGCGGAGTATTCAAAGCGGCTCTCCGAGGAGATCAAGATACCGGAAAGCTGCATACTTGAAGAGCTGAATAAATTAAAACCGGATAAAAATAGGCAGGAGGCGCCTCCTTTGAATATTGCCCGGCCTATTGCCCCGATCAACCCGGCGGAGAAAATGCTGGTTAAATTCATGCTCGAAGAAAAGGAACTTATCGAGAAAGTGATGGGGGAGCTGGAGCCGGCTGATTTCCAGGATACGCGCACTGCCAAGGTCGTTTCGATAATGCTTGATCTGTTTTCCCGGGGGAAAAACATAGCGCCCAGCCTCCTGTTGAATCATTTCAGCGAAGAGGACGCAAGCCAACTGCTTTGCGAGTCCATGTTCATGCCGGAGCTTTCGGAGGAGGATAGAGAAAAAGCGCTGAATGACTGTATCCGGAGGATCAAGGTAGAAAGATTGAAATCCAGGAGGGAGCGCCTGCATACGCAGATCAAAAGCGCCCAGAGTTCCGGGGATGAAGAGAAGTTAAGCGGGCTTATACGGGAATTTCATGATCTAATAAAGAAAGGTGATTAAGGATGAAGAAGAAAGCACGCCCCACTAAAGATATGGAGAAGCTGATCGCCCTGGGAAAGCAGAAGGGCTTTCTTACTTATGACGAGGTAAATGACCTTCTCCCCGAAGATCTTTCAAGCACCGAGGCCATTGACCATCTCTTTGAGCTGCTGGGTAATGAAGATATCCAGGTAGTCGAAGGCGAGCAGGATGCCGGCCTCTCGGCAAACCGGGCGCAGCAGGAAAAACAGGACCCGGCCCATCAGCGCGAGGAATTATTGAATGAGCAGCTTAAGGGGGAAGAGCGTTTCATGCCTTTGGATGACCCGGTAAAGATGTACCTGAAACAGATGGGTTCTATTTCTCTTTTAACCCGGGAGAATGAGATCGAGCTGGCTAAAAAGATCGAAGAGGCTGAGGAGAAATTCAAGCGCGCGGCTTTAGCGACCAAATTCGTCAGGAACCATGTCCTGGCCGTTGCCGCCGATATCCTGGATGAGAAGATCAACCTGGAGGATGTGGTTAAAGAGGATATCAAGATAAAAAAGGACAGGGTGATCGGCAGGTTCAAACGCATTTTAGGGAGGATAAAGCAGACCCGAAGCGAGTCCCGTTCCGTCAATCTTATCCTTCAGCTTAATTTTACCACCTCGGTGATCGAGGAGGGGGTGAGAAAACTCAACGCTTACCTTCGGGAGATCGAGCACATGAAGCGGCTGGGAAAACGCAGCAATACGCGCATGCGCCAGGTGCTCCATGAAATTGCAGAGCCATACAGCAAGATCAAAGAACAGATGAAGCTGATAAAATCAGCCCATCTTAAATTCAACCGCACGAAAAAGAAATTGGTGGAGGCCAACCTGCGGCTCGTGGTAAGCATCGCGAAGAAATATACCAACCGCGGGCTTTCCTTCCTCGATCTTATCCAGGAGGGAAATATCGGCTTAATGCGGGCGGTAGAAAAGTTCGAATACAAGCGCGGATATAAGTTTTCCACTTACGCCACATGGTGGATCCGCCAGGCGATCACCCGCTCCATTGCCGACCAGGCGCGCACCATAAGGATACCGGTGCATATGACCGAGACGATCAATAAGATCATCCGTTTTTCCCGGGTTTTTGTCCAGGAGAACGGCCGGGAGCCCACCCCCGAAGAGATCGCGCATAAGATGCGTTTTCCTCAGGACAAGATCAAATCTATCCTGAAGATCGCCCAGGAGCCGATCTCCCTGCAGATGCCCATAGGCGATGAAGGGGATACTCATTTCGGGGATTTTATCCAGGATAAAAAAGCGGTCTCTCCCGCAAATGAAACCGTGCGTTCCATGCTGAAGGATGAGATGAATTCCGCTCTCGGTACTTTAACCGAAAGGGAAAAGAAGATCCTGGTTTTGCGTTTCGGCATCCAGGACGGCTGTCCTCGCACGTTGGAAGAGGTAGGTAATGTTTTTAAGGTAACCCGCGAAAGGGTCCGGCAGATTGAAGCCAAGGCCCTGAAGAAACTCAGGCACCCTTCGCGTTCGCGCAGGCTGCGCAGCTTTATGGATATGACGCTGGCGCACCAGAGAGAATACTAAATCCTGTAAATTAAGGAGCTTATGTATCTCCTAATCTTTAAGGAGTAAGGCAGCTTATCTTTTAAGGGAGCTGCCTTTTTGCATTGTATGGACAGGGAACAGGAAGAAAAAAATAACGCGATAGTTCAGCAGATCTATGACCGGCTGCAGGATATCCAGTTGCAGCAAAGGGCGATACTGAACAACATACCTGATATGGTATGGTTGAAAGACAAGGAAAGCAGGTTTGTGGAGGTCAATGAGGCCTTCGGCGCTGCCTGCGGCCTTACGCCTGATGATGTCAAAGGCAAAACCGACCTGGATATCTGGCCCAGGGAATTGGCGGAGAGCTACCGGGCCGATGACCGGGAGGTAATGACCACAAAGAAACGTAAGCGCGTTGAAGAGAGGCTGGCTGATAAGCAGGGCCAGATACAGTGGCTGGAGACGATAAAGACCCCGGTCTTCGATAACAAGGGGGTAGTTGTCGGCACAACCGGCATCGCCCGGGATATTACCGAGCGTAAGAGGATCGAGGACAGGTTAAAAGAGATCCGCGCGGAGCTGGAGATCAGGGTCAAGGTCCGCACGGTGGAATTGAGCCGGGCCAATGAGGAGCTGCATAAGGAGGTAAACGATAAGAAGAATTACGAAAAGGAATTACAGGTTTACCGGGAAAAGCTTGAACTCCTGGTCAGCCACCGCACCAAGGCCCTGGAACTGGAGGTTGAATCAAGAAAGGCCGCCCAGCAGCAGGCCAATGCTCTTCGTCAGCAGCTTGAGTTTATCCTGAAGGCGACTAAAACAGATTTGGTGATCATCGATAAGGATTTTTATATCCGTTACATAGACCCGGAGAGGGTGCGCAAGTACGGTGATTGGGCAGGGAAGAAGTGTTTTGATTATTTCATGGATACCGAAAACCCCTGCCCCAGGTGCAGCATAGATAAGGCGCTTAAGACGAAAAAGATCATCGTCAGTGAAGAAAAACTGTCTAAAGAAGGCAACCGCACGGTCCAGGTCACCACAATACCTTTTCAGAATGAAAATGGCGAGTGGCTGGTCGCCGAAGTTAATATGGATATAAGCGAAAGGAAGAAGATCGACGATGAGCTGTGGCGCTACCGGGAGCATTTGGAGGAGCTGGTCGAGGAGCGTTCCAGCCAGCTTATGCAGGAGATATCCCTGCACAAGAAAGCGGAGATCGAAAAGAGTAAGCTTAATTACGACCTGCTTAAATCTTATGAGAAGCTAAAAAGCATTTCGCTTATTGACGCGCACACCGGGCTGTATAACCACCGATACCTGCAGGATGTCATTGAGGCGGAATTCCACCAGTCAAAAAGATACGCCCAGCATTTGTCGGTGATCATGCTTGATATAGATTATTTCAAATCCATCAATGACGTTTACGGTATGGCATTCGGCGACCTGGTGTTGAAGCAGCTTGCCCGGCAGCTGCGCAGGCTCGTGCGGCGCTATGATATCCTTATCCGTTACAGCGGGGAGGAATTTATCATTATCTCCCCAAGGCTTAACCGGGAGCTGGCCCTGAATATGGCCCAGCGGCTTCTTGAATCCTTGAATGTCATAAGTTTCGGCAACAAGAGTCACTCTGTTAAGTTGAAATTGAGCCTTTCCGCTGTTTCTTATCCCGAAGACCGGGCGGCACAAGGCATCGACCTGGTCAACCTGGCCAATAATGTGCTTGATTATGCCAAACAAAGCGGCGGTAACCGCGCATATTCCACCATGGATATAAAAAAGCCCGGAAAGAAGGGCATTGAAAAAATACTTAAAGCCACGGGGGTAAAAACTTTAAAGAATACCATTGAAAAGCTTACTAAAAATTCCAAGCAGGGGCTGGTAGAATCAATTCTTGCCTTTGCCAAAACCATTGAATTAAAGGACCATTATACCGGAGAGCATATTGAAAGTACCGTGCACTATGCCACGGAGATCGCCAAAGAATTACGTATGTCGCGCGATGAGATAGAGTTGATCAAGCAGGCGGCTATGCTGCATGACCTGGGCAAGATCGGTATCAGCGAGAATATCCTGCTTAAAAAAGGCAAGCTTACCCGGAAAGAGTTTGAAGAGATCAAGAAGCATCCGCAGATCGGCGCCGATATTATCCGGCCGATCCGGTTTTTGCACGGACTTATCCCGTTCATATTTTACCATCATGAAAGATGGGATGGTAAAGGTTATCCCAGCGGTATTAAGGGTGAGGATATCCCGGTAGGAGCCAGGATCATCGCCATTGCCGATGTTTATCAGGCCCTGACCAGCGACCGGCCGTATCATAAGGCCTTCAGCAAGAAGGAGGCCCTTGAGATAATGAAGAAGGCCTCCGGCAAGCAGTTCGACCCCCACATCACCAACATCTTCCTCAAGATAATCAAGAAAGAGAAGTAATTCTTACGCGGCTGCCGAGCCTTGTTCTCGCAGCACCGCTTGCTCGCCCCGGCGAGGCGAGCTGCGCTTCGGCAAAATTCTCGCTCTGCCTGACTTTATTAGCGGGGCATCCCTGCCCGCTCGAATTTTGAGATGCTGCTTAGAGTCAAGCCTCGGCAGCCTGCCCGGTCTATCTAGAATGGGGGAATCAGGAAATAGCTAGAATCGTTCTATATAAATATTATGTAACTTATTGTGAATAGACAAGTTATAGCCTAAGAATAATAAAAAGCAAATTTTTACTTGACATTAACAATTCTGTAGAGTATATTTTATTTGCGTCTGGGATGAGTCGCCTAGCGTCTCGTATTGGGGCTTTTAGCCCTTAACCCAGTCGCTTTTTTTTGGCTATTTCTGTGGAGTAAGAGGTTATGTATCTGTGCTATTTAGATGAATCAGGTACTCCTGAAATTGGCAATACTTCACACTATATCTTGGCTGGTGTTTCTATACCAATAGAACACTGGAAAGATTGTGATGATAGAATCGAAAAGATTAAGGAAAGATACGAGCTTGCAGGGGAAGAAATTCATGTCGCCTGGATGCTTAGGAGTTATCGAGAGCAAAATATAATAGCCAATTTTGATAAACTAAGTTTTATTCAAAGAAGACAGCAGGTCGCCTCCTTTCGTACCAACGATTTACTTCGCCTTCAACGCTCCCACAATTTAAAATTATACCGTCAAATCAAGAAAAACTACAGATTAACAGAGAAATATATACATTTAACTCGTACTCAGCGCCAGAAGGTTCTATATGAAATCGCCTCTGAGGTATCAAAATGGGGTTTTGTGCGTCTTTTTGCTGAATGTATTGACAAAGTCCATTTTGCTGCTCAGCACCAAGCATCAACAATTGAAGCCCAAGCTTTTGAACAAATCGTTTCGCGATTTGAACACTATATGGAGACCACAAATCACGGTGTTACTCATAAGAGATGTGGTATATTGATTCATGATAATAATGAGACCGTTGCCAAAAAACACACCTTATTAATGAAAAAGTTTCATAAAGATGGAACGCCATGGACAAAACTAAAATGGATTATAGAAACTCCTCTTTTTGTTGACAGTGAACTTACATCAATGGTACAGATATCCGATTTGTGTAGTTATGCCTTAAGAAGATATCTCGAAAATAAGGAAGATGGGCTATTTAATTTGATTTTTAAGCGGGCGGATCGCAAAGGGGATATTACTTCTCCTATTGTAGTTGGGGTGCGGCACTTTAGTACTGTGGCTTGTACTTGTATTATATGCAATGCACATAAGCCACATTAAAACTGACCAAAGAGATGAATTGATGTAAGCGGCTCAAAAAAGGGCCGTTTTTTTGTGAACCAGAGAGAATCTTTGCTCAAAGAAACTTTTGTGAAGCGTACGAAATGGGATATGATCTGTTTTCCTTAATACTTGTCTGGAGGTGAGTATGAGAATGAATAAAATATTCGGTATGTTGCTGCTGGCTTTGCTGGTTGCCACGATTGTAGGCATGGTCATAAAGAATGATGCCTACTGGGGTATTTATAACTATGTAACGATAATATTATCCTCAGTAATTGGCATTTCTTTGTTGAAGCAAAAATAGACGCTTTTAAGCGGATGGCTTGGCTTGTTTCGGAGCAGGGCGTGGAGGCCAGGAGCGGGCAAGGTTGCCCGGCTACCTGCGAAGCCCGGCAGAGCGACTCCAGCCGACCCGAGCGAGTTTTGCCACGCCGGGGCAAAACGAGCGTCCCTGCGAGAAACAAGACAAGGCAGCCGCCGAATCCCAAATATTATCTTGCCAAAAACACCCATAAATAGTAATATATAGCATTGACCTTGGGGCCCATAGCTCAGTGGTAGAGCAGGTGACTCATAATCACTTGGTCGGAGGTCCGAACCCTTCTGGGCCCAGATAAATTTAAGGGCGATTGGCTCAGTTGGTTAGAGCGCCACATTCACATTGTGGAGGTCAGAGGTCCGAATCCTCTATCGCCCAATTAAATAACCATAAAAGGAGAAGAGTTGGCTGCAGCTGATCTGAAGACGCAGATAATCGGGCTGGTGGGTGTGCAGGAGCTGGACACCGAGATCTATACTTTGAATAACGAAAAAGAGGCCAAGCCCCTGGAGATCAGGGCTATTGAAGACTCTTTTGAGGCAAAAAAGCAGAACCTGGCTGCCTTAGAAAAAAAATCATTAGACCTTCAGAAGCAGCGCAAGGACAAAGAGTTGGAATTGGGCTCTAAAGAGGAGGCGGCTAAAAAACTTCAGGGCCAGCTTTTTTCCCTTAAAACCAATAAAGAATACCAGACTATGCTGCAGCAGATCCAGGATGCCAAGCTAGATGCAGGCCTGGTTGAAGAAAAGATCCTTATGCTCTTTGATGAATCCGATAAGTTGAAGAAGGAGATCGAACAGGAGAATCTAAAGATCAAGGAGGAGGAGAAGGTCTTCATCGAGCAGAAGAAAAAAGTTGAATCGCGCCTTAAGGAGATCGACGACCGGCTTGGAGTGCTGGAGGCGCAGCGCAAACAACTTATCCCCGGGATAGACCCCAAAGTTTTCTCCCTGTACGAAAGGATATTGAACAGCCGCGACGGCCTGGCGATCGCCAGCGTCAAGGATAACTCCTGCTCCGGATGCAATATGAATGTGCCGCCCCAGGTGATCAACCTGATCAAAATGTATGACGCGATTATTACCTGCGAGGTCTGTAACCGCATCCTTTATATCAAGGAATGAGCCATTTAGATATCTATATTGACGGCGCCTCAAAGGGTAACCCCGGCCACAGCGGGATAGGGGTGGTGATCTCTAACCAAGGCCGGACCATAAAGAATATCTCAAGCTATATCGGCAAGGCCACCAATAACGTCGCCGAATATACTGCTCTTATATATGCCCTTGAAGAAGCGCTTTTGCTAAAAGCCAAAACTTTAAAGATAAATACCGATAGCCAGCTCCTGGCCAGACAATTGAACAAGGTTTACAAGGTAAAGGATGCCGGGATAATGAATTTATACAACCGGGTAACCCGGCTTTTGACCGGGTTTGAAAAGGTCCTGGTCAACCATATCCCGCGGGAGGAAAACCGGGGGGCGGATAAGCTGGCAAATGAAGCGGTCAAGAAAACACTCAAAGAATCTTTGACATAAGCAGGCAGAATGTGGCTGCCCGTCATTGAATAAATGGCGGGAGGAAAGTCCGGGCTCCAGAGGATAACGTAATGGGTAATTCCCGTCTCCCGGCGTTAAACCGGGACGGATCAGAGCCACAGAGACGAGCAAGGGTGAAAACCCCCAGGTGAAACGCGGCAATCTCTACGCGGAGCAAAGCACAAAAGTCCCGCCCACTCTACTTCATTGTAGATTAAGGGCTATCCGCTTGAAAATCCCGAAAGCGATTTTCGGGTGAGGGCGGGAGGGTAAGCTGCTAAAGTTTTCGCGGCAACGCGGAAATTGAGAGGAATAGCCACTAACCGGTGTGGATAATCACACCAAGACAGAACCCGGCTTATTCTGCCTGCTTTATTTAATAACAAAAGAAATCCAACAGGAGGAAGTCATGTCAGGTCATTCTAAGTGGAAGACAAACAAAGGGAAGAAGGGAATAGCCGACGCCAAAAAAGGGGCGACCTACACTAAGATCATCAAAGAGCTTACGGTGATCGCCCGCGACGGAGGAGGGAATCCCGATACTAATCCGCGCCTGCGCGCGGTAATGCAGAAGGCAAAGGAAGCGAATATGCCTTCGGATAACGTGAAGATGGCGATCAAGCGCGGTACAGGAGAGCTGCCCGGGGTAGTTTACGAGGCAGTAATGTATGAGGCTTATGGCCCGGGGGGAGTGGCGATCCTCGCTGATTCGCTCACTGATAATAAAAACCGCACCACCGCGGAGCTGCGCAATATTATGTCAAAAAAAGGCGGGAATATGGCCGGGGCAGGTTCAGTCAGCTGGATGTTCACTCAAAAGGGCTATATTACCGTGACAAAAGATAAGATCAAAGAAGATGAATTGATGAATATTGTCCTTGATGCCGGGGCAGAGGATATGAAGCATGATGAAAATGTCTATGAGATTTTTACCGCGGTCCAGGATCTGGAGAAGGTTAAGCAGGCGCTCCAGGATAAGGGGATCAAGTGGGAGGACGCGGAATTGACCATGATTCCTTCATCCACGATCAAAGTCGAGGGAAATGAAGCCAGGCAGCTCCTGAAACTTATAGAGGCGCTGGAGGAGCACGATGATGTGCAGCAGGTTTATGCCAACTTTGATATTCCGGATGAGATCATGAATGAGGTTGCAGCGGAAGAAGAATGATCATCTTAGGCCTTGACCCTGCTTTAGGCATCACCGGTTACGGGGTTATCCAACTTAAGGGGAGCTTGATCGCTTTACGTGAGGCAGGTATAATCAAGACCTCGGCTAAGGACCCGGCGCCAAAGCGGTTAGATAAGATATACCGCGGGGTGATAAAACTTATCGAAGATACCAAACCGGATTGCCTTGTACTTGAGAAGATATATTCGCATTACCGCCATCCGGCTACCTCGTATGTCTTAGGCCAGGCCAGGGGGGTGATCTGCCTGGCTGCGGCAGAAAAGAATATACCCTTTTTTGAATACGCGGCTACGCGCATAAAAAAAGCCATTGTCGGCAAGGGGCTGGCCTCTAAAACGCAGGTGCAAAGGATGGTTAGCGGTACACTGGGGTTGAAAGATCTCCCCGGTTATATGGATGTTACCGATGCCCTGGCGCTGGCTATAGCGCACAGCTATATCGCGAAAGTAAAAATATGATCTCCCGTATAACAGGCAAGGTTTTGGAAAAAGGAAATAACTTTCTGGTGCTGGATTCAGGCAGCTTAAGTTATGACGTCTTTATCCCTGCCTGCGTCATGCAGCGCATAGATGAATCTATCGGCCCGGATAGCAAGATCAATCTTATAACTTATCATTACCATCAGGTTGAGCCGGCCAGGAGCATTCCCATACTTATCGGGTTCCTGAACCAGGTGGAAAAGGATTTTTTTGAGGTTTTTATCACGGTCTCCGGCATCGGCCCGCGCGCAGCACTCAAGGCCCTGAACAAGCCCATCTCGCTTATCGCCAAGGCAATTGATGAGGGGGATTTAAGTTTCTTAAAAGGCCTGCCCGGAATAGGGGAACAAAGGGCAAAAGAGATCGTGGCCAAACTGCAAAATAAGGTAGGTAAATTCGGCTTGATCCAGGATGGCCAGGCGGGGAATAAATCCATACCTAAGGACATCCATGAAGAGGCTCTTGAAGTTCTGTTACAGCTGGAGTACAAGCGGCCGGAGGCATCAGCCATGATTAAGAAAGTCCTTGAGGCTAACGAAGGGGTTAACAGCACAGAAGAGCTGCTTAACCTGGTGTATAAACAAAGGCGCGCAAAGTAAAAATGGAAGAAAATAATTTAAAATCAGCGGTTGAGGCCCTGATTTTCGCGTCGGAAAGGCCGGTAACCTTAGAGCAGCTTAAAAAGGTTTTAGGCAATCCGGAGCCGGGCCAGCTGCGTAAAGTTGTTGACGAGCTAAAAGGGGAATATGAGGCCGAGAACCGGGGTTTTCGCATCGCAGAGATAGCCGGCGGGTTCCAGATGATCACGGCTTCCGGCTTTGCCCCGTTCTTAAAGAAGCTTTATAAAGACCGCAGCGTGGATAAATTATCTAAACCCGCTCTTGAGAGCCTGGCGATCATCGCGTATAAGCAGCCGTTAACCAAGTCGGAGATCGAATCCTTAAGAAATGTTAACGTGGACGGAGTAATGAAAAGCCTGCTTGAAAAGAACCTGATCCGCATCTCGGGGAGGAAAAAGATCCCGGGCAGGCCATTTGTTTTCGGCACAACCCGCCAGTTCCTTGAGCATTTTGGTTTAAAGTCCCTGGATGACCTGCCGAAGTTCGAGGATTTCAATGTCATGGCGGAAAAGGTAGAAGCGACAAACGAGATAGAACCGATCAGTGAAGAAAATCCGGAGGTTGCAAATGAGCCTGGACAAGTTGCGCAGGAAAATTGACTCGCTTGACGCCAAGCTGATAAGCTTATTGAATTTACGCGCCAAGGTAACAAAGGAGATCGGCAAGGTCAAAATCAATAGAGGCAAAAGTATCTATTCCCCTGAACGGGAGATCCAGGTTTTACGCAAGATTGCCGGGTTGAATAAGGGACCTTTGGAAAAAAGCGCGCTTGAAGCCATATACCGCGAGGTTATGTCGGCAAGCCTGGCCCTTGAGAAATCCCTTACCATCGCTTACCTCGGCCCTAAAGCCAGCTTCGCTAATCTGGCGGCGCTGAAAAGATTCGGTTCCCAGGTAAGCTACTCGGCCTGTAATTCCATCGCCGATGTTTTTACGCAGGTTGAGCGCGGAGAGGCAGATTACGGGGTGGTGCCGGTAGAAAACTCCATTGAAGGGGCGGTAAGCCACACTTTAGACGTTTTTGTGGATTCAGAGCTGAAGATCTGCGCCCAGATCGTCCTGGATGTGTCTCATAATCTGTTGTCCAATTGCCCTAAAAGCAGGATCCGCAGGGTCTATTCCAACCCTTATGTATTCGGCCAGTGCCGGAACTGGCTGCAGAATAACCTGCCTGACGCCGAGCTTATAGATGTTGCCAGCACCACGCGGGCCGCGGAGATGGCGAGAAAAGACGCCAACAGCGCTGCCATTGCCTCTAACCTTGCTTCTAAGGTCTATGGATTAAAAGTCCTGGCAAGCGGCATAGAAGATTCGGCGCATAACATTACCCGCTTTTTTGTGATCGGGAGAAACAATGTTGAAAGGACCGGCCATGACAAGACATCCTTATTCCTGTCCGTAAAGGACCGCGTAGGCGCTTTATATGATATGCTGCTGCCTTTTCGTAAATACGGGATCAACCTTACCAAGATAGAATCCCGTCCGTCAAAGAAAAAGGCCTGGGAGTATTATTTCTTTATCGATATTTTGGGTCATCAGAATGACGATAAGGTCAAGAAAGCTTTGCTCGAACTGGAAAAGAAATGTAATTATGTCAAGATCCTGGGTTCTTACCCCATAGGAGAATAAAAAACAATGAAGGACCTGGTGCGTAAGCACGTTTTAAATATTAAACCTTATATTGCCGGTAAGCCGATCGAGGAAACCAAAAGGCAGCTGGGCCTGACAAAGGTGATCAAGCTGGCCTCCAACGAGAATCCTTTTGGGACCTCTCCCAAGGCGGTAAGCGCGATGAAAAAAGTTCTCAACGCGGTCAACCGTTACCCGGATCCGCAGGGGTATTATCTGAAAAAGCGTTTAGCCAGGCATTTTAAGCTTGAACCGGAAAACTTCGTGCTGGGCAACGGCTCGGATGAATTGATCGACCTGTTGATCAAGACGCTGGTGGAGCCGGATGAGAACATCGTCACCTCCGAAGGGACCTTTCTGGAATATGAAATAGTCGCTTCTGCCCATGACCGCAAGGTAAGAAAAGCAGCCCTGCGTTATTTTAAATACGATCTCGGCGCGATACTTAAGCTGGTGGATAAGAAAACCAAGCTGATCTTTATCTCTAACCCCAATAATCCCACCGGCACTTATCTGACCAAATACGAGGTTGGGGAGTTTTTAAACGCGCTTCCTCAAAGAGTGATGGTTGTTTTTGATGAGGCCTACGACACCTTCATTGATGTGGATGATTTTCCCGATTCTTTAAGCTATCTTAAACGTAAGAAGAATGTGGTCATCCTTAAGACCTTCTCCAAGGCCTACGGCCTGGCAGGGCTGCGCCTGGGCTATCTGATCGCCGACGCGGAGTTGGTGCATTTCATGGAGAGAGTGAGGCAGCCTTTTAACGTGAATATCCTGGCGCAGGCAGGGGGCCTGGCGGCTATGGAGGATAAGAAATTCCTTAAGAAAACGCGCGGGCTCACTATTCAAGGAAAGAAGTTTATCTATAAGGAGCTCTCCTCCATGGGGCTGGGGTTCTTGCCGTCGGAAACTAATTTCGTTCTTATAGATGTTGGCAGGGATGGCATGGAGGTATTCAGGGCCATGCTGAAATTCGGGATTATCGTGCGCGATATGCATGCTTACGGCCTGAAGAACTTCATCCGCGTCTCTATCGGCACGCAAAAGGAAAACGAGAGGTTTGTGCGGGTCTTAAGAAAAGTGCTTAAGGAGAAAAGCTAAATGATCATTGTTTTGAAACCCGAAGCAACAGAGGCGCAGGTTAACCATATTATTGATAAGGTCAAGGCATTAGGGTTGACCCCGCATCTTTCAAAAGGCGCGCAAAGAACGATCATCGGGGTTATCGGCCCGGAGGATGTGCTGCGCTCCACACCATTAGAGATCTTTCCCGGCGTTGAAAATGTTATACCGGTACTTTCTCCTTTTAAGCTGGTTTCCCGGGAGTTTAAAAAAGAGGATTCGGTAATCGACCTCGGTAAGGGCGTAAAGATCGGCGGCAAAGAGGTAGTGATTATGGCCGGCCCCTGCTCCATTGAAAATATTGATGGCTTGTTTGAGATCGCCAGAGAGGTTAAAAAAGCCGGGGCAACGGTTTTGCGCGGAGGTGCATTTAAGCCTAGAAGCTCTCCTTACAGCTTCCAGGGTTTGGGCAAAGCAGGCCTGCAGATGTTAAGAGAGGTAGGCAATGAATTGGGTATGGTTACGGTAAGCGAGGTAATGGATGTGCGTGATGTGGGGCTGGTCGCGGATTTCGCGGATATCCTGCAGATCGGCTGCCGGAATATGCAGAATTTTAACCTCCTGAAGGAAGTGGGGCTAGCCAAAAAACCGGTATTGTTAAAGCGGGGAATGGCTTCTACCGTCAAGGATATGTTGATGTCGGCGGAGTACATATTAAGCGCCGGGAATTTTTCGGTTATTCTCTGTGAACGGGGGATCCGCACCTTTGAGGATTCAACCCGCAATACTTTGGACATCAGCGCAGTGCCGGTTGTAAAGCAATTATCCCATTTGCCGATAATCATAGATCCATCGCACGCAGCCGGAAAATGGGGCTTGGTCCCGGCTTTGGCCAGGGCAGGGGTAGCCAGCGGAGCTGACGGATTGATCATCGAGGTGCATAATAAGCCGGAGGAGGCTGTTTCTGACGGAGCGCAGTCGCTGGTGCCGGAAAATTTTCTTAGCCTTATGCAAGAACTTAAAAGCATCGCGCAGGCAGTGGGGAGAAAGATTTAATGAGAATGTTTAATAAGGTTGTAATATTCGGCACAGGTTTGATCGGCGGCTCCCTGGGTTTTGCCCTAAAAAGAAAAGGCCTGGCCCGGCAGATCACGGGTTTTAGCCGGCACAAGAGAAACGCCGAATTAGCCAGGAAAGTGGGCGCCATTGACCGGGTTGCTGTTTCTTTAGACCAAGTGCAGGATGCGGACCTGGTGATATTGGCTGCCCCGGTTGAGGCGATCATAAACATTGCCCCGGAGCTGGCAAAAAGGTTAAAGAAGGGGTGCCTGGTGATCGACGTAGGCAGCACCAAGGAAAAGATCGTATCCGGATTAAGCAGGATCATCCCTGATTTTGTCGGCTGCCATCCTTTGGCCGGGAGCGAAAAAAAAGGAATATTGAATGCCCAGCTAGATATTTTCACCGGATCCATTTGTATTATTACGCCGGCTTCCAACACCAAAAGGAGCGCCTTAAACAAGGCCAGATCTCTTTGGCGTAAGCTTGGAACGCGCCTGCTCATAATGCCCGCCCCCAGGCATGACCGGATACTGGCCTTTACCAGCCATCTGCCGCATACGGTAGCTTTTTCCCTGATAGGAAGTATCCCGGATAAATTCTTAAAAGTAAGCTCCGGGGGTTTAGCGGATACTACGCGTATCGCCGGCTCGGATGAGACCCTCTGGAGCCAGATATTCCTAAGCAACCGGAAAAATTTGCTATCCTCAATTTCTTCCTTCCAAACAAAGCTCGCCGGTTTTAAGCTCGCCCTGGTCAATAAGGACGCTAAGCGCTTAAAACAAATACTGGCTGCGGCCAGAAAGAAACGTGAGAAATTAGGATGATCATAGCTGTTGACGGACCGTCGGGCGCGGGAAAAAGTACGGTAGCCAGGATCCTAGCCGGGAAACTGGGGTTCCTTTATATTGATACGGGAGCCATGTACCGGGCGCTGACTTTAAAGGCCCTGGAAAATAATATACCTGTCAGCGATGAAAAGCGGATAAACGAGTTGGCAGCCGGGGTGAAGATCGACCTGCGCAATAATTCCGACGGGTCTTTAAGCGTTATGCTTGACGGCAGGGATGTCTCCCTGGATATACGCCATGCCCGGATCACCCGTTTTGTTTCGGATGTGGCTAAGATAAAAGAGGTGCGGGAGGTTATGGTAAAGATGCAGAGAGAATTGGGCCACAGAAAAGATTGCGTCTTGGACGGCAGGGATATCGGAACAGTGGTTTTTCCGGATGCCCAAAAGAAATTCTTTATCGATGCTACTCCAAAAGTCAGGGTAGAGAGGCGCTTCAAGGAGCTAAGGGGGCTGGGCCAGGATGTCACCGTTAATGATGTGGAAAAAGACCTTTCCAATCGCGACAAAATAGATTCCACCCGCCAGGTTTCCCCTTTACGCCAGGCAGAGGATGCCATTTATATCGACACAAGCGATCTCTCCATAGAGCAGGTCGTAGAAAAAATGCTTGAATTCATAAAATAGATGGATAAAACACTGATCAGGAATTTTTCAATCATCGCCCATATTGACCACGGTAAATCCACCCTGGCTGACCGCATATTGGAGGTAACCGGCGCGGTTGACCTGCGGCATAAAGGGGACCAGCTGCTTGATGATATGGAGCTGGAGAAGGAGCGCGGCATTACCATCAAGGCCTCAATGGTCCGCTTGAATTATTTCTCCAAAAAATTCAATAAAGAATATATTTTGAACCTGATCGATACTCCGGGCCATGTGGATTTTACTTACGAGGTCTCCAAATCGCTGGCTGCCTGCGAGGGTGCAGTGCTGGTAGTTGATGCCGGGCAGGGGATCGAGGCCCAGACCGTGGCTAATTATTACCTGGCTATGGAAAACAATCTTCATGTTATCCCGGTTATCAATAAGATAGATCTTGTTTCCGCCGATATCGAACGGGTCAAAAAACAGGTAGAGACGGTGCTGGGCTTTAAAAGTGATGAGATCATCCTGGCCTCCGCAAAAGAGGGCAAGGGGATAGTCGAGATCCTGGACAGGATCATTGAGACCGTTCCTCCTCCAAGCGGCCAGATCGGTAATCCGCTTAAGGCGCTTATCTTTGATTGCCGTTTTGACGCATTCAAAGGGGTGGTTGTCTTCGTGAAGGTCATTGACGGAGAGATCAACCTTAAGACAGGGCTCAAAATGTTCCATACCGGGAAGATCTACAAAATCGAGGAACTGGGTGTTTTTAAGGATCTGAAATATACTAGCGCGGATTCTTTGACCTGCGGTGAGGTCGGTTATTTTACGGCGAACATGCGCGATCCGCGGGAAGTGGTCATAGGGGACACGATGACGGATGTCAAGAACCCCTGCCTGGAGGCCCTGCCCGGATACCGGAAGCTCAAGCCTTTGGTATTTTGCGGGATCTATCCGGTCAACCCGGCGGATTTTCCGGAGCTGCGCGACGCCATGGATAAATTGAAGCTCTCTGACGCCTCTTTTGTCTTTGAGCCGGAGAATTCGCAGTCATTCGGAACGGGTTTCCGCTGCGGATTCTTAGGGCTTTTGCATATGGAGATCGTGCAGGAGCGGCTGGAGCGTGAATATAATCTGAATCTTATTCTCACCGTGCCCAATGTCGTCTACCGGGTAAGGACTAAAGACGGCACGCTCATTGAGGTGGATACTCCTGCCAAGCTTCCGTCATCGCAGGATATAGAGGAGGCGCAGGAGCCATACGCCAGCCTCCTTATGATCGTACCGGTGGATTCCATTGAAGCGGTCTGTGATTTTACCAAATCCCGCAGAGGGATATTCGTATCAAATGAATATTTAAGCGAAGACCGGGTGAAGGTGGTCTTCCAGATACCGCTTTCGGAGATCATCGTGGATTTTTATGACCGGGTCAAATCCATTACCCGCGGATACGGCTCATTGGATTATGAGTTTAAGGAATATGTGCCGACAAAACTGGTAAAACTTGATATAATGCTTAACGGCCAGGTTTGCGACGCTTTCTCTTCTCTGATGTTCAAAGATAAAGCGATGTCCCGGGCGCATCTTTTGGTCGGAAAATTAAAAGAACTGATCCCCAGGCAGTTGTTCGAGGTGGCTATCCAGGCGGCGGTGGGAAGCCAGATCCTGGCTTCCGAGAAGGTCCGGCCCGTAGGCAAGCATGCCACAAGTAAATGCTCCGGCGGCGATATCACCCGCAAGCGTAAGCTCTGGGATATCCAGAAAAAAGGCAAGAAGAGGTTAAAACAGTTCGGGAAGGTAGAGATACCGCAAGAGGCATTCCTGGAGGTATTAAAAATATGAGTTTAAAAAAGAAATCCGTATTAAGGGATTGGGTTGAATCCATTATCGTAGCTTTCCTCCTGGCGATGGTTATCCGGGCTTTCGTGATCCAGGCCTTTAAGATCCCGACAGGCTCAATGCGTATGACTTTGCTGGAGGGGGACCTGATACTGGTGAATAAATTTATTTACGGGGCAAAGGTGCCTTTTACGAAATTACAGCTTCCGGCGGTGCGTCAGCCTAAGAGGGGGGATGTGGTTGTTTTTATTTACCCCGAAGATAAGAAAAAGGATTTTATTAAGCGGCTGGTGGGCATGCCCGGAGAAACAGTAGAAATAAAAGGGGGCTCGATCTACATTGACGGCAAACCCGCCGCGGAGCCGATCTTTAACCGGATCTATTATTATAATGTGGGTGAATTTGGGGCTGAAGGGCAAAAGATCGTTGTGCCCAGGGACAGCTATTTTGTCCTCGGAGACAACTCCGCTTCATCCAGGGACAGCCGGTACTGGGGTTTTGTGCCGAAAGACAACCTCCTGGGAGAGGCCTTAATAATTTACTGGCCGCCGCAGCGCATAAGGATGATTAAGTGAATATAGCCAACAAAATATCGACATTCCGCATCTTGAGCGTGCCGTTTTTTGTCGCCTGCCTCATTTACTATACCCCGGAGAGGCAATTCCTGAGGGCCCTGGCGTTAGTCATATTCCTCCTTGGGGTTATTTCAGACGGCCTGGACGGCTTTGTAGCCAGAAAGGCAAAGCTGCAGTCAAAGGCAGGGTTGGTTCTGGATCCTCTGGGGGACAAGCTTTTGCTGATGAGCGCTTTTATATTTTTATCGCCGATCAGCAAATTGGCGGTGAAATTCCCGCTCTGGGTCACTTTTATCGTAATATCCAGGGATGCGATCATTATCCTGGGGGCGGTAGTGATCTACTTGGTGAAACAGGACCTGAATGTTTATCCAACAAAGTGGGGTAAACTTACCACAACCTTCCAGATGCTTTCGGTGGTGTGCGTTTTATTGCAATGGAACTCCTCCGCTTTCCTTTGGTGGATAGCGGTAATTTTTACCGTGATCTCCGGCATAGATTACGTAATGAGGGGCTTTAAGACACTATATGCTTTGGACAATCATCGCGTTAATAGCTAGCTATCTGCTGGGAAGTCTTCCCACCGCTTATATTTTTGGGAAGATTTTAAAAGGCATTGATATCCGCAAGGTCGGATCAGGCAATGTCGGTGCGACCAATGCCATGCGCGCTTTGGGCAGGGGGCCGGGGATCATCGTGTTGCTTTTAGACATCTTTAAGGGCTTTGTGGCCGTTATTTTTATCGGGGATTATTTTAGCGGTAAACCGGTTCTATGGCAGGAACAAAACTTACGTATTATCATGGGGTTATGTTGTATTTGCGGCCACAACTGGACAGTATTCTTACGATTTAAGGGAGGCAAGGGTATAGCCACTTCTTTCGGCGTACTGCTTGGCCTGGCTTTAAAAATAGAGGGGTTAGGTATTGTGATCGGCATATTGATAGCCACCTGGCTGCTTGTATTTATCATCTGGAGGATAGTTTCTTTAGCTTCCATAGTTTCGGCTATAATCCTGCCGGCATCCTTTATATTCTTTAAACAGCCCTTTCTTCTGGTTGTAGTGAGTATAATACTCTGCATTTTTGTGCTCATCCGCCACAAGTCCAATCTTATCAGGCTCTTCAAAGGGAAAGAGGAGCGCCTGCGCTTTTAATTAAAGCAAACGCTTTCTTTTTTTGGCCAAATCCTATTGATTTGGCCTTTTTTTGGCTGCATACTTGGTTTGAAGTTAATAGTGCCCCATCAGCCACGAAGGGAGAAAGATGCGCAATCTGCTTTATAAGAACATGACCTCCCCTGACAGAAGCCGCAGGGTGATCGCCAGCTCTGAGACCGCCGATAAAGAAGGTGTCCACAGCGTGGTGCGCAGGCATTTTGCCTGTGTGGTCAAGCAGGTTGAGAGCGCAAGTATCTTTAAACCGGAACCTTATCTCTATGTCTTGAAGGAAAGGAACACAAAGCTAAAACGGGAGCATTTCTTCTGCAAGATCAAGGGGAGCATCCTGGCGGTAAATAAAGGAAAGTTGTTCCTGATCATTTTTGTGCACACCTTGAACATTGAACTCACCGCAACCGACGCTAAGCTCAGCAAGCAACCCAGCTAACCAAACCCTCAAAAACAGCACTTTTTCCTTGACAAACCCAATGGATATGGTAGATTTATAAATAATATTCTATTAACCTTGGTTATGGGGGTAACTCAAGGCTGCCACGATAAATTTTTCCGCCGAAGGCGGATTCGCCTACGGCGAAAATCCGGATTGACTTTAAAGGGTCGATGCCGGATTTTTTGTAAATAAGCATAAAAATAAGCACAAATAGGAAAAATTATGTTCATGAAAAGGGGATGTTTAAGATATAAGGCCCTGACGCTAGCGTGTTTAGCGTTTTTGCTCTTGCCTGCGAGCCCCGCTTTTGCTCAGGGCCAGGCTGCTCCGTATTTATGCGAGTTGGGAAAGAGTTTTTATTCCATGGGCCGGATTGACGAGGCCCTTTCGGAGTTCAATAAAGCCCTGCTGATTGACCCGGGTAACCAGGTCGCCAGGGAGTATATAAACAAGATATTTGTTGATTCATTATCCCCAACTATGTTCCCATCTATGCCCGCCGTTTTAGAACCGGTAAAAACAAAAACGCCTGTTCAGTCGCCTGTTAAACCAGTGTTATCGAAAGAGGAGGCTATGGAGCTGGCGCTTAGAAAACTCAGGCGCAAAGAGGAACTGTTCAATCATCCTTATCCCACAGTGAGAAGTTTTCCTGAAACAGACAAAGCGGCAAGCCCAAAGTTGGGGCCTTTGCGGATAAGCGGGGATATGCAGCTTAGCTTCGGGGTTGCCCCGGATGAATTTATCTGGAAGAGAGCGAATTTTGATTTAAATGAGAAATTCATGAGCTGGAGGATGACCAGTGACGCGGGCTTTAACCGGCGTTTCAATACCTATGACCCGGCGGTTTATGATTCCCTTAGCCTGAATTTGGACACTGAAAACGAAAAGGGTTTTAATTTTCACAGCAACCTTACTATCGATCCCTGGAGCTTTACGGGCAAGAGCAGCAAGTTAACCGTCAGCAACGGATCTGGGGATTCTGCCGAGATCCAGTTGTTGTATTGGTCAAATACAGGGTATACCCTTAACCAGACTGTTTATGGGTCTCTCAATGGAACTACGCTTAATATTCCCGAATTAAAGGTGGTGGACGGTAGGACTACCGCGACAACTATTTCGGGCTATAATATCCCGGAGATGAAGATAAACAGGCAGTTTCAGCCTGTGCGCGAGTTATGGGTGGACTATGCCAATGACAACGTTAAACTCCGGGCATTCCCTATGGCTTACCAGGACCAGGCTTATTCTTCCGATGACCCGCTGAATATAAGCAATCACGGCATATGGTGGAAGGACAGTAAATGGCTGCGTATGTATACACCCGGGGTATATCATTCGGGCAATACGCCGGCTGATTTTACCAAAGGTTCTTGGGACGATTCACTTTCATTCATCTCAAAAGATTCCACGGGTAAATACCTAACCGCGCTGCGCGGATTTTCTTTCTCTTTTCAACCAGGGGAAGAAACGGTTTTTGATACCACGGTCGCTACCCCAAAACATCTTTGGCAAGATTACGATGTCGTGGATAACGTGATCTCCGCCAGCCGCCTGAAACATGATTTCGCGGATAACTTCAGGCTCGGAGGCACATTTACCAGCCGCAGCGGGTTTAAAACAAACCCGCAGAAATTAGACAGCCAGAATTTTGTCGGGGGCGTTGATTTAGGTTATGAAGTTATCGAAGGCATGAAAGCCCAGGCAGAAGTCCTGACATCTAAGTCAAAATACGACATGAGCGATTCCGCCTATGAGACCGAATCTCACGGTAACGCTTATTATTTTTCTTTTATCACCCGTTATCCGCGCTCAAGCATTATGGATCTTAAATACGGCTATGATGATATAAGTATGGCTAAAGATGAAAGTTTCCTGGTTAAAAGTAAATTTTACGCCGCCAGGATGGACAAGGGTTTTGATTCAGCTCTTTCCGATTTTCATAATACCCGCCAGGATGTTTTCTGGTCAAGGCATATACATTTCCGTAAACCTATGGATTATTACACCATGGGTATGGAAGGCAGCGGGGCCAACTGGGATGAGCTTAACGCTTCCCGTATAGGCGATGGGATCGATGTCGGCAGGAATACGTTAGGTTTCCGTTTTGAGATCCTGCTGGAGAACCAGTTCTCTAACCTTTTTGATGTGCGTAATGTGCATAATGTGAACGGCAAGTTTATAGAGAATGTGGTGCGTGATGAAGCCACTGTCCGGGTAACCGATAAATTGACTGCCAAAGTACTGGGGATTTATCAGAAAATGCCCAAAACTACAGCCGGGATCGACCCGTATATATATGACGGAAAAACCGGTGAGTTTTTTGAGAATGACGCTGTCCCTGACGGAGCCGATCCTTCTATTAAAACCGGCTCTTTCGGTTTAAATTATGATTTCTTTGAATGGATGAGCTTAAACGGTATATATGAACGGACAAATGATTATACGTTAGCTTACGGGAATTTCCCGCAAAACGTCTTAAGGAACGATTCTACTTTAAACTCCTATTATTACCAGAATGACAGGTATTACAGCTATGTCCAGCCATTCCTTTATAACCAGGGCATTTTTCCGCAGGCGCCGTATGATTTTTATAATGTTTTTAAAACCGGATTAAGAATAATGCCGATGCCGAATATGGAGATATACCTTGATTATACGCGCAACGAATATGAGACCGCCTCCCTGGTCAACGATAACATGAACCACATAGGATTAGAGCTGACTTATATGCCGGTCAAGAAGATCGGCATGTCCTTTAAATATATTTATTCCCGCTCTAAAGATATTATTCAATTGCCTAGCTCGGACTACGGCCTTACCGACCATCCCATCGGCCATCATAATTTCTTCAGCGAATTCAGGTATTTGCCCTCCAAGGACGACGAGCTGATCCTGCAATATGGAGTGGGGGACACCAGCTCTATCAGTAACTTGGCCTCTCTGGACCCTTACGGAGGAGGCATGCTTACTCTGGATACCCAGCATATCTTCCGCGCCTATTACCGAAGAAGGTTCTAATTTATTCCAAATAAATATTGATTTTTTTAACCTGACGGGACCTTACTTTTTCCGCCAGAGGGAAGGGGATAACTGGAGAATTTATTTCCGTTGGTCCTTCTTTCTCGAATAGCTGGATCTTCTTGATCTTAGCCGCGTTCTTTCCAAAGGTATTTTTTCTTTTCGGATTATGGTAAGTAACGGGAATGCGGCCCAGGAAATTAAAAGAGTACGTCCCTTTTTTATCAAATAACCATCCTGCCAGATTCGGCCGAAAGGCCAGGTTAAGCCGGCCATTCTCCTCCAAAATAAAGGGCTTGGCCCCGGCATTCATGATCAGCCAGATCTGCAGGAACTCCGCGGTTGAACCGGAGAGCCTGGCCACAAAGCCATTGCCGTGCAATTTCCTATCAGGAAAAGCGCTGCTTACTAAAAAGGATGAGTTCTCTAGGATGCTGCGGCCGTATCTTTGGGGATCCTGAAAGGGGACAAGCACATTTTTAAATTCCGAGTAAAATTCTTCAACCAGGCCGGTCTTAAGCAGCTCAAGGATATACTTATACTCCATATGCAGCCAGATGGATTCATTTTCCAGCCATCCCGGAGTAAACACCCGGCACCTGCCGATCTCTTCAGGCATACTCTCAAGCGAAGCAGTCACCTTATACATTTTTAATTTCCTGTCAAAAAGAGGGCTTTTCTTAGCCGCCTTATAAAGTTCAACCGCTTGTTCAGTATTTTGAGAGAGCCGTAAGGCGTGCATTTGGCCTTCCAGAAAAAGGGGGAGAGGCTTTTGAGAGAATTTTTTAGGCCTTACATAATGCTCTTTAACCAGCTCATATTCTACTACCTGGTTGATAAAGTAGGAATAATACATACCTTGCGTCTTATTAAAAGCCTTTTTTAATCCCGATCCTACCTTAAGTATAGCCCCATCCAGAAAGGTGATCAGTTTTTCTACCGGTACGGCTGTTTCGCTGCCGGAGAAACCCATGCGCGTATTATAGCGGTAGGTTTCTTTGGCATTATTGCTTTTATCCCAATAGGTAAAGGGTTCTTCCTGAAATAAAGGCGCCAGTTCTTCGATAAATTTAGCAACCTCCTCAGCCAGCTCGATTTTCTCGATCCGGCAATTTGCCAGATTGTGTTTTATCATCGCAAGCAGGCGCTTTAATTCAAAGGTTTCGCAGGTGGATGAGCCAAAGAGCGCAGGCAACCCGTTAAGTGAATCAAACCAGTTGGGCTTATTGGCTTCCATTTCAATGCCCACGCCAAAGGGGTCAAGCGAGGCAAGCTTGTTTGCCGTCAGGCACAAGAGCTTAGCGATTAATGTCGTATAGTAGATTTCTCCCGCACCATTACTGGTCCTTAAAAGATGCGGGTTCTCCGGGCGTTTGCGCAGCATTTCTCTTTTAGCGCTATCCGGGACAAGGGAGTGGAGTTGGCGCACCTGGCTGTTGTGAATAATATATTTTTCTCCGCGCGGCCTCACAACTTCCGCATTGTCGTAAAATGAGAATATTTTGTTGCCAAAGAATAATTCATTGGATTTTTCCGGAAAAAGCCCCAGGTAGCTGTCGATCAGGTCCAAATTATACGCCCAGTGGTCGGTCCAGAAACCCTCTCCGTGTTCAGCCTCCTGCGATTTTAAGGAAGAGGAGAGGATGAGGTCCAGGAAATTATCATAACCTTCTTTAAGGTTGATCTTGTGTTCTTCAATAAAGAAGATCAGCTCTCCCGGGGTAAAGGGTTTTTTAAGGAATTGTCCAAGCTTATCAATATCTTTGGCCTCAAGCATTGCACCCAGCAGCTCAGGCAGGTTTAGATTTTCCTTAAGCCGAAAGTTTACCCCTTTTATTATCAGAGGATTGAATCCGTCACTCTGGATCAGGTTCATAAAGAAAACAATATTTTCATCTTTGACCTGGGGGTTAAACCAGGGATCGCACCTCCGGTTCTGGTTCATGTCCCGGTAATTTCCGTTGCCCTGTGAAAAATAGGCCGGCTGCAGCTGGAATTTATTATAGTCCCGCTCCAGGTCCCCGTGTTTGCGGGAATAGAGGTAAAATACCGTGCCGGATTTGGATACCTCCGGGTAGCCCCCCCGCATGATATTGTCCAGATAGGTTTGTCCGGCATAGAGGTCAAAGCGGAGCTGGCTGCTTTTAGTGGCGATCTCATCTTTGAGGCCTCCGATAAGCTTGAGATTCTCGTAAAGCTTATTTTCCGCATATCCGAATTTCGTGATCTTAGGCACCAGGGTGTTTAGGGTTTTTGCGTCCCTGGCCTGGCCGATCAAAGAATAAAATGTTTTCTGCTCTCCGGGTTTTAATTCCAGGTTCATCAAGAGAAAAGCGCCGGGGGTTTTGCTCCTGGTTATCTGCCCGGAGGGATAAGTGAAATTTGCCTTAGCCAGGAATTCCGCCGGGTAAGAAAAATCGGTTACCGCTCCGAATACAGAGGCCGGGTCCACGATCGGACGGATCAACTCTGCCTTTGTGTCTTTAAAATGAAAGCCCAAATAAAAATTACCTTCATTAATATGCACGACCTCCGGCCGGTCGGAAGGGTCAACCTCCAGCTTATAAAAAGGGATGTCATTATCCAGGTTATCTATCTTCATCCAGGCCTCGATAGTCCGGCCAAGGTCCTTTAAGAAAAAGTGATGCGTGCCGAAAGGGACGATCTGGGGAAGTCCGTCAATAAACTGCAGCTTTTTGGGTTTAGCTCCGGTGTTCTCTACAGTGACGGTGCGGCTTAAGCCTGCGTAGGCGTCATTAGGGATAGTAAAATATTCCACCCGGGTTTTAAGGCCAAGGGTGTAGTTTTCCTCCTCAAGGACCAATTCCCCTGATCCCATAGCCATGGAATTTGTTATCCGGTATTTGAGGTTGGCGCAGCCATTGTGGAAAGGTTCATAGAAAGAGGTTTCTTTGGCGGATTTGATCTTGATAAAGGTCCTGAATCCGTGGCTTGAAACGAGCTGCCAGGATTTATTCGCCGGGAAGAATTCCAGGATCGCGTGGTCCTTGTCTTTAGTGCCGAAGCTGCAGATGCACTGGCCGCGGTTAACGTAGAAGACCCACATGGGTATGCCGTATTTGCCGGCGATACCCGGGAAGAAATTGGCAAAGGGCTTGGAGTAATTGTAATTCTCAATGACAAACTGGCCCTTTTGATTGAGGCGGTATTTTGGTTTGGGTTGGTTTGATTTTTTCTTCATATTAAGATTAAGTTAATTAAAGGTATTTTACACGCTTCCGTAACTTTGTCAATATTGACTTTTGAAAGAAAGGGTGTTAAACTATTTTATCAAATTGGAGAAATTATGGCCATAGATAAGGAAACGGTAAAATATGTAGCGCATTTGGCGCGGATAGAATTGCAGCCCGATGAGCTGGAGAAGCTATCCAGCCAGCTGCATGATATCCTGGGTTTTATCGATAAGCTAAGCACCCTGGATACAGGCGCAGTCAACCCTTCCAGCCATATCCTTGCGATAAGCAATGTGCTGCGCGAGGATAAAACAGGCGATTCTTTATCCCCGGACAAGGCCCTGGAAAATGCCCCGGCAAAAAAAGGAAATTTCTTCAGCGTCCCGAAGATACTGGAATAATCATGGAAATAAACCAGCTTACGGCTCATGAGTTAATAGATAAACTTAAGGGTAAGCAAACTACTGCATCCAGCGTCCTTGACGCTCTTTACAGCCGCATACAAAAGGTTGAGCCAGGTGTCAAGGCGTATGTCAGGGTTGAGGGGGCAAAAAAGTCCGTTTTAAAGCCGCAGCCCGATTCTTTGCTCAAAGGCCTGCCCATTACCATTAAGGATAATATCTGCACGGAGGGAATTAACACAGAGTGTTGTTCTAAAATACTTCAGGGTTTTCGTCCTCCGTATGATGCCGCTGTTATCAAAAAGCTAAAGAATGCAGGCGCCGAAATATTCCCTTTGAAAGCGAATATGGATGAATTCGCTTTTGGCTCATCAACGGAGAACTCACATTTCGGGCCAACCCATAACCCCTGGGACCTGGCCTGCGTTCCCGGAGGCTCATCCGGAGGTTCAGCTGCCAGCGTGGCTGCGGATGAGGCGATCTGGGCTCTTGGGTCAGACACCGGCGGCTCGATCCGCCAGCCGGCGTCATTTTGCGGTGTAGTGGGCTTAAAACCTACTTATGGCAGGGTTTCCCGTTACGGCTTGATCGCCTTTGCTTCAAGCCTGGATCAGATCGGCCCGATCACCAAAGATGTGCGGGATTGTGCGCTTCTTTCGCAAGTTATCTTTGGGTATGACCCCAATGATTCAACTTCAGTAGATCAGGAGGTCCCGGATTTCAGTAAGAGCCTGACTAATGATATCCGCGGCCTAAAAGTAGGCATACCCGGTGAGTATTTTGTAGAGGGTATGGACCCGGAAGTTAAAACCATTATTGAGGAGGCAATAAATAAACTGAATTCCCTGGGAGCTGTGTCGGCCAAAGTATCCCTGCCGCATACAGAGTACGCGGTGCCGGTTTACTACATTATTGCCACAGCCGAAGCCAGCTCTAACCTGGCTAGGTTTGACGGTGTGCAATACGGCTGGCGCGCCAGATCGGATAATTTGATCGAAATGTATAAGAAAACTCGGGGTGAGGGTTTTGGTGATGAAGCAAAACGCAGGATAATCCTGGGGACCTTTGCTTTATCGCACGGCTATTATGACGCGTATTATTTACGCGCCTTAAAGGTGCGCACCCTGATAAAGCAGGACTTTGACGCGGCCTTTAAGCATTTTGATTGTATTATTACCCCGACATCTCCGACGCCGGCATTTAAGATCGGCGAAAAAACCCAAGACCCGCTGAAGATGTATCTCTCGGACATATATACCATATCCGTAAATTTAGCCGGAATACCTGCGATATCGATGCCTTGCGGTTTTACCAAAAAAGGCCTGCCTGTAGGGCTGCAGATCATGGCCAGGCCTTTTGATGAAGCGATGCTGTTCAGGGTAGCACATACATTTGAACAAAATACGGATTGGCATAAATCAAAACCAAAATTATGAAATATCAGACGGTTATCGGATTAGAGGTCCATCTCCAGTTAAAGACCAAAACCAAGGCCTTCTGCGGCTGCTCCACAGATTTCGGAAAAGAGCCGAATTCCAATGTCTGCCCGGTGTGCCTGGGATTTCCCGGGTCTCTGCCGGTTTATAATAAAGAGGCGTTGAATTACGCCATCAAGCTGGCCCTTGCCTTAGGCGCTCAAGTGCAGGAGCATACTAAATTTGACCGCAAGAATTATTTTTATCCCGACCTGCCGAAAAATTACCAGATATCGCAATATGACCTTCCCTTATCAAGAAACGGTTTCTTGAATATTACCGCCGAGGGCAAACCCAAGCGCATCGGCATTACCAGGGTGCATTTGGAGGAGGATGCCGGAAAGCTGATTCATGAAACAGAGGCAAGCCTGGTAGATTTTAACCGCGCCGGGATCCCCCTGCTTGAGATCGTCAGCGAACCGGATCTGAACAGTCCTCAAGAAGCATTTGATTATCTGACCGGCTTGAAAAGTATTATTGAATATTTAGATATTTCTGACTGCGATATGGAAAAGGGTTCTTTGCGCTGCGACGCGAACATTTCTTTGCGTCCCGAAGGGTCAAAGGAATTGGGGGTCAAGACCGAGCTTAAGAATATGAATTCTTTTAAAGGGGTCAAGGATGCTTTAAATTTTGAAGTTCTCCGGCAAGCTGAATTGCTTGAATCAGGCCAGGCCATGGAGCAGGAGACCCGGCTGTGGGATGCGCAAAAAAATATGACCGTGTCCATGCGCACCAAGGAGGGGGCTAAGGATTACCGGTATTTTCCCGATCCTGACCTGACGGTTTTTGTTGTCGGACAGGAGATGATATCCGGAATAAAGGATTCTCTTCCCGAACTGCCGGCTCAAAAGTTGCGGCGTTTTGTAAAGGAATACTCCCTCTCGGAATACGATGCCGGGATATTGGTCAGCTCTAAAAAAGACGCTGAATTCGCGGAGGAGTGCCTGAAAAGGTATCCTGAGAAAGATAAGAAAAACATGGCTAATTGGCTGATCGGCCCGTTATTATCCGAGGCAAATACCAGGAAGCTGAATTTACACCAATTGGGGGTTAACATAGATGAGCTGATCAGCCTTATTGGTTTTGTCCAAAGGCAGGAGCTTTCGCATCTGAACGCCAAAAACGTATTGACCCAGATGCTTGATTCCGGAAAATCAGCCCAGGCGATAATCAGAGAAAAGAACCTGCTGCAGGTTTCCGATACGGCGGAGCTTGACCGGATAATCACCGCGGTCATCGGGGAGAATGAAAAGTCGGTAAATGACCTTAAGAACGGCAAAGCTAACGCGCTTATGTTCCTGGTCGGCCAGGTAATGAAAAAAAGCTCAGGCAAGGCAAATCCTAAAATCGTCCAGGAGCTGATCAAACGGAGGATAGATAATGCGTAAGAATATCATCGTTATTTTTCTGCTTGTGCTTTTATTTGCCGGGGCCACCCGGGTATTTTCCGATAATGACAAGAAAAAGAAGGATGAGTTATACCGGCAGGTAGGATTATTTGCCGATACTCTGGCGATCATAAATAAGCATTATGTGGATGAAACCAAGCCCAAGGACCTGATCTACGGTTCCTTAAAAGGCATGCTTTCATCCCTTGACCCGCACAGCCAATTCCTGAACCCGGATGATTACAATGAACTGAAGGAGGAGACCGAAGGGAAATTCGGCGGGTTGGGGATCGAGATCACCGTTAAAGACGGTTTGCTGACCGTAATTACCCCCATTGAAGATACCCCGGCCTGGAAAGCAGGGATAAAGCCGGGGGACTATATCGTAAAAATTAACGGGGAGTTGACCCGCGATATGACCTTGGTAGATGCCGTTAAAAAGATGCGCGGCAAGCCGGGAGGAACGGTCAATCTTACGATATTGAGAAATTCGGAAAAAAAGCTTTTAGATTTCAAGATCATCAGGGATACCATAAAAATAAAAGACATAAAGCAGGCCCGCATTCTGGAGGGGAATATCGGTTACATCCGCCTGGTTGAATTCCGCGAAAACACTCTCCAGGAATTCAATAAGGCATTAACCAACCTTTCCAAACAGAAGATGGAGGCGCTGATCATTGACCTGCGCAATAATCCCGGCGGGCTCCTGGATGTCGCCGTCAAGATCACCGGGAGGTTCATCCCGCCGGATAAAATGGTCGTCTATACGAAGGGCAGGATGAAGGAGCAAAATCTTGAATTTTTATCCGACTCCAAAAACGCGATCACCGATATTCCCCTGGCAGTGCTGATCAACGAGGGTTCTGCCTCCGGCAGCGAGATCCTGGCCGGGGCTTTGCAGGATTACAAGCGGGCCATGATCATCGGGACAAAATCTTTCGGTAAAGGCTCGGTACAGACGCTCATACCTTTAAGCGACGGTTCAGCGCTTCGGCTTACCACCAGCCACTACTTTACTCCTTCCGGAAAAATAATCCACGATAAAGGGGTTACCCCGGATATCGAGGTCCAGCCGCAGAAGGAAAACGAAGCTAAAGAGGGGGAGGCAAAAGAAAAGAAACCGAATGAGATATTTGATGAGATAGCTAATAAGGAGATGAAATCAAAAACAGGGGCGGATGAGTTTGATTACAGCTCCGATATTCAGCTTAAAAGGGCAGTGGAAACTTTAAAGGCGATAAAGCTATATGAAGATTTGAACCAGGAAAAACAAAAATAAATTCCCCATGCCGGTAAAAAATAAACCCTTAATTATCCTCGCACTGTTTTTACTCCTGATCATATTCATCGCGGTTATCCTTATTCCTCTGTACAAGAAGGCCCCGCCTCGTAAAATGAAGCCCATTATTAAAGGCAGGATCGCCATTGTGATAGATGACTGGGGGTATCATTTGGACAACCTGGCGATCGCCGGAGGGATAAAGCAGCGCCTTACCTGCGCGGTCCTGCCTGGCCTGAAGAATTCACGGGAAGTCGCTGAAGGACTGCATAAGTTCGGGCATGAAGTTATTCTGCATCTTCCCATGGAGCCAAAGGGAAAACTTAAATTAGAAAAAAACACTATTGCCCTGACCACTCCCCGGAAAGAGGTGCGCAGGATCCTGAATAAGGATCTGAGCGAGATCATTTTTGCCAAAGGCGTATCCAATCATATGGGTTCGCGCCTCACCGAAGACATGAAGCAATGCGAGATCGTCATGCTTGAGGTCAAGAAACGCAGGCTCTATTTTCTGGACAGTTTTGTAACCGCTAAATCCGTTTGCGGCAAATTAGCCAAAAAAATAGGAGTAAGATTTGCCAAAAGAGATGTTTTCCTGGATAACCGGGATGATCCGGAAAGCATAAAAACCCAACTCAGGGAATTAAAAAACCTTGCCCATACGCATGGGATTGCCGTCGGCATAGGACATGACCGTAAGAACACCCTTCTTGCATTAAAAGAAATGCTTCCGCAGCTGGCTAAGGAGGGTTATCAATTTGTTTTTGTCTCGGAGATAGCTAGGGTGGATAAATGATCGTCCTGGGGATTGAGAGCTCCTGCGATGAAACAGGGCTAGCGGTAGTCAAAAATGGCAGAGAGATCCTAAGTAATGTGGTGGCCTCAAGCCTGAAATTCCACAGTAAATACGGGGGGGTGGTCCCGGAGATCGCCTCGCGCATGCAGCTTGAAAGTATCGCCGGCGTATATTCAGAAGCAATCAAAACCGCCGGGATCAGGCCGGAGCAGATCGGGCTGGTTTCTCTTACGGTTAAACCCGGGCTGCCTGGCTCTTTACTCGTAGGTATATCTTTTGCAAAAGCCCTGGCCCTGAGTTTAGGCAAACCGCTCTTAGGTATCAATCATATCTACAGCCATATTTATGCCAATTTTCTCTGTCACCGGAATATTAAATTGCCAAGCATCGGCCTGGTAGTTTCCGGAGGACATACCAGCCTGTTTTACATAAAGGATTTTGACGATATCCGCCAGATCGGTTCAACCCGGGATGATGCCTGCGGTGAGGCTTTTGATAAGGTAGCTAAGATCCTGGGCGCAGGTTACCCAGGCGGGCCGTTGATCGAAAAGCTGGCCAGGCGCGGGAATAAAGATAAAATCCGGTTTGCCTGCTGCGGCACCAGCGATGAACTGGATTTTAGTTTCAGCGGCATAAAAACCGCGGTTTTGTATTATTTAAAGGGCAGGAAGATAAGCCCTGATCTTAAACAGGACCTGGCAGCCTGTTTCCAGGAGAGCGCCGTTGACGCTTTGATAAAAAAATCTTTACTTGCCTGCAGCCGGAAAAAAGTAAAACAGCTTTTGGTAGGAGGAGGGGTGGCTGCCAATAATAGATTCCGCCGGAAACTTGAAGTCAGCGCCAGAGGAGCAGGAATCCTTTGTCTTTTTCCGAGTATGGATCTGTGTATGGATAACGCGGCTATGGTAGCGGGTCTGGCTTATCAATTTTATAAAAAGGGTGCCAGAGATGATCTTTATTTAAATATGTCAAATTAAAGGAGGTTTTATGCCTACGGATATGGAAATGATCGGCCGTTTATTATTGACCCTGGTTTTAAGCGGGCTGATCGGCCTTGAGCGCCAGGCACACCGCAGGAACGCCGGACTGCGCACGCACATACTGGTAGCATTAGGTTCCTGTCTTATCATGTTGACATCCTTGTATGTTTTTGATATATATAAAGAGAGAGTTTCTCTGGATCCGGCGCGCATTGCCGCCGGTGTAATTACGGGTATAGGTTTTCTCGGGGCAGGAACGATAATCAGGGATCCGGAAGGGGTAAGAGGGCTGACTACCGCTGCCAGCTTATGGGTTGTGGCGGGGATCGGCCTGGCGGTAGGCACCGGATTCAATAAAATAGCGATAATTGCCACGGTCTTGGTCTTGATCGTATTGCATTTCTTGCGTTACGCGGAAAATAAACTGTTCAAGGAGCCGAAAACTTAAAACAGGAGGTGGCAAGATGGCATTTAAAAAGAAGCTGGAGGAGAAAACGCTGGATGTTGATGCCGCCATGCAGGGGACTTTAAGTTTTAAGGATCCGGTCAATCTGCGGATCAACGGAAAGTTTGAAGGCAACCTTGAAACGCGCGGCAACCTTACCATCGGGACTACCGCGGTAGTCAACGCCGATATACTTGGTGACAATGTGATCATCGGCGGCAGGGTCAAAGGCAAGATCACCGCCAGGGAACGGCTTACCCTTTTGCCCCAGGCGGTCGTAGAAGGCCATATCTATCCGGCAAAACTCAACGTCGCCGAGGGGGCTCTTCTGCAGGGCCAGTGCACCATGCTGCATGATTTTTTAAATGCCGAGGAGCTGGCGAAATACCTGGAGGTGGAATTAAACTCCATCATGGAATGGGCTAATTCGGGAAAGGTACCGGGCAATAAGGAAGGCAGCGACTGGAAATTTGAACGCAAGGCAATCGACAGCTGGGTGGCGTCGGGAAAGATAGCCAAATAACATGTCTGAAGAAAAATTACTGACGGTAAGGGATGTTTCCGTCCAACTCGGGGTCTCTGAAAAGGATGTCCTGGATCTGGCTGAGAGCGGGGCGATCCCCGCATATAAGGTTGGAGGGGTTTACCTGCGTTTTAAGAAAGAACAGGTTGACGAATACAGGAAAAACCACCACGACCTGCCCCAGAAAGACGCGGGCGGCAAAACAGCTACCTCTAATGACAAGCTCCGGGATTTCTTCTATTTTAATGATTTCTATATTCTCGCCGCAGTGCTTATGATCCTGCTGGGATATCTTGTTTACCGGGGTTTTTAGATAAATGCCTGCAAGGAAGGGTTTTTGTGATCTTGGCTTTGCCAAGCTTGACACGGATAGAAAAAGGCGTAAGGGTTTTGCGGAGGTGATCTATTGCCCTGGCAAGGACAGGCAGCACCTGCTTAGTATTGCCAGGAGGATCGTCAAGTCAAAAGAGGATCTTCTTTTGACCAAGCTTGACAAAGCGGCGTTTTCTTTTTTAAAGAGATCGATCCCCGCCTTGAAATATGACCCTCTCGCCAAGATCGGCTTTCTCCTGAATAAACCTAAAATCCTCTCCGGGGACCCGGTTCTGGTGGTATCTGCGGGCACAAGCGATATCCCCGTAGCTGAAGAGGCAGCCCTTACCCTGCGATTAATGGGAAACCGGGTGGAAAAGCTCTATGATGTCGGGGTAGCCGGTGTCCACCGGCTGATGAGCCATATTGAAAAGTTAAGGAAAGCCCGGGTCATTGTCGTAGTCGCGGGGATGGAGGGCGCCTTGGCCAGTTTAGTCAGCGGTTTAGTCAGCTCTCCGATAATTGCCGTGCCCACCAGCTGCGGATACGGTTCCAGTTTCTCGGGTTTGAGCGCGCTCTTGGGAATGCTGAACAGCTGCTCTCCGGGGATAACAGTGGTGAATATTGACAACGGGTTTGGCGCCGGTTACTTCGCCAGTTTAATTAATAGGAGATAATAATGGCACTTTCAGGTTTGGATATCTACAAATTGCTTCCTAAAACAAACTGCCGGCAGTGTGGATTAGCCACCTGCCTTGCCTTTGCCATGCAGTTGGCAAAAAAAGCAGTAGTGATCGAAAAATGCCCTTTTATCACCCCTGAAGCAAAAAGCATCCTGGATGCGCAGGCGCAGCCGCCGATAAAGCTTATCAGCTTAGGCACCGGGGAATCAAGGCTGGACATAGGAAATGAAACTGTAATGTTCAGGCATGAGGAGAAATTCCGTAACCCGGCAGGGTTGGGTTTTATTATTGAAGACAGTTTAAGCGACAGCCGGATAAAATCAACCCTTGAAAAGATCAATCAGTTGAAATTTGAGCGCGTCGGCCAGAAACTGGAAGTAAATCTGGTGGCCGTTAAGCAAACCAAAGATGCCAAAAGATTCGTTGAGGCAACTAAGCTGGTTTTGAGCAACACTTCATTACCGCTTATGCTGGTAAGCAGCGAGCCGGCTTCCTTAAAAGGCGCCGCAGAACTTTCCAAAGAGCGCAGGCCTTTGCTTTATTGCGCGACAAAAGATAATGCCTCTCAAATCGGCAGGATTGCCAAGGAACTTGATCTTCCGTTGGTAGCAGCCGGGAAGAATATCGATGAACTGGCCCAGCTTACCGGTGAGCTTAATGCGTTGGGAGTGAACAACCTGATCTTGGATACGGGGTCAAAACCGGTTGCTGAAAAAATTTGGGACCTGACCCAGATCCGCAGACAGGCGCTCAAGAGATCAAACCGGGCATTGGGTTATCCTACCCTGGCTATCGTTGAAACAACCGACCCCTATGAAGAAGCGATAGAAGCAGCTGCTTATATATCTAAATATGCCGGCCTGGTTTTAATTAAAGGGATAGAAACCTGGGAGGTTCTTTCTATTTTGACCCTAAGGCAGAATATTTACACTGACCCGCAAAAACCACTGCAGATCGAGCCCAAACTTTATCCGATAGGCCAGGCAGGCGATAAATCACCGGTCTTGATCACTACCAATTTCTCCTTGAGCTACTATACTGTCCTGGGTGAAGTAGAGGCAAGCAAAATACCATCCTATATTTTAAGCGTTGATACGGAAGGCATGTCGGTGCTCACCGCCTGGGCAGCGGAGAAGTTCAATGCCCAGAGCATTACCCGTTCCCTGGAGAAATTCGGGGTAAAAGAGGCAATAAAACATAAAAATTTGATCATCCCCGGCTATGTGGCGGTAATGAGCGGAGATCTTGAGGAGCAATCAGGGTTCAAGGTGATCGTAGGGCCCAAGGAAGCGGCCGGGATCCCGGCCTTCTTAAAAAACCTGAATTAATGGACAAATTCAAGGTTACATTTTATCCGGACAATAAGACCGTTACCGTGGATAAGGATAAGACCATACTTTCCGCGGCCATATCCGCCGGGGTTTATATTAATTCTACCTGCGGAGGGGATGGGGTTTGCGGAAGATGCAAGGTGATCGTCAGGAAAGGCCGGGTGGAAAGCCAGGCAACCGGGGCGATCACCTTAGAGGAGAAAAAGAAAAATATACATCTGGCCTGCTCTACCATTATCCACAGCGACCTGGAGGTGGAGATCCCTGAGAGTTCCCGGCTCAACTTTGATAAACTCACCCCCGAGGAGCTGGAGGAGCGTTTGAGCGGGCTTTATTCCAAAGCCGAGGATATCCAACCGATAAAGACGAAATTGGAGGCCGGTGTTTTCAAGCATTCACCCTTTGCCACAAAATTATATTTAGAGCTTCCCAAACCCACCCTTGATGACTCTATAAGCGATCTTGAGCGTTTGTATCGGGCATTGCGCCGGCTCCAGGAGTTTCCCGTGGTGCAGACCGGGCTGTTTAACATCCGCCAGCTGGGGGAATTATTACGCGACTCCGGTTGGAAGGTTACCCTTACCCTCGGACAACGCAATGACACCGTAGAGATCGTGCTGGTTGAGCCCGGAGATACCACGCATAAGAATTTCGGCCTGGCTTTTGATATCGGCACGACCACTATCTCCGGACAACTGGTTGACCTTAATTCCAAAAAGATACTCGGAACAAAAGCTACCTATAATCAGCAAGCGGCATTCGGAAGCGATGTGATCACGCGCATTGTCTACGCCGGAAACTCCGAGGGTTTAGAGAAGCTGCATAACGCTGTCTGCGATACGGTCAATGAGATAATCCGCGGCCTGGTTTCCGAGCACAAGATCGACCTTAATGACCTGAATTGTATCGTCTGTTCCGGTAATACCACCATGATCCACCTGCTCTTAAGCGTGGACCCGGCGCATATCCGCAAAGAGCCCTATGTGCCGACGGCGAATTTCCTCCCCGTTGTGCGCGCCGCTGAAGCCGGAATTAATATCAATCCCCGCGGCCTGCTCTATTGCGTGCCGGGGGTTTCCAGTTATGTGGGAGGGGATACCACCGCCGGTATATTATCCAGCGGGATATACCAAAAAGATCAACCTTGCATATTGATCGACATAGGGACTAACGGAGAGATCGTCCTGGGAAACAAAGATTTTCTGGTTGCCTGCGCTGCCTCCGCCGGGCCGGCCTTTGAGGGAAGCGGGGTAACCAGCGGTATGCGCGCCTCAAGCGGGGCGATTCAAAAGGTAACTATAAATAAAAAAGATTTCGGCGTCACCTATTCAACTATTCAGGATAAAAAACCCCGCGGGATCTGCGGTTCAGGATATATTGACCTGCTTAGTTCAATGTTAGAGGCAGGGATAATCGATAAAGGCGGCAAGATCAATGCCGCGGGAAAGCGCATCCGCTCAACAGATCTGGGAAAAGAATTTGTGGTATGTTTTAAGGATGAAACCGATATTGCCGCGGATATCGTGATCAATGAAGCGGATATCGAGAATCTAAAGCGCTCTAAAGGTGCCATATATTCGGCTACCGCCATCCTGGCCAAACACCTGGATATCGAGCTTTCTAAGATATCCAAATTCTTCATTGCCGGGGGTTTTGGCACATACCTGGATATTGAGAAGGCGATCAGGATCGGGTTATTGCCGGACCTGGAGCGCTCCAAATTCGTGTTTATCGGCAACAGCGCCCTGGCTGGAGCAAGGCAGGTACTTTTGTCAAACCAGGCCATGGCTATGGCGGATAAACTTGCCTCGCAAATAACTTATTTTGAATTATCCGTTGACCCGAAATATATGGATGAATACAGCCAGGCATTATTCTTTCCGCATACGGACCTGGCCAGATTTCCGTCGGTGAGGTTTTAGGTGGGATACATAATCGCGATGGCCGGTAAAGGCGGGACAGGCAAGACGACGATCGCGGCCTTGATCATCCGTTCTATCAGGGAAAAGAAACTGGGTTCTTTATTAGCCATAGATGCCGACCCGAACAGCAATTTAGGGGAGATCCTGGGAGTCGCCTCGGGAGAGAGTGTCGGCAAGATACTTGATGATATATGCGCTAACCCTGATAAAATACCCGCGGGTATGCCCAAAGATCGTTTTATCGAATACCAGGTGCAATCAGCTGTCGCTGAAGGAGAGGGTTTTGACATCCTGAGCATGGGAAAACCCGAGGGTCCCGGCTGCTATTGTTATGTAAATAATGTTTTGCGCGGGGTAATGGCTAAACTCATCAAAGACTATGATTATATAGTGATCGATAACGAGGCAGGGTTAGAGCACCTTTCCCGGCGCACCAGCCGTTATGCCGACTGCCTGGTAGTTGTCTCGGATCCCTCTAGCATTGGCTTGAAATCAGCCCGGAGGATCAATGAACTGGCAAAGCAGCTGAAATTTGAGGTAAAGAAAAGCTTCCTATTGGTAAACCGTTTTAATAAGAACATGGAAGAAGGCAAGGTTAGGGAGAGCGGCCTTGATTATCTGGGGAGCCTTCCGCTTGATCCGGGGATAGAGGAATTAAGTTTGAATGGAGAACCGATCTTTAATTTAGGAGGAGAGGCGCCGGTAATTAAGGCGCTTAATTCACTGGGAGAAAAAATATGGCAACGCAATTAGTACTTGAGAAATGGCCGGGTTTAATTTCGACTGTAACGCTCGGCGCGAAAAAAGAAGAAGGGGGGTCCCGCGCCGCAACGGTAAAGATCGGTGGAGAGAATACCCTGCCTATACTCTTTAATGAAGGCAGTATCCCCAATAAACCGGCGATCGCCTTTGAGGTTTGGGATGTTCCTCCGGAGGACTGGCCGGAGGAGTTAGCCGGCGCCTACGGTAAGGTGTTAAGCGACCCTTTTGCCTGGGCGGATAAATGCGTAAATGAATATAAGGCGCAAACCCTTTGCGTGAGAATGCAGGGGGCTCATCCTGATTTCGGAGACAAGGGAGCGCAAGAGGCGGCAAAATTCGTCTCCGCGTTATTAAAGAAAGTAAATGTTCCGTTGGTGATCACTGGCTGCGGTGATGACGCTAAGGATAATCTGATCTTACCCGCCTGTTCGGAGGCGGCTAAGGGAGAGAGGTGTTTGATCGGCAGCGCGGTGCAGGATAATTACAAGACCCTGGTCGCCAGCGTCCTGGCTGACGGACACAGTATTATTGCCGAAAGCCCAATAGATATCAACATCGCCAAGCAATTGAATATCCTGATCTCGGATATGGGATTAGGCCTTGAGCGCATAGTAATAAACCCGACCATCGGCGCGCTGGGGTATGGCCTGGAATACGCTTATTCCATTATGGAGAGGGCCCGCTTGGCAGCTTTATCCGGAGATAAAACATTAGCTTCGCCTTTTATCTGCTTTGCGGGCCAGGAGGCCTGGAGGGCTAAAGAGGCAAAGGCAGTGCCTGAGCAGGGGATCATCTGGGAGGTTATTACCGCCACCAGCCTTATTCAGTCAGGGGCTGACCTTTTGGTAATGCGCCACCCGGCTGCCGCGGAAAAAACAGCTAAATATATCGATGCTTTGTTTATGAATAAGTAGGAGCAGAAATGTTCATTATCGGCGAGTTAATCAACGGGATGTACGCCAATATCGGCTCGGCGATCAAGGAGCGCAATAAGTCCGAGATCCAAAAATGCGCTTTAGCGCAGCTTGAAAGCGGCGCGGATGCCCTGGATGTTAACTGCGGCCCGGCATCCAGGCAGCCGCTGGTTGACTTGCCCTGGCTGGTTGAGGCGATCCAGGAGATAACCGATAAACCGCTTTGTTTGGACTCAAGCAAGCCGGCGGTCATCGCAGAAGGCCTGAAGGCAGCCAAAAATAAAACCATAATCAACTCTACTACCGCTGACCCGGAAAAGCTGGATACGATCATCCCTCTGGCAAAGCAATACCACTCTAAGCTCATCGGCATAACCATCAGCGCAAAAGGCATACCCCAAAATAAAGACCAGCGCCTGGAATTAGCCGCAACCATTGTCGCAACCTGTTCAGAAAAAGAATTCCCTATTGAAGACCTGTATCTTGACCCAATAGTCCTGCCGGTCAATGTGGCGCAGGCGCAGATGAAGGATATACTGGAATCTATCCATGAGTTTAGGATAATTTCCGATCCGGCTCCCAAGACCATTGTGGGCTTAAGCAATGTTTCGCAGGGGACAAATGTGCGCAGCCTGATCAATCGCACATTTTTAACCATGGCTATTGCTTACGGACTGGATTCTGCTATACTTGACCCTAAAGATAAGGAACTGATGGACGCGCTTATCACCGCGGAACTTATCTTAAATAAAAATATTTATTGCGATTCATATCTAGAGGCATATAGGAAAAAATAACTTTGCGGCGGAGTAGCTTGAGCCTGATAGAGCACGCGGCTCAGCCCGTTAGAAATAAAATTGCTATTCTATAATTATTTGGCGGCGTAACTCAGCCTGATAGAGTAGTCGGCTCATACCCGATATGTCGCTGGTTTAAATCCAGCCGCCGCCATTAAACTGAGTAAGGTGGTTTTCAGCCGAAGGCTGATCCGCCTTCGGCGGAAAATCCACTCTCCGCCACCAGATTTCCCAATTACTAAATAGCTTTACCCCCGGTTTTTGTGATCTTTTTAATCAGGTTATCCACGATCAGGGAAGTAAGGATAAATACCCCCGCCTCAGTCAGCACGGTAGACATCGCAGCCCCCACATAAGAATAAACGTATATTAAAATAAAGATAAGCGGAAGGCCTATTATTGCCGCAGCAACATGGATTTTGGCATAAAGGTCGGGCTTGCCGCATACAAGCAGGAACTGGACCTTAAAGGCATTGGCCCCCACAAAAAATACCGCCGCAAGCAACAGTCGTAAGGTAAGCACCGCTTCTTCATAGGCATACCCGCAGGCAAACTTGATCAACCAGGGGGAAATGAGCGCGGCTATCGGGAGGCTGGCCACAAAACCCATAGTTATCCCGTCCTGTATCCTGTACATTATGGCCGCGGCCCTCTGGCTGTTTTTGGCGAAAACCCTGCTTATCCTTGGGAATACTGCGCGGGAAAATGAATCCATCGGGAATAACTGGATAACCCCGGCGATCCTTTCGGCAAGGGAGTAAAACCCGGTGAGGACATTATTGGTAAGCAGCCCTACGGCAAATATCCGGGTCGTAGTATAGGCATTAACCGAGAGGATGGAGATAAAAATATCCCAGCCGGTCCTGAGCTCCTTCCTGATATCGGCATATTTCTGCACGACAAATCTTAAGTTGAATCTTTTAAAGGCAATATATAATCCCCATATACCGCTGATTATAAATAATAGGGAGTTTAACAGCGGCACCAGGAGGTAATCCGCCGGCCCTTTTATAAAAATAAAGATGCAGAGCGCGTAAATAATCGCGCCGATCACATTGATCACGGTTATATAGCTCATTTTCTCCTTGCCCTGAAAGAACCAAACAGGGAATAATGAACTGCCGATCACCGCGCCGAAACTTAAGATGTAGACCGGCCAGTCATTCCTGAATTTAGGGACGAAATATATGATCGCGCAGAGGGCCAGGCCGCTTATTGCCGCCAGTATGAACTTTACCGTCATTACCGAAGAAAATATCGCGCTGGACTTTTCTTTGTGCTCTCCGACAAGGGATATCTCCCTGGTCGCCGAAAGGGTGAATCCGTAATCCGTCAGGATCATAAAATACTGCACAAAGCTCTGCGCAAAGGCGATCAAGCCGAACCTCTCTATGCCGATAACCCTGATCAGGTACGGCAGGACAGCTAAAGGCAGGATATAATTC
>Ga0172375_10000683_pt1 | contig 54552 bp, 53 predicted proteins | sample LakKiv1m_FD_114537 | JGI IMG/M metagenome (GOLD analysis project Ga0172375, IMG submission 114537) | Freshwater microbial communities from Kabuno Bay, South-Kivu, Congo - kab_092012_11.1m | ecosystem: Environmental > Aquatic > Freshwater > Lake | place: Democratic Republic of the Congo...
CAGTATTTGTATTATGTTGAAAATAAAAGAAATATTGCCATAGTAAACTCCATTGAAGGTTATTCTCCCTTACTTGCAGCAAGTTTTAGTCAGGAGTTTGAACGTCTTGGCGGAAAAATTATCGCTAAAGAAACTTACAAAAGTAAGAGTTTTTCACTTGCTGAACAGATGACAAGAATTTCTTCAATTTCAAATTCCTTAGAAGGAATTTATGCACCGATATCAGATGGAAGTGATGCAAATGCAATATTATCTCAGATGGTTCAGAGTGGGCTAAATCTTGAAATTTACGGCAATCAGGATTGGTTTCTTGGAAAGGGGTTTGAATCATCATCAGAGCTTAGTAATAAACTAACTTTTGATTCAGATTATTTTATCGACTTTAATGATGCAGAGTTTAAACTATTCTCAGAATCATTTAAGAAAACTGCCGGAATGGAAATAAATAGAAATATACTTTATGGCTATGACACGGCTAAATATATCCTAACTGTTATTAGAAACATCGATCCAACAAGAAAAAATATAAAGTATAAAATGGAATCTGGTATCAATGTAACTGGTTTTCATAACAATATCTCATTTGATTATGACAGAACAAATAAGTTTATAAACATTGTTCGGTATAACGATGGAGTTTTTCAGTTAGTTGATAAGTTCCGTGCAGGCAAATAGTTGAAAGGGGATAAATGTCTAAAGTAAAAGATCTTCCAATTGATGACCGACCTCGCGAAAAATTATTACTGCGTGGACCGCAAAATTTAACAGATGCAGAACTGATTGCAATTCTCTTAAGAACCGGAACTAAAGGAAAATCTGTTATTGCGATGGCGCAGGATGTGATTACTAAAGAAAATAATCTTGCACAGCTTGCATCAAAATCAGCAGCGGAGCTTATCAAAACTTCAGGAATCGGAAAAGATAAAGCTGCAACATTATTAGCCGCTTTTGAGATTAGCAGAAGGATACTCTCCCAGGCAAAATGGTTTTCACAGAAAAAAATTACTTCACCTGCAGATGTTGCCGAGATATTTATCCCTTTATTGCGTGATGAATTGAAAGAGCAATTTATTGTAGTATGCCTAAGTTCTGCAAATAAAATTATCCGATATGAAAAAATATCGATCGGCAATCTAAATTCAAGCGTTGTTCATCCCCGAGAAATATACAGAACTGCTATTGAAAATAACTCAGCAAGCATAATTTTAATACATAATCATCCAAGCGAAAATCCCGAACCAAGTAATGAAGATATCTCCATCACAAGAAAAATAGTAGAAGCAGGCAAAATAATGGATATACCTGTTTTTGATCATCTAATCATCGCTGGAAATTCATATACAAGTTTTGTAGAGAGAAGATTGATTTAGTCAATTAGTTTTCAAAACTAGTCATTATTCATCCTAAAGGTCTAGTCCCTTTTTCAAGCTTTAAGTTGATTGAAGTGGATTGATAGTTTCAATATCTTAAAAAATAGAATATAAAATTTTATTGGGCATTATTTGTAGTAACTGCCGGAAGCATAACTTTCATCATAGATTGACAATACAAGATTAAATATATTTTGCTAAAAAGTGAGTTATTTGAATTAAAAGTATATTAAATATTATTCTTTACTTTGTTTTATAAGTTTTTTTCATATATTTCGAGGCGTGTTAATCAAATTTTTTAACCAAAAATTGAATATTTCAAATTATTTAATCACTAACCATAATATTCGGAGGTATCGAATGAACATAACAAAATCATTGAGAACTGCCGTATTGTTCGGCGGTATTGCACTTACTACTGCCTTCTTTAGCGGATGCGGCGGATTGAGTGATGCTCAAATAAAAGAATTGAGCGATCTTAAAGCTCTTACTGCATCTCTTGAGGCAGAAGCAAATTCTTTAAGAGATGAAAGAGCTAAACTTGAAGCTCAGATGGAAGAAACAAACAGAAAGCTTGCTGAGTGCGAAAAGCAGAAAGAAGAAGCAAAAGCTAACTTAGAAAAACTACCTAAGTAGTAGAATTAATTAACGATTTTAATAAAATATTCAGAGGAAATAAATAATGAATCTTAAAATAAAATTATTTGGCATAGTTTCCCTGTTTCTACTTTTAACTGTTGTAAGCTTTGCACAGGAAGAAATGACTGAGGAACAGTGGGAATCAGAAATGGCTGCTTATAAAAACAAGCAAGCTGCCTTAGAAACCGAAATTGCTGCACTTAAAACCGATATCGACAATCTTAAAGCTATGGAACTTCAAGATCCAGAAGAGTGCATTGATGAATTATATCAACTTGTTGGTGCTACACGTAATGACGTTAACAACTATAGAAAAGCTGTTAATGAATTAGATGGTAAGATCAAAAGAAAAGAAGGTCCTAAAGCTGACAGACAAACTGATCTTAACGCTCTTAAGACAAATAAAATTTCTGCATTACCAGAATTTTACAACAAAGTTCACAACCAGATGCAAAAAGACCTTGACAATTGGGTTGAAGCTCCAACAGAAATCAACTACACTGTTGTAAAAGGTGATCATCTATGGGGTATTGCAAAGAAATCTGAACACTATGGAAATCCATTTGCTTGGCCAGTAATTTATCAAGCAAACAGAGACCAGATTAAGAATCCAGACTTGATTTATCCAGATCAAAAATTCAAAATTCCTAATCTAACTGAAGAAGAAAAATCAAAATATGAGAAATTAAGAGTTAATTATAAACCAGCTCCTGTTCAATAATTGATTTCTTGTTCTCTTAAAATTATTATAAGCCCTTATCTTTATTGATGAGGGCTTTTTATATTTAAATCTGATATGACAACAGCAGAAAAAAAGATAACGCTTAACGGAATTGATATGCTCGCACTTCTTGGAGTAAACGATTCAAATCTTCATATTCTTGAAGACCGGTTCAACTCGACTATTAGTGTGCGTGGTGATATTGTAAATATTAAAGGTGTTCTTGAAGAAGTTGAACTTGTTGAGAAAGTTATAAAAGAAATGTCTTATGTGCTTAACACCAGCGGCAGACTAAACAGAAATGATGTTGAAACAATTCTTAATCTTACTGTCGAGGGAAAAGAGATAATTAATGACGAAGAATTTGATTCTATAGTTCTCTACACTAAAAATGATGTTGTTAAAGCTAAAACTCCCGGACAAAAACAATATTTTCAGATTGCTAATAAAAATGATATTTGTTTTGCTATCGGACCCGCAGGCACCGGTAAAACATATCTTGCTGTTGCTTTGGCAGTTTCTGCACTTAAAAGAGGGATTGTAAAAAGAATCGTACTTGCTCGTCCAGCAGTTGAAGCCGGTGAGAGTCTTGGATTTTTACCTGGTGATTTTCAAGAAAAGATTGACCCATATCTTCGCCCTTTATATGATGCGCTTGATGATATGATGCCTTCCGAAAAATTAAAAGGCTACATTGAAAAAAGTATTGTTGAAATCGTACCATTAGCCTATATGCGTGGAAGAACACTGAATAATGCTTTTGTTATTTTGGATGAAGCTCAAAACGCAACAGATGTACAGATGAAAATGTTTCTAACTCGTCTTGGCGCAAATTCTAAAGCAATTATTACCGGCGATATTACTCAAATTGATTTGCCATCAAAGTCAAAAAGCGGATTGATTCAGGCTAAAGAAATATTAAGTGGCATTACCGGTGTAGGCTTTGTTTACTTTGATAGGGAGGACGTAGTAAGACATAAGCTGGTAAAAGATATTATTGATGCTTACGATAAATTTAATGGTAACGGAAAAAATTAATCAAAGCCATTAAGTTTCTTGCTTTCATTCCAGTATTTATCCATCTCCTCAAGGTTTGAATCATTTATCGCCTTGCCTGTTTCTTTAACCTTTTGCTGTACATAATTAAATCTTTTGATAAATTTTTCATTGGTTAATCTTAAAGCATCCTCGGGATTTATTCCAAGAAATCTTGCATAATTTACCATTGCAAAAAAAACATCACCCACTTCTTTTTCTAACTTAATATTACTTTCTTTAACTTCTTTTAAATCTGAAATTTTCGATTTGATATTTTCAATCTCATGCATTTCTTCAATTTCCTCAATCACTTTCTTCCAAACATCTTCTTTCTTTTCCCAATCAAATCCTACTTTAGAAGCCTTTTCCTGCAATCTGTGTGCTCTTTGTAAAGCTGGTAGATTATGTGGAACTCCATCAAGAACGGATTCACGACCTTCAGTTAATTTAATTTCTTCCCAATTTTTTTTCACTTCATTTGAATCAGCAACTTTAACTTCGCCAAAAACATGCGGATGCCTGCGAATAAGTTTTTCCTGAATGGAATCAATCACATCATCGATATTAAAATAATTATCCTCCTCAGCTATTTGAGTATGGAAAACGACATGGAGTAAAAGATCACCTAATTCTTTTTTCAATTCCCCAAAGTCTTTATTATCAATTGCCTCAACAACCTCATAAGCTTCTTCAATTGTATTTGATTTTATTGAGTCATTAGTTTGTTCTCTATCCCACGGACATTCTTTTCTTAATCGTTTAACAATCTGTACAAATTCCGTAAATTTGCTTTCAGTCATTCGGTTTCCTTTTTAGAAAATTTATTCTCATCAAATTTAAAGAAAAAATATTTACACATAAGGAGTAATTATGATAGAAGAAAAAATAAAAGAACTTGGGTTAGAACTTCCTGAAGTTGCAAAACCACTTGCTGCGTATATTCCTGCAAAGCAGATTGGTAATCTTGTTATGACTTCTGGTCAGGTTCCATTAGTAAAAGGCGTTATCAATTTTGCCGGGAAAGTTGGCTCCGAACTTACAGAAGAAGAAGGACAAAAAGCCGCACAGATTTCCGCTCTTAACTGTCTTGCCGCAATCAAAGGTGTAATCGGAAATCTTGACAAGATTGTAGAAGTTGTAAAGCTTACAGTATTTGTTGCAAGTGCAGAAACTTTTACATCACAACCCAAAGTTGCTAATGGTGCTTCAGAATTAATTGGAAAAATATTTGGTGAATCCGGTAAGCATGTTCGAAGTGCTGTGGGAGTTACTTCTCTTCCTCTTAATGCATCTGTTGAGATTGAAATGACGGTTAGAGTTTAAAGTAATTACTAATATTTTTTTACTCTTTTAACCAGTTTGATATAATTTCATCACCATGTTTTGTCAAGATTGATTCAGGATGAAATTGTATTCCCTGGATAAGATAATTTTTATGATGGATTCCCATAATTATTCCATCTTCGGTTTGTGCTGTAATTTCTAATTCTTGAGGCAATGATTTTTTATCAACAATTAATGAATGATATCTCATCACTTCAAAATTTTGCATAATGTTTTTGAATATTGATCTGCCATTATGAATAATTTTAGAAGTTATACCGTGCATTGGTCTTGGGGCTTTGATCACATTTCCGCCAAAGCAGATTGCAATTGCCTGATGACCGAGACAAACTCCAAGAATTGGGACAAAATTGCCGAGTTCTTTTATTATTTCCAAAGAAATCTGAGAATCTTCTGGTCTTTTTGGTCCGGGTGAAATGAGAATTTTATCAGGACTAATTCTTGTTATTTCGTCTAATGATAAATCGTCATTTCGCTTAACAAGAATCTTACAACCAAATTTACCAAGCTGCTGTACTAAATTAAAAGTAAATGAATCGTAATTATCGATAACAAGTATTTTCATACTTCAAAATAAATAATTTTTTTACCGAAATAATCATAAACTTAAGGTTAAAATAAATTTTGGATCGTCTAAAGTACGTCAACATTCATTGACATTAAGTAAGGATTTGCATAAAATCGAAGTGATGATTTTGAGAAAATTATGAAAAAGTATCTTTTAACAATATTTGTGCTGTTGTCAGTTTCAATCAATGCTCAGTTTAAAGACCCAGTATTTGAAACTGAGAAACCTAAAGATGGAATAATGAACAATTCTTCAAATTCATTATTTGGATTTATTAATCCAGACAACTTTAGTATGCATCATTCAATTGGATTATCGTATTCCACATTCGGAAATTACGGAACAAGTCTGGCAACCTATACTAACAGTATGATGTACAAATTTTCAGATGATATGAACATTCAATTGGATGCAAGTTTTGTTACAAGTCCGTATAGTTCTTTGGGCAAGGATTTTCAAAATTCAATTCAGGGTGTTTATATAGATCGAGCAGCATTTAACTATCGTCCGTGGGATGATTTTTCAGTATCCATTCAATACAGAAATGTTCCCAATTATTTTTATGATCCCTATAATAGGTACAACGGCTTTTATGGTAACTCATTTTATGATAGACCATTCAGTTCCGGTTTCAACTCCTTTATGTACTAACAATATGGAATTATGTTAAAGGAAAAAGAAAATCCGGAAGATTACATTTCAAAAAATCCTGACTCAGAAAAAAATACAAACCTTTTCTTTATTATTGCATCGATAATATTATCAGTTTTCACAGTATTTCTTCTTTATACTCTTTTGAATAAAACCGGAATAATAAATTTAGATAATGATGAAGCTGCAAAGCCGCAAAATGTACAACAGTTAATTCAGGTAGAAGTTCTAAACGGATGCGGTGTTACAGGTGTTGGCGATGGATTAACGGATATTCTAAGAGCTAAAGGTATTGATGTTGTTAAAACTGGAAATTACAGATCGTTTGATATAGAAAATACATTTATAATTGATCGGCTTGGAAAAATTGAAACTGCTGATCGTGTTGCTGATTCATTAAATCTGGATAAAAGATTTATCATTACAGAAAAAAATAAAAGTTACTTCTTAGATCTTACCATTGTTATTGGAAAAGACTACAAAAATTATTTTCAAAAAAGCGGGAGCTAATATTGGATTCAAAATTATTTGCTGAAAAAATTGCTGATCTTATTTTTAATAAAAAAGGATACGATGTTCGCATAATAGATTTACGCAGCCTTACAACATTTTCCGATTTTTTTGTGATATGTTCTGCTGATTCTGATACGCAAGTTAAAGCCATTGCCGATGAAATTGATAAAAGCTTGAGAGATGAAGGAATTAAATGCTGGCATAAAGAAGGCTATATGGCGCTTAGCTGGGTCCTTCTGGATTATGTTGATGTTGTTGTACACGTATTTAAAAAAGATGCTCGTGAATTCTATAACATAGAAAAACTCTGGGGTGATGCAACATCTATTGAGGTAGTTGATCCTGAATTAAGAAAAAAAGCTGTTAAACCAAAGACTAAAACTGCCGATAAAACAATTTCTAAAACGGCAGTAAAAACAACTACAAGAAAAAAAACTACAAAATAAATTTTCATTAAACTTAAGTTAATATCATTTGAAAGAATACCTCTACTCCGCATTCAAAGAAGCTGAAAATAAAATTCCTCAACTAAAAGAAATTCCAATCTCCTTTGATGTTCCCAAATCAATTGAGTATGGCGATTTATCCAGCAATTCTGCTATGCTTCTTTCTAAAATCCTAAAGAAAAATCCCAGAGTTATTGCTCAAGAGATTATTGAATCATTAAATCTTGATAGTTCAATTATTTCTAGAACAGAAATTGCAGGACCCGGATTTATAAATTTTTTCTTTACTTCGGTATACACATCCAGAATCCTTAAAGAGATCATTGATAAAAAAGAGAACTATGGAAAGTCAGAGAAGTACAAAGGTAAACGTGCTAATGTTGAATTTGTTTCTGCAAATCCAACGGGACCTTTAACTGTTGGGCATGGAAGAAATGCAGTAGTTGGCGATACGGTTGCAAATCTTCTTGAATGGATTGGATATGAGGTTGATAGAGAATATTATTTTAATAATGCCGGAAGGCAAATGCGAGTTCTCGGTGATTCTGTTAAGCTTAGATACCTTGAAGTTTTGGGTAATAAAATTATTTTCCCAGAAGATTATTATCAGGGAGAATACATAAAAGAAATTGCAATTCAATTGTTTGAAAAGTACGGTGATAAACTTCGGAATGAGGATCCTGAATCCATATTTAAAGATTCTGCAGAGCAGGAAATATTTATCGATATAAAAAAGTCTCTACAGAATCTTGACATTTACCATAAAATATTTTTTAATGAAAATACTCTTTATAAAGATGGTAAGATTGAAGCACTGTTAAAGGTATTTAAAGAGAAGATGCTTTCTTATGATAAGGACGGCGCAGTTTGGTTAAAACTTTCTGAACTCGGACAAACTGAAGATAAAGTAATTGTAAAGAACACAGGCGAACCAACATATCGACTTCCAGACATAGCATATCACGCTGTTAAATTAGATCGTGGATATGATTTATTGATTGATCTTTTTGGATCTGATCACAATGCAACTTATCCAGATGTTATGGCTGGATTGAAGGCGATCGGTTACGATTCTTCAAAAGTAAAAGTTCTAATTCACCAGTTTGTCACAATTATGGATAGCGGGGAAGTAGTTAAGATGTCAACAAGAAAAGCAAATTACATCACGCTTGATGAACTTAATAATGAAGTTGGAAAAGATGTTGTAAGGTACTTTTTTAATATGCGAAACGTTAATTCGCATATGATATTTGATCTTGCAGTTGCTAAAAAGCAATCTGATGAAAACCCGGTTTTTTATCTTCAATATGCTCACGCTCGAATAAGTTCGATTCTCAGAAGAGTGAAAGAGGAGCAATTAGAAGTTTCAATAAATAATTTAACTTTATTAATGCACGAAGACGAACAAGCTTTATTAAAAGTTCTGCATAACTTTAAGGAAGAAGTATTAAATAGTGCAGAAAATTTTGAGACACACAAACTATGCACTTATCTTTACGATTTGGCAAGTGCCTATCATAGATTTAACCGATCTTGCAGAATACTTGGGACTGAAAAAAATCTGGCTGAAGCTAGATTAGCTCTGGCTTACGCAACCATGATAGTAATTAAAAATGGATTAAGCATTCTTGGCGTTTCTGCTCCCGAACAAATGTAAATCAATCAGCGATTGCAATGGAAGCAGCGTAAATTTTATTTGCGCTTGCTTCTAAAAGAATTCTGCCGCATTCAGAAATTGTAGCGCCGGTTGTAATTACATCATCGATCAACAAAATATTTTTACCCTGAACATCATTACTTTTATTTAACTTAAAAGCGCCAGAAATATTTTCCTCACGTTCATTCAGATTCATAGATGTTTGGGATTCTGTGTACTTTACTCTTTTTACCACCCGATCTGATATTTTTACTCTTAATTCTTTACTAACACCTTTAGCAATGTAATATGATTGGTTATAGCCCCGTTCAGCTTTTTTTAGTTGATGAAGAGGGATTGGAATGATCAAATCAAATTGCCAATTGCTTGAATGCTTTTTGATTTCGCTAGCTAAAACTTTACCAAGAAAAATCCCAACAGGAAATTTCTTATCATACTTTAGAGCATGGATAGCGTGTTGAAGTTCTTTATCCTTTTCAAAAACGAAAGGAGAGTAAAATTCTGTTATGACTTTTTTACATAAGAATTTTCTATCAAATTCTCTTTGTAATCTTGTTGAGGTTGATCTTTGAATTTTCGATAAACAACTTTTACATATTGTATCTTGTTTAGTTGGAAGTTTAGTTTTGCAGGCACAGCAAAAACGGGGAAGAATAAAATCGAAAATAGTGTTAGCTAAAAATTTTGGTTCACCCAAAACCCTCATAACATTCCTGCTCGTTTTCGAATGAACCATTCAATGGCAAAAAGAAGAATGATTATTATTAAAAACCATTCATCAGACCAAAGTCTGATTTCTGAAGTAACAAATTTTTCTTTTGTCGAATTAGTATTTAATTCTTTAAGATAATTTAAGAGCTTATCGTATTCATCAGGACTGAAATATTTGCCTTTTGTTTGAGTGGCTAATAAATTTAAAAATTCATAATTCATTCTTGAGTCAATCATTTCAATATCTACATCACCAACATTAAAAGAACCTTTATCTCCTCCGAGCAATTTACCATTTATAGAGGCTGTCCCATTGAAAAGATAGTCTCCGTTTTTAATAGATGTAAAACTTCCCTCATACAATCCGCTGCCCACTGATGTTAGGTTTAGTTCTTCTTTAAAATCTCTACCATTTATTTGAAGTTTAACCTCAGCATCATTAACAGGGTTGAAAGATTCATCATATACATGTCCAGAAAATTCAATTACTTCATTTGTTGAATAAATCTTTTTTGAGGTTCTTATTCTTACTTTTTTCTGATCATCCGGAGCATTTAGCCAACGAGCTGAACTAAAAATAAAATTATCAAATAAAGTTAAATCCTTTGTTGCTGTTTGCAGTTTCCATTTCCAGATATCTTTTCCGATTACAGCTAAAGATCTTTTGGTACCAAAACTTCTGCTTACGATCAAAGGATTATTTCTTGGTTGATTATTGATCGTTACTTTAGCAAGAAGTTTGCTTTCAGGTTTAAGTGTTAATGAAACAATTGGCTGGGAAATTGGAGGCAGATTATTCCAATCACTGATTGAATTATTTTGTAAAACCGGATTTGATAACTCACTCAGTTGAACGTCAGGTTGAACCTGTAAATAGTTTTTATCTATCAATTGAACAGTGAAAGGTAATAGATTGTTGATGCGATTCAATTTACTAAGATCAACATCACCGGATAGAAGTAAGAAAAAAGGGGTGTTTCTATTTTCTAACTTATTTCTTAGCCGGTTTACAAATTCATCACTTGTTGTATTTGTTGGAAACGCAATTAAGTAAATAATATCAGCACTATCTAGTATAGCTTGTGGATTCTGTTCCAGAAAAGTTCCGGCGGATATTTGTGTGAGAGTATTTACTATCAGGTTTTGATCAACCAAAAGAGCATTTTTAATAAATGTTAAATCAGCAGAAGGACTGCCTGCTAAAAGTAAGACATTAATTCTATTGCTTAAAACATTTATGTAAAAAACTTTTTGATTATTTAAATTAGTTGATTCTCCAATTTGACTGCTAATTCTTAAAGTAAGTTTTTTTTCGCCGCTTTGTTTTGGTGTGTATTCAAATGAAACCGAATTTACTCCACTAGCGTTTAACGTTAAACTTTTTTGCTCAATTAACTGAGAATTTTCATAAAGTGATATTTGAGAAGTCTTTCCCGAAAATCCTTTATTTATTACTGTCGCTAAAACTGTAGTCGGAGTTTCAGCATAAATAAATTCGTTATTTATAACATTCTTTATTTCAACATCATTCTTTTTAGTGCTGTCACCAAGTCCAACAGTAAAAACTGGTATCCCTAATTTTTCAGCACTGTAAATTGGAGTGGTCCCCTCGGTTATCACCCCATCAGAAATAATTGCGATTGACGCAACATTGTTTTCTGCTTGATTAATATCTGAAAAAATTCTTGAGAAATCAGTAACTGTTTCCGATAGATTGATTTTTGAAAGGCTGTCTTCATCAATCAGATTGACTGAAGAACCAAATGTGTAAAATTGTTTATTCCCATCTAACGAACTTGAACGTGTTTTTTCAATTAAATCTTTAATCCGATTTATACGATTAGTTCCATCATCGATCTGGATGGATTTACTATTATCAAAAAAGAAAAGATTTAATGGAGTGAGAATATTTTTCTTTGTAAGTGTTAAAACAGGTTCAAAGAAAATAAAAAGGAGAAGAACTAATGCCAGTGATCGCAGTGCAGCTAATAAGAATCTTTTAAATGATGAAACAGGTGGAAGTGTGAATCTATAAACATAAAAAGAATACGCAGTTAAAACTATTAAACCAATAAAAAAGAAAATGGCATTAAATGAAAAACTTAAATCTATTTTTTCAAATCCAAACATTAGAAACTTAACTTTCCTTTAAACACTGTTACAGCATTACCGGCAATTAATAGTTCGTTCTTTTTAGAATTAAACCTCACTTCAACTCTTCCCCTACGATTTAGTACATCACCTTGTTCAAATTTAATATATGAATCATCGATATAATCTTTAATCAATCTCTGCTTAATTAAAACAAGCAGCAAAGGTCCACAAGCAGAACCTGTAACCGGATCTTCATCAATCCCATGATACGGTGCAAAAAATCTTAAGTGTGCAGATGAATCTTTCTCAATCGTATCAGTTGTATAAACAGCAATATCAAAAAACTCCTTTTTATTGTTACTTATCTCTTTTAGTTTTTTGTAATCGGGTTTGATCTGCCAAAGAGCGTTTAATGAATTAACACTTATGAAAAGATAGCCGTTATCAAGTAGGATAAAAGGTAAATCGGATACATCAGTTCTATCAATCACAAGAGCATCTAAAATTTCTTCTTTGCATCCATCAAATCCATATAATTGTGGAGTAGGGATTTGCATGAAGTATTTTCCAACTTCATTTGCACAATTAATTATTCCAGAAATTGTTTCGAACGAAATATTTTGACGATTTGAAATCAGATTTTTTTCAAAAAGAAAATGAAGTGACGCAATAGTAGCATGCCCGCATAAATTAACTTCTTTAGCTGGAGTGAACCATTGTAGTTTATAATCGGCAATTTTGGAATCACTAATAAAAGCCGTTTCAGAAAGATTCATCTCATTGGCTATCAACTGCTTTTCATTCTCAGAAAGATCATTTGATAAAGTTACTCCTGCCGGATTGCCATTAAATGCTTTAGTAGTAAAAGCATCTATTTGAAAAATTTCAATCTCTTTTGCCATTAAGAAGATTCTCAATTTTCCATTCTTTCATTTTATCAAAAGTTTGATAATCGGAAAGATCAAAATGAATTGGTGAAACTGAAACATAATTATTTTTTATAGCAGCCTGATCCAGATCAATCGATTGATCAACATCCATTAAATTTCCTGTAAGCCAATAATAATTTCTTCCATATGGATCGATGCGCATTTCATAAATATCATCCCATTTGGATTTACCTTGCTTTGTTACAACAATTCCGGCTATTTGACCCTCAGGCAAATTAGGAACATTTACATTTAGCATCGTTCCTAGCGGCAAACCACGTTTATGAACTTCTAGAGCAAGCATTTTTGCGACTTTAGATGCAAACGAAAAATCTAAAACCTGATGACTTGCAACCGAAATAGCGATTGATGGAACATCCATTATAGCGGCTTCTCTAGCCGCTGAAACAGTACCGGAGTATATAATATTGATAGCTGTATTTGACCCATGGTTTATACCTGATACAACTAAATCGGGCGGCTCAGGCATCAAGTTTCTCATACCAATTTTTACACAATCGGCAGGTGTGCCGTCAATTGCATACCCAAAAAATTTTCCATTCTTTTGATATTCAAAAACTCTAAGTGGAGTTTGCATTGTTATTGCGTGACCAACTGCACTCTGTTCTTTATGAGGTGCAACAACAGTAACTTCTGCAATTTCCTTTAAAGCTTCTACTAAAGAAAAAATTCCAACGGAATCAATTCCATCGTCATTTGAAACTAAGATTCTCAATTTTATTCCTAATTATTTTATTTGCAGAAGCAATATAGCACTATGCGTAAATAGTCTCAATTTGCCTTGTGATTTTACTTTAATTTGATAACTAAACTTTGCTTAAATTTACTTAAGAAAAATGTACATACTTAAACCTTACATATTTAAAAAGTATCCAGAAATTATTTTCGGATTTAGTACAAAAATTTCATCTGATGCCAATTCTCCATATTATTTTAATCTATCTTATTCTGTTGGCGATGAGATGAGTATTGTAGATAAAAACAGAAAAGAATTTTTTAAGGCAATTGGATTAAGCGTTGAAAATGTCGGCTATCAAAGACAAATCCATTCGGATATTGTCCAGATTATTGGATGCGGTGGTGACAATGGCGCAAGCGATGCATTGATTACCAAAGAAAAAAATCTTGGACTAGCAATAGCAGTTGCGGATTGTACTCCTATTTTTTTATATGATATCAAAAATAAAGTAATTGCTGCGGTTCATTCCGGCTGGCAGGGAACTGAACAGAAAATACTTTTAAAAACTCTATTAATACTGCAAAAAGATTATTCATCAAAACCAGAAAATATTATTGCATACATAGGACCCTCTATCTCCCAATCTAATTATGAAGTTGGAAAAGAATTTGAAGAAAAGTTTGATAAAGCTTATCTAAAAGCTAAAGATGATAAATTTTTGTTAGACGTAAGTGGAATTAATTACCAGATTCTATTGGATTTCGGAATACCAAAAAATCAAATCCAAAAATCTGGATTATGCACTTACGAATTTGATACTTTGCTTCATTCATATCGAAGAGATGGAAATCTTTCTGGTAGATCTCTTGGAGTAATTGCTATAAAAGGATGAAATGAAATCAACTCCACTTAGAATATTTTTAGTTTACGTTTTGCTTTGTCTAATTTGGGGATCAACCTGGCTGGCAATAAGAGCAAGCCTGGAATCACTTACACCATTTATATCCGGCGGCTCCCGATTTTTATTAGCTTCAATTTTTATTTTAGTTTTGATGAAAATCCGAGGAGTGTCTTTACAAACTGATAGAGAATCAATTCGATTATATCTTTTAATGGGATTTCTATCATTCGTGATTCCATTTGGTTTGGTTTATTGGGCAGAGCAATTCGTACCATCAGGCTTAGCTTCAGTGCTATTCGGAGTTTATCCATTTTTTGTAGCAATATTTTCTTTCTTTAGATTACCTGATGAACCAATAGGCAAACTAAAAATAGTTGGAATGATCTCAGGATTTTTAGGAATCGTAGTAATATTTTCTGATTCTTTTAGCGCGGATCTTTCAAATTTTCTTTTGGGGATGATTGCTGTTGCATTAAGTGGAATTATTCAAGCATGGATAGCCGTAACTCTTAAGAAATCCGGTAAACATCTAAACCCATTATCAATGAATTTTATTCCTATGCTTATTGCAGGGGTCTTTGGATTAATTATAGGAATTTTGGTTGAAGATTTATCTAAACTAAGATTTGATGATACTGCTATTATTTCAGTCACATATCTTGCTTTTTTTGGAAGCGTTGTTACATTTACATCTTTTTATTGGTTGATGAAAAGAATAAATGTAGTCCTGCTTTCTTTAATTGCCTTTATAACTCCACTTGTTGCCCTAATATTGGGATGGATTTTTTATAATGAATCTTTATCCAGAAATCATATTATGGGAAGTGTGATGGTATTAGCCGGATTGTTAACTGCGAATCTTGAGTCGTTATTAAGCCCAAAATCGAAGTTCAAGAGTCGGGTTGATTAAATATTTAATACTTAAATTTGTATTGATAAATAAAGGTTATATGAATGCAAAGCATAATTAGAATTAAGAAAGCTACATTTTACGGTTATCACGGGGTTATGAGTGAAGAGCAAAGTGTTGGCGGTAAATTTGAAGCTGATGTAGATATTTATACAGACTTTGCAGAAGCAGCAAAGAAAGATTCATTACATCAAACTATCGATTATCATAAAGTATATAAAGTGCTTTATCACCTTGCACTTGAACATAAGTATTATCTTATCGAATCTGTTGCATCTAAAATTGCCGATGAACTTTTAATCAAATTTGCTGCGATTGAAAAAATAGCAGTAAGAGTTAGAAAAAATAACCCACCGTTAGGCGGTGTTGTTGATTGTGTTGAAGTTGAAGTGATAAAAGAGAGAAAAGATATTTTAGATTGAACAAAGATAAATTAAATATTGCCTTCCTTGGTATTGGTTCAAATGAAGGGAATAAAATTGAAAATATTAAATCGGCTATTACTTTAATTAATGATTTAACAGATTGTACTATCGAAAAAGTATCTTCGCTTTATGAAACGCTTCCTTTTGGGGATGTTATTCAGGATAATTTTTTTAATGCCGTTATAAAAATTTCAACATCATCAAATCTGCAAGCACTGTTTAGTGAGTTGAAAATAATCGAGCAAAAACTTGGCAGAATTTTTCGTGAAAAGTGGGGACCAAGAGAAATTGATCTGGATATTTTGCTCTTTAACGATTTAATTTTTTCAGATGAAATTATTACTTTACCACATAAAGGTATAATTTATAGAGATTTTGTTCTCGTTCCGCTGATTGAAATTGAACCTGAACTTATTCATCCTGTTTATAAGAAAAAAATGGCTGACTTTGTTTCGGGTCTAAAAATGAAAAATATTATTAATAAATTATCTGAACCATTATTTACGGAAGAAAAATATCTTGGCATCAAATGATGAAATAAAGTTTATTGCCGTTGAAGGTGTAATTGGATCCGGTAAAACTGCTCTGGCAAAAAAACTTAAGTCAAGGTTAGAATCAAAACTTATTCTTGAACAGTTTGAAGCTAATCCTTTCTTGGAAAATTTTTATAATGATAGAAAACGATTTGCATTTCAAACGCAAATGTTTTTTCTGATAAATAGATTTAAACAGCAGGAAGAGCTAAATCAGGAAGATCTTTTTACAAATTTTATTGTGTGCGATTACATCTTTGATAAAGATAAAATCTTTGCATACCTAAATCTTTCTGCAGAAGAACTGAAATTATATGAAAATGTTTTTCCGCTCCTTTCTAGAAATTTAAGAAAACCCGATTTGGTTATTTATCTTCAGTCCAGTCTTGATAGATTAATGTTTAACATTAAAAAACGCGGCAGAGCAATCGAAAGAAATCTTACCAGAAGCTATATAGAAGAATTAAGCGATGCTTACAATCATTTCTTCTTCAGATACAATTCAACGCCGCTTTTAATTGTTAACTCAACTGATATAGACTTTGTAAATAACGATGAAGATTTTGATGAGTTGTTCCGCCAAATATTTAGAGAAGATCGTGGTGTAATTGAGTACTTTAAACCGGAAGCAAGAAGTTTAGGATGACCAGTATGATGCGGTTCATTTTATATTTTATATTATTTTATATTCTGTTTCGATTGTTAAAATCAATGATTGGCATTTTTCTAAAAAATAGAAGAGACACAACAATTAAAAACGAATCTCAAAAGAAAAAATCAAAATTTGAAGATGTTGAAGACGCTAAGTACATTGAGATCAAACCTGAAGATGAAAAAAAGAATTGATATAAAATGTCCGTCAAATCAATCTCATCTAATGCTTTAAATTTTATCCTAAAAAAAATATTTACCGTTATTGAAAATCGTGATAAAAATCTCGGTGATCTTAAAAAAATTCTAATCATTCGGCAGCATAACCAGCTTGGTGATATGCTTGCCGGAGTTTCACTTTTTAGAGCAGTTAAAGAAAAATATCCTCATACACATCTCACACTTTTGTCCAGCAGAGATAATTACTACGGTGTTGTGAAAAATAAATTAATTGATGAGTTATTAGTTTTTGATAAATCGAAAATGTTTAATCCATTTGCACTGATTAGTTTTATTAAAAAAATTAGACAAGGATTTGATTTAACAATTGTACCTGTTACGGTATCGATTTCGTTTACGAGCAATTTAATTGCAAGACTATCTAAAAGTAAAATTAGAATTGGTCCCCGGTCTTTGGATGGAAAACCAAATGATAGTGCTTATCTATTTGATCGCAGGGTTGATATTGATTGGCGTAAGTATCCTGATTCAAATGTATCCGAACATATACTTGAAATTGTAAGGCCTTTTGGAATTGATACGAAAGATTTAAGTTCTGAAATCTCTTTTGATGAATCTGATAGTAAGGAAGCAAAAAATTTTATATGTGAGATTCAGCCTGATACAAAATCACTTTTAATTGGTTTGCATGTTGGGGCAGGTAAGCCTGCAAATAGATGGTCTCTGAATAAATACGTTGAACTGATCCAAAAATTAAATAGTAATTATAATTGTGTTTTCTATTTGACCGGCTCAGATGCTGATAACGAAGAATTAAAATATGTAATCTCTAATTCAAAAGTAAAACTTCATAAATACCTAAATAAACTAATTCCACAAGTTGCAGCACTAATTACAAACTCAAATCTATTCATTACAAATGACACCGGAATCATGCACGTTGCAGGCACAACTACAACTCCTCAAGTTTCTTTATTTGGACCTACAAATCCATTTAATTGGGCACCTTGCGGCAAGAATAAAATATTTTTACGTAAATCGGATTTGATAGATGATATTGAAGTTGAAGATGTTTTTAATGTTTGTAAAAATCTTCTGACAGAATAATGACTTTGCCAAACAAAGATAGATTTGCCGCAATTGATATAGGTACGAACTCTTTTCATCTTATTATTGTTGAAGTTAGTGAAGGTGGAAAATTAAGACTTTTAGACAGAGAAAGAGAATTTTTAAGGTTAGGTTCTGAGCTTGGAGAAGATCTAAGTTTTATATCCGAAAAAGAAATAGCAAAAGCGATTTCTGTTTTAAAGAATTTTTCAAATCTTGTAAATTATCATAAAGCAAAACTAAGAGCAGTTTCTACAAGCGCTGTAAGAGAGGCAAAAAATAAGAATGAGTTTATTCAAGCGGTGTTTGAGCAAACCGGAATTAAAGTTGAAACAATTGAGGGAACTGAAGAGGCAAAATTAATTTTTCTTGGAATGAAGAATGCCTTACCGATTAATGATAAATCCGTTTTAGGAATTGATATTGGAGGCGGCAGTACAGAATTTATTTATGGAGTAAAAGGCAGTTCTGTTTTTACTGAGAGTGTAAAAATTGGTGCAGTAAGATTATCAAAAAAATTCTTTCCTGATTTTATTATAACTGATTCTGCAGTAAAACAATGCAGTGAATATGTTGAACAGCACATTAGAATGAACAGTAAAATTCAAACTAATATTAAAATTGATTTTGCAGTAGGATCATCCGGTACTGTTGATACAATTTGCCTCATAAAGCAATTTCAAAAAAATGCTGAGATTAAACCGAGATTGAATGGATATACTTTTGATAAAGTTGAGTTTGATGAAATTTATTCCTTTGTGATGAATTTAAAAAATCCAGACGAGAGAATGAGAGTGCCGGGTATTGAAAGTAAACGTGCGGATATTATTCCCGCGGGTTTAATCATTCTAAAAAAAGTTTTTGAACTTTTTGACATTGAGAAAATGGTTTTATCTGAATATGCACTCCGTGAAGGTGTTGTTTATGATTTAATTAATAACTTATGTTAAATAAAATTGATAAAAACCCTCGAGGTTTTCTGAAATAATTAATAATTATTCTATTAGGCTAACTAAAATATTTGCCAAACCCCAAAGGTTTCATACATTTGTGTAAGGTGAATTAATAATAGCAATATGGCTACTTGAATTCTACTTTGCCTTCAAACAACTCATCTTTTTTAATACTTAGTACCTGACTATATTTGTACACAAATTATTAAGAGAATATGAATAACATCCGAAATTTTTGCATAATTGCACACATTGATCATGGTAAATCAACTATAGCCGATTGTCTTTTGGAAACTACCGGAGTTGTGTCTGCACGTGAAGCTAAAGATCAAATATTAGACGATCTTGAACTTGAGCGTGAACGCGGTATAACAATAAAATCTCATGCAATTCAAATGCACTATCTTACAAAAGATAAACAGGAATATGTACTTAATTTAATCGATACACCCGGACATGTGGATTTTACTTATGAAGTTTCACGTTCGCTTGCAGCGTGCGAGGGGGCAATACTTGTAGTTGATGCTGCGCAAGGTGTTGAGGCTCAAACTATCAGCAATCTTTATCTTGCCACAGATGCCGGGTTAGAAATCATTCCTGTAATTAATAAAATTGATTTACCAAGTGCTGAAATTGATAAGGTAGCAGGTCAGATTATTGATCTTATAGGCTGCAACAAAGACGATATAATTTTAGTTAGTGCTAAATCTAAAATAGGAATTGTTGATCTTTTAGAAACTGTAATAGAAAAAGTACCGCCGCCTAAAGGTGATCCAAGCGCACCTTTACAGGTATTAATATTCGATTCTGTGTTTGATGCTTATCGTGGTGCGATAGCTTACGTTAGAATTTTTCAGGGTACTTTAAAGACTAACGATAAAATTCGGTTCTTTAAAGTTCATAAGGAATCTGTAGCAGAAGAAATCGGCACACTTGGATTAAAAAAAATTAAATCAAATGAATTATCTGCCGGTGATGTTGGTTATTTAATTGCAGGGATTAAAGACGTCCGTGATACTAAAGTTGGCGATACAATTACGCACGTTAGAAATGGTGCGAGCAATCCGCTACCCGGGTACAAGGATGTTAAACCAATGGTTTACAGCGGGTTGTATCCAACTGATTCAGATGAGTTTGAAAATTTACGGGATGCTCTAGAAAAATTTTGTTTGAATGATTCTGCTTTGATTTATCAGCCTGAAACTTCTGCCGCACTCGGATTTGGATTTCGCTGTGGATTTCTTGGTCTACTACACATGGAAATTGTTCAGGAAAGACTTTTAAGAGAGCACGGACAATCAATCATTACAACACTTCCAAACGTTGAATATATTGTTTACAACAAGAAGGGTGAAAAAATAATTGTTGATAATCCTGCTGAGATGCCGCAGGTAGGAAATATTGATAGGGTTGAAGAGCCTTATATGAAAGCGCAAATAGTTACTCCGAGTGAATACGTCGGTAACATTATGAAAATTGCTATGGAAAAACGCGGCACATATATCAACACAACTTATTTAGATCCTACACGTGCTGATTTGCAATTTGAATTTCCTTTAGCGGAAATAATTTTTGATTTTTATGATAAGTTAAAATCTTCAACTCGCGGTTATGCTTCATTTGATTATGAGTACATTGGTTATCGCGAATCAGATTTAGTAAAGCTGGATATACTTTTAAACGGTGAACCAGTTGATGCCTTATCAATGATTGTTCACAGAAGTAAATCATTCGAGTGGGGAAAAAAAGTTAGTTCAAAGTTAAAGGATTTGATACCCAGACAGATGTTCGAAATAAATATTCAGGCTGCAATTGGAACTAAAGTAATCTCAAAATCGGTGGTTAAAGCTTTACGAAAAAATGTTCTTGCAAAATGTTATGGCGGCGATATTTCAAGAAAAAGAAAACTTTTGGAAAAACAAAAAGAAGGTAAGAAACGAATGAAACAGGTTGGTAATGTTGAAATACCGCAGGAAGCCTTTTTAGCAGTATTACAGATAGACGATTAAAAGATTTTTGGAGGGAACTTAAAAAAATGAAACGTTTAATTAAGATATTAATTTCGGTTTTAATTTTAGCTTTAATTCTAAAAATATTTGTAGTGGATGCCTTTAAAATTCCAACCGCTTCTATGAAAGACACTTTACTGGAAGGGGATTTTCTTCTTGTAAATAAAACTGCTTATTCAATTTCCACTCCTTATCAAATTCCTGTTATTGGTAAAAGATTACCGAGAACAGAATTAATCAAGACTGGTAAACCCGAGTTTAATGATGTTATCGCGTTTGAAATACCCGCTAATATTTATGATCCTGCTTCTGAAGAATTTGCGGTTTTGATTAAACGAATTATTGGTCTGCCTGGCGATACTATTGAAATTAAAGATCAGGAATTATTTATCAACCGAATAAAATATCGCACCCCGTCATTCATTAAAATAAATCTTAACGAATCGCCAATAGAAAATGTTAACAAAGATCTATTCCCTTATAACAATAAATGGTCATTAGAAAATTATGGTCCGATTGTGGTTCCTCAAAAGGGAATGAAAGTCGAACTTGATCCTAAAAATATTTTACTATGGCAAAATGCAATTAATACAGATTATGGTTCAAAAGTAATTAGTGTCGAAGGCACAGTAATAACACTTAATAAACAGCCGATAAGAGATTATATTTTTGAAAAGGATAATTATTTTGTTCTTGGTGACAATAGAAAAAACAGTATAGACAGCCGTTACTTTGGATATATTCCGGAGGAATGGATAATCGGCAAAGCGTTTATGATTTACTGGTCTCAGATTCCTGCTCAATCTGCCGGAATCTCTGACTTTTTCCATTCGATTAGGTTTAGCCGATTGATGCAATCAATAGAGTAAAAAAAATAGCTGGCAAATTTTTAAGCTTAATATTATTTCCGCAATTCGTAGTTTTACAAAAAAAAATTCAATGAAATACACCTTTATACTTTTAATAATTTTATCTGTACAAGTCTATTCTCAGGAAAAATTCTTTATTTATTTTACAGACAAAGGGACTGAGAATACTCAGTCTTTAAATAAAAATAGTTTGGCTTATATCCGGGTAATTCAGGAACTTTCTCCAAAAGCAGTTGATCGCAGAATTAAAAATATGGGTGAAGACTTTATTAATTATGAAGACCTTCCCATCTACAAAAATTATATTGCTGAATTAGAAAATCTTAATATTCAAATCCTTCGTAAACTTAATTGGTTTAATTCGGTTTCTGCATACTTAACTTCGGATCAAATAAAACTTCTACAATCACTTCCATTTATAAAATCTATTGAACCGGTAAAGAAACTTTATTTCCAGAATGATCCGTTGTTAAATTCAGAACAGCAATTAATTAAAGCGATGGATAACAATTATGGATATGGTCTTTCTCTTAAACAGATGAGTTTATCTGATGTGCCATTAGTTCATTCAAAAAATATTACTGGACAAAATGTTTTAATTGGAGTACTCGATTCAGGTTTTGATTGGAAACTTCATAACTCTTTAAAAGATAGAAATGTTATCGCTGAGTACGATTTTATTTTTGATGATTCAGTGACCGCAAACCAAACCGGGGATAGCCCATCTCAGGATAGTCATGGAACTTATGTGTTTTCAATTCTCGCTGGATTTGTTGATAGTGTATTAATCGGACCAGCATTCAATTCATCTTTTATACTTGCAAAAACAGAAGATATACGAAGTGAAACTCACATAGAAGAGGATAATTATGCCGCAGCATTAATCTGGATGGAATCATACGGCGTGGATATAACAACCAGTTCGCTCGGCTATAATATTTTTGATTCAGGATACTCTTACACTTATTCAGATATGGATGGCAGAACAACTATTGTAACTAAGGCTGCAGAGCTAGCATATCAAAGAGGTATTTCTACTTTCACTGCGGCAGGTAATGAAGGAAATAATTCGTGGGGCTATATTATTGCACCCGCTGATGGATTTGGTGCAATTGCTGTCGGCGCTGTGGATGAGTCTGGTAACTATGCAGGATTCAGCAGTCGAGGTCCAACATCAGATGGACGAATAAAACCTGAAGTCGTTGCTTATGGTGTTAGCACATTTGGTGCTATTGCAGGAACTGATAATGGATATAGATTTGCTAATGGAACTTCAGCCGCAACACCAATTGCAAGCGGAGTTGCTGCATTACTTTTATCTGCTCATCCACATCTGAAGAATACTCAAATGAGAAGCATCATTCTAGAATCATCTTCAAACTCATCAAATCCAAATAATCAAATTGGATATGGAATTATATCTGCAAAGGACGCAATTGAATTTCCCAATCTGGAAAAAGTTGGCGAAGAATATATTTTACACAAAACATTTTTAGATGAAAATATTATTGCAAGTTCAGTTAATATTGTATTTCAAAGTGGTGAAGATCTTCTAATTGCATATCCGATGACTAAATCCGGTGATTATGATTTTATTTATGCTTTTTCAGCAAGAAACAATGGCGAACTGGTTGAGTTTTCTATTGTTTATAGTGATAGCCAGAATAACAGCTACATTCTTCCTCTAACAGGAAAATATAAATTTACTTATGGTACTGATATAATTTCATTAAACCTGCAAATTGAAACTCCAACATCTGATTATGAAGTAAGTGATTTTTATCCTAATCCATTTAATCCAGCAGCACACAAAACTACACGAATAAATTATTTTTCATCAGGTAAAGAATTGTTTAAACTATTGCTGATTGATGGAACAGGGCAGAAAGTCAAAGAAGTATCTTTTAATACACTGCCTGGTGACAATTATTTTGAATGGGATGGTTTTTCAGATCGCGGTTATCTTTGTGCAAGCGGGGTTTATTATGCTCTCATTCAAATAGACGATAAAGAGTACGGCAAAAAATTAGTTTTGCTTAAATAATTATTATTCAATCAAAGATTTAAAAATGACACAAATATTATTTCCAACGCAAAAAAAGTATCTGGAATCCTTTAGAAAAAAAGGAGATGAATTAATTCTTGAAATGGAGAAATATGCAATCGAGAACAAAATTCCGATACTGGATTGGCATTCTGCAGATTTTATCGAAAAATTAATACTCATCAATAAACCTGATCGGGTCCTGGAAATAGGAACGGCAATTGCGTATACCACAATTAGAATTGCAAAATGCTTGCATAAAGGTTCAGTTATTCATTCAATAGAAAAGAGTGAAGACAATATTAAAATTGCTTTGGAGAATATTGAAAAATCAGGTGTAAGTAAAAAGATAAAATTATTGCAAGGCGATGCTCTAAGTGTTATGCCGCAGCTTAATAAAAAATTTGATTTTATTTTTCTTGATGCTGATAAAGAAGATTATAAAAGACTATTCGATTACTCGATGATACTTTTGCGGAAGGGTGGAGTAATAGTTGTTGATAATCTCTTATGGCATGGATATGCTGCCTCAAATCGTGTTCCGTCTAAGTACAGCAAATCAACTAAACATATAAAAGACTTCAATAATTTATTTATACTTCAGCAAAATCTTGATTCGATGATCATTCCCATTGGTGATGGTATTGGTCTGGGAATAAAAAAGTAATTATGATTAAACTCTCGCCCAACTTCCTTGATGATGTTGAAAAGTTTTCCGGCAAATCATTAAATAAAAAAGACGATCTCTCAGCAATTATTGAAGCATATAAATCATCAAAAAAGTTTGAAGATTTTGAAAACTTATCTTTTACAGGAAAGTATGTTAATGGATTATTCAGGGTTTTAGAGAACAGCACAAAAATTCCTGAAGTGGAAAATGTTGATCATATAAAAAAAGATTTGTCTGAAAATATGAAAAAAATAATTTCGCAGTTAAAAGAAATTACTTCTTATATGAATGAAAAGAATAAAATGTTAATTGAAGAAAATTATTTAAAACTATCTCAAAACTCCCTGCAAAATCTTAAGCAATTGGTGGAAGATTTAGATAGCATAAAAAAATATTTGAATCACCTCAAACGAAATGATTCAAATCAAATTATTTAAGTCTTCGCAATCCACTTTTCTAATGCTGATAATAGATGCGTCATCGCAGTAATTAACGGCTTATGCTGATCTACATCAATATCTTGAAGAATATCTTTATGTATTTCGATATATGCTTTATTTAATTGTTGTACTAGAAGCTGTCCCTTGCGTGATAAACAAACCTTCATATTTCTTCTATCATTCGGGTCAATTTCTCTGATGATATATTCTTTTTGAACAAGCCCATCAATAATGCGAGTTAATCTGCTCGGGCTTAGATTCATTCTTTCAGCAATAGCTTTGTTGTTAATGCTCTCATCAGAGCCAAATAATCTCAGGCATCTAAATTCTGCCTGTGTTAAACTATGAACTTCTGCAAGACGAATTTCTTTTTCCTGACAATTAGCTAACAAACTAAAAGTTAAGTTTGCTAATTGTTCTGCGTTGTTTGTTAATTCCATAAATGTACCCATTTAATTAAAGATGAATTATTGTCTATGACAAATATCGATAATAAAAATAATTATATCAAGTGCAGATTATAAATTATTATTAAAAATATTTGTAATCTGGCAGGGCTTTAATCAAGATTTGTCCATTAGTAAGATTTGATAATTCAATATTTATATTCTCAAAATTATTTGGCTTTACAAAGCAATTAAACTTTGCAATGCTTGAATATTCTGAATCCGCAATGATTGCAGAGTAATGATTAATAACACGATGAACGTGACCAATAAAATTAAAATCAACTTCAATCAATATGTTTTGATAAAGTTCTCTAGATATGATATCTGCTTTGCTCAAAACCTCTATAGATGCTTCGTAATAAGCTTTTCCAAGCGGACCTACGCCAAGCTTGGTGCCGCCAAAATAACGCACTACAATCGCTAATACATCGCTTAAATCAAAATGTTCGATTGCATTCAATATTCTAATTCCAGCCGTTCCTTTTGGCTCGCCATCATCAGAATATTTTTCTTCACCACTTTTAAATTTGTATGCATAGCAGTGATGAGTTGCATCAAAATATTTCTTTCGGATTTCATTTAATTGATTTACTGCAGTTTCCTCATTATCAACAGAATAAACTATTGCTATAAACTCTGAAGCTTTTTCTTTGAAAGAAAACTCCTGGAAATCTTTTATCGTTTTTATTTGTTTAGGCAGCATTGCCGTGCGATTGAATAATCCATACTAAAAATATTTGTTTATCAGTATCACTATTCCTAAAATAACTGTTTGAAATTTTTAATTCTATCATTTTGAAAAATATACTGTCTTGGAAAAAGAAACTATAATTGTTAAAGGTGCACGTGAGCACAACTTAAAAAACATAGATGTTGAAATTCCCCGGGATTCGTTCACGGTAATTACGGGATTATCGGGATCAGGAAAATCTTCTCTTGCGTTTGATACAATTTACGCAGAAGGACAGAGAAGATATATCGAATCACTTTCTGCTTACGCACGCCAGTTTTTGGATATGCTTGAAAAACCTGAAGTTGATCTGATTGAAGGATTAAGTCCTGCAATTTCTATCGAACAAAAATCAACCTCTGGTAATCCGCGCTCTACAGTTGGAACAGTTACAGAAATTTATGATTACTTAAGATTGCTTTATGCAAGAATTGGAATTCCACATTGCTACAATTGCGGCAAGCCTGTAACCAAACAAACCTCAGCGCAAATAATCGATACAATAATTCAAAATCAATCAGGCAAAAAAGTAAATGTACTTGCGCCGGTTATTCGTGGAAGAAAAGGACATTACCGGGAACTTTTTGAAGAAATTATTTCGGATGGATTTTTAAAAGTTAGAGTTGATGGCGAATATTTTGAAATTGAAAAAGGTTTTCATGTTGATCGTTATAAAATTCACAACATAGAAATTGCAATTGATAAAGTTAATGCTGGTGAAAGATCGCGCGGTAGATTAACTGAATCAGTTGATGTTGCACTCAATTACGGAAACGGAATTGTAATAATTGACGAAGATGGAAATGATAAAATTTACAGTCGCCATCTTGCATGTTTGGATTGCGGAATTTCTTATCGGGAACTTGCACCAAATTCTTTTTCGTTCAATTCGCCTTATGGTTCCTGTCCTGATTGCGAAGGTCTTGGTGAAATAAAACAGCTTGATATGGATTTAATAATTCCGGATTGGGATAAATCAATTAATGAAGAAGGAATTGCAGCTCTTGGTAAACCAAGATCGATCTGGTTCTTCAATCAATTGGAAGCAGTTGGACAAAAATTCGGATTTAATTTTGATACTCCATTAAAAAATCTTACAAGCGATCAAAAAGATTTATTGCTAAATGGAAGTTCTGAAAAAATTTCTTTCACCTATAATTACGGCAAAGGTAAACCTGTAACTTATCTTCACAGGTTTGCGGGAGTTATGAGTTATCTTAAAAATTTCTATTCAACGACAAGTTCAAATCATATACGTGAATGGGTTGAAGCTTATATGAACACTGCAACCTGCCAAACATGTAATGGCGGCAGGCTGAAGAAAGAATCTTTATCTGTAAAGTTTCAGGGGAAAAATATCAGTGAAGTAACAAAACTTTCTATCAATCGTGCAGTAGAATTTTTTGGTGATTTAAAGTTAAAAGGGAAAGATGCAATAATTGCAAAACCAATTTTAAAAGAAATAAATGAACGATTAAGTTTTCTTTTGAATGTCGGATTAGATTATTTAACTCTTGATAGATCAGCAAGAACTTTATCCGGCGGTGAAACACAGCGAATAAGATTAGCAACACAAATTGGTTCGCAGCTTGCAGGTGTTCTTTATGTTTTAGATGAGCCTTCAATCGGTTTGCATCAAAGCGATAATATTAAGTTAATTAACTCTCTAAAAAATCTTCGCGATCTTGGAAACACAGTTATTGTAGTTGAGCATGATAGAGAAACAATTGAAAGTTCAGATTTTATTATTGATCTTGGTCCCGCTGCAGGTATTCACGGCGGAGAAGTTTGTATCGCAGGTGAAACTTCAGAATTAACAAAATCAAAAAATGGATATGATTCTTTAACACTTTCTTATTTGAATGATAAAAAGCGAATTGAAATTCCAGAAAAACAAAGAGAGGGGATTGGCAAATCTTTAATCTTAAAAGGAGCAAGCGGTAATAATCTTAAAAATGTGGATTTAGAAATTCCACTTGCGACTTTTACTGTTATAACGGGAGTAAGCGGTTCGGGCAAATCTACTTTGATAAATGAAACACTTGTTAAAATTTTGATGAAGAAAATTTATTCTTCTAAACTCGTTCCACTTCCATATAAATCTGTTGAAGGCTTAGAGCACATTGATAAAGTAATTGAGATTGATCAATCGCCGATTGGAAGAACACCCCGATCAAATCCTGCTACTTACACGGGTTTGTTTACTCACATTCGCGATTTGTTTGCACAGCTTCCTGAATCTAAAATGCGAGGTTATGCAACAGGCAGATTTAGTTTTAATGTTGAAGGTGGAAGATGTGAAGAATGCGGCGGCGATGGATTAAAGAAAATTGAAATGAATTTTCTTCCTGATGTTTATGTGCTTTGCGATGTTTGCCAGGGGAAAAGATATAACCGGGAAACTTTACAAGTTCTCTATAAAACAAAATCAATTTCAGATGTTCTGGAAATGCGTGTTGATGAGGCATTAGAATTTTTTGAAGACTTACCTAGAATAAACAGAAAAATTAAAGCAATTCACGATGTCGGACTTGGATATATAAAACTTGGTCAGCAGGCAACAACACTTTCCGGTGGAGAAGCACAACGAGTTAAACTTGCAACAGAACTTAGCAAGGTAAGTACAGGCAAAACAATTTACATTCTTGATGAACCAACAACGGGTTTGCATTTTGAAGATGTAAGAATTCTTCTGGGAGTTTTAAACAAACTTGTTGATAAAGGAAATACTGTTGTAGTTGTTGAACACAATCTTGATGTAATTAAAACTGCGGATTGGATCATTGATCTTGGTCCCGGTGGAGGTGAGTTTGGCGGAAAAATAATTGCTGAAGGAACTCCGGAACAAATAATCAAAAATAAAAAAAGTTTAACTGGTAAGTTCTTGGTTAAGGAATTTAAGAAGCATTAGTATGTCATTGCGAATCCCGACTTGTCGGGATGAAGCAATCTGCTTAATATTTATATGATATAAATTATCTATCGCCACGACCTTATTAGCCGAGGCGAATTGGCAATTCAATCTAAAACACTTCTATTGAAAACTCACAAATTCTTATTGCTTATCTAAACTCCCAAACCTAATTTTGAATTGAGTTTATAAATTACATTTCGATAATGGTGTTTCATTTCTCGTGAACAGATTAAAATAGTCCTCCACAAATTCTATTTTTATAAACAAAAATAGTTATAGTTACTCAGCTTTATTGTTAAGATGGCCTAGTTAGGTGCAACAACGTCAATTCAAGGTAAAAAATAGGTTGAAATCAAATGAACATACTTGGCACAACAGGAATTTCCTATGAGATTGAAAATCTAATAGATACAGCAAATAAATTTATTATAATTGTCTCACCTTATCTAAAAATAAACAAAAGATTAAAGTCTAAATTAAATGAGTGCTTTGAACGATGTGAAGTAAATATTTTTATTTACCGAAAAAATGATTTAGATAAAAATGAACTTGAGTGGTTGAAAGGTCATAAAAAAGTTAAACTATTCCCAGTTGAGAATCTTCACGCCAAATGCTATCTGAATGAAAAGCGAGCATTAATAACTTCAATGAATCTTTATGATTATTCACAAATAAATAATTATGAACTTGGGGTAGTAATTTTATCTGAAAACAAAGAAGAATTTTTTACTCTTCTTACAGAGATAAAAACAATAATAAGTAGTAATTATTCTGATTTGACAATAGCTATGTTGGAAGATGAATACTCAGATTTTTCTATGGGTAAATTATATAGCGAATTAACTTCTAAATACAATTTCCCAGAAACAGATAATACTTTAGATGGCACATATAAATATTTTTGTGACATTGCACGAAAAATTATAAAATTTTCGAACGATGAATTATATCAAGATAAAACTAAAGTTTTGCGATCAACCATAATTAGAAAAGACGATTATAAAAAACTGTTCACAGTTATAAGTAAACTTGGTAAAAGTAAGAAATAATTATTCGTGTTTATGCGGACAGATACTGTGTTTGCTATGAATATTTATCCTCTAAAATAATCAATCCACTTTTGTCGGATCCCAGGAACATCTAAATCCTTCATCAAGATTATCTAAAATTTTCATATCTTCTTTATCAAGTGAAAAATCAAAAATTTCTGCATTCTCAATTATTCTTTTCTTATGTGCAGATTTTGGTATCACAACTAAATCGTGTTCTAATGCCCAGCGGATTAAAACTTGTGCATTTGTTTTATTGTGCTTCTCGGCTATTGGCAAAACTTTTGGATCATCAAGTTTTTTCATTCGTGTTAAAGGAGAGTAGGCTTCAAGAATAATTTTATTTTTCTTGCACACATCAAGTAAATCCTTCTGGTAATTGTAAGGACTAAATTCAACCTGGTTCATAACCGGAATTATATTTGCATAAGTAAACAATTCTTCAAGATGAATTATCATATAATTACTCACACCAATAGATTTGCAGTAACCCGATTCATAGATCTTCTCAAGCGCCTTCCAGCTATCTTTTCTTTTTCCCTTAACCGGCCAATGAATTAAATAACAATTAATGTAATCTACATTTAATGTCTTTAAACTTTTATCAAAAGCTTTTAGTGCCGATTCATAACCATGATCATCATTCCACAATTTTGTGGTGATAAAAACTTCTTCACGTTTTATTCCGAAGTTTCTGACAGCTTCACCGACTTCTTGTTCGTTGCCATAAATTCTTGCGGTATCAATATGCCTGTAGCCAGTCTCCAAAGCCCAGGTAACGGCGTTCACACATTCAGTTCCGGATTTGGTAAGATATACTCCAAGTCCAAATTGTGGAATTTCAACTCCGTTATTCATTTTAATTTTATAGTTAATATCTCTTTTCATTTTTCCTCTGTTAAAAAATTTAAAATTTCTTGTTAAATAAATTTGAACTCATCCCCAGCCCTTCTCTTAAAAAGAGAAGGGAGTAAATTGCTGTTCTCAAAGTCCCTCTCTTTCTAAGAGAGGGATTTAGGGTGAGTTCGCAATAACCTAAAAGCATTTATATCTATATAATACCAGTTAAAATTAATAAACATTTAAAAGTTTAAGTGCCATAATTAAAATTGCAACAATCAATACAAACTTAATAAGTTTTTCACCTTTTTTTACAGAAAGTTTTGCACCCCACCAGCCGCCAAATGCATTTCCTGCAGAAAGCGTTAAACCATAAAACCAATTTATATTATCCGTTAAAATAAAAACTATTAGTGCTGGAATTGTAAATACAAACACAACAAATACTTTGTGCATATTAACTCTTATCAAATCTAGCTTCATCAAATATTGGAATGAAGCCATTAACAAAAATCCCACACCAACTTGGAGAAATGCACCGTAGAAACCGACAACGATCATCGCAATTACAATTTTCCAATCGATAGCAAAATCACTCGATGTTTTGTCTATTTTCTTTTTTGGCAGAAGCATAGTGATGATGATAAATATCATTATCACGCCGAGAATTGTTTCAAATAATTCATCACTAATACTAACTGCAGTAACTGCACCTATTATTGCTCCGGGTAATGTAAGTGCGGAAAGTATTAAACTGTTTTTGAGTTCATAAAACTTTTCCTTTTTGAAAGCATAAACAGCTGAAACATTTTGGAAGAGAATAGCAACTCGGTTTGTTCCATTTGCAACAGATGGATCAAGTCCAAGAAATATTAGAACTGGCAATGTAAGTGATGAACCGCCTCCGGCATTTACATTTATAAATGCTGCAACAGCACCAACAACAAATAAAATTATTATTCCAAAAATATCCGGCAAACCGTTCCTGTAAATTCTTTTTTAGGTAAAACAAAAATAAAGTATTTTACTTGTGAAAAGAATTAGAAATAGTATTTATTACTTAGTGATATAATTAAAATCTTTTTTGTGACATTTAGTGATTTTGTGTTTTAGTGGCAAAACATTTCTGCCACAAAAGCACTAAGCCACAAAAGAACGCCAAAATAAAAATGATCTAAACTTACATTAAATTTTATTAGGTTAAATATGAAATTCAAAGTGATAGAAATATTATCAGTAACAGTTTTCTTTTTATCATTTAGTCAATGCACGCAATCTCAACAATCTTATGTTAGAGAAAATTATAACAAGAAAGAATATATGATTGAAATGCGTGATGGAGTAAAACTTTTTACTTCGGTTTACTCACCAAAAGATAAATCATTAAAATATCCAATTCTTATCATCCGAACTCCATATTCTTCTGGTCCATATGGCGAAGATAAGTTTGCCGGATTTCTTGGTGCTTCAAAAGATTTTGTGCAGGAAGGATTCATATTCGTGATTCAGGATGTTCGTGGGAGATATATGTCTGAAGGTGAGTTTGATAATATGCGCGCATTTATTCCAAATAAAACTGGAAAACAAACTGATGAAAGCAGTGATACTTACGATACGATTGAATGGTTGATAAATAACATTGAGAACAATAATAAGAAAGTTGGTATCTGGGGAAATTCTTATCCGGGATTTTATGCTTTAATGGGAACAATTGATGCCCATCCAAATCTTGTTTGTGCATCTCCGCAAGCTCCGATTTCTGATTGGTTTGTTGGAGACGATATGCATCATAACGGTTCCTTTTCAGTTTTAATGTCTTTTAATTTCTTTAAAGGTTTTGGAAAACCAAGACCGGAACCATTGATAAAATATCCGCCAGCGGCTGAATATGATTCTCCTGATGCTTATAACTTTTTTTTGGATCATACACCAATTAAAAAATTGAATGAAAAAATTCTGAAAAATGAAATTCCTTTTTGGGATACAATGATGGCACACGGAACTTATGACTACTACTGGAAATCAAGAAGCAACTTACAGCACCTTAAGAATATGAAGCCTGCAATATTGCTGGTTGGCGGCTGGTATGATGCAGAAGATATGTATGGCCCGTTGCACATTTATAAAACAATTGAACAAAATGATAAACCGAATAACACAAGATTAGTAATGGGTCCTTGGACTCACGGTTCGTGGATTTGGGCAAAAGGTGATTCGCTCGGTGATTTTTATTTTGGCGGAAACACTGCTGATTATTATCGTAAAGAAATTTTGCTTCCGTTTTTTAAGTATCATTTAAAAGGCGAAAGCAGTTTAAACATAAATGATGTTTATGTTTTTAATACAGGAATAAATAAGTGGAGTAACTATCCAAACTGGCCACCAAATGAATCAGTTGAAACAATCTATTATTTACAGAATGAAGAAAAACTTAATCAGAATATTTCATCATCAAATTCATTTTCAGAATATGTAAGTGATCCGTGGAATCCTGTTCCTTATACCGCCAAGTTTCAGGATTCAAAAGAATTTTATAACCCGGTTCATTTGATTGAAGATCAAAGATACGTTTCGACTCGGCCTGATGTGCTGACATTTGAATCTGAAGTATTAACTCAGGATGTTACAATTGCTGGCCCAATCATTGCGGATTTATTTGTCTCAACAACCGGAACAGATGCAGATTTTGTGGTGAAAGTAATTGATGTTTATCCTGATAACGAAAATGACCCTGATCCAAATCCTAGTGAAATTGAAATGGGCGGATATGAAAGACTAGTAAGAACAGAAATTATGCGCGGCAAATTCAGAAACAGTTATGAAAATCCAGAACCTTTTGAACCAAACAAAGTGACCGAAGTAAAAATAAATTTGAATGATGCATTTCATACATTTAGAGCAGGACACAAAATTATGATACAAGTTTCGTCATCATACTTTCCGTTCTTTGATGTTAATCCAAATACATTTTGTGATATCTATTCTGCGGATAAAGATAAGTTTGTAAAAGCTATGATTAAGATTTATCATTCAAAAGAGTATCCCAGTAAAATTATTTTGAATGTTATAAAATAGTCTTTTTATTGGGGAAGTATCGATCTTTATAAATTGAAACCGTTGTCCGAAAGACTCCAATGGGAAAACGGTTAGTATTTAAGGCCGTATTTTGTTAATCCACGACTTAAGTCGTGGGTTAATAAGAATAAAAAATATCTTCTGAACCGTTTAAACGGTTTACAATAACTAAAATATCCGTAGAAAGAATTTTCAATATTTTATCAAAAGGTGATCAGATGAAAAAAAAAGTTGTAATATTTATATTAGGATTATTTTGCTCAATCGAATTATCAGCACAAGTTTTTAATTTTGATGAACCACTAGCACACACTTATTCAATTGTTGCACGTGATCCTGAAACCGGTGAAATGGGAGTTGCTGTTCAATCGCATTGGTTTTCAGTTGGATCAATTGTAGCGTGGGGAGAAGCCGGAGTTGGGGTTGTTGCCACACAATCTTTTGTTAATCCTTCTTTTGGTCCGCGCGGATTGGATTTGTTAAAGAAAGGAAAGACAGCACAAGAAGTTGTTGATGAGTTAATTGCTTCAGATGAAGGAAGAGATGTAAGACAGTTAGCAATCGTGGATTCTAAAGGAAATTCATTTGCTTATACCGGATCAAAATGTATTTCTGAAGCCGGGCATTTTGTTGGCAATGGTTATTCAGTGCAAGCTAATATGATGTTAAATAATACGGTTTGGAATGCAATGTCCAAAGCATTTGAAAATTCTACCGGACCATTAGCTGAGAGATTATTAACCGCATTGGAAGCAGCGCAAAATGAAGGCGGAGATATAAGAGGCAAACAATCAGCTTGTTTACTTGTTGTTAGAGGCGATGCAACGGGAAATCTTTGGGAAGATAGACTGATTGATCTGCGAGTTGAAGATAATCCAAATCCTGTTGAAGAGATAAGAAGATTATTAAAAGTTTATCGCGCTTATGAACATATGAATAAAGGTGATCTTGCTGTTGAAAAAAGTGATATGAAACTTGCAATGGATGAATATAATGCAGCAATGGAAATGTTTCCTGAAAATCTTGAAATGAAATACTGGACAGCGGTTACTCTAGCAAATACAGGAGAGGTTGAAAAATATTTACCAATGTTTAAAGAAATATTTGCCTCAGACATTAACTGGAAAGAACTTACTAAAAGATTACCTTCGGTTGGTTTATTAACCGTTAGTGATGAAATTCTAAGAAATATTCTTGCTCAATAATTTAAATATTAACTTTTAATCAGTTGGATAAGCCGTTTATCAATTAAAAATATTATTAACAAAATATCACTTTATTTTCTGACATTCATTTAAAAAGAGAGGTGTGTTATGTTAAAAAGATTTAAATTCTTCAGTTTAATGGTTTTTTTATTAGTAATCACTGTTACGGCACAACAGAATTTAAAAACTCCTCAGGCAAGTCAGCAGGCATCAGTTTCACAAAGAGTTGGACTTACGGATATCGTAGTTGATTATCATCGTCCCGCCGTAAATAACAGAACAGTTTGGGGTGGAATTGTTCCTTATGATCAAGTATGGCGTGCAGGTGCAAATGAAAATACCACAATTTCTTTTACAACCGATGTTATGGTTGAAAGTAAAAAAGTTGCTGCCGGAACTTATGGTTTACATATGATTCCAACAAAAAATTTATGGACTATCATATTTAGCAAAGATAATGCAGCGTGGGGAAGTTTTTTTTATAATGAAAAAAATGACGCAGTTAGATTTACTGTAACACCTGTCGCAAATGATTTTCAGGAATGGCTATCATATTCATTCGATGAATTAAGTGCAAAATCAACCACACTTACTTTGAAATGGGAAAAACTTTCTATTCCGATTAAGATTGAAGTTGATGTGAACGAAACTGTTATTGCAAATATGGAAAAAGAACTTACAGGAATTCCAGGATTTTTCTGGCAGGGCTGGAATCAGATTGCAACTTATGCTTTGGGAAATAATTATAATTTAGATAAAGCATTAGCCTGGGCTGATAAATCAATCGGTATCAATAAAAATCTTACAAACTTGATGACGAAATCTCTAATACTTGAGAGTACCGGGAAATCACAAGAAGCAGAAAATATTAAGAAGGAAGCATTTGCATTACCTGGTGTTGATGAAACACAAGTAAATGCACTTGGGTATCAGTTAATGGGAATCGGAAAAGTTGATGAAGCACTTAAAGTATTTGAAAAAAATACGATTGATCATCCTGATTCCTGGAATGTTTGGGATAGTTGGGCCGAAGGCTTGCTAACTAAAGGCGATAAAGTAAAATCAAAACAACTTTATGAAAAAGCATTGGGAATGGCTCCCGATAATCAGAAAGATAGAATTAAAGGAATATTAGCAACCATTAAATAGTGAAGATTTAAGCCGGATTTTAATCCGGCTTTTTTCTGTGATAGAATAACTTTCTTAAGAGCATTTATAATTTTATTTTTAAACATCAATTGAACTTCTGAAATTTTAAGAATTGCAAAACCCAAAAGACTTTTTTCGAAAACTTATTATTCCATTAACATTTCCGATTTTGTTATGGGTAATTTTTATAGTCACTTACTTTTTTGATATTTACCCTTACAAACTTGGAATTCTTCCCAGAAATTTTAGCGGATTGGTTGGTGTTTTGACTTCGCCATTAATTCATGGTGGATTCTCACACTTAATTTCTAATACTGCACCATTAATATTTATGGGACTCGGGATTTTTTATTTCTATCCTAAAGTTGCATACAAAGTTTTTACAATAGTTTATTTTGGAACGGGAATCCTCGTCTGGATATTTGGAAGGGAAGTATATCACATCGGTGCGAGCGGAATTATTTACGGATTTGTTTCGTTCTTATTTTTTAGCGGTATCTTTAGAAAAGACAATCGATCAATTGCATTGGCATTGGTAGTTATTTTTCTTTATGGTGGATTGATTTGGGGTGTGCTTCCTGTTGAAAAAGGTGTTTCGTGGGAATCTCATTTGTGTGGTGCAATTGTTGGTTTGATTTCAGCTTTTATTTTTAGAAAAGTTGATCCACCCAAAAGATATGATTGGGAAAATGAAGAATCAGATACACCGATAAGGGATCTTGAAGTATCTTACGATCCGGAAAAAAATAAATTTTTAGATGAGTTATAATTTGTGTTGTTTAGTGTCTTGGTGCCTTCGTGGCAAAAACTATTCATTAGTACAGAAAACAACTGCCACAAAGTCTCAAAGGCACAAAGGGGGCACGAAGAATTCATAAACATATTTAATGGAAAAGAATAATAATAGAGAATAAGAAATGAAAAAAAACACAACAGAAACCCGTGCTTATCGCACCGAAATGAATGATAAAATTTTAAACTCAGGTTTTAGAGATTTTAATAAATTCTTTGCACTCGATAACAAAGCATATATTGATGGCGCACTCAATGCAAAAACAAAAGAGTTGATGGGTTTATCTGCATCAATGGTTTTAAGATGCAACGATTGTATTTTTTATCATATCGATCGATCAATACAGGAAGGTGCGACCCGAGAAGAGCTAATGGAAACATTCAATGTCGCTTTAATCGTTGGTGGGTCTATTGTTATTCCACATTTAAGATATGCATTTGAAATGATGGATAATCTATTTGAAGAAAAAGAGAAAACAGAATAATGATTATAGTACCAAAAAATATTGTAACTGTTGATGGTAAAGATAGAATCCTTAATAGTCATTTCGTTGAAATTGGAAATGGAATAATTGTTCGCATCGCAAAAAATGATGAAGAGTATTTTGCAAAAAATAATAAGAGAATTTTAAGGTTCGATGATCTAACTTTAATTCCGGGATTTGTACAAACACATATACATCTTTGCCAAACTATGTTCCGCGGATTAGCTGATGATCTTGAACTTCTTGATTGGCTGCAATTAAAAATATTTCCATATGAAAATGCTCATAATAAAAATTCTCTTCTTGCTGCTGTGAGATTGGGAATAAATGAATTACTTTTAAGTGGAACAACTACTTTGCTCGATATGGGATCTCTGAGACATCAAGAAATTATATTTGAAGAGTTGCAAAGTTCAGGTATTCGTGCAATTGCAGGTAAATGTTTGATCGATGAAAATGATTTATTTCTGGACTTTAAATCAGATACAAAATCCGAGTTGAAGGAAATATATCAACTTGCAAAAACTTATCACAATACTTCAAATGGAAAAATTAAATACTGTTTTGCTCCAAGATTTGTTTTATCTTGTTCGGAAGAACTTCTTAAAGAATCTTTTGAAATGAAAAAAGATTTTTCCGGCAGTTTATATCACACACATTCATCAGAGAATAAAGATGAAATTGCCGAAGTAAAGAGAAGGCATAAAAAAGAAAACATTGAGTACTTTGATTCGATTGGTGTGATTGATGATCATTCAGTTTTTGCACATTGCATCCATGTTAACGATAAAGAAACAAATCTGTTGAAAAAGAATGATGTTCGTGTTTCACATTGTCCTTCTTCCAACTTAAAACTTGGTTCTGGAATTGCAAACATTCCAAAATATTTGAAGAGGGGAATTTCAGTTTCTCTTGGTGCAGATGGTGCACCTTGTAATAACAATCTTAGCATTTTTAATGAAATGAGATTGGCTGCATTGATTCAAAAGCCAATCCACGGCTCAACTGTTATGGATGCAAAAACAGTTTTTAAACTTGCAACGATTGAAGGAGCAAAGGCTTTGCATCTGCAAAATGAAATTGGAAGTATCGAAGTTGGTAAAAAAGCTGATTTAGCGTTACTGGATTTGAATACAAATGTTCATTCAATCTCAGAGAGTGATGAAGCAATTTATTCTGATATCGTATATTCGTCCTCGAGTGATCCAGTTAATTCTGTTATGGTTGAAGGGGAATGGAAAGTGCTTAATAAAAAATCTCTTTTATATGATCAAGCGGAGTTAAATCAAAAATCTAAAGAAGAGTTAAATAAGCTATTAAATAGAGTTAAAAATTAGTTAGTGAACTTTTGTGTTTTAGGGTTTTTGTGGCAGAACTTGTTTTGCCACAAAAGCACAAAGCCACTAAATAACACGAAAAGGTAAAAACAATTTGAAACAAATTCTATTAGCAACAACAAACAAAGGCAAACTAAACGATGTTAAAGAAATTCTAAAAGATATCGATGTGGAAATTTTATCCTTTCTGAACTTTAAAGATTATCCTAATGTTGAAGAGACAGGGCTAACTTTTTTAGATAATGCTGAGTTAAAAGCAAAAGCAGCTTATGATAAATATGGTATTCCAAGCTTTGGAGATGATTCAGGTTTGGAATCATTTCAGTTAAATGGTGAACCAGGAATCTACTCGGCAAGATATGCGGGAGAAGATGCTGATGATGAATTAAATAATTTAAAGTTGATTAAAAAACTTTCACAGTATCCTGAACCTCACCAGGGAAGATTTGTTTGTGCTGCAGTTTATTATGATGGTAGCGAGATTAAATCAGCAATTGGAGAGGTACGAGGCAAAATTATTAAAAATTCGCGTGGCAATAATGGATTCGGTTATGATCCTTTATTCATTCCCGATGGATATAATATTACCACTGCAGAAATGTCGCACGAAGAAAAAAATAAAATTAGTCATAGATTAAACGCATTTAAAGAATTGAAAAAATTTTTATGAAAAAAAGTCTGATAATAATTTTAGGTTCAGTCTTTTTATTGATCTCTTGCAAGGAATCAATTACACCACCACCTGATGATTCGAAAAATTCTGATTTTTTTCCAAACTCAAATGGCAATTACTATCAATACAATGTTTCAGTGTATGATTCCACAACTTTAATCCAAAGTGGAGTGAGAAAAAGTTATTTTGCAGGTGATACTGTTTTATTATTAACACAATATCAATCAAAAGTTGATACCTTCGAGATAAATAATGTTAATACTATTAACCAATCTTATTTTAGAAAAAGTCCAACCGGTATATTTAACTATGTTGGAATTGATACTACCGGTTTTTCAGGATTAGTTCCGGATTCCTTGACGAGTGGATATTCTTTTAGTTCTGAATACCGATTAATTTATCAACCACTTTCATTAAATCAAATCTGGCCAGTTTATAAGATAAGTGTTGATTATTTGATATATCAATTTGATTTTTTTACTGTCGATGCACAAGTAATCTTAAAAGATACACTTACATTAAATTATAGAAACTCATCAGTGACAAAAGAGGTATATAAAATTAAATATGAAGCGATGCTTCTAACTGGATTAAACTCTCCTCCTATTCGATTTGAAGCATTTTGCTGGATTGCTGAGGGAATTGGTTTTATCAGATGGGAAGGTGATTCGGAAATTTTTAATTTCTTTGCTGGCAGGAATATCTATCTAGAAAACTCAAATGTTGTTGAAGAATTAATTTCGTATAAGTCACAATAACTATTTTTGTGCAATCAAAACTTGTACGGTCTCGAAAGTTAAATTGTACTTTTTGATATTCTTAAATCCAGATTTAGCTAAAAGATTCTCAAGGTTCACTTTTTCATCAAACTCTTGAACGGAATCCGGCAGGTAAGTATAAGCTGCTTTATCCCCGGAAATTATTCCACCAAGAACAGGTAAAATATTTTTGAAGTAAAATCTATAAATGCTTTTAATGATATTGTTGGAAGGCATTCTGAATTCAATTACAGTAGCTTTTCCTTCAGGTTTCAGAATTCGATAGAAAGAATTAAATCCTTCCTGAATATCATAAAAGTTTCTAACACCAAATGCCACAGTAATGTTTGTTACAGATTCATCTTTGAATGGAATTTTCTCAGCAACCATCTGCACAAGTTTTCCATCAATCCATTCTGATTTTTTATCAAATAGACTTAGCATATTGTAAGAAAAATCTGCACCATAAATTTTTTGAACGCCCATTTTCTTCGCCTGAATTGCTACGTCGCCGGTTCCACAGGCAACATCAAGTAAGATAGATTGCGAGTTCAATCCGGTAAGCTTTAATGCTTTTTTGCGCCAGTAAAAATCCAAACCAAAGCTTAAGAAATGATTAAGGAAATCATATCTGCCGGCGATATTATCAAACATTAACTTTACTTTTTTCTTTTTCTCACTCATAACAATTAATGTTTTTCATATTCAAATAATTCTTTACCGATCTTTCTTCTCCACCAGTTAAAAAATATTTTACCGCTCCACATCGAGAAAATCATAAATATCAGACCACCAATTAAATCAATTACATAATGATACCAGAGATAAACGGTTGAGAAAATTAGTAACGTTCCAATCGGAATGAAAAAGTATCGACTGCGGCTTCTTAACTTTACAGAAAGATACATTACAATTAATGTTATCATTGTATGCCCGCTTGGGAATACATCACGTTGGACAATACTGGCGGGATTTAATGTTCCAAACGGAATTCCTTCACCGGTGTTGGTCATTTCTCGTAAATGATTTGTGAGAAATAATCCGGGAAGCATCTCGTTGATTGTGTTAAAATCATGTAAAGTAAATCGTGGTCCAATTCCAGGTAAAGTAAAATATCCAAGGTAAGAAAGAAAGAATCCATAGATAACTGAGAACAGAGCAAAATCTAATGCAACAAATCTATCCTTCTTTAACAATGAAAGGCACAGAATGATGGGAAGCAGGTAAAACATTCCATAAACTATTTGAAGAATCTCGGTTAATAGCGGACTTGAAAATTGATAAAGAAAGTGTGTTGGATCAGATCCGAACATCCATCGGTCAATCGCTATAAACCAATCATCGTAATCATAAACACGAATGGGCTTAACCATAAAAAATAATTGTCTAAACGTAAGTAATATTATCGGCGCGATGTACCAATAATGAATGATGCGCCAGACTTTCTGATCATTTAACGCTTCTAAATATGAAATTCCAAATGCAATACTTATCACAACAAGATTTATAAAAATCCAGGTTAATGAATTTTCAATTTTGCTATGAAAGATTACATGAAGCAGAATTAAAAAGATTGAAAAACTTATGACTACAACATCAAAAGCTTTTAATTTTTTTATTAGAGTTTTTATTCTTTTCATTAATCAGAATTAAGTGTAACAACTGGAATTATTTACTGCTGACAAATTCAGTGAGCTGGATGAAGTCATCAACGTTTAGCTGCTCGGCTCGTAAAGAAAGATCTATACCGCATTTGCTAAAATTTACTTCAGCAAATATACCATTGCTTAGTGAATTTTTCAGCGTCTTTCGGCGATTTCCGAACGCAGATTTTACTATTGATTTGAACATCAGATTAAATTCTGGATTATCTCTCTTATCATTAAAGTAAATGTGAACAACAGCCGAATCAACATTTGGTTTTGGATAGAAGACATTTGGTGAAACTTTAAAAGCTAATTTGGTATTGCCAAAATACTCTAGCAGAACCGCAAGTATTCCGTAATCTTTCGATCCCATTTTTGCAGTCATTCTTTTTGCAACTTCATATTGAACCATAAATACTGCATCCTGAACGATTGTATTATTTTCAAATAGCTTAAATAAAATTGGTGATGTTATGTTGTAAGGAATATTTCCTACAACTCGTATTCTTTGTCCGGATGAATTTGTAAACTGATTTAAATTAAGTTTTAGAAAATCAGACTGTAATAAATGTAAATCAGTATAGCGAGTTTGCAGTTCATCAATAACCCTTTTATCAATCTCAATCGCAGTTAGATGTGCCTTGCTTTCAAGCAATAAAGAAGTAATCGCGCCTTGCCCCGGTCCAATTTCAATTATCAATTCATTTTCTTTAGGATCAATTTCAGAGATTATCTTTTTAATGATATTTTGATCCTGAAGATAATTCTGACCAAATCTTTTTAGTGGTGAAACTTTATTCATAATCGTTTTTAAAAACTGTGACAAGATAGCAATTTTATTTTGTAATATTTTAAATCTGTTTGTTTAAGAAATAAATAACTTTTAGTTTTCCTATGTAAACTTCGAACACAATATCCAAGGAGAAAACAGTGCAGGAAAAATATATTGTAAGCGTTGATATGGGTGGAACTAAAATACTTGCCTCTGTTCTAAACTCAAAAAAGGGAATCATAGCCCGTCAGAAAAAACCAACAGACATTAACAGCGGAACAAAAGTTTACGTTAAAGATATTGCAGAATTAATTAATAAAGTTGTATCTATCTCTAAACTTAAAAAAGAAAATATAGTAGCTGTTTGTCTCGGTGTTCCCGGTTCAGTAAATCCTACGACAGGAATTATAGGATTTGCACCAAACCTTGCAATAAAGAATTATAAAATGAAATCCGAACTTGAAAAATTAATACCTTATCCTGTTCTTTTAGAAAATGATGTTAACCTTGGTGTACTGGGTATTAAGAACTATGGCGCAGGTAAAAAATCAGTAAATATGCTTGCTGTATTTGTTGGAACTGGAATTGGTGGTGGAGTAATTATAAACGGAAAAATATATCGTGGATTTAATTTTGTTGCAGGTGAAATCGGTCATATGATGGTCCAGAAAAATGGTCCTAAATGCGGATGTGGAAAAAAAGGCTGCTTTGAAGCACTTGCTAGCAGAACTGCAATTGTTAACAACATTATTTATGATGTTAAAAAATTAAAGAAAAAAACTGTGCTAGCTGATTTGATAAAATCTAATCAGAGAATTAAAAGCGGTGCTTTAAAAAATGCGATTGATAAGAAAGATAAAGTGGTAATTAACAGAATTACTAAAGCTTGTGAAACTATTGGTGATGTGCTTGGAAGTGTGTGTAACTTAATGAACTTTGATATGATTGTTCTTGGCGGTGGAGTTATTGAAGCTCTGGGTGATTTTATGATGCCTATCATTAAAGAAGAATTTCATAATCATGTTTTTGATGCTGCTGAAAAAGGAGTAAAAATTGTTTCTTCAATGCTTGGAGATGATGCTGCTATTTATGGCGGATTAGCTTTGGCTGAGGAATTTTTAGGTGTTAAAGTTTAACAAAATGCAAACTTTATGTGAATTGTGATTCGATTTCTAAAAGTTTTTCGGTTAGCTTTTCCCATTTTTTATTAGCCTGTTCAAGTTCAGATTTTGTTTTGTTAAATCTGTTTGTTGTATCCTTTGCAGCATCTCCATCACTGTAAATACTAGGATCTGCTAATTTGCGTTCAAGGTCTTTAATCAGATTTTCATAAGAACTTATTTTTATTTCCCAGCTTGAAATTTCTTTTACCAAATTTTTTGTTGCGTTGTGTTTCTGCTGACGTAATTCTGCTTCAAGTCTTTTTTGATCTTTACGATTTGTTGTTTCTACTTTTTCTTTTTTCTCAACAACCACGGCGTCTCTTTCGAGTGATGATAAATCACGTTTTGAAAGGAAGTAATCAATATCGCCTAAATAAGTTTTTAATTTTCCTTTTCGGATATCAATCACCTTTGATGCGATTGGTCTTAAAAAATCAACATCGTGCGAAACAAGAATAAGAGAACCATTAAAATTGATTAATGCTTTCTGCAAAATTAATTTTGAAGTATAATCAAGATGGTTTGTAGGTTCATCAAGAATTATAAAATTAGCTTTTGTAAGTAATATTTTACAAAGTGCCACCCTGCTTTTTTCTCCGCCTGAAAGCACACCTACTTTTTTAAAAACATCATCACCGGAAAAAAGAAATGAACCAAGTAAGGAGCGTAATTGTCCAACAGTTTTATTTACATCAATTCCATCCACTGTTTCAATAATATCTAAAGTGGGATTAAGATTATCTGCAACATCCTGAGCATAGTATGATATTATTGTATTATGACCCAAAATTCTTTCACCGGAATTATAATCGATTACTCCAGCTATAATTTTTGCAAGAGTAGATTTACCGGCTCCGTTTGGTCCAACAAAAGCAATCTTTTCTCCTTTCTCAAGCTCAAAATCTATTCCCTGAAAAACTTTTTTATCTCCATAGGATTTATGGATTGAAATTAGCTTTATGGGAGTTCTTCCGCTTTGAGGTGGTTCAGAAAATCTGATATTAATTTCACTTTTATCCTCAGGTAATTCGATAAGATCAACTTTATCAAGCTGCTTTATTCGGCTTTGGACCTGTCTTGACTTTGTTGCTTTATACCTGAACCGCTCAATAAACTTTTGTGTTTCCTTAATCTTCTTTTGCTGCTGTTCATACTGATGCACTGTTAATTCGTCTCGCTCAATTTTATAATTGATATAAGCATCATAATCACCTTTAAAAGTAAAAAACTTACCTAGAAAAATTTCAAGTGTTCGATTTGTAACCTGGGTAATAAAATTTTTATCGTGCGATACAATTAATAGTCCGCCTTTGTATGCCTTTAAAAAATCTATTAGCCATTCAAGAGAATCAATATCAAGGTGATTAGTAGGCTCATCTAAAAGTAAAATATCATTTTGCGAGATAAGAATTTTTGCAAGCGCAATACGCATTTGCCAGCCGCCGGAAAACTCATCTGTTAATCTGCTAAAATCTTCTTCAGCAAAACCAAGTCCGATTAATATCTTTTCAACTTTTGATTCCGCTGAATATGAATCCAATCCATCAAGTTTATGATGAACTTCACCAAGTTGATGTGCAAAATCCATTTGTTCTTCTTCTGTAAGATTTGGATTTGCTAATGCTTCTGCTAAAGAAGTTTCTTTTTTCTGAAGTTCAATTATATCTGTTAGTGCTGATGATGCTTCTTCTAAAAGTGTTTTTCCACGGTGAGTAACGCTATCCTGAGGTAAGTATCCAATGGCAATTCTTTTTTGTTTTAAAACTTCGCCAGATTCTGGTTGAAGTAATCCAGCAATAATTTTTAAAATGGATGACTTGCCGGTTCCGTTAGCACCCACCAAAGAAATTTTATCGCCGGAAGAAATCTTATAATTAACATCTTTAAAAAGATACTTACCACTAAACTGAAGTGAAATATTCAAAAGATCAATCATAATTAAACTATTCTCTCAACACAGCTATTTTACCAGTTTCAACACTATTGCCTTCCTGATCAAATGCAATAATTATATAAACTCCGCTGCTAACTAAATTTCCATCGTTATCACGTCCATCCCAAAAGGCAGTACGCCCACCAGGGGATGAAAACTCACGTACTAATTTACCCGAGACAGTTACAATTTTAATATCAGTATTTCTGATAAGCCCATCTATTGTTACTAACTTGCTGCCATCAGTTATTACGAGTGGATTCGGATAGATTGTCAATCCATTAAAGCTTTCAACAGGAAGTATTGATGGAGTGTCGAATGATGTCAAGCCAGCTGCACTGCCGACGTAAACTCTACCGGTTTTTTCATCAATTGCTAAACTTTCTATTTGATCCGAAAGTAGCGGACTATTTTTAGAATCAAGTGTAGCCAATAATTGAGTTCCATCTGTACTTAATAAAAACAACCCTTGATTTGTGCCCAACCATTTTTGATTAAGTGGATCGACTGCAAGAGCATTTATAGTTTGTTGTCTTACTGAAAATGAATTAGTTATCCTTAGTTGAGGATTTGCAGAACTTAAAACAGTATTAAGATTTGAAATTATATTAACACCTAAACTTGTTCCAACCCACAAATCGCCTCTTCGATCGATTGCTAAACTGTATATTGCATTACTTGTTAAACCTTTGCTGGTTGTAAGGTAACCATATACATCATCAGATGGGTCAGTGTATGTTCCTTTATCATTAAAATAAAATAATCCTAAACTTCCTTCATTACCCATAGTGTACCATTTGGTATCGTATTGATCAATAACTAAATTTTCTACTTCACTGAATGATGAATGCTGTTCAAGTGGATTTCTAAAGGAATACCAAACACTGTCTGGAGTCAGCATATATAGTGATTTACTATCCGCTGCATTTAAGTTAAGAATCCAGATATTGTTTTTTGAATCTTCTGCAAAACCGGTAATTACTAAAAAATTGAGGTCGCTTTGGATTCCAATCATATCTGTATTACCAGTGTGATATCTTGTGATATCATTATTTTTAATTTTTGCAAAACCCTGACCCCAGCTTCCACCATAAATAGAATTATCAGAAGCAGAAAAGATTGAGTAATAGGCATTGGTAAATAAATCCGGATAATGTGTCACGTCGTAAGTTTCCCATTCTAATCCATTATATTTGTACATTCCAACACCGGTAACATCTTTACCGCTCGATGACCATAGGTTACCTTCTTTATCGACTGTCATATTTGGAAATTGATTCGCTGCAGGACCGTTTGGATAGATAAAGTTAGCATTTAAATAAATTCCCAATTTAGTTGCAACGATTAATCCTGTGTTTTCTTGATAACCAAGTTTAACCGGTTGTGAATCCGTAGTCCATATTTCAGATAAAGTAATTCCATCATAAGTAAGAACTTTTGTTGTTGTTAGAATGTTGAGTGAATTATCAACCACAAGAAGGTCCAAAATTTTATTACCTGCTAAACTTGAATAAGGCTGCCAGTTATTTCCATCAAAAGAATATAATCCGGAATTTGTGCCGGCTATTAATACTCCATTGAAAAACGAAAGTACATTAGTTCCGCCAATAGGAAGCCCGCTTGCTTGATCATAAACATTCCAGGACTCAGGAGCGGATAGATTTGTTGCATCTGCTTTTTGAATTGCCACACCGGATTCAGTTGCGGCATAAATTAATCCTGAAAATAAAATGTTATTTACTTTAATGTTAGAAGTAAATGTCCCGAATTTAAAGTAGGTATCATAAAAGATGAAACTTTTTGAATCGATTAGTGAAATTCCGAAGTCAGTAGCAACATATACAGTATCGCCAGAGATCGTAATATCATTTATTCTTTTGTTTGTTTTATCGGAATTTGCAATATCAAGTATCGATCGGAATGAATTACTTTCAGTGTCGTAAACATCTATTTGTCCACTTGCACTTCCAAACCAGATTTTATTATAAGTATCGATTCCAATGGCTGTAAGTTCAATCCCATTAAGTCTGTTAGATTTGCTATATGTTGTAAACGTATTATCAGTTAAATTAAAAAAATAAGCTCCGCCCTGCGAGGCAGTCCAAACTCCCGCTGCAGTTGTAGCAATATCTTTTGCTGATTTCATATCAGCATAATTTTGCCAATTAGATTGTTGCTGTGGAAAAGAAGTGAATGTTAAAACAGATGCAACAATGAGCGATATTATATTTTTCATTGGAAGTCCTAAATAATTAAAAACAGTAAATGTAATATCGATATCTTCTCAATTGTTGTGATAAAAATAGAATAAATAATTAATATAAAAAGTAGAAAAAATCTGCCTAAATCAATTTAAACAAGTCAGCCATTTCGAGAGCAGTTAATGCGGAATCCCATCCTTTGTTGCCAGACTTAGTACCTGCTCGTTCAATTGCCTGCTCAATGGTATCTGTTGTTAACACTCCAAAAATAACAGGTAACGAATACTTTTGAGAAACTTGAGAAATTCCATTGCTGGCTGCTGAGGCGACATAATCAAAATGGGGAGTAGCGCCTCTAATTATTACACCTAAACAAATTATTGCATCATACTTTTTCTTTGAAGCTAATCTGTCGGCAGCTACTGGTATTTCAAACGCACCGGGTACTTTAATAATTTCAATGTTGTTTTCGTTCACACCATGTTTGATTAAACAATCATTAGCAGCTTTAAGCAGACCCTCGCCAACAAATTCATTAAACCTGCTGAAAATTATTGCAAACTTTTTTCCACTTCCTATAAGTTTTCCTTCGATTGCTTTCATCGTTATGCTGTATTCCTTAAAATTTGTTTTCTCATTGCTTCAATTTTTGAATAGGACACTGAATACTTTCCCAAATTTGAATAATCATTTCGTTCGCCGCCATGGAAATCAGAGCCGCCGCTTTCTAACAGAAAATATTCATTCACAATTCCTCTGTAATGTTTTACCTGATGAGGTAAATGGGAAGGATGAACAACTTCAATTCCATCCAATCCTGCTTCAATTAATTCAACCATTATTGCATCCGGCAAATGCCCTGGATGTGCAATAAAAGATAGTCCACCCGCATCACTAATAATTTTAAATGCACTTCTTGGAGAAACATGCACCTTCCTTTCATAAGCAGGGCATCCATTTCCAATATATTTACTGAAGGCTTCAAAATAATTTGAAACTAACCCATTTTTTACTAACACTTTTGCTATGTGCGGTCTTCCAACGGCTGAATTACGAGCCAATTCCATTACCTCTTCCAATTCAATTACTAATCCAAGTTCTTTAAGTTTTTGGATAATGATGACGGCACGTTTAATTCTTTCTGCTCTAAAAAACTTAAGATACTCCTCTAATTCTTTGTTGGCTGGATTAAAGAAGTACGCCAGCAAATGTACTTCACGATCTCTGATATCAGAACTAATCTCCAATCCGGGAATAACCTCAACACCGTACTTTTTACCTGCTTCTACTGCTTCTGTAAGTCCATCAACAGTATCATGATCTGTAACTGCAATAATATCAATTCCGGCTTCTTTAACTTTTAGAATCAGTTCTTCAGGTGAGTGCTGTCCATCAGAAAAGTATGTATGCATATGTAAATCAATTTTTCCGCCCATACATCAATTAAACATTTCTTTGAATTTTTCATAATCAGTAATTCTAAGTTTAGAGCCATCTAATTCAACTAAACCTTTTTTTGCAAATGAATGCAAAGTACGCGAAATGGTTTCTCTGGAAGTACCTGCCATATTTGCAAGCTCTTGCTGAAATGGTAAATGATCAATCTCTACCACACCCTGACGAATCTTGCCAACATCATCGGCAAGCTGCAGCAAAACAGTTGCAACTTTTCCTTCTGCATCTTTTAGTGATAGTGCTTTAATTTTCATTGTAGCACTCCTAAGTCTTTTTGTTAACTCGGTTAACAAGGCAACAGAAACATCAGGGAATTTTTTAAGCAGATCCAAAAATTCTGCTCTTTGAATAATAAATAGTTTTGAATCTTCAACAGCCGTTACGGTTGCAGATCTTGCCATACCATCCAGCAGCGACATCTCACCAAAAAAATCAGACTCATTTAAAATTGCAAGTATCACTTCTTTTTCATCATTGCTTGATCTGGATATTTTAACTTTCCCTTCGGCTATTACAAATAATGCCGATCCTGCATCCTCCTCTGATAATACAACGCTGTTCTTTTTATATGATTGAAGTACCCCTGATTTAGCAATTTTGTCAAGTGTTTCAGCATCCAAATCAGAAAAAATTGGAACGTTTGAAAGAAATTCTGTATTGGTTAACAAATTATTACCTCTCTTTTAAAATAAAATCATCAAAAAATACCCTTGATGCATCTAAAAGTCAACTTTATAAAAGTATTACTTTAAAACCCTGTAAATAAATTACAGTCAAAGTCTTTATTTGATGAATATTACGAGGGTTTTTAATTGTTTTTTAGAAGTGATGTCTCTATTTTAAGCGGCTTAAATTTTCAAAGTTAAATAATACGGAGATATAGATATTATGGCTATGATGGCCAAAATGAGGAGTTTAGCTCCTGCTTTTATTCTAACAGTTGGCGGATTATTCGTTCTGTTTATGATAATTTCTGATTCAAATGTTTTAGAAGTACTCGGCGGCGGAAGAACAAATAACGTTGGATCTGTTAATGGCGAAGATATTACATACCAGGAATTTCAAACTGCTTTAGATCAGCAAATCGAAAATCAAAAAAAACAAACTGGTAAAGATCTTGAAGAAGCTCAGATTGATCAGATTAGAGAGCAAGTTTGGGATGCTGTCATAACTCAAAAAATACTTTCGCAATTGATAAAGAAATATGAGATTAAAGTTACAGATCAGGAAATTAAAGATGTTATTTTAGGTGATAACCCTCCTGATTTTCTAAAACAAAATTTCATTGATTCACTTGGCAACTTTAATAAGCAGCTTTATGAACAGGCAATTTTTGATCCGCAGAATAAACAAGCACTTATTCAGGCTGAAGAACTTGTTAGACAATCAAGACTAACACAAAAACTTCAGAGTATGATTTTAGCCTCTGTAACTGTTGGTGAAGATGAAGTCAAAAGAAAATTTATTGACCAGAATACAAATATTGAGGCTGATTATACTTTGGTAGATATAAATCTTGTTAAAGATTCTGATGTGAAATTAACTGATGATGATATAAAAGCTTATTACGACAAAAATATTAATACTTATAAAATTCCTCCTCAGAGAAAACTAAAATTTGTATTATTTAGAAATGCAGCATCTGCAGAAGATTCACAAATGGTTTATAAAAATCTGGTGAATGTTAAAAATACTTTATCGAGTGACACATTAGGTTTTGTTCAACTTGTTAATATTTATTCCGAAACACCTTATTCAAAAGATACAGTCTCTGTATCTACATTAACGCCGGAAGTGACTTCGGCTCTTAACAAAGCGAATGCTGGCGATGTTATTGGTCCCTTTATAACCCCACAAGGTTATACATTATTCAGATATAATGGTGCAGTTACATCTTCAGAAGTTTTTGCAAGTGCATCACATATATTGATAAATCAATACGGAAGCGATGAAAATAATTTAGCTGAAGCGAATAAATTATATGGTAGATTAATTGCAGGTGAAAATTTTGCTGCATTGGCAAAAGAATATTCCAAAGATCCCGGTAGTGCAGTTAAAGGTGGAGATTTAGGATACTTTAGTAAAGGTATGATGGTAAAAGAGTTTGAAGATGCATGCTTTAACGGAAAAGTTGGAGAAGTACAGAAACCCGTAAAAACTAATTATGGCTATCATATTATTAAAGTCACTGATAGATCGAATAAAAAGTATATTGTAGAAAAAATTGTTAATCAGGTCAGTCAATCAGCAACAAGCAGAGATAGAAATTTTAATGCCGCAAATGATTTTGCTTTTCTTGCAAAAAAGAATGATTTTGAATCAGAAGCTAAGTTATTGAATTATGAAGTTCAGGAAACACCTCTGTTTTCAGAATTGTCTGGCTCCGTTCCTTCAATTGGACAAAATAAAAGATTGGTTAAATTTTCTTTTGAAAACAGTTTGAATACTGTTAGTGAACCATTCAAAGTTCCTGCTGGTTATGCGGTAGTTAAGATTACAGAAGTCGCTGCTGAAAAATTCAGACCATTTGAAGAACTTAAAGAACAATTAAAGCCCGCAGTGCTAAGAGAAAAGAAATTTGAAAAGATAAAAAAAACTGCCGAGGATCTTTACAAAAAAATTGGTGGTGATTTGAGTAAGGCAGCAACTATTGATACTAATTTTGTTGTAAAACAGACAGGAAACTTTACTCCTCAAGGTTCAATTCCAAATGTGGGCAAGGATTATTCCTTCATAAATAAAGCCTTAAAAGCAGATTTGAATAAAGTTTCAGAACCAGTAAAGGGCTTAAGAGGTTACTATCTTATAAAGGTTACTAAGAGAGCAGCTTTCGATAATAATTTATATTCAACTCAAAGCACTACTCTAAGAAATACAATGCTTCAGGAAAAGAGAAGTCGTTTCTTAAATCAGTGGATAACTCAGATTAAAGAAGATGCCGATATAGAAGATAACAGACATCTTTTCTTTGGTCAGTAATTTTAATCAGGAACTTAAAGCCCCCAATTACACTTTTTTTGTTGTAGTTGGGGGTTTCCTTTTTAATGTCATCTATTTCTTTTTTTCTCACTCAATTCTTTAAATTAACTCATAACGATTTATTTAATCTCTGATATGACGAAAAAATTAATATACTTAACCGGATTTATGGCATCTGGTAAAAGCACAATTGGACCGATACTTGCCAATACTCTCGGCTGGAATTTTTTTGATCTGGATAAATTAATTGAGGAAGCAGCCGGTAAATCAATCAAAAAAATATTTGAAGAAAATGGAGAAGATTATTTTAGAGAATTGGAAACTATAACTCTTAGAAACACTTGTGAACTAGAAAATTATATAATTGCATTAGGAGGGGGAACAATAGCGAATCAAAAAAATCTTGAGATTATTAAATCATCCGGCTATCTGATTTATCTTGAATCATCTCCGGATGAAACATATAAAAGGCTAAGATTTAAACGCGATAGACCCGCCTTACTTTTTGATGGCGAGGAAGAACCTACCAAAGCAGAATTTATAGAAAAGATTAATTCTCTTTTAGAAAAGAGAATTAAATACTATGATCAAGCGGATCTTAAGATAAACACAGACAATTACCAGGTTGGTAAAACTGTTGATAAGTTATCACACATAATAAAAAAAGAATTCTATGGCCAAAGTAATAAACGTTAAGTTATCCGATAAAAATTATCCAATAATAATTGGCAATGATTCTCTATCAAAAACTGTTGAGAAGATAAATAAATTACCTGTTTCAAAGTGCTTGTTAATAGTCGATCAGAATGTGTTAAAGTTTCATTCGTTGATTGTCCGAACTACTTTCGCTCTGCTTGATTGTAAAGTGTTTAATTATTCTTTTTCTGCAAATGAAAAGAATAAGAGTTTAGCACAAGCAGAGAAAATTTATAAATTTTTAACAGAGAATTCTTTCGATAGACATTCTATAATAATCGCAATAGGGGGCGGAATAACGGGTGATATTGCTGGATACGCAGCAAGCACTTTTATGCGCGGCATCAGGTTTATTCAAATACCAACAACCTTACTTTCTATGGTGGATAGTTCTGTCGGTGGTAAAACCGGAGTGAATTTTAATCATAAAAAAAATATGATTGGTACTTTTTATCAACCGAATTTTGTTGCTATCTATCCTGAGTTTTTATCAACGCTTCCCAAAAGAGAATTATTTTCTGGTGCCGGTGAAATATTTAAGTATGCATTCTTAGCGGATATTAAAAATTATAATCTATTAAAAAATAATCTTTCGAAATTATTTTCTAACCAATCATTCGATATCGAGAACACAATACAATCGTGTTTAAAAATAAAAGCTAATGTTGTTGAGAATGATGAGAAAGAAATAACAGGACTTCGGAAAATTCTAAATCTCGGACATACCTTTGCTCATGCTTTTGAGGTTGAATCCAATTATAAATTAAAGCACGGTGAAGCGGTTATTGGAGGAATATTTTGTGCTTTAATTCTTTCTGAAAATTTGGGATATATGAGTAGAGAAAGCTTAAGTGTTTTTTTAGATGATTTTAGTTTTATTAAACCAAGTAAAAAATTGGGTTCGATTAATACAGATTTGGTTTTTAATTCAATGGGTAGTGATAAGAAAAATTCTTTGGGAAAGAAAAGGTTTGTTCTAATAGAAGATGTTGGGAATATAATCGTGGATGCTGCTGCTGAAAAACCTTCAATTTTAGCGGCAATTAATCATATGATAAAATTAAGTTGAACAAATTCTCTTTAAAAGAGGAAAACTGTCAGGTTTTGAGGGCGAAACCTGACAGTTTGTGTGTCATTTTGGAGGGATGCTATGCTTAAACTATTTCGGATAATACTTA
>Ga0172375_10000687_pt1 | contig 54436 bp, 50 predicted proteins | sample LakKiv1m_FD_114537 | JGI IMG/M metagenome (GOLD analysis project Ga0172375, IMG submission 114537) | Freshwater microbial communities from Kabuno Bay, South-Kivu, Congo - kab_092012_11.1m | ecosystem: Environmental > Aquatic > Freshwater > Lake | place: Democratic Republic of the Congo...
ATGCTCCATAGGCTCTCCTTCTGTTTATTTTGTTGGTTTTACCACCTTACAAAATAACAGATTTTCGAGAACTATGGGGCTTTTTTATTAGATTATTTTTCGCACTTACGATTACAATCTGCTCAAAAATATGCCCAATATCCTGTGCCCCCATATAATAGCGACAAAACTTGCCAATGATATATAAGGCCCGTAAGGTATTATATCCTCTTTTTTAATAAATTTCATGTAAATCCCGGCTGGCGCTCCAAAAAAAGGCGCTAAAAAGAAAATCAGCACAGCCATCTTCCAGCCTAAGAACGCGCCAAGCATTGCCATGAGCTTTACATCTCCACCACCCATGCTCTCTTTTTTAAACGCGAGCTGGCCTAAGACCCCTGTCAGATATATCAACCCGCCGCCGGTTAAAACTCCGATTATAGAGTTTAAAAAAGCTCTTTGCCATGTAAAAGATCCCTGTATCCCTGGAAAAACTATGCTAAGAATAATCCCGACAAATATTCCCACAAGGCTTATCCTATCAGGTATTACCTGAAACTCCAGGTCTATAAAAGTAACCACTATAAGGCCGAAAGTCAACAAGCTGTAAATCCAGAATAAGTAATCAAATCCGAAATTTGTATATAAAATCAGAAAACATGCGGCGCTTATAAACTCTACCGCAAAATAACGAAAAGGTATCTTCGCGTGGCAGACTCTGCATTTAGCCCCAAGCAGGAAATAACTCAATAAAGGTATGTTATCATGCCATAGTATGGGGTTTTTGCATGAGATGCATCTTGAGCCAGGAAATACAATAGACTCATCCCTTGGGATCCTATATATACAGACATTCAAAAAACTGCCAATTATTAAACCAAATATAAAAACTAATAGATAAACCATGTTAGCTTTAGGTTTTAAGTTGTAAGTTTTAAGCTTTATTTAATTCATCTTAACTTTACAATTCGTGCCATGCATCATTTGTAAAGTTAGAGAGTATTTAATAATGCTTTTTTCATTACTTCTATAGGCGCAGTTTTTCCTGTCCAAAGCTCAAAACTCCTGGCGCCCTGATATAATAGCATCCCCAATCCACCTGAAGCGCTGACGCCTTTAGCCCTTGCAGTTTGCACCAATTTTGTGCTTACAGGATTATACACCAGGTCATACACTGCCAGGCCTTTTTTAAAAACAGCTTTGTCAAATAGGGTAGGGTCATCTCGTTTAAGGCCCAGCGGCGTAGCATTGACCAGCAGGTCTACGCCCTCTAAATCTTTTGCTCCGTATAGGGCCTTTGCCTCAAGAATATCTATAACGCAGCCAGGGTAAAATTTTTTTATATTGTTAGCTAACAGTTTTACTTTATCTAAATAAAGGTCTGTTAATATTACTCTTTTCCCTCCGGAACTCGCAATGGCAAAACTCACTGCCTTGGACGCCCCGCCAGAACCAAGCACGAATACAGACTTGCCTTTTGCCTCAAAACCAAGATCTTCTTTAAGGGCGGCTATAAAACCATGACTATCTGTATTGTAACCTGTTAATTTTCCATCCCTACTGACAATCGTGTTAACAGCGCCTATAGAGCGCGCTAACGGATCTATGGAATCAAGCAGGGCAAGACATCTTTCCTTATGGGGCACTGTTATATTCAGCCCGGATATATCCTTACTGCCAAGAATAAATTTTTCCAACTTCTCAGGGCTTATTTCAAATAATTTATATTCCGCGTCAATCCCGAGCGCCTTAAACGCAGCATTATGCATCGCAGGCGATAAGCTATGTTTTACAGGCCAGCCAACAACACCGTATATATCCATTCTAAAATTTTAATTTGCCGGATTCGGACTTTGTCTTGCGCGAGCGATTAAAGATTAACTTATTTACAGCGTTTACATACGCCTTTACGCTCGCCTCTATAATATCCGTAGATGTGCCCCTGCCGGAGACTTCGTCTTTATTGGATTTGATTCTTACTGTAACTTCTCCCAGCGCGTCTTTGCCGCCAGTAATAGATTTCAGGGAATAGTCTAAGAGCTTAAATTTTAAACCTGTCACAGCATCTATGGCTTTATAGCAGGCGTCTACAGGGCCATCGCCTGAAGATGACCTCTTTATCAGCTTTGAGCCTTTTTTAAGGCCAATTACAGCCTTTGGCGTAACTTTGTTTCCGCTGGCTATTTTCAAATCCTCCAGATGATATATCTCTGGGATAGACGCTATTCCATCTTCAGCTATTGACAGCAAATCTTCATCAAATACCTCTTTTTTCTTATCCGCCAGCGCTTTAAATCTCTCGAATGCCTTCAATAACTCTGCCTCATCCAACTCAAAACCAAGTTTTTTTAATCTTTCGCTAAAGGCATGCCTGCCTGAATGTTTCCCCATAACAAGCCTTGTCCCGCCAAACCCGACATCCTGCGGTTTTATTATTTCATATGTGGAGCTTTTCTTTAACATTCCGTCCTGATGTATCCCTGATTCATGGCTAAAAGCGTTCTGGCCGACTATTGCCTTGTTCGGCTGGACAACAATCCCTGTAAGCTTGGAGACAAGGCGGCTTGTTTTGTAAAGTTCTTTTTTATTTACTGCTGTAGTTACCCCAAAAATATCCCTGCGCGTGTCAATCGCCATAACTATTTCTTCCAAAGAAGCGTTGCCAGCCCTTTCGCCAATTCCGTTTATAGTGCATTCTATCTGCTCCGCCCCATTCTGGACAGCAGAGAGAGAATTGCTTACTCCAAGGCCAAGATCATTATGGCAATGGACGCTAATAACAGCTTTATTTATATTCGGGACTCTTGTTTTAATATCTTTTATAAGCGAGCCAAACTCCACTGGCATCGCATAGCCTACAGTATCCGGTATATTTACTGTCTTCGCGCCTGCCTTTATAACAGACTCTACGACCTTGCACAGGAAATCCCTGTCTGAACGCGAAGCGTCTTCCGGAGAAAACTCCACATCATCGCACAGATTGCGGCCATATTCTACAGCCCAGGTTGCGAGCCTTAATATTTCAGATTCCGCTTTCTTAAGTTTATACTGCATGTGAATCCTTGAGGTAGCGAGAAAGATATGTATCCTCGGCTGCCTGGCAGGCCTTACAGCCTCTGCGCAAGCATCAATATCAGCTTTTATAGACCTCGCGAGCCCGCAAACCGAAGCGCCTTTTATCGCGCCAGCCACTTTATGGACAGCGTTAAAATCGCCTTTTGAGGCAATAGGGAATCCCGCCTCAATAACATCAACGCCTAACCTCACAAGCTGTCTCGCTATCTCTATCTTGGAATGCGTGTCTAAGCTCGCGCCTGGAGACTGCTCGCCGTCCCTTAAAGTTGTGTCAAATATTATGATACGTTTCATAAATAAACCTTAAAGACGTAAAGTTAAAAACGAAAAGCGCAAAACTAAAACTTAAAGCTTTCAATTCCATATATGGATTTATATATTTTTAGTTTTGAACTTTGCGCTTTAACTTTACGCTTTGCGCTTTGAGTTTTACGCTTTTTTCATCCAGGGCATCATTTCTCTAAGCTTCTTTCCGACTGCCTCTATCTGATGGCTGTCGCCTTCTTTTAAGAGCCTGTCAAAATTCTGCCTGCCAGCCTCATTTTCCTTAATCCATTCCCTGGCAAATCTACCTTTCTGTATTTCCTTTAAAATCTTCTTCATCTCTTTTCTGGTTCTTTCTGTAATAACCCTTTTGCCGCGCGTCAGATCTCCATAACATGCGGTATTGGAAACCTTTCTCCTCATACCAGAAATACCAAATTCCTGAACAAGGTCTGTTATTAATTTTAACTCATGTAGCACCTCAAAATACGCGATCTCAGGCTGATAACCAGCTTCCACCAGCGTATCAAACCCTGCCTTTATCAGCTCGCTCGCGCCTCCGCACAGAACTGCCTGCTCCCCAAAGAGGTCTGTCTCTGTCTCTTCCTTAAATGTTGTCTCTATAACACCTGCCTTGGCTGCGCCTAATCCTTTCGCGTAAGCCAGAGCCAGTTTCATTGCCTCTCCTGTAGCATCCTGATATATCGCAACCAGCGAAGGGACACCCTTTCCTTCAATATACATCTTTCTCACCAGCGCGCCTGGCCCTTTCGGAGCTACCATAAACACGTCTACATTCTTTGAAGGTTTTATCTGCTTAAAATGAATATTGAAACCATGGGAAAAACACAATGCCTTGCCTTTTTTAAGGTTTGGCTTTATATTCTCCTTATACACCTTAGCCTGGACATGATCCTGGGTAAGTATCTGTATTATATCTCCGAGCTTCGCAGCCTCTGTAACAGCCACTGGCTTAAAACCATCCTGAACGGCAAGTTTATAATTTTCCGTGCCTTCCAATTCACTTACTACTACATCCACTCCGCTGTCCCTAAGATTCAAGGCCTGGCCTCTGCCCTGGATCCCATATCCTATAATAGCCACTTTCTTGCCTTTAAGGATATTTAAATCTGCATCCTTGTCATAATAAATCTTCAGCATCGCTGCCTCCCAAATTTTTTGAAGAAAAATTTGATCCCGAGCGGCCATATGTCTGCATATTGCCGCGATGGACCTTTGTTTTTATTTCAAGTTTGCCTTTATTCCTTAGCTATTGCTATGCGCCCGCTCCTGACAAGTTCTTTAATGCCAAACTGTTTTAATGCTTCCAGGAGAGACCTGATCTCATCCTGATCGCCTATCATCTCAATAATAGCTGTGTCGTTTCCACGTTGAACCGCCTTAGCGCCAATCTTATCCAGGACACCATCCAGTTTAGCCTTATCTTTCGCAGAATAACCGATCTTCGCCAGCATCAGCTCCCTGTCAATATGATTTTTTTTCGTAAAATCTGTAACAATAATTACATCTATCAGTTTATTAAGCTGTTTTTTTATCTGCTCAAGAATCTTCTCGTCTTCCGCATCAACCACCATAGTCATATAAGAAATAGTAGGGTCAAGCGTTTCAGACACTGCGAGAGATGATATATTATATCCGCGCGCGCTAAATAGGCCAGCTATGCGCGCCAGCACTCCGAACTTATTCTCGACTAAAACCGCAACTGTATGTCTCATATATTTATTAAGCTAAGCCTTCTATCATCCTGTTCAGCGCCTCTCCAGCCGGAACCATAGGAAACACATTTTCCTCTTCTTCTACCTTAAAATCTATCAATACAACCTTATCTATAGAGATAGCCTTTTCAATCGCCTTAAGGACATCTTCTTTTTTCGTAACGCGTATGCCTACCGCGCCGTAACTCTCGGCGAGCTTAACAAAATCAGGATTAGTCATGGTTGTGTAAGAATATCTTTTTTTATAAAACAATTCCTGCCACTGCCTCACCATCCCAAGGTAACCGTTATTAAGGATGGCTATTTTAACATTGATTTTATTAGCGACACACGTGCCAAGCTCCTGTATATTCATCTGTATAGATCCGTCTCCAGCTATATCAAAGACTATTTTATCGGGCGCGCCTATCTTAGCCCCCATCGCGGCAGGAAAACCAAACCCCATAGTACCCAGCCCGCCAGATGAAATAAATGTGCGCGGGTAATCATATTGATACCACTGGGCAGCCCACATCTGGTTCTGGCCAACCTCTGTGGTAATAACTGCCTTGCCTTTAGTAGCTTTGTAAATCTGCTCTACGACATACTGGGGCTTTATTATATCTTTTTTATCGTGATATTTAAGCGGGGATTTTTTCTTCCAGGTTTCTATTGTCTTGAGCCATTCAGATGTATCAGGAACTTTATTTATATCCTCTACCAATTGTCCTAAAATATTCTTAGCGTCCCCTACTATCGGAATATCGACCTTTACATTTTTGCTGATAGATGTAGGGTCAATATCAATGTGTATAATCTTTGCGTAAGGCGCGAATTTATCAAGCCTGCCGGTAACCCTGTCGTCAAAACGCGCGCCCACGGCAAGTATCAGGTCTGCCTCCATAATAGCGTGGTTGGCGTAAACTGTCCCGTGCATACCCAGCATGCCCAGAGAAAGCTTATGCGTAGATGGAAAACACCCTATGCCCATCAATGTCCATGTGATAGGCGCATTGAGTTTTTCCGTCAGCTTTTTCAGCTCATGATAAGCGCCTGATATAATGACCCCCCCGCCCGCGTAGATAAGAGGCTTTTTAGCGGAAGCTATCATTTTCGCCGCCTTCTTCATCTGGCCCGGATGGCCAAACGACGTAGGCTTGTAACTTCTAATATCTATTTCTTCAGGCCATATAAATTCCGCCTCCTGCTGTTGAATATCCGAAGGTATGTCAATCAAAACAGGCCCAGGCCTGCCGCTTGAAGCTATATAGAAAGCCTCGTGGATAGTTTTCGCCAAATCTTTCACGTCTTTAACTAAATAATTATGTTTTGTTATCGGCCGCGTAATACCAGTAACGTCAGCTTCCTGAAAAGCGTCATTGCCTATAAGAAAAGATTTGACCTGGCCTGTAATCGCTATCATAGGAATAGAATCCATATACGCATTGGCAATACCAGTAGTAAGGTTTGTAGCGCCAGGCCCTGAGGTGGCAAGGCATACACCTGTTCTTCCAGTCGCGCGGGTATACCCATCTGCCGCATGAGCAGCGCCTTGCTCATGCCTGGTTAAGATAAACCTCATATCAGCGTCATATAAGGCATCAAATATCGGAAGAACCTGCCCGCCAGGATAGCCGAATATTACCTCAACGCCTTCTTTTTTGAGGCATTCTATTAATATTTTTGCGCCTGTAAGTTTCATATATACATTTATACCTTTACTTTACCCCTGTCCCGCTGCGTCGGCGGGCCTTGCCCGCCGACGCAGCGGGACAGGGGTAAATCTACTCTAATATCGCGCCTTTAGACGCTGATGACACCATTCTGCTGTATCTTGAAAGCCAGTTGCCCGCAACCCTTGGCTTAGGCGCTTTCCATCTCTTTAAACGTTTTTCTATCTCGCTAAGGCTTAGATCCGCATCTATGCTCCTGTTTTTTATATCTATTGTGATAACATCATTATTTCTGATAACAGCTATAGGGCCGGCTTTAACAGCCTCAGGAGATACATGGCCTATGCATGGGCCGCGCGTCCCGCCTGAAAACCTCCCGTCTGTAATAAGCGCCACGTCATTCGATAAGCCCATACCCACTATCGCTGAGGTAGGAGAGAGCATCTCTCTCATCCCAGGACCTCCGGAAGGGCCCTCATATCTAATAACAACTACATCGCCTTTCTTAATCTTTCCGCTCAATATAGCAGTCATTGAGTCTTCCTCAGAATCAAATACCTTTGCCCTGCCCTTAAAAAACATTGCCTCTTCGCTGACCGCGCCCTGCTTCACGACGCACCCTTCAGGGGCAATGTTACCCTTTAATATGGCAATGCCGCCTTCCATTTTATACGGGTTATCCAGGGGCCTTATAACCTCTTCATCAGAGACCTTGCTGAGCTTCGCGATCTCTTTTATTGATAAGCCGCTGACAGTAGGGTTATCATTTAATCTTGTCTCGAGCATCTTTAAAACGCCTGGTATGCCTCCTGCATCTTCAAGGTCTTCCAGAAAATATTCCCCTCCAGGCCTTAAATCAGATATCTTAGGCGTAGCCCTGCTTATTTTGTCAAATATATCAAGCGGCAACGAAACGCCTGCCTCTTTCGCTATTGCTGTTAGGTGCAAGACTGTGTTTGTAGATCCTCCTAGAGCCATGTCCACTATTATCGCGTTCAGGAACGCCTTTTTATTCATGATAAAGCGCGGCCTGATATTTTTTGCGACAAGCTCATTAATCCTTCTGCCGCTCTCAAAGGCTATCCTCATTTTCTTGCTGGACACTGCCATAGATGCAGCGCATCCTGTCAAAGACATGCCCATTGTCTCGGTAAGACAGCTCATTGTGTTGGCTGTAAAAAGCCCCTGGCATGAACCAGGCCCAGGACACGCATTCATCTCCAGTTCATCCATGTCCTCTTTTGATATCTCGCCCTTTTTGAGCTTTCCCACAGCTTCAAATGTATCTCTTACAAGATCCAGCCGCCTTCCTTTATAATGGCCTGTCAGCATAGGACCTGCTGTAACAATAATGGCCGGGATATTAGTTCTTGCGCTGGCCATCAACATACCTGGCGTAATCTTGTCGCAATTTGTCAGAAGCACAAGGCCATCAAGGGAATACGCCCCTGCGATTGTCTCTACCATATCCGCTATCAGCTCTCTTGACGCAAGAGAATATCTCATGCCTGAATGGCCCATCGCGATTCCATCACATATACCTGGTATCCCGAAAACAAAAGGTTTGCCTCCGCCCGCATAAACCCCGTTTTCAATAGAACGCTCCAGCGTCCGCATGTGCATATGGCCTGGTATAAGATCAGTAAAGCTCGAGGCTATTCCAATAAATGGTTTCTTAAGGTCGCTGCAGCATGTGCCGGTAGCGTATAAAAGCGCCCTGTTGCCTGACCTGGAAAGGCCTTTCTTAATAATATCGCTTCTCATAACAATATCCTCAGTTTTAAAGCCTTGATTAAAACATCTCTATTTTTGTGCTCTTTTTTAAAGCATCTATCGTCTTATTCACCGCATCCCTCTTGCGCTTATTCATCAAGAAATCCCCTATCTCCTTAGACACTTCTTCATAAGTAAGTGTATGAGCGGCTCTCTTATCTGTCACCTTTATAACATGATAACCGAACTGCGTCTCTACTACAGGGCTTATTTGATCCTTTTCCATGCCAAATGCAGCGTCTTCAAAAGGTTTTACCATATCGCCTTTTCTGAAATACCCAAGGTCCCCGCCATTAGAGGCTGACCCATCTTCTGAATTTTCCTTAGCAAGCTTTGCAAAATCCTCTCCTGACATCGCCCTTGTCCTCAATGCCTCTATCTTTCCCTTCGCCTTTTCCTTCTCTTCAGGAGTAGCCTTTTCACCAGCCTTTATAAGAATATGGCTTGCCTTTACCTCATCAGGGACATTTAATTTATCTTTATTAGCCGCGTATTCCTGCTTCTTTTCTTCTTCTGTCACGGGGCTAATCTTGGAAAAGACGTTTTTTTCCAGATACGCGTTTATAGAAACACCCTTTTTAATATCCTCTTTAATATCTTTCAGCTCTACGCCCTTTTCTTTTAACACCTTATCAAACTCCTGTTGGGAGCGAAAGCTTTTTTTAATATTTTCGAGCTGGCTTTCAACATCCTTGCTCATATCGCCAAGCCCAGCCTTCTGGCTTGCCTGATATAACAGCTCCGCGGATATCAGTTCATTGAGAACATCTTTTCTCAATTTTTCCTTTTCTTCATCCTTTACAGTAGCCCCGAACATCTTCTGATTTTCTATAAAATTATTAACCGCCGTCTCAAGCACCGCTTTCTTAATACCTATGCCGTTTACCTTTGCGGCAAGATTTTCTTTTGCAGCTGAAGCTGAATTAATGGAAACTATTGAAAACAGCGTAGCCGTCACAGCCGCTACCGCGACAAAACAAATATTTCTGACTCGCATAATATCTCCCTTTCCATGGCTGGTTTAAAATCTGTAGCCATTAGTTCTTAATTATCTCATTTTAATGAATAAAATTCAATATAATTCATCATCCATGTCAAGCCGGTGTCTCGCCGCGTCGGCGAGCTTGTTGGCCCGCCGACGCGGCGGGACTAGGTAAAAATTAATGAAAAAATTTACCTTGATATGCTTATTATCTTGTATTTCAGGCTGCCTGCCGGGACCTTTATAGTTACTATATCTTCGACCTTGGATCCTAATAAGGCCTTGCCTACAGGAGAAGATATTGATATCTTTCCTTCCGCATAATTGGCCTCATCCTCAGCAACCAGCATATAATTTATCTCTTCTTTTGAATCTATGTCCAATAATTTTAATTTGGCTCCGATATAAGCCTTGTCAGAAGATATATTTTCATTGTCCAGTATCCTGGCTGTCAGGATCTTCTCCTCTAATTCTCTTATCCGTTTTTCGTTTATTGCCTGCGATTGCTTCGCGGAATCATATTCCGCGTTCTCGCTTAGATCTCCCATCTGACGCGCCTTTTCAAGGGCATTAGCTATCTCTTTGCGCTTAACAGTCTTTAGCACCTTTAACTCTTCCTTAAGCCTGTCGCATCCTTCCCTTGTCAAAAAAGTTCCTTCGGACATATTATCTCCTCTATTTTGGCAGTAGGTGGAGGGCTTAAAACCCTCCACCTACACGTCTTTGCCTTTATATATTCTTGGAACGCGGCGCCCTATATTGCACAATACCTCATAAGGTATAGTGCCTATAATCCTCGCCAACTCCTCTGCCCGTATAATCTTATCGCCCTGACTGCCGATAAGGATTACATCATCCCCTGTTTTTACATCAGGCACGTTGCTTACATCCACCATGCACATATCCATGCAGACCCTTCCTGTTACAGGGCACAGGACGCCATTTATGAGGACATGGGACTTGTTTGAAAAACGCCTTGAATACCCGTCTCCATAACCAACAGGTATTGTCGCTATCCTTGTAGGCCTTTTGGTCACATAAGTCATGCCATAACTTATACTGCGGCCCTTAGGAATTAATTTCATATGAGTAATTTTTGTCTTCAGGCTAAGCGCTGGTTTTAAAAGTATATTTTTCATCAGGCTTGCCTTGGGGTATATACCGTACATCATGAGGCCAGGCCTTACCATATTCATATGGCTATCTTTAAAATCTATCAGCGCCATGCTGTTCGCGGTATGTTTAACAGGTATAAATATATTGTTTTCCCACAATACCTCAATAAGATACTTAAAATTCCTTATCTGGCTGTATGTAAAAACCTTGTCAGCCTCAGCATCCGGAAAATGAGTAAAAATACCGTCTATAATAATATTCTTAAGCCGCGCTATTTTTTTTATAAATACCACTGCCTCTTCGTGCCAGAAACCCAGCCGGCCCATTCCTGTATCTATTTTTACATGCACCTTCACTTTTTTATTCTTAGCCAGGGCGAGCCTGGAAAGCCTTTCAGGTATCTCCATATCAGAAACTGTCTGGATAATATTAAACTTAAGAACCCCCTCTATCTCTTCGGGAAGAATAGCGCCTATAACCAGCACAGGTTTTTTTATCCCGATCCTGCGTAATACAGCAGCTTCATCGATAGACGCAACGCCAAAATAATCCACATAATCCATTATGGCCTTCGAAACCTCTTCCATCCCATGCCCATAAGCGTCAGCCTTCACAACGCCCAGGATCTTTGTACCGCCTTTTACAATATGGCTCACTATCTCCAGATTATGGCGAATAGCCTCAATATCTACCTCTGCAAATGTTGGCCTGTAGTATTTCATGTTTATAGCATTGTTTTAGCGTATAGCGTTTAGCGGATAGCGGATAGAAAAACTAAACGCTCTACGCTATACGCTATATTTGACCTGGCAATCCTCAGGATATAGGTATAAAGGCTCAAGGCTGTTTATCTTGTATCTTCCAGCCTTTTTTATTTTTAAATAACCCTGCATTATAAGATTTCCCGCTCCAGGATACCAGTATTTTTCCTCTAAAAATACGGCTTTTTTATTCAAACTCAATATATCGCCCTTGTAAAGAGATACGCCATCTCCTAAAAAAATCGGGGCGCCTTTAAGTTTCTCCAAAAGTTTTTCCACTGGCAAAAGCAGGTAATCTGAAACCCTTGTCACTATGCCATTTCTTCTCCTATAGACAGCTGCGTAAACCTGGTTTCTCTTCGCGTCTATTATAGGCACAATATCCCTGCCCTCTTCCTGCGCGTTACAGGCAATAGAATCCATACTCGCCACCCCAATACATGGTTTATCTGAAGCCAGGCCAAAGCCTTTTACTGCGCTAACCCCTATCCTCATGCCTGTAAATGAGCCAGGGCCGAGACCTACCACAAAAGCGCCTATGCTGCGCGCAGAGATATTGGATTTTTTCAGTAAGGCCTTTATTTTTGGCACAAGTTCGCTGGCATGCCTCCTGTCAAGCAAATGAGACTCTTCCTTTATTATGCTATCATTTTCACTCACAGCAATGCTCAGAAATTTTGAGCTTGTATCAATCCCTAATATTTTCAATTATTACCTCTCTCTTGTTTTCGTCTCTTATCTTAAACTTAACCTCTATGCGCCTTTTTGGCAAAAGGCGCCTCATCCTCTCTGCCCACTCTATCACAGTAACACCATCCCCATAAATATATTCCTCGATAGCAAGGTTTTCTATTTCTTTTAAATCATCAAGCCTGTATAAGTCAAGGTGGTATAGCGGGACCTTTCCGCTATACTCCTTCAACAATACGAATGTCGGGCTGTTTATGCGCATCGAATCTTTAACGCCAAGGCCCTTTCCAATCCCCTTGGTAAAGGTGGTCTTGCCGCTTCCAAGATTGCCTGAAAGAGCTATTACATCTCCCGGCCTTAGCCTCTTCGCCAGCTTCTCCCCAGCAATCATCGTCTCTCTTACGCTATTAGTAATCATTTTAACCGCCTCCGCATATGGAGTGAGACAAAGTTCCGCCCCGTAGGTGTATTCAGGTTTAAAAATGCGCAAAACCCTTTGGTTTAATCCTCTCTGATTTCCCATTCTTTCTTATAAGAGAAAAACCTTTACGGCTACTGCATATACGGCCAATCATGGAAAGCCTTGTCCTGAAAGGCCATATCTTCTTTAACCTCTCTGCGTAATCGCTGGATATGCTAAATACCAGCTCGAAATCCTCCCCATCCCTGATGGCAAAATCAAAATCCTTTGCATTCCTGGAAATAGGTACCATGCTTTCATATATAACAGCCCCCTTCCCGCTCTCTTCCAATATATGGCCAAGATCCGCTAAAAGTCCGTCGGATACATCTATCATTGAATTAATCTTATAATTTCTAACCAAAAATTCCGCCTCTTTCACGCGCGGGCTAAACCTAAGATGCCTGCCTTTTATAGATCCTCCTATATTGCCTGTCACAAAAATTGTATCGCCTTCTCCTGCCCCGCTTCTTAAAACAATATCCCTTTTTCTTGCCTCTCCAAGCATCGCTATACTTATTACTATCTTATCTGAGCAAACAGTATCCCCTCCTACTAAATCTATCTTGAATCTTTTAGCCGCGTCTTTTACGCCTTTATACAGCTCATCGGCGTATTTTATATCCAGCCCGCCTGGAACACCTATGGATATCACAAAAGAAGTAGGCCTCCCACCCATGCTTGCTATATCGCTTATACTACAGAATACAGACTTCTTTCCTATAAGGCGCGGGCTGTGAGTTTTTAAAAAATGCTTTCCTTCGATAAGCATATCTGTGGTAAATAACAGATATCTATCCTTTGAATATTTAAGGACAGCCGCGTCATCGCCTATACCTTTAACCACACTACTGGATAACTTCAGCCCCCTGGAAACCCTGTCAATAAAATTAAACTCCCCTAATCTGCTCAGGCGCATAAACACCTTTATCAGTTATTATCGCTGAAATCAATTCATGAGGCGTAACGTCAAACGCAGGATTGTATGCCTTCGCGTTAACAGGCGCTGTCTGCTTAGAGCCGATAAAAATCAATTCTTCTCTTTTCCTCTCTTCTATCGGGATATGCTTTCCAGACCTGATATTTTTGTCTATTGTAGAGCTTGGGACAGCCACATAAAAAGGTATACCATAATGCCTTGCCATAATCGCAAGGCCGTATGTACCTATCTTATTGGCAGCGTCTCCATTCCCGGCGATCCTGTCTGCGCCCACGATAATCTTTGTAACGCCTTTATTTTTTATCGCGCTGGCCGCCATATTATCACATATAAGAGTCGCGTCTACGTGATTCTTCATTAATTCCCACATGGTAAGCCTGGAACCCTGCATCAAAGGCCTTGTTTCATCCGCGAAAACTTTAAATCTCTTCCCCTGCCTCTTCGCCTCATATATTATTGAAAGCGCTGTGCCCTGGCCAGCTGTAGCCAATATCCCAGCGTTACAATGGGTCAGCACCACATCTCCATTTTTTATAAGCCTTGAGCCGTTCTTCCCTATAGCAACGCACATCCTCTTGTCTTCTTCCAAGATATCCAGCGCCTCTTTTAAAATGAACCTCTTCAACCTGTCAGGTTGCCCATCTGGGCAGCCTGACAGGTTGACCAAGGTCCGCTCCATTCTTTCAAGAGCCCAGAATAAATTCACTGCCGTAGGCCTCGTGGCTCTTAATTTCGCAGAAGCCATTGCCAAGTCTTTTCTAAAACCCGCTAATGTTCTCTCTTTCGAGTTAATCCCTGCCAATGCATATCCTAAGCCAACTGCCACACCTATTAACGGGGCGCCCCTTATCCTTAGTTTTTTTATTGCCTCACATAATACGTCAATGTCCCTGCATTTTATATATTTAAGCCTTGCGGGCAGCTCTGTCTGGTCAATAAAAACTATCTTATCCTTTTCCCATCTAATAGGTTCTATCATATAATCGCTATTCTCCCTCTACAACAATTTTAATACCAATTTGCGCCTTAGTAAACACCCCTAACTTTACAAATGGTGCATAGCACCATTTGTAAAGTTAGGGCAGTTTATACTGTCATATCCCGAAACGCCTTGCTAAAATATTGCGCTTCAACGCTACTGCCTTATACGGACAGACCTCATGACAGCACATGCACCGTATGCATTTTTTTGAATCTATGCGCGATGCCTCTTGCGTTATTGATATCGCTGAAACTGGACAGCTATCTTTACATATCATACATTTTTTACACAGACGCCTATCTATATACGGCCCAAATTTTATAAAACGTGCCACAAATTTAGCTAAAGGCCCAAGCGCGGTTATCAGCCCCGGCTCTCCAGGGATTTTAAAATTATTTATTAAACTCTCTTCTATGCTTTCTCCGGATATCTCAATATTCTTAAGATCCGCTTCTCCGAGTTTTTCCGCATAAGCATGTTTTGTAGTAGCCAGGCTAAGGGGGTTTAAACCCGCCAGCTTAGCAAAAACAGCGTCAACCGCTACGCTGTCCTCTCCCGATAGTAAAATTCCTGTATCCCTCAATCTCCCTGAAGAAGGTCCATTCTGATCCATGCTGACTATGCCATCCATTAGAACAAGCCCTGGTTTTACAATCCCGAAGGTATCTATCAAAACCTTAGCGAATGCTTCAGGTTCAGGGTATTTCTTATGAAGCTCGCTCTTGTGAAGCCCGGCCACAGCGCCATACATATTTTTAACAGCTCCTGAAAGCCCCATCAGGCTGTGCGTCTTCATCTTAGGCAGATTTATAATCTTGTCGCATTCAAAAAAATAACCTGCTATCGGAATACCATTAACAACCTTTATAGCCTTTGCCTCTTTCAACTCTACGCCTAATTCTTTCGCGAGGGCCAGAAGGCCAGAACCCTCGTATGCCATGGCAGGGCTTAGCGAACCGCCAGGGTTATCGCCTATCCAGGCTATGGCCCCGCAATCTCTCACCATTTTAACAACAGCCCTTATTACTTCAATATGCGTACAGACCCCATCTTCGGGCAGCCTGGCTGATAACATATTAGGCTTAATAAGCGCCTTGTCGCCTTTTTTTACAAAAGCGCCTATCCCTCCCAGGAGATCAAAGGCCATTCTTACCGCCAGCTCAACCCTATCCCTATCATAACCCTTGCATCTTACAATAGCGACTTTTGTTTTCATTTTAATCTAAGCGCAGGAGAGGGTTTTAAATCCTCCCCTACCTCAAAATCTCCTTTATAAATAACACAAAACATACTATTATCGAATTATGCAATATATGAACAGCTATCGGCGTAACAAGGGATCCTGTCTTCTCATATAAAAACGCCATTAAGGCGCCCAGTATCATTATAGGAAGAAAACCCGCAATATTTGCGTGCAAGGCGCTGAATAAAGCGCCGCTCAATAACACCCCCCAAAGAATCCCGAAACGTTTTCTCACAGCGCTATATAAAAACCCTCTAAAAAATACCTCTTCTGTTACAGGGCCAAGGATTGAGACAAAAACAGTAAAAAATAATATTGCCCCGCCTCTTTTTTCCTCAAAAAATATGTCAAACACAGGATGCGGAGGAGATTTATACCCTATAGCATCCAGGATAAGCGTAGACGCTATAAAAAATACAACTAAGATAGGCAGTACAAAAATATAAGCGGTAATGCCGGATGATAAGTTTTTATAAAAACCCTTAAAACTCAACCCCAAGCTTGACACCTTTTCCCTGTATTTCAAAAGGACAAAATAAAATATAACAAACATCGCGGTCACATCAATAAAAAACGTGTTAAGCATCATATGTAAATTAGGTTCTATATTAAAATACATCAACCTTGATGCAATGTGGCCTGAGGCAGCTAAAAAATATGCGGAAAACACCACTATGACAACCGCGCGGCACACATCCATAATACCCCACGGCACAAGATCTATTCTTAAGTATTTTTCAGGCGCTATATCTTTCCTGCCAAAAAGGAATAGAAGATTCATCGCAATGCCTGATATAAGCATAAGGAAACCCGCAAAAAAACTAAACCTAAAGAATACAGCCCATGGCCTCTTTGACTCAAAAAATAATCTTACCCTCTCTTCCGTAATGCCCATGTCCTGGAAGGTCTTTAACGAAACAGCCTTTTTATCAGGCAAATCTGTTTTTCTCACCTGGCTCATAACACCAAGCAGGTTCAGGCCTAATATAAAAGCAATCATCCATATGTATATACGTTCACGCCTGATAAAATTCATTATAATAATATGAAGCAACGGAAAGAGTCGCTTATTAAAACACAAAACACAGATTGCACAAAACACAAACAAAGGAAAACTAATAGCGCTCTTGACATCTGTGTTTGTGTTCTGGACTCTGTGTTTTGTGTTTTGTATTTTTGAGTATCATCTTGGCCATTGATTATTCTACTGATTTAAATCTAAATAATTGTCTGGCATTTTCTGTTGTTGTATCCGCTACTTCCTCAAAACTAATCCCTTTTATCCTCACGATCTCCTCTGCCGCATACCTTACATACATAGGCTCATTACGCTTCCCCCTGAAAGCCTGAGGGGCTAAAAACGGGGCATCTGTCTCAATAAGAAGCCTGTCCATGGGAACTAACTTTACAACCTCTCTTAATGCGATGGCATTTTTATATGTAATATTACAGGTAAAGGATATAAAAAATCCCATATCAAGGCATGTCTTTAAAAATTTTTCATCTCCTGAAAAGCAATGTATCACCCCGCTGACCTGGCCACCCATGATATTATTTAAAATATTGATAGTATCTGCGTTGGCGTCCCGATTATGTATTATTAAAGGAAGATGGGCGGTTTTCGCTATCTCAAGAAGCCTGATAAACAGTTTTCTCTGATTTTCCTTAGATGAAATATTTTTGTAGTAATCAAGCCCTATCTCGCCTATTGCCACAACCTTTGGAGAGCTTAAAAACCGCGCGAAAGATTTTATCTCATCCTCTGTAGTTTTATCGGCTTCATGAGGATGAATACCTATGGACGCATAAATAAACTCATTCTCCTCTGCGATCTTTATTGACCTGGCTGTGCCATCCACACTAGACCCGACATTTATAATAAATCCTACGCCGCTATCTATTGAGCGCCCAAGGACAGCCTTAAGGTCATCTTTAAAATCTTTAAAATCCAGATGGCAATGCGTATCTATTAACATAAAGGGGACATTTTCCTGAGTTTTTCTATTATAGGCGGGATTTCAGCCAGACAAAAATCTACATCCTCTTCTGTATTTTCATAACCAAAGGAAAATCTCACTGACCCCTGACTGATCTCAGGGGGGATGCCCATTGCTGTCAAGACATGCGATGGCTCAAGAGACCCTGAAGTGCATGCGGAGCCGGTGGAGGCATATATACCCTTCATGTCAAAATTTAATACCATTGATTCCCCCTCTATATACCTGAAACTTATATTCAGCGTATTCGAAAGCCTGTTTTCAGGATGCCCATTGAGATATATCTCATTCAGCTTTTTACTAAACCCTTCCCACATCTTTTTAGTAAGCTTCTTAAGATAGGCGTTGTTCTTCTCCATATCTCTCATAGCTATCTCAACAGCCTTTGCGAAACCTATGATGCCGGGGACATTCTCTGTACCTGCCCTCTTGTTCCTCTCCTGATGCCCGCCATGTTGAAAAGCAGCTATCTTCACGCCTTTTCTGATATATAAAGCGCCTATCCCCTTGGGCCCGTAAAGTTTATGCCCTGAAAAAGAGCAGAGATCTATCCCCAGATCTTCCACATCTATCTGCATCTTCCCAAACGCCTGCACAGCGTCCGTATGAAAATATATATTATTTTCTTTCGCTATCCTGGCTATCTCCTTTACAGGCTGTATAGTGCCTGTCTCATTATTAGCAAACATGATAGATATAAGTACGGTATCTTTCCTTATAGCGTCTTTTAGGTTTCCAATATCCACCACGCCATGCTTATCCACGGGAAGATATGTGACATCCAGTCCCAATTCTTTCTCTACAAACCTGCATGGGGCTAAAATCGCGGGATGCTCTGTGCTGGATGTTATTATATGCCTCCCTTTATTCAAATTCGCCATCGCAATGCCTTTTATGGCAAAATTATTGCTCTCTGTACCGCCTGAAGTAAAGATGATGTCAGTCGCCTCTGTGCCTATAGAGTTGCCTATCGCCTCTCTCGCCTCATCTACTGCCTGCCTGGCTTTGTGGCCCATCGAATATACGCTTGAGGCATTTCCATATTCTTCTGAAAAATAAGGCATCATTGCGCCCAAAACCTCTTTCCGGACAGGCGTTGTCGCATTATGGTCAAGATAGATTTGCTTCATCTCAATCTCCTTAACTTTACAATTCGTGCCATGCACGATTTGTAAAGTTAGCTATTATAGTTATGCTTCTATCCTGGGAAACAATGGATTGCCTTTATTAATCTTCTTCCCAGAATCTGTATTGCGCCAGCATACAAAACCTTTTAAACTTATCTCTTCATCTTCTAACCCAAGCTGCTTTCTCATTTCATTGGATGTATCTGGCAAAAATGGCCAAATAAATATAGCTACAACTCTCAGCGCCTCATAGAGGTCATACATCATATCTTTCAGCTCATCTTGTTTATTCTCTTTCGCCAATTTCCACGGCGCCTTCTGCTCAATAAATTTATTTGCCATATCAATAACTTCCCATATTTTACTAAGCGAATAACTGAAATCTATATCTTCCATTCCTTTATGAATTTCGGATTTTAATTTTGAAGCCTTATCAATAAGGGCATTTGAGATGTCATCCGAATATTTTAGATCTCTTCTCTCAGGCACAACCCCTGAAAAATACTTCTCAACCATTGACAGCGTCCTGTGAAGGAGATTCCCCATGTTATTCGCGAGGTCGCTATTAATCCTGGCTATCATAGCCTCCTCTGAAAACGACCCGTCCGCGCCAAACTGCACCTCCCTAAGCAGGAAATACCTGTACGCGTCCACTCCGAATCTATCCACCATGTCAATGGGATTCACGACATTTCCCCTGGATTTGGACATCTTATCTCCGCCCAGTTTCCACCAGCCATGCGCAAATATAGTCTTCGGAAGCTCTAATCCAGCCGCGTGAAGCATGATAGGCCAGTTAACCGCGTGCATCCTTAATATATCCTTGCCTATTACCTGCGCGTCAGCAGGCCAGTATTTTTTAAACTTCCCGGGATCGCTGCCATATCCGCACACGCTTATATAATTCAGAAGCGCGTCAAACCACACATACGTAACATGGTCATTGCTGAAAGGTATTTCTATGCCCCATGCAAGCCTTGTCTTGGGCCTTGACACGCATAAATCATTTAAGGGATTTTTTAAAAAACCAAGCACCTCGTTGCGCCGTATCTCAGGCAATATAAATTTATCATGCGACTCTATATAATCTATAAGCCAGCCCTGGTATTTTGAGAGCTTAAAAAAGAAATTTTTTTCTTTTATGCGTTCTACCTTTCTCTGGCAATCCGGGCAGTTCCCTTCTAAAAGCTGCGACTCTATCCAGAAGCTTTCGCACGGCGTGCAATACCATCCGCTGTATTCTCCTTCGTAGAGATCCCCGTTTTTATAAAATACCTCTAATACCTGTTTTACCACCTTTTCATGCCTTTGTTCTGTCGTGCGTATAAAATCGTTATAGTCTATCCCTAATTTCTTCCACAGCCCGAGAAATACCGGCACTATTGCGTCAACAAACTCCTTAGGCTTCACGCCTTTTATATCCGCAGCGTCTTTTATCTTCTGGCCATGCTCATCAGTCCCAGTGACAAACAAGACATCATAACCCATAAGCCTTTTATACCTGGCGAGAGTATCGCAGGCAATATTTGTATAGGAATGGCCTATATGAGGGGAACTGTTTACGTAATATAATGGGGTAGTTATATAATAGTTCATAATTATAATTGTTTGGGACAAGGGACAGGGAACAGGGGAACAAGGAAAAACAAAAATAATTCTATACACGGATTTTAGCTCTTCCCTTGTCCCTTGTCTCTTGTCCCCTGTCTCTATTTGTTGTAATCCAGCTCTATGTGCTTCCCTTCCTCTAATTCTACAACTACCTTACGCTTCAGGGCATTTACGCTAATAACCTTGCCTTTGCCTTCAGGCAGGGTTATTTTTTCGCCTTCCTTCGGCAGGCCTTTCAAATATTTTTTATAATTTTCATATTCGTAAGAAAGGCAGCACATGAGCCTGCCACACACGCCTGATATCTTGGTGGGGTTAAGAGACAGTTTCTGCTCCTTAGCCATCCTGATTGTCACCGCGTCAAAGCCTTTTAAAAAACTGGCGCAGCAAAGCGCCCTTCCGCAATGTCCAAACCCCCCAAGCATCCTGGCCTCATCTCTTACGCCTATCTGTTTTAACTCTATCCTCACCTTAAATATATGCGCCAGGTCTTTTACAAGTTCCCTGAAATCAACCCTGTCTTCAGATGTAAAATAAAAGATAAGCTTTGTGCCGTCAAAAGAATACTCCGCCTCTATAAGTTTCATATCCAGCTTACGCTCCTGGACCTTCTTAATGCATATCTGGAAGGCGTCTTTCGTGCGCTTCTTGTTTTCATTTATCTGATTAATATCCTCCTGGGTAGCTATGCGTATTATATTCTTTAAGGGCTTTTTCATCTCTTCTTCAGATATCTTCTCCGGCAAGCTTATGACCTGGGCATAGTCCTGCCCTCTCTCAGCGTCTATTATCACATAATCCCCTATTTTGGCCTCCAAGCCGTTCGCATCATAAAACGCTATACTACCAGACTCCCTTATCCTTAACTCTAATATTCCATGCATTTTTATTGCCTTTCTACATTCGCGGCAGAAAAATTTCTCATTCCAAAAACTTGAGCAAATTATGGCCGCTCAGTATTTCTCCCGGTGGAGCCACATCAGCCTAAATCTCAGATGGGCTGCATAATTCAAGCGCCATATTAAAAAGCGCCATCTTTGGGTTTATGTTTCTCTTTAAATAACCTATAGCTTTCATAACACTGAAGATATCTTTCTCAAGCTTATCCTCGGAAAACCTCGCAGAATAAGAGAATATTTCTTCTATCCTGTCCAGATTCAGAAAGAGAGACCTGTCTTCTGTGAATTTGGATACAAGCAGATCCCTGTACCATGATAAAAGCACCTCCAGAGACCTTTCTACATCCTCATATTTTTTATCATCGCACACCTCTTCTCTGAATATAGCCCTCTTTCTGAAGAAAAAGTCGTTCAGCATCCTGTCCCTATCCTTGAGCCCGTCATTATCCTTAAAGGCTATCGCGTTACGGCAGTTTCCAAGCGCCATATGCGAAAACAAAATCGCTTCGCTCTCATTAAAACCATGCCTCTTAATAAGAAGGCCCTGGATCTGCGCCTGAGCCAACAGATTGAACCTCACCAGCCTGCACCTGGAGATCACTGTAGGCAGAATCCCGGAAACCTGTGAAGCAGTCAGTATGAATACCTGATTTTCGCGAGGCTCCTCCAGGATCTTTAAAAGGGCGTTCTGGGACTCTTCATTCATGTCTTCCGCGTCATTTATTATAAAAATCTTTTTCCTAGCCTCATAAGGCTTAAGGCCTGATTGATAAATTATCTCCCTTATCATGTCTATCTTAATAGAACTAGAGCCCTCTTCCTTCTTAACAATGGCCACATCAGGATGGTTCATGGAATTTATTTTTTTGCACGAGGCGCATTCTCCGCACGAATCCAAGGGCACTTTACCGCAATTAACAGCCTTGGCAAACTCTACAGCCACAGTCCTCTTTCCTACGCCGCATGGCCCGGTAAAAAGATATGAGCCGTCAATCTCATCCTTTGCTATCGCGTTTTGTAATACCCTTATCAGCCTATCTTGGCCGATTATGCTTGTGAATGACATACCATTTAATAAAATTAAGTCACAGGTTGCAAGTAACAGGTAGCAGGTTTTTTGCCTTCAACCTGTTACCTGTAACCTGAGACCTGCAACACTATGAAATCAGATTCAAAACTATCTTTCTTATCCTCTCCTGCGCCTCGCTTATATCCCCTGTAGCAGAAACAACCTTTACCCTTGTTGGTTCTTTCTTCGCAATAGATAGATAACCATTTCTTACCTTATTATGATACAGTATCGATTTTCGCTCCATCCTATCCTTAGACCTTCCAGCCCTCAAAAGCCCGGCCTTTGCGTCTATATCCATTAAAAATGTCATGTCAGGCTTAAGTCCTTTTGTAACAATACCCGCTATATTTTTTATAACCTTTAGATCCATGCCTCCCGCATACCCCTGATACGCCAATGTAGCGTCAGTAAACCTATCACACACTACAATCTTCCCATCATTAAGCGCTGGCAATATCTTTTCACTGACTATCTGCGCCCTTGCCGCCATATATAGCAGCATTTCGCACGCCACATCCATAGCCTTGTTCTTAGGGTCAAGTAGTATCCTGCGTATCTTTTCGCTAATCAGCGTCCCGCCTGGCTCACGCGTATGTAACACCTTAAAACCATTTTTACGCAAAAATTCTCGCAGTAATTTAGAATGCGTTGTCTTGCCGCTCCCCTCCGGGCCTTCAAATGTTATAAATACCCCGCGCTTTAACATAATCCGCCTTGCACCTGAGCGCCTCTAACTTTACACTCTAACAATTTCAGAATGTCAAGTTGGCGCGAAGCTCACTTCGTTCGCTTCGCTACTCCAGAAGATTGCGGAGTAGCGGAGCGACTTGTCCTGAGCGGAGTCCCGAGCTTGTCGAGGGACGAAGCCGAAGGAAGCTCCGCGCAAATAAGAATATTCCCATGCTATCAAATTACGCTTTTACTCTCCACGTCGTCCCGTCTTTTGTGTCTTCAAGAATAATGCCTTTTTCGTCTAATTCCTTTCTTATCCTGTCAGACTCTTTGAAATCTCTGTTTTTTCTTGCGACATTCCGCAGATTAATAAGATTTTCTATCTTAGTTTTCTCTGAGGCATTTATATTTACAGGCGAGGATTTGTTTCCGTCAAACAATCCAAATACTCCGCCTAACTCAAGCAATATCTCCTCCGCTCGCATCACAGCTGTCAGCTGACAGCTGACAGCTGACAGCCCTCTATTGATATGCGTTACCAGATCGAACAACACCGCCAATGCCTCAGGACAATTAAAATCATCATCCATCGCCTTTTCAAATCTAATTTTAAAATCATTTATCTCTTCCCTGGATTTTTCCTTTGAACCTGTTACCTGTAACCTGTTACCTGTAACCTGCAACTTCTCTATTAATATGTTAAACCTCGCCCACGCCTTCTTTGCCTCATCCATCCTTTCCCAGGAAAAATCCACAGGATGCGAGTGGTGGGTCTGTAAAAATAATATCTTCAAGGCGCTCGCAGGATATCTGGACAATATCTCTTCTATAGTAATAAAATTCCCGAGGGATTTGGCCATCTTTTCCTTATTAATAGTCAATAGCCCGTTATGGATCCAGTATCTAGCGAATTTTTTGCCCGCGCCTTCTGATTGGGCGATCTCATTCTCATGATGGGGGAATACAAGGTCTATCCCGCCTCCATGGATATCAAATTCATCCCCGAGTATGTCAGAGCTCATAACAGAACATTCTATGTGCCAGCCTGGCCTGCCATTTCCCCATGGGCTTGGCCATGAAGGCTCGCCCTCTTTGGCTTTTTTCCACAACGCGAAATCAAGCGGATCTCTTTTGTTCTCTCCCGCAATAACCCTTGCCCCTGACTCAAGCATATCAAAGCCCTGATTGGATAATCTGCCATAGCCATTGGCTTTGCGCACGTTGAAATACACATCCATATCTGCCTGATAAGCCACACCTTTTTGAATCAATCCTTTCACAAAATCTATCATTTTATTTATATATTCAGTGGCCTTAGGCTCAAAATCAGGCTGTCTTATGTCAAGCCTATCCATGTATTCATGATAGATCTTAAGGTATTCATTTGAAACCTTATTTACAGCTGTATTCAGCTCCTCTCCGAGGTATTCATCTCTGGCCTTTTTTATTATCTTATCATCCACATCTGTCACATTCCTGACAAATTTAACCTTGTAACCTTTATATATGAGATAACGCCTGATAACATCAAAGACATAAGCGCTTCTGGCATGGCCTATGTGCGGGACATCGTAAACCGTAGGCCCGCAGACATACATGCCCACATGACCTGCCTTCATAGGCATGAATTCTTCTTTTTTCCTTGTGAGTGTATTATACATTTTTATACTCATAAATATAAGTTTGAAATCTTTAAATTCAGATATGGTTTTATATGTTTTTCGTTTTAAGCTTTACGTTTTAACTTTACGCTTTGCGCTTTAAGTTTTACGATTTCTTATATCAAACATGCAACAGCATATGCCGCAAGTGCCTCGCCTCTGCCTATCGCGCCTATACCTTCCTGTGTTGTAGCTTTTACGCTCACGCTGTCCACACCTATATTTAACACCGCTGCGATTTCTCTTTTCATACTGTCTTTAAAAGGCGCTATCTTTGGCTCTTCCAGTATTATCACAGAATCCACATAATCTACTTTAAAGCCTTTTTTCTTTGCCTTTTCTGAAACCTCTTTTAGCAGCTCCAGGCTGGATATGTTCAGATACCTGTCATCATTTACTGGAAACTGGTGTCCTATGTCGTCCATGCCTGAAGCGCCAAGGATCGCATCGCATATAGCATGAAGAAGCGCGTCTCCATCAGAATGGCCTTCCAGTCCTTTTATATGTGGGATCTCTATCCCTCCCAGCATGAGCGGCCGGCCTTCTATGAATCTGTGAATATCATAACCGATTCCAACTCGCATAAAACACCTCTTTTCTTAAATAATCCAAAAATCAAAATTCAAATATCAAAATCACAGACCAAAATTTAAAATTTTAAATCCCTATGTAAATAACTACGGCTTTAAAAATTTTTGGATTTTTAATTGTCATTTTGCATTTTGATTTTTGATATTTGAATTTTTAATCAATACCTTCGCCAACTCCAAATCTTCCTTAGTTGTTATCTTTATATTAGAATAAGCCCCCATTACAATCTTAGGCCTTATACCTATTCTTTCTACAAGGCTGGAATCATCAGTCGATTTTATTTTATTTTTCCTGGCTATATTATAAGCCTTTTCTATCAGATCTCTTTTAAAGACCTGGGGCGTCTGGGCCTCCCAGAAATATTCTCTCAAGGGCGTTCTTTTTATAAAACCGTTTTTGCCGGCAAATTTCAGCGTAGGTTTTACAGGGACAGCTGCCACCGCGGCTTTGAATCTGGCAGCATTTTTTAATAACCTCCCTATAAGCTCATCTGTGACAAAAGGCCTTATCCCATCATGGATTAAGATATAATCCGCGTCTTTCGAGACTGCCTTTAAAGCGTTATACACAGAATCGCTCCGTTCCCTGCCTCCTATCACAAGTTTTGTTTTTTTAATGCCGTATTTTTTGATTATCTCTTTACGGGCCTTATCCAGCTTCTCCTTGTTGACGCTGACCAGTACTTCTGTTATGTTTTTATTTCTTAAAAGCGCTATCAGGGTGCGCGCGAGTATGGGTTTGCCGCAGAGATCTATATAAGGCTTCTGTATCCTCGATTTTAACCTAGTGCCTATGCCTGAGGCAGGGATAATAGCTGCTACTCTCATTTATTATTTCTCTTGTTACCTTCTGACAATTTTCCAAATATCATCCTGCCAGCGGCTGTCTGAAGCACACTGCCAACTACCACATTCACATTCTGGCCTATCAGCCTCCTGCCATTATCCACAACTATCATAGTCCCGTCTCCCAGATACCCGACCCCCTGATTATATTCCTTGCCCTCCTTGACAAGCCTTGTCTCAAGCATCTCCCCAGGAAGGACAACAGGCCTTAATGCGCCTGCGAGCTCGTTTAGATTCAGCACCCTTATGCCCTGTATTTCTGAAACCTTGTTTAGATTATAATCATTTGTAAATATTTTTGCGCCGAGGACTTTTGCCAGCTTTACAAGCTTCAGATCCACCTCTTTTACATCCATAAAATCTTCATTATGTATCTTAATATCTATGTTAGGGCTTTTCTGTAATTTGCCAAGTATATCCAGCCCCCTCCGCCCTCTCTCGCGCTTCAGGGAATCAGAAGAATCAGCGATCTGCTGCAGTTCCTTTAACACAAAGCGCGGGACAATAAATTTACCGTCTAAGAAACCTGTCTTGCATATATCGGCAATCCTTCCGTCTATGATAACGCTTGTGTCTAAAAGTATCATATCGTCATTTTGATCCTGCCTGGAAAACTTGACGTAAGGGACTACTATGTTAAATTCATCCCTGCCGCGTATAGCCATGATCATACCTAGATAGCAGAATACAAGAGTAAGCACAACTCGCAAAGAATATACCAGGTTTTTGTCCAGAGAAACAAGCGCCAGGGTATCAGATACCAGCTTCGCCATAATGAGGCCGAACAATAAACCAAAAACAGCTGATGAAAGGCCTCTCACAGATATCCTTCTCATTTTAAATTCAAAGATAATTATAAACGCGGCCATTAAAAACCCCATAGACGCGCCCAATACACTGAGATCAGCGCCCCCGCCTGTCTGCACAAATGACCCCACCTGAAAACCTATGATCACACTAAGGATAACAAAAAATATACGTATAAATATAAGCGTCATGTTAAATTCCTTTCTATCTAATTAGGGACAGGGGACAAGAGTCATGGGACATGGAAAAAGCTAAAATCCATGTATAAAACTATCTCCCTTCCATGCCCCTTGATCCTTGCCCCTTGCCCCCCTAAGCTGTTATTTCTTTTTCCGCGTCTCCCTCGGCTCCGGAGGCTTGAAAAGAAGCTTCCACGGATGTTGCTTAATATCAAGTACCATTTCGTCAATATGATTATACAGAGTATCATCAGACATAAGCCTTCCGATCGTGCCCTTACCCTGTTTGGCATAAGACAAAAAATCCCTAAGGTCTCCGCTTAACGCCTCCACATTACTAATTGTATTTATTAAAGACACCCGCAGGCTGTCATCCCCGGCAATCTTATTAAAAGATTCTGTGAGGTTGCCTATTTTTTCTATAAGATCTTTGGTAGACCTTGCAAGTTCTTCTGTGGATACAGGGTCATAGCCCCTCAATGTGTCTCCCTGCTGAAGAAGCCTGGTGTCCCTTGTCCCTGGAGAAATCTCCAGGTATTTTTCACCGAGAAGCCCCAGCGTATTGATAGCGGCCTTTGCGTTTTCATTAATCCACGTATTCTGGGCCACCCAGACAGTCAGCTTAACAAGAGGTTTATTTTCCTTCTCATCAAAATATATGTTTATCTCCTGCACCTCGCCTACCTCTACGCCTGAATAGCGGACAGGCGCGCCTATACCTATGCCATTAGCGAAGCTAAAGACTATATTAAGCTTATACCCTTTTTTTACGCTGTAAAAATTACCTATGGAAAACACTATGACAGAGAGTATGACAATGCCTATAAAAATAAAAATCCCCACCTTTAGCTCAAAGTTCATCCGTGTAAACATAGTATCTCCTGTTTTGTTCCTGCCTGGTTTATGCGTCTTCTGTAATCGGCCCTTTTGCTGCGCCTGTTATAAACTGCCTCACCACAGGATCCTTTGTGCACTTGATCTCATCCGGTGCGCCAACAGTTATAATCTTTCCCTTGTATAACATAGCTATCCTGTCGGATATCTTATACGCGCTCACCATATCATGCGTAACAACTATGGATGTGACATTTAACTTATTATTCAACTCTATAATCAGGTCATTTATAGCATCGGCCATTATTGGATCCAGCCCGGTAGTAGGCTCGTCATATAATATAATCTTTGGATTGCTGCAGATCGCTCGCGCAAGCCCGACCCTTTTTTTCATACCCCCGCTCAACTCGCTGGGCATGAGCCTTTCTATCCCCTTTAACCCCACATGCTCCAGGGAAGCCGCGACCTTTTTTTCTATCTCCTTACCATTCATAGCGGTATGTTCCTTTAGCGCAAACCCTACATTATCTCCCACTGTCATTGAATCGAACAGCGCAGCTCCCTGAAAAAGCATCCCGAAACCCAGCCTTATCTTATCCATCTCATGCTCCTCAAGTCGCGCTATATCCCTGCCATCTATAATAACCTGGCCCATGTCAGGCTTTATAAGCCCGATTATATGCTTAAGCAGAACACTTTTCCCGCATCCAGAACGGCCTATGATAACAATAACCTCGCCCGGATCTATAACAAGGTTTAAGTTATCCAGGACCTTTGAACTGCCAAATGATTTGGAGAGATTGATGATTTCGATCATATAGTCACATTTATTAATTCAGAATATGAAATTACCAATAACCAAGATACAAACACCAAACAAATTCCAATATTCAATAACCAATCACCAAACATTAGCTATTTTTAATACAGCGTTTGGTTATTGAAATTTGATTATTGATCATTGTTTGGTTATTGTATCTTGTATCTTGGTTATTTCATACTGCTTAAAACTTACTTAAAACAACTCTTTTTGCGACTCCTTTTTATACGGCACCTTCAGGTGATCATACGCTAGCTTCGTAACCTCCCTGCCCCTTGGCGTGCGTTTCAAAAATCCTATCTTTAATAAAAACGGTTCCACCACGTCCACTATAGTATCGCTTTCTTCATTGAGCGTAGCGGCAAGCGATTCTATCCCCACCGGGCCGCCGTCGTAAAAATCAATTATGGCCTTTATTACTTTTCTGTCTATATCGTCCAGGCCTGCGCTATCTATCCTGTGCGAGGCGAGGCCGGCTATAGCGATTTCTTTATCTATCTTTTTATTGCCCTTCACTTCGCTGTAATCCCTCACCCTCCTTAGCAGCCTGTTGGCTACGCGCGGTGTCCCGCGCGAGCGGCTTGCAATCTCAATAGCCGCGTCTTTATTTAAGGATATACCCAAAAGTTCGGCGGACCTATCCACTATTTTCACTAAATCACCTGTCTCATAAAAGTCAAGATGATAAAACATGCCGAATCTGCCCCTTAAAGGCGCGCTCAACAGCCCTGCTCGGGTTGTAGCGCCGATAAGCGTGAACCTCTTTAAATTAAATTTTATTGTCTTCGCGTAAGGCCCCTTATCTATAAGAAAATCTATCTGATAGTTTTCCATCGCAGGGTAAATAAATTCTTCTACAACCTTTGAAAGCCTGTGAATCTCATCAATAAAAAGCACATCGCCTTCGCCAAGATTAGTGAGAATCCCTATAAGGTCTCCCGCCCTTTCGATAGCAGGCCCTGAAGTGGCGGTAATCTTGGAACCCATCTCATGGCTTATGATATGCGCAAGCGTTGTCTTTCCTAATCCAGGGGGCCCTGAAAGCAGGACATGCTCAAGCCCTTCATTTCTCTGCTTTGCGGCTTTTATAGCTATATTTATATTTTCAATAGCATGCCTCTGGCCTACAAAGCTCTCCAAGCTCTCGGGCCTGAGAGAAATATTAAATACAGCCTCTTCCTCTGCCTCTTGGCCGGCGATTAATCGTTCACGATCGTCATTCTGCTTTTCATTAATCATAAGTTAGCGACAAGGGACATGAGACAAGGGACAAGGAGAATGATAAAAACATTGTTTTTTCTACATCTTGTCCCTTGTTCCGTGGCCCCTGTCCCTTTCATTTCTTTGTCCTCTGCTTATACACCTCGTTCAAAAGCTCCTCTACTGTCTTTATGTCAGGCCTGCGTTTTAAAGCCTCATCCAGCATATTCTTGGCCTCAAATTTTTTATATTGAAGCTGCAGCAAAACCCCCATCGCCTCATCCTGTATATCATGCGCAGGCACAAAAGCCTTATCCCCTGCCCCGGCATCCTGGATAAGACCGAACTTGCCCACCTTGCCCTGAAGCTTTGCCACAATCTCCCTCGCCCTCTGCTCCCCTATGCCGGGAAGAGACTTTAAAAAAGGTACGTCAGCTGTATCAATAGCCCTGGCAATCATGGATATGGGCATCTTCAATGCCCTCACAGCGGCCTTCGGCCCTATGCCAGAAACTGTTATGAATTTTTCAAAGAATTCTTTTTCTATCTCATTTAAAAAACCTATCAGGCACTGAAACCCCTTTGACGGCTCAAGCTGAAAATAATGATAAGTGACAAGGGAAATCATGCTGTCTGTCTGCGCATTATTTTCAAGGCACTGCATCACAGCGCCAGGGATAAATACTTCATAACATACTCCTCCCACATCCAGCAATATTGAATCCTCTTTCTTCTCCACCAATTTACCTGATATCCTGGAAATCATTTATTTTCCTTTCCCTAATCCCCAAATACCCAAATATCCTAATCCCCCAATCCCCCAATCCCCCCGTATCTCTTTTTATGCGCCTGTATATTCGCATGCGCTATCGCCAGCGCCAGCGCGTCTGTGACATCAACAGGTTCGGGATAAGCCTTAAGCCTTAATAAACTTGTAACAGTCCTTTGCATCTGCTCTTTTGAGGCCCTGCCGCGGCCTGTAATCGCCTTTTTTATCTTAGTAGTAGGATAATTCACAAGCTGGGCGGCCTGATGCTCAACAGCAAGACATATTGCGCCCCGGGCATGCGCCATAAGTATAGAGGTCTTAGGATGCTTATAATGAGAATACAGCTCTTCCAGGACAACCGCTTCAGGTATGGTATCCTCTATCAAATTTATAATCTTTTTATAGATAGTGGCGAGCCTTTTTTCCATCTTATCCTTTGCGTTAGACCTTATAATGCCAGCCTCGAGCAATTTAATATTGCTTCCGCACGCATCTATAAGGCCATAACCAGTAATTCCTAATCCCGGATCTACCCCTAATATTCTCATTTATATTTACCTTTGTCCCGCTGCGTCGGCGGACCCTTTGGTCCGCCGACGCAGCGGGACAGATTATTATGGAAATATGAAATAAAATAACGCTGTAAAAAGGCAATCAGCCGCAATTATCAAAATAAATGATATAACAACAGAGCGTGTCGTAGCCTTTCCTACGCCTTCAGCCCCGCCTTCTGTAATGAAACCCTCATAACACGAGACTATGCAGATAATCATCGCAAATATTAACGACTTAAAAAGCCCTGTGAACAGATCCTTGAAAGCGAGCGTATCAAATGTCATTTTCCAATATATGGTAGAGCCTATTAAAAGCTTATAAACCCCTATCAGATAACCGCCTATTATGCCTATAAAATCTGCGTAGAGCGTCAACAGCGGAAGCATGATGCACAGCGCAAGAAACCTTGGCACAACAAGATATTTAACCGGGTTTGCGGCAAGCGTCCTAAGGGCATCTATCTGCTCGCTCACTTTCATTGTCCCAAGCTCTGCGGTTATGCTGGCCCCCACCCTGCCTGCTATAACAAGCGCTGTTAAAACAGGGCCAAGCTCCCTCAACATAGAAAGCGCCACAAGGCTTGATATATACATCTGGGCGTTCATTTTTGTCAACTGATACGCGCTCTGAAGCGCCAGCACCATACCTGTAAAAAGCGCCACAAGAAAAACTATCGGACAGCTCATGACCCCTACCTTATACATCTGAATAACCCATTCTTTTTTTCTAAAAGGCGGGATAAACATCTGGAACACCGTTCCAACTGCCAGATTAAATGTTCCGCCAATATAGATAAAAAAATTCAAAGCCTTAATCCCAAGGCTGTTTATCCAATCTTTCATAATATTCCCTTATAGCAGGCTGTAGGGGAGGGTTTTAAACCCTCCCCTACGTACGCCTTTGCTTTTATTAAAATTTCTTCTTATGCTCCAAGCCAAAAAACTCTTCTTTCTCTTTCAGCTTCATCTGAAACGCATGGCCATTCTCCAGCTTGTATTCCAATCTCATCTCATCCAGATTGTCCCTTCTCTGGTAAGGCGGCAGTTCCTCCCTCGCGAATGTCTTAAACCCGACTGAAACCTTATCGCCTATCTCCTTAACCATTTTAAGGCTGTCAGCCCCATCCTTGCTTATATCCCAGCCGCTCCATACTATCGTCTTCATGTCAGATTTCAGTTTTATATAATCCAGAAGGTTAGAACCCACAATGCTTCTCAGGTCTATATACCCTTCCATTTTAAAAGTAGCTCCTTCCTGCCTTATATTAGAATCTGTTATCCTGAGTATAGGGCCAACGCCATCTATCCTTATATCAGCAGAGTCATACCAGATAGGGCCTATCTTTCCAGACCTGCCTCCTATGAAACCGCTTGTCTCAAGGTTATTAAGAGGCCCCCTTATATTAAAAATTCCGTTCATTACGCCTGTAACAACGCCTGGCCTTTTCGCCTTCGTCATTATCGCTATATCTCTCAGGTTCGCCCTGAGTATTTCAAAATAGGCGTTTGCCTCAAATGGCTCTTTCAAGCCTATAACGCCCTTTAAACGATAAGACTCCCCAAAATTCAGGGAATAGATCTTCAGCTCATCCTTTGTGAGCTTGAAAAATACCTTGAGTTCCGGCAGAAAGCTCGAATTTACCGCCATGCCTTTTGAATAAAGCTTGCCTGTCAGGCAGCTGCCTTTTAATATCTTTGCCTTTAAAATCAAACTGCCTGAAAGGATTGAGCCTTTCATATCCAGGTTGTCTATCTTTAACTCTGATATTACCTCTTTATTATCAAAAAGGTGTATATCCAAAGAAACTGCCTTATTGATCCCGAAATCCGCTGCCCGGGAACTATCCGCAATAATCAATATCAGAATTACCCCAGAGGCCGCGATCTTTAAAATACTGCCTGTCAGTTTCATGTATTATTTAAAAACCAGCCTTCCATTTTCAGCCGTTACATTCACAGGTTTCCCCTTTTCAAAACGCTTAGCAATAATTTCTTCTGCCAGGGGGTCTTCCAGGAATCTCTGTATTGTGCGTTTTAAAGGCCTCGCGCCAAAGACAGGGTCAAAACCCCTCTCTATCAAAAAGTCCTTCGCTGACTGGTCAAGGCTGATATTCACAGCCTGCTCTTTTAACCTGGACTTGACCTCCTCCATTTCTATTTCTATTATCTTATAAAGGTCGTCCTTTGTGAGCGGATGAAACACTATTGTGTCGTCAATCCTGTTTAAAAACTCCGGTTTAAAAGTTTTTTTAACCTGGTCAAGAAGCCTGTCCCTCATATCCTTGTAAGTGACCTCCTGGGATTCGGATCTGAATCCAAGCGAGCCGTGTTTCCTGAATATATCAGCACCCACATTAGAGGTCATAATAAGTATCGTGTTTCTGAAATCAACTTTTCTGCCAAAGCTGTCTGTAAGGCGGCCGTCCTCAAGCACCTGCAGCAGGATATTGAACACATCTGGGTGGGCCTTTTCTATCTCGTCCAAAAGAACCACAGAGTAAGGCCTGCGCCTGACCTTTTCCGTAAGCTGGCCCCCTTCTTCGTAACCCACGTATCCTGGAGGAGCGCCTACAAGCCTTGACACGTTAAATTTTTCCATATATTCAGACATATCGATTTGTATAAGCGCGTTTTCATCGCCAAACATAAACTCGGCCAGGACCCTTCCGAGATGTGTCTTTCCAACTCCTGTAGGCCCAAGAAATATAAAAGAGCCTATCGGCCTCTTCGGGTCTTTTATACCAGCGCGCGAACGCCTGACTGCGTGGGCAATAGCGCTTATAGCCTCATCTTGGCCGATTATCCTGCCATGCAGCTCATCCTCCATCTTCATAAGCCTCTCGGACTCTTTTTCCTCAAGCCTGAAGATAGGTATGCCTGTCCACTTTGAAATTATATTGGCGATCATCTCCTCGTCAACCTTAGGCCTCGCCTCCATCCTGGATTTTTTCCATTCTTCACGCGTCTTGTCAAGCCTGGCACGCGCTTTTTTCTCCTCATCCCTTAGATTAGCGGCCTTCTCAAAATCCTGATTTTTTATCGCAGAATCTTTCTCCTTATGGATATTTTCTATCTCGTTCTCCATATCCTTAATATCTTTTGGGGCGGTCATAATAGAGAGCCTGGCCCTCGCGCCTGCCTCGTCTATCAAGTCTATGGCTTTATCCGGCAGGAATCTGCCGGCAATATACCTGTCTGAAAATTTTGCCGCGGCCTCGACAGCTGAATCCGTGATTTCAACCCTGTGATGCGCCTCATACCTGTCCCTGAGGCCTTTTAATATTTCTATTGTCTCGTCAACGCTGGGCGGGTCAACCATAATTGTCTGAAAGCGCCTTTCAAGCGCCGCATCCTTTTCTATGTGTTTTCTATATTCATCAAGCGTAGTCGCGCCTATGCACTGTATCTCTCCCCTTGAGAGGGCTGGTTTCAATATATTAGAGGCGTCTATCGCGCCTTCCGCGCCTCCTGCCCCTACCAGGGTATGTAGTTCATCAATAAAGATAATGACATTTTCAGATCTCTTTATCTCATCCATTATAGCCTTGATCCTCTCTTCGAACTGCCCTCTGTATTTTGTGCCGGCTACCATAAGCGCCAGGTCTAAGATTATTACCTTTTTATCTTTCAACACCTCAGGCACATCGCCCTTCACTATCTTCTGCGCGAGGCCTTCCACTATAGCTGTTTTTCCGACGCCCGCCTCTCCTAAAAGCACTGGATTATTTTTTGTGCGCCTCGAAAGTATCTGGATAACCCTTTCTATCTCGTTTTCCCTGCCTATCACAGGATCCAATTTATTGTCGCGCGCAAGCTGCGTCAGATTCCTGCCAAAGGCATCGAGCGCAGGGGTTTTAGAGCCTGGCCTTTGCTGCGCGGCAGCGTGGCCAGATAGCTGCGCATGCCCATGTTGAGGGGTTCCGGGGCTAAAACCAGGCTGCATGTTAGAGCCTAAAAGCTCTGCTATCTCTTCCCTTACCTTATTCAGGTCAAGCCCGAGATTTGCCAGCGCCTGAGACGCGACCCCTTCGCCTTCTCTTATGAGGCCCAATAAAATATGCTCTGTGCCTATATAATTATGGCCTAAGGACCTGGCCTCTTCGCTTGAAAGCTCTATAACCTTTTTAGCGGTAGGGGTAAAAGGTATATCCCCTGAGACAACTGTGGGCGGGCCTGGTTTCACAATCTTTTCTATCTCCATTCGTATCTGCTGGAGGTTTAAACCCATTTTTTGGAGTACAACTGCGGCCACTCCTTCGCCCTCCCTTATAAGCCCAAGCAATATATGCTCAGTGCCTATGTAATCATGGTTAAATCTCTTCGCCTCTTCTTTTGCCAAAAGTATTACTTTCCTCGCGCGCTCTGTGAACCTGTTAAACATGACTCATCCCTCCGTTAGAGTTAAATTAGTACTAATAACTATGCTGTATCAAGTAACAGGTAAAAGATAAAATCCATATATAAATATCATCTTTAAAATCCGTATCTACCTGTAACCTGATACCTGCAACTCGTGATTTTGACTATGTTACCTGCAACATATCGCTTGCTACTTAGCGTCCACTCCCAATTTCTCCCTAATAATCTCCGACCTCTTAACATCTCTTTGATTCGGACTAAGTTTTTTCTTCTCTAATTTTTGAAGATGGGCAGGTTGTGTGATTACAAAGAGCTCATTTATAAGGGTCCTGTCCGCCTGTTTTATTACGCCCAGATCAACCCCCAGCCTCGCTAGCGAAAGAAGGTCTATGGTCTCTGTGCTCGTTATTATATGCGCGCTTTTTAATGTCCCGTATGCCCGCCATATTCTGTCTTCCAGCGCCTCTCTATTCTGCGATAGAAGTGTTTCCCTGGCGCTCTGCTCATGATCAACTATCTGCTTGATAATCCTGTCTATATTATCTATTATATCTTCTTCCTTGTGACCCAGAGAGACCTGATTTGATATCTGAAAAAAATTCCCGCTCGCCTCAGTGCCTTCTCCATAGAGGCCGCGCGCAGTCAGGCTTAGTTTTGTAATAGCCTGAAGGACCTTTCCGATCTGTTTTGTCATGACAAGGGACGGCAGATGAAGCATTACAGACGCCCTCATACCTGTCCCTGTATTGGTAGGGCAGGCTGTAAGATACCCGAAATCCACAGAATACGCGAAATTCATTGAGTTTCCAAGCTCAGTGTCTATGTCATTTATTATCTGCCACGCCTCTTTTAGATTAAAGCCTGATTTCATAACCTGCATGCGCAGATGGTCTTCTTCATTTATCATTATACTGACTACCTCATCCTGGCCCACGCACAAGCCTTTGTTTTCCGCGTCTATCATGTGCTCCTTGCTCATAAGATGCCTTTCCACGAGAAATTGCTTGTCTATAGGATCCAGCTTGCCTATCTCCAGAAACAGGGAATCGTTTAATTTTTTCAGGGAAAGAATATTATCTTTTGCGGCCTTTAAAACTGCCTCCTGCTCTTTCTTGCTCGCCCAGTGCGAAAAGGGATAGTCAGATAGATTTCGCGCCAGCCTCACTCGCGAAGACATCACTATATCACAGACAGGGCCTGCGCATCTGATCCACTCACCGGTATTATTTATGAGATCGTCTAAGGTCATTTTCCCTCCGTCAATAAGGTGTAAACTCTAAATAGTCTTAAGTCGATGAAATTACCAATAACCAAGATACAAACACCAAACAAATTCCAATATTCAATAACCAATTACCAAACATTAGATTTTCTTAATAGCGTGTTTGGTTATTGGAATTTGGTTATTGATTATTGTTTGGTTATTGTATCTTGTATCTTGGTTATTCCCTATTATTTTTTCTTCTCTATCTCTCTAATCTTATCTCTCAACTTCGCCGCTTCTTCAAAATCCTCTTTCTGTATTGCCTTCTGAAGTTTTTCTTTCATAGCCTCCAGCTCATTCTTGGCCTTTACAGCTTTGGCTATCTTTTTAGGAGACTTGCCGAAATGCTGCGTGGACCCGTGTATCCTTTTTAGAAGAGGCGTTAATGCCTCCCTGAAGGCGTTGTAGCACTCCCCGCAGCCAAGCCTCCCCACCTTTTTAAAATCTTCGTAGGTAAGCCCGCACTTCGAGCATTTAAGCTTAGGCTCCGCCTTTGTCTTGGTAAACTGGGTGCCCAGATCAGCAAGGCCAGCCAGAAGATCGCTAAGCCCAAAATGACTCTCCATCTGGGCGCCTTTTTTCTGAGCACATTCCTCGCACAGGTGCAGCTCTGTTATCTGATCATCGATTATCTCTGTAAGGTGCACAGTAGCCTGAGCTTTGCCGCATATATTGCATGTCATAGTTAAAACCCCCTTGGCTGTCAGCTTTCAGCTATCAACTGTCAGCTAAAAACCTGCGACTAATATTTTATGCCATCTGTCTTTGTCGCCTTTTTAAACTCTTTCATCAGTTTGAGAGTAGTCTTCCCTGGCTTGCCGCTTCCGATAACTCTTTTATCAACAGCCACAACAGGTATAATCTCCGCCGCAGTGCCTGTAAGGAAACACTCATCAGATGTAAAGATATTATGCCTTGTGATAATCTCTTCTTTTACAATCATACCGGATTTTCTAGCGATATCCATCACGCATGCCCTTGTAATCCCCTTAAGTATTCCGAGATAGGCCGGAGGCGTGATAAGACTGCCGTCCTTCACAATAAAGATATTATCTCCGGTGCATTCCGCCACACACCCGTGGGCTGTAAACATCAACGCCTCTTCATAACCGCTGTTTATCGCCTCTATCTTCGCAAGGATATTGTTAAGATAATTCAGGGATTTAATCTGAGGATTCAATGCTTCAGGCATATTTCTCGGAGTAGGCACTGTGATAATTCTCAACCCTTCCTTGTACATCTTTTCAGGATACAGCTTAATATTATCCGTAATAATAATTACAGTAGCTGTATTGCACTTTCTAGGGTCTAAGCCTAAATCGCCAGCGCCTCTTGTAACCACCAGCCTGATATACGCATTGTCTAGTTGATTAAGCTTAAGAGTATCCGCCACCGCCTTTATCATTTCCTCTTTGGAAAGCGGTATATCAAGCATAATCCCCTGGCTGGACTCATACAACCTGTCTATGTGCTCTTTTAATTTAAAGACAAGCCTGTCATATGAGCGTATGCCCTCAAATACGCCGTCGCCATATAGAAGGCCGTGGTCAAAAACAGATATCTTCGCGTTTTCCTTCTCAAAATACTCGCCGTTGATGTAAACTTTTAGCCCCATATAATTCCCCCTCTGTATCAGGTAACAAGTCGCAGGACACAGATAAAAAAGTAAAACCTGATACCTGTTACCTGATGCCTGTTACTATCTCCCCATCCTTCATCTCTATTACCCTGCCAGCCCTTCTCGCAATATCCTTATCATGCGTAACTATAAGTATCGCTGTTTTATTTTTCTTATTCAATCCGAATAATATATTCAACACCTCCAGGCCCATTGCAGAATCCAGGTTGCCTGTAGGCTCGTCGCATAACAATACCTTCGGGCTGTTTATCAACGCCCTGGCTATGGCAACCCTCTGCTGCTCTCCTCCTGAAAGTTCGCTGGGCCTATGGCGCATCCTCTTCCCGAGCCCGACATCCTCCAACAGCATCTCACCCCTGTTTCTCACCCCTTGTCCCTTGTCCCTCTTGTCCAGAGCGAAATCCCGAGCTTGTCGAGGGACGAAGCCGAGGGATGCCCCTTGTCCCTTGATTAACCCCGGCAAAATAACATTTTCCAATGCTGTAAAATCAGGGAGCAGATGATAAAACTGAAACACAAATCCTATCTTTTGATTTCTGAACCTGGCCCTTTTTGCGTCATCTAAGCTGTAAAAATCAGAATTGTCCAAGGATACCCTGCCTGAGCTTGGCTTATCTATGCCTCCTAATATATGCAAAAGTGTTGACTTGCCTGCCCCGGAAGGTCCTGTAATCGCAACCACCTCGTCTTTCTTTAATTCCAAACTGACTTCTTTTACAACATGCAGTTCTCTTTTCCCATCTTTGTATATTTTATTTACCCTATCAGCTCTCAGCATATTTTAATTATTCCCGCCGTTATTCCCGCCGACGCAGCGGGACATTTCTTGGCTAACTTTACAAATGGTGCATAGCACGATTTGTAAAGTTAGCTACTCGTAACGAAGCGCTTCCACCGGCTCCATCTTCGATGCCTGCCATGAAGGATAAAGTGTAGATAACAGGCTTATCAATATCGCCGCGGCTATAACAACTATCGAATCTGACAGCTCCAGATTAACAGGCAGCCTGTCTATATAATAAATATCTCTCGGCAATTTTATAAATTGATATGTCTTCAACAAATAACATATACCGAAGCCTCCTATAGCCCCTATAAATGTGCCGGTAAAGCCTATTAACAGGCCGTCAAGCGTAAAAATCTTTCTTATGCTCTTATTGTCAGCCCCTATTGATTTAAGTATGCCTATGTCCTTTGTCTTTTCCATAACCATCATTATAAGAGCACTCGCTATGTTAAAACACGCCACTACCACAATAAGCGCGAGTATGATAAACATGGTTATCTTTTCGAGCTTCAGCGCGCTAAACAGGTTTTTATTCAGCTCTGACCAGCTCCTCACCCAATAATCAAATCCTACCTTATTCTGGACATCTTTTTTAATACGGTCAGCGCTGTTCACATCGTCTACCCTTATGCCTATTCCCCCTGCCACATTGCCGGTGGCATAAAATTCCTGAGCCCCTTCAAGATTTGTGAATATCAGGCTCATATCATACTCAAACATGCCTGAATTAAATATACCCGCTATCTTAAAATCCTTTGGCTCCGGGTCCGCGGCAGATATCAGAGAAACATTATCCCCTATAGTTAAATTCAGCCTGACAGAAAGCTCTTTGCCTATCAAAACTGTGTCCTTTTCAAGCTCAAGCGTCCCAGATTCCAGGTATTTTTTTATATTAGTGACATCCTTTTCTCTCGCTGGATCTATGCCTCTTAATATTACGCCAAGGACCTGCTCATCCTGCCTTATAAGGGCCTGGCCGTTTAGAAAAGGAGAGCTTGCCTTTACATGTTTTATCTTATTTATCTCAGCCACCATCGCGTTATAATCCTGGATGCCGCCTTCTTTTTCAACTATTATGTGCGAATTTGTGCCGACTATCTTTTCCCTGAGATCTTTATCAAAACCGCTCATCACTGCCAGCACTACAATAAGGGCTGTCACGCCGACAGCCACTCCCATTATGGATATAAGGCTTATAATGGAGATAAACTTCTCTTTGCGTTTTGATATTAAATACCTAAAACTGATCCACAATTCGTATGGCATTTAAGCTATCAGCTATCAGCTGTCAGCCGCTGAAGGCTGATAGCTGATAGCTACATTATGCTTCCGGTTTAAGCTGTGGAAACAAGATCACATCCCGTATAGACGGCTGGTTCGCAAAAAGCATTACCATCCTGTCTATGCCTATGCCAAGCCCGCCCGCGGGAGGCATCCCGTATTCCAGTGCCCTCACAAAATCCTCATCTATCTTTTTCACGCCTTCCTGGCCCACTAACTGCTCTTCAAATCTTTTTTTCTGCTCTAATGGGTCGTTAAGCTCTGAATAAGCGTTCGCTATCTCCATGCCTCCCATAAAAAGCTCAAACCTGTCTGTCAAAAGAGGGTTGTCCTTTTTCCTCTTCGCTAAAGGGCATAACTCTGAAAACAGGTCTATAACAAAGATCGGCCTGTCTCCTGTTTCAGGCTCAAGCATTTCCGTAATGATATTTGCTATCTGCGAACGCGTAATATCCTTGGCCTTAAAATCAACCCCCTTAGCCTGAAGTTTTTTTACCCACACATCTGAAGAATCATCAGGGTTTATATCAAACCTCTTTTTTATCTCTTCCGCAAATGACCATCTCGGCCACGGAGGCGTAAGATCTATAACCTCTTCTCCAAACTTTATTTTATTATCCCCCAGCGCCTCTTTTGCCACAAAATTAAAAATCTCTTCTGTAAGCTGCATCATCCCCTGGCAATCAGAATAAGCCTCGTATATCTCTATCATTGTGAACTCAGGGTTATGTCTTATAGAAATACCCTCATTCCTGAAATTCCTGTTAAGCTCATACACCTTATCAAATCCACCGACCAAAAGCCTTTTTAGATACAGCTCCGGGGCCAGGCGCAAAAACAGATCTATGTCAAGGGCATTATGATGAGTCTTAAAGGGGTCCCCTGCCGCTCCCCCTGCCATAGACTGCATCATAGGAGTCTCTACCTCTAAAAAGCCCTTTTTGTCCAGCAGGCTTCTTATGTTTGAAATAATTCGGCTGCGGACCTGAAAAACTTTTCGCACTTCTTCATTCACTATCAAGTCCACATATCTCTGCCTGTATCTGGTGTCCACATCTTTCAGGCCATGCCATTTCTCAGGCAAAGGCCTCAGGCCCTTGCTTAATAAAGTGATCTCTTCAGCGTTTATTGTTAGCTGTCCAGTATGGGTCTTAAAAAATTTTCCTTTAACGCCCAATATATCCCCTATATCTAATCTTTTAAATATATTATTATATATATCTTTACTTATTGTATCTGCTTTTATATATACCTGCACCCTTTCGCTTGAATCCCTTAAGTCTATAAAACTGGATTTCCCATGCTCTCTCAAAGCAGTGATCCTGCCGGCTGTCTGGACAGAATCGCCTTCTTTGGCATCCTTAAGCAACACCTCTATGCTCGCAGGCTTATCAAACCTCCCGCCATACGGCTCTATGCCTATCTCTTTGACAGCATTTAACTTATCAATGCGCTGTTTTACAAATTCGTTCATCTCTTCCATAGAATTTCTCCATTTTCGTTTAATTATATATTATATGCTATATAGTGTCAATAGAATTAGGGGATATAGGTGTATTATTTGAATAGCTATGTTACATATTTAACTGTACTGGCTTTACCCATGCCAGCAGATCTCGAGGACGCAAAATTTTCCCAGCGTGAAAATTTTGCTCCGTTTTGACCCTCGCTCGTTTTGCCAGCTCTGGCAGGTTTGAGAAAAGCCTCGCCGATTCGAGCGGGCATGGTGTCCCACCGCCGAACAGGCGGCGGGACGAGCGAGAATCGGCGCGGAGCGAAAGACGCCGCGCTGGGGCGTCTGAGCGTCTTTTCGAAAGCCTGCCAGAGCTGGCAAAACACCATGTCCGCTCGGGTCAAAAAGGCCTCTCGACCTGCTGGCATGGGCAAAGCCAAAGTGTAACCTGACATTTAAAGTATTACAATTAGGGGATATAGATCGTCGAAGTCTTATAGCCTGTGACAAATAGATGGGATTTCTTGTCCTGCACGCTGTCGTATATCCTGCCTCTTGAATCTATAAAGCAGGAATAGCCTGTGTTGGCGCATCGGACAACTGGGACGCGATTTTCTATCGCGCGAAAAACAGAGCACGCCGCGTGCTGATACGCTGCCCCGCTTCTTCCATACCACGCGTCATTTGTAATAACAATCAAAAATTTAGCGCCATTTCTAACAAATTTTCTAGAAATTTCAGAAAACAGATCTTCGAAACATATCAGGGTTCCAAATTCAACCTGCGGCCTGCTACCTGCTACCTGTAACTTAAATATTTTAAAATCTTTCCCAGGCGTAAATTCCCCAAGCTCCCCAAGGACCAGCTTATGAAGCGCTGGAAACCTGCCTGAAAACGGCACATATTCTCCAAACGGAACAAGATGTATTTTATTATATTTATCTAACACCTTGCCTTTATCAGAGATCAACACTGCGCTATTAAAATATCTTTCATCCTCCTCTGTATTTACGCCTGTTAATATTGGTATCTCTATATCATTTGCCAGGCCCAGGACCCTGTCAGTTATTTCCTTATCTATTTCAAAAAACCCTGGAAATGATGTCTCAGGCCAGATTATCAAATCAGGCTTATCCAGGGCTGACATCCTTGTAAGGGCTATATACTTCTCCATTATCATATCCTGGACGTCAGGATCCCATTTAAGCTCTTGGGGAATATTGCCCTGAATCACTGAAACCTTCATTGCATTCTTAAAAAGCATTTTTTCACTTAATCTGAAATAGCCATATCCATAAGTAAAAAAAATAATAACAACAAGGGACGAGAGACAAGGGACAAGAGACAAGGAAAAACTAAATCCGTGCATGGGTTTTAATTTTCCCCCTGTCCCCTGTCCCTTGTCCCTTGTCCCTGCAAGTAATTTCCACACTAATATATTCACCAGCATCACCACAAACGACACTCCATATGCGCCTGAAAAATCAGCAATCTGAATAAGCGGTAAATTTTTATATTGCGAATATCCCAATAGCGCCCACCCAAAACCTGTAAAAAGGTGGGACTTGATATATTCCAGGATAATCCACACTAATGGCATAGCGCATAACGTGCAGCGTGCAGCGTGCAGCGTGAAGCGTGAAGCGTGAAGCGAAAAAATATACCCGAATATTCCAAAGTATAGCGCTAAATACAAACATAAAATAATTAAGCCAATTATTGTCACATGATATAGCCAATATAAAGTTCCTATATAAAAAATGAATCCTGTGATATATGAGATAAAAAATGCCTTTTTTGGCGGGATATTTTGAATCGCAAAAAAAAGCGGGACAAAAGCGATAAAAGCACAGAAGCTTAAATTAAAATTTGGGAAGGACAGGATTAAGAACAGAGATGATAGAATAGCGAGGGGCATCATATTAGCTATCAGCTTTCAGCTGTCAGCTGTCAGCTGCTGAAAGCTGATAGCTGAAGGCTTAAAGCTACATTATTTTCCGCAGCATTTTTTATATTTCTTCCCGCTGCCGCACGGGCATGGATCATTGCGACCCACCTTTGGCTCCTGCCGCTTATACTGCTCCACTGCTGGCTGCTCCTCCTGAAACTTCTCTCTTACTTGCGCCTGATGAGTGGGGATTTTAGACATCGGGGCCGCCTCTGATTTCACAAACTCCTGAGGCAAGGATTGAAATACACCCCTTAGAGGGCTCCCCTCTTTCACAGCCTGAACCTTGAATAGAAATTCTATTGTTTCATGTTTTACGCTATCTATCATCGCCATAAACATATCATAGCCTTCATGCTGGTATTCTATCAGCGGATCGCGCTGGCCATATGCCCTGAGGCCTATACCCTCTCTTAGATTATCCATCGCGTAAAGATGGTCCTTCCATTTAGCGTCAATAACCTGAAGCATGATCATCTTCTCAATATGCGCCATCAACCCCTGCGGCATATTTTTTTCTTTTTCCATATACGCTGATTTTATTGTTTCAACTAAATAATCCAGTATGCCTTCCGCGTCCCTGCCTTCAACCATCTCCTCTACATTCTGGATCTTTATATTAAACTTTGACCAGAGCCATTCATTGAATTCCGCGTATTTCCAGTCTGCCCTGTGGACATCAGGATTCATATACATTATTATGGCGTCATCTAAGACCTCTTCTATAATTTCATAGATATGCCCTCTTACATTCTCGCCTGTCAGGATCTTTTTCCTTTCTTCGTAAATAACCTCTCTCTGCTTATTCATAACATTGTCATATTCCAGGACATGTTTGCGTATCTCAAAATTATGCTGTTCCACTCTTTTCTGCGCTACTTCAATAGCCCTAGATATAAGCGGGTGCTGTATATCCTGGCCCTCTTCTATGCCCAGCCTGCTATAGATCAAAGAGATCCTATCCGAGCCAAAAAGCCGCATAAGATCGTCTTCTAAAGATATATAAAATCTGGACGAGCCAGGGTCTCCCTGCCTGCCGGAACGGCCTCTCAGCTGGTTATCTATGCGCCTGGACTCATGGCGTTCGGTCCCTATAATATGCAGGCCCGCTAAATCCACAACCTTATCATGCTCTTCTTTTACCTTTTCTCTTGCTTCAGCCAGCCACTTCTCGCGCTCCTCCTGGCTTACGTCCTTTGGGCCCATGCCTTTTGCCTTCAGCCAGTCATTGACCATGAATTCAGGGTTTCCGCCAAGCAGAATATCTGTCCCTCGCCCAGCCATATTTGTGGCTATCGTGACCCCGCTTAATCTGCCTGCCTGAGCCACAATAGTCGCTTCCATTTCATGGTATTTAGCGTTTAAGACATTGTGAGGGATCCCGCGCCTTTTTAAAATCGAACTCAAACGCTCTGATTTCTCTATGGTAATAGTGCCTACCAGCACAGGCCTCTCTCTCTTATACATCTCCTCTATCTCATTGCAGACTGCGTTGAATTTTTCCTTCTCTGTTTTGTAGATCACATCAGGGTTATTCACCCTTATCATAGGCTTGTTCGTAGGTATTGAAACTGTGTCCAATTTATATATATGGCTGAACTCCTGCGCCTCTGTCATCGCTGTGCCTGTCATACCGGCCAGCTTTTTATACATCCTGAAATAATTCTGAAATGTGATTGTAGCGAGCGTCTGGTTTTCTCTTTCTATCTTAAGCCCCTCTTTCGCCTCTACTGCCTGATGCAGGCCATCTGACCATCTCCTGCCCGGCATCAAGCGGCCCGTAAACTCATCCACAATAATAACCTCTCTGTCCTTTACAACATAATTAACATCTTTCTGAAAAAGGACACTGTGGGCCTTCAACGCCTGTATCATATGATGCCTGTATTCCATCGTCGAGATATCATGCATATTATCTATGCCTAACATCTTAGCGGCCTTTGCCTCCCCGTCTTCTGTCAGATGGGCTGTGTTTGCCTTTTCATCAATTATGTAGTCATAACCTTTTGACAGATCTATGCCTTTAAACTTCGCGTCAATCTCGTCCTTCTCTAAAATAATTCTTCCCTTTAACCTTGGCACAATCTTGTCGCATATATAATATTTATCCGTAGATTCATCTGACGGCCCTGAAATAATAAGCGGGGTGCGCGCCTCGTCTATAAGGATGCTGTCCACCTCATCCACTATCGCGTAATTCAACTCGCGCTGGACCATGTCCTCTTTCCTGACAACCATATTATCCCTGAGATAATCAAAGCCATATTCATTATTCGTCCCGTAAGTGATATCGCTTCCATAAGCCATCTGCCTCAATTGAGGATCCATGTCATGCTGTATAGTCCCAACCGTAAGGCCCAAAAATTCATATATAGGCCCCATCCACTCCCTGTCTCTTCTCGCCAGATAGTCATTTACTGTTATAATATGCACGCCTTTACCGCTAAGCGCATTCAGATAAGCCGGAAGCGTCGCGACAAGGGTCTTGCCTTCTCCTGTTGCCATTTCGCTGATCTTACCCTGATGTAACACTATGCCGCCGATAAGCTGGACATCAAAATGCCTCATATTTACTGTGCGCCTGGCTGTCTCTCGGACTACACTAAAGGCCTCAGGTAAAATATCATCCAAGGTCTCGCCATTTGCAAGCCTCTTGCGGAACTCATCTGTCTTCTGGCGAAGTTCAGCGTTAGAAAACCTCTGGGCCTCTGGCTCAAGAGAATTGATCTTCTCTACCAGAGGTATCAACCTCTTAATCTCTCTCTCATTCTGCGTCCCGATTATTTTACTCATTATCCATCTAAACATATCCCAATCTCTCCTAACTTTACAATTCGTGCATGGCACGAATTGTAAAGTTAAATATTTTTTTAATTCTTAGTCTTCCATTTAAGAAAAGATTCCATAAATTCATCCAACCCGCCGCCCATTACTGCGTCCACATTGGATGTCTCGTAATCAGTCCTGTGGTCTTTCACCATTGAATATGGGTGCATGACATACGAGCGGATCTGGCTGCCCCATTCTATCTTCTGCTTCTTAGCGTATTCCTGCTCTATCTCTTTTTTTTTCTCATCCATCTTTATCTCATAAAGCTTTGCCTTCAAAACTTTCATCGCGAGTGTTTTATTTTTAAACTGCGACCTTTCTTTCTGGCACTGCACGACAATACCGGTAGGGACATGTGTAATCCTGACCGCGGTTTCCAGTTTATTAACATTCTGGCCGCCCTTGCCTCCAGCCCTATAAGTATCTATCTTTAAGTCCGCCTCATTTATATCTATAACTATATCGTCAGCAATTTCAGGCACAACATCCACAGAAGCGAAAGACGTATGCCGTCTTTTATTTGAGTCAAAAGGAGATATCCTCACCAGGCGATGCACGCCTTTTTCAGATTTAAGGTAGCCATACGCGTGCGGGCCTGTTATAATTAGATCCGCGCTTTTAAGGCCCGCCTCTTCGCCCTGCAGCATATCAATCATTTCAACCTTGTAGCCTTTTTTTTCAGCCCACATTGAATACATCCTTAAAAGCATACTTGCCCAATCGCAGGATTCTGTGCCGCCCGCGCCGGAATGGATACTCAAAATAGCGTTATTAACATCACTCTCGCCACTTAGAAGGCTTTTAAATTCCAGGCCTTCCAGTTTCCTGGCAAGTTTTTCCAATAATTCCAGAATCTCTTTTATTGAGCCCTTGTCTTCTCCGTCTAAGAGGACAGTCAATTCGCCTATCTCATCAAACTCTTTTCTCGCCTCAAAATATGGGTCTAATATCGCGCGCACTGTCTTTAATTCCTGGATAACAGGCCTTGACTTCTCCTGATCATCCCAGAAGCCGGGATTAGCGAGCTGCGATTCCAGTTCTTTAAGGCGCGCCTCGTTCCTGCCCACGGCCAGATAAAGCCTTAGATTAGACAACTTAGCTTCCGCGTCTTTTATCTTTTCTTTTATTTCTGAGAACATCCTCTGTCTCCAATAATTTTATCTTTAAATCCCGTCCAAACGCGTATCCTCCGATAGCGCTCCCTACGCTGACTACCCTGTGGCACGGAACTATTATAGGAAAAGGATTTTTCTTAAGCGCGTTGCCCACAGCCCTGGCAGCGCCCGCCCTTCCAGCCTTTTCAGCCACCCAGGCATAACTTCTCACCTCTCCGCATGGTATTTTCTTCACAACAGTATATACCTTTTTTTCAAAATGTGTCAATTCTTTTGCCATTACTCTGCGCAATCCTCATTTAACTTTACAATTGGTGCATGGCACGAATTGTAAAGTTAGGGATGTTTTGACGCCTTAGCGCATGATGATATTTTAACGCAAACCTATGCGCCTCATCCCTTACGCTCTGTATAAAATGCAATATCTCTGAATCCCTGTCTATACCCAGAGGCTCCTGCGAACCAAGGGTATATATTTTTTCTTCCTGCTTGGCAATACCTATTACCGGGATATGGCCCAGATTTAATTTTAAAAGCTCTCCATAGGCCGCCCCGAGATGGCCCTTTCCTCCGTCTATTATTATAAGATCTGGAAATTTTTTATTTTCTTCCTTAAGCCTCTTATATCTTCTGCCCACAATCTCCTTCACCATGGCATAGTCATCAACGCGCCTCACGCTCTTTATCCTGAATCTTCTGTAGTTTGACTTGTCAGGAAAGCCATTATTAAAATAAACCATCGATCCTGTAGCCTTTGTGCCGGATATATTTGACACATCAAACGCCTCTATGATTAAAGGCAGAACAGGAAGCTTCAGCATCTTCTTTAATTTTAACGCAATATTCCCCCATGAGCTGTAATCAGCTGATTTTCTATCGGACACCTCTAAGAGCGCTGATATCCTGTTCCTAATAATCGCTGCCTGTTCAAAATCTTTTCTGTCAGAAAGGACTTTCATCTCTTTTTCCAATTCCTGTATCAATCTTGTTTTCCTGCCCTCCAGAAACAAAATCAGCTGTCCGACTATTTCGCTATACGACTTTTCATTTATTCTTTTTATACATGGCCCAAGACACTGCCCTATATGATATGCGAGGCATGGCTCGCCAGGAATCTTCCTGCAAATCCTTAGAGGAAATATATTTTTTAATATACTCACGGCGTTTCTCAAAAGCCTGGCCTTTGTGTAAGGCCCGAAATACCTCGAACCGTCTTCAACTCTTTTCCTTGTCAAAATAAGCCTTGGAAATTTTTCGCTCAATGTAATCTTCAAAAAAGGAAAACTTTTATCGTCTTTCAGGTCAATATTATATTTCGGCTTTTTCTCTTTTATAAGGCTCGCTTCATATATAAGCGCCTCTTCTTCCGAGCCTGTAATCACATAATCCAGGTCTTTAACCTTTTCAAGCAAAGCCATATGCTTGGCTGTCTTTGGGCATGATGCGCGAAAATAACTGGATACCCTTTTCGACAGATCCTTGGCCTTGCCTATATAAAGCGTCTCGCCCAAGGCCCCTTTCATAATATACACTCCGGGGAGATGCGGAATATCCTTTATTTTTTCTTTAACACCCATGAAAAAAATTCCCTAGCCTCTCTCACATCAAAAAGAAACGCCGCTATAATATAGCTTGCCATAGCTATCGATATAACAACAAAAAGGTTCAGACCTATCTTAAAAAATCCCATATAGACCACAACTGCCATCGCTAAGCCCGCTAATATGGCTTTAAAAAATGAGCTCAATATCCCATATCCATCTAAAGGCCCGATCTTCTTTCTCAACATATAAAACAAGGCGAAAAAATTAAAAATCCCTGAGATTGAAGCGGCAAGTGCCAGTCCGCCTATCTTTAACGGGAACATCAGGGCAAAGTTTAACGCTATATTTAATAGAAGAGAAAGCCCGGCTATCTTTACAGGGGTCATTGTGTCCTTGAAAGAATAAAAACAATTTACTAGGACCTTTATGCCCGAGTAACTAAAAAGCCCTATAGAATAAAACATAAGCGCATTAGCTGTGATAAGGGTGGAATAGCTGTCAAACCTGCCCCTTTCAAATAATGCCCTGGTTATGGGGACCGCCAGCACTATAAGGCCTATTGAAGCCGGGACAATAATAAAATTCACAGCCCTCAAAGAAAAGGAAAGCGTGTTTTTTAATTTATCAGGTCCTTCCTCAAGCGCCTCTCTTGACATCGTAGGCAAAACTGCCTGGGCTATCGCAATCCCGAATATCGCCAGGGGAAACTGAAAGATCCTGTTTGCGTAATAAAGCGCTGCGACCCCTCCAGCCCCCACAATGCCTGATAAAGACGCCAGAATAGTATTTACAAACAGATTCACCTGATATACGCACGAGCCTAAAATACGGGGCAATAATAAAATTCCTATCTTATTTGCCGCCGGATGGTTTAATTTTTTTGTGAATGAAAATCTAAATCCTTTTCTGCATAGCGCAGGTATCTGTATAGCGAGCTGCAGGACCCCGCCTATTAAAACGCCGCTCGCAAGGCCCATAACGCTCTCGCCCCAGATAATCGCGCATATTATAACAGCTATATTTAAAAAACACGGCCCGAACGCGGGTGCTGAAAAATGCTTGAGAGAATTAAGGACCCCCATAGCATAGGCAGCCAGCCCTATAAGAAGTATGTAAGGAAACAGGAGGCGTGTCAGGTTGACTGTTATCGCAAACTTCTCAGGGTCATCCAGAAAACCAGGCGCTATCAACCTCACAATTAAAGGCGAGGCCAGAACTCCAACAATGGTTACAGCGGAAAGCGCTATAAGCAAAAGATTCAGTATAACGTTTGCTAGATCCCAAAACTCTTCTTTTTTCTTCACAAGATACTCGCTCAAGACAGGCACAAACGCTGAATTTGTAGCGCCTTCCCCTATCAGATCCCTAAGCATATTTGGTATCCGGAACGCGACTACAAACGCCTCGGCATACCTGGCTGTGCCAAAAAACTTCGCTATAATAATATCCCTCACAAAGCCCAGCACCCTGCTTATCACTGTAGCGAACCCTATTATCCCGGCTGATTTTATAATGTGTTTTTTAGACATTTGCAATTTTGAACAATCAGTTTACGCTTTTACGCTTCTAAACCCTTTATTAGGCCCTTTAGGCCGAGCCCTGAGGCGCCTCAGAAAAGTTTCGGCATCATAGTAGTTAACTTATAAGGCCGCAAGGAATTACAGCGAAGTTTTTATACTGTCAAGGCTGCCTTCAGTATAAAAACTGAGCTGTAAACCGTAGCGGCCCGCTGAAACTCTTTCAGCGCCGAATGGGCTCGGCCTAAAGGTAAGGTATTGCCCATATATTTAAATAACAAATGTTTTTAGACATTAGTCCTTGACATCACTGATTGCCTGTGTTATGTTAATCTTCACTATATTAATATGAAACATGGATCCCTCGCGGCACAGAGGAAAAACATGGCCGCTCGGGATCAAATTTTGTTTCACAAAATTTGAGGAGCATTTATGCCAATATTACACGCGTCCTATAAAGACATAAAGAAAAGCGCAAAAAAGGCCTTGCGTAATCAATCCGTGCAATCCGAGCTAAAGACAGAAGTAAAAAAATTTATCGAGCTCGTATCAGCCAAGAAAACAGAAGAAGCTAAAAAACAGGTTAATTACCTCATATCGCTGATTGACAAGGCAAAATCAAAAGGCATTCTCCACAAGAATACCGCCTCGCGCAAAAAATCCAGATTAATGAAAAAGATCGCGCAGATTAAATAAACTTAGTATAAGCTTATAAGCGGACACTTGTCTATCAAGAGCATATCTTAACTATTAATTTCTCCAGCGCAAACCTTGGCAACAATTCCCCTGTCTTGATATCCCTATCAGCTTTCAGTATCTCTCCCAAAAGCCTTACTATGTCCTGCTTCTTAAACTTAGCCGCGTAACGGGACATCTGTTCAAACTTTGAGCTGTAAAGATTTAATTCTTTTTGTACCTCCAGCCTGCCCTTTATTCTAAGAAGCTCTTTTACCCTAAGCAGCATCCTGAACTGCCAGGACAAAAGCCCTAATAAAAGCTCTGTCTCCCTTTTTTTATACTTCTGGATGCTTGTAAAAATATTCAAGGCCAGTTTTATATCTTTTTTCTCTATGGCATCCAGAAGGTCAAAACTGGTTTTAAGAGGTGCTATATATATGACCTTCTCCACATCCTGCCTTGTTATCTCGGCTTTTTTGCCGGTGTAGAGAATAAGGTTATCCACGCTGGAGGAAAGCACAAGCAGGTCATTTGGCAGGTTTTCCTTTATCAGATTTATTGCGTCTGGCCCAATCTTTTTGCCAGCTGAATACGCGCGCCTGGAGATCCATGCGGCTATCTCGGTATCAGTAAGCCTGGATGAGCGCACAAGCCTCGCGAGCTTTGACGCCTCAAGTATAAACCCTTCTTTTATTTTTACCGCCTTTGAATTTATTACAAAAATCGAACTATCCTTAGGGTTTTTGAGATAAAAAAGCACTGATTCCTTATCGCCATCAGAGAGGCTGTCCGCGTCCTTTAGAATCACAAACCTCTTAGGAGACATAAAAGGCGCTGTGTTCAGTATATCCAGCATCTCTTTAAGCTTAAAATCTTTATCCTTAGCGTAAAATACGCTATAGTTCAGATCCTTAGTGGCATTTTCGAGAAACCTGGACTTCAGCTTTTTAAGCTCTGCCTCTTTTAAAAAATCTTCTTCTCCTAAGAAAAGATATGAGGTGAGATCTTTGGGGGGCATTTTTAAATTAGTGAAAGAGATTTGTTTAGCGGATAGCGTTTAGCGTATAGCGTATAGTTTTACTATCCGCTATACGCTCTACGCTATACGCTAGAACATTAGTTTACTACCAATTTTCTACTATCCTATTAACAATCCTTCTCGCAAGGTCTGACAGCGCGTCATTTAGCGCTGCTGTCTCGGTTTTTTGCAGAGCGCCTGTTGTAAAATATGTGGCATCTCCTGTAACAGCGTTTTCTTCAAATAAAACCCTTGAGTCTTTCTGGCTTATCAATTTAATGTCGCACACAAGGCTGATCCTGTATTCCTGCACAACCTCATTCTGATACCTCAATGGATCTTTTCTGTATTGCATGATCTCGCCTTCTAGCACCGTGCCCGCGGAATCCTTGTCAGCGAGCTTTAAATTCCCATCCAAAAAAATCCTGCTCACTATAGCGTCTCTTAAATCCACTTCCAGATTTGGCCTGTATACCTCATATTTATCTCTCGCGCTGACCTCTTTTGCTATATCAATATTATTTTTAAAGGTCTCTATCTGGATTGTTTTGATATTATCTGGCAAAACTGTCTTTGTAGTATAACCACATCCGGAGAATAAAAAAAGTAACAGGTAACAGGTAACAGGTAACAGGCGAAACCCTGCCTGATACCTGATACCTGTAACCTGTAACCTGTGACCTGTGACCTGTGACCTGTAACTACTTTTTTTCCAGCTCATCTATCCTCTCCTGCGCCTTTTTTGCCCACTCTGTATCCGGATAATTCTGTACTATGTCTTTATAGTATATTAATGCGCTTTTAGGGACACGCCGGGCTTCATAAAATTTGCCTGTCTCGTAAGCGTTCTCAGCCTCCCTCGATTTAAGCTTATCCACAACCTGCTTCGCGTCATGAGCCATATCACTTTCGGGATGTTTCTTTAAAAAATCCTCAAATTCCTTGCGAGCCAGGTTCGTAGGGGTCTGGTCATAAGCTGGTTTCACTGTAAGAAGCTTTGAACATTCCGCAAGTTGAAATCTCGCCTTATCAATAACAGAACTATTAGGATACCTGTCTATCACATCCTTAAACATGAGTATCGCGCTGTCATAATCCTGTATATCCTTATAGCACAGGCCTGCCTTGTATTTGGCAAGGTCTGCGTATTTGCCATATGGCGCGTTATCAGCCACTGCCTTAAATATCTCTATAGCCTTGTCCTTCGCAGGCATCTGCCATTTACCCACAATCTTTATCTTTTTTCCTGAGAAAAAAGCGTCAGCTATCTTGTATTCCCTCTCTATCACCTCATCCACCAACTCGGTATAAGGATAGGTGTCTATCACTTTCTGATACGCCTTGAATGCCTCATACAGGCTATCCAAATCCTGCATTATCCTGCCTACATAATACTGCGCGACAGGCGCTTCTTTGGAAAGAGGATAATGCTTCAACAATTTTTTAAATTCCCTGAGCGAATCCCTGAAGTTCTTGTTGTCGTAAAACTTCTTCGCATACATAAGCTGATCTTCAGGCGTGTCTTTAGAGGCATACTTAGGGTTCTCCCATTTGCCGTTCTCTGGCGTCCAAACCCAGTATCCAAAAGCAGTACCTGTCATTACACACAATATAAATATAATAGCTATGCTTAGTTTTTTCATATGTTTCTTGATTATACCATGTTATATGAATAAATCAATTGATTTTACCTATCCAAAAAAATAAGCATTC
>Ga0172375_10000688_pt1 | contig 54364 bp, 33 predicted proteins | sample LakKiv1m_FD_114537 | JGI IMG/M metagenome (GOLD analysis project Ga0172375, IMG submission 114537) | Freshwater microbial communities from Kabuno Bay, South-Kivu, Congo - kab_092012_11.1m | ecosystem: Environmental > Aquatic > Freshwater > Lake | place: Democratic Republic of the Congo...
AAGCCCTTACCAATGAATGCCCTTGCGCAGAATATTGTTTGTACTGAATGTATGAAAACAAATACATTTTCTGTTAAAGATTGGAAAGACCTGCTGGCAGATATGTTCAAGGAAGGTCCAACCTATGCCGAAAATGAAGGAACTCCTTCAACGATAATGGGCTCTAGGACTTATAAAATTATGTATGGTCGGCAAAATCCAAAGTTTCTTGATACTAAAACATACATGAATGTTGACGAAATAATTAAATTTACAACCGCAGGAAAAATTATTAATCCCGAAACGAATATTGCATATTCAATTAGACCCATTACGGAAGACATGAAAGAAGCTTGCCCAAATGTTACGCATTTGATTTGCGAAGATTTTACGCAATTACCAAGTTATAGTGGGCCTTCGGAAGTTTTAGAAGCAGTAGTTCATGGGGGCTTGATTCCTTTTACATGTCCGAGTTGTGCAGGTACATTGCAAATTGATGGATCAGAAAGATTATTTAAATGTCAATTTTGTGCAACTGAATCTTATATCCCTGATGAAACGTGGCAGAAGCTACACCCGGTTAAAACAAAACAACGTTTTTATTTTTGGTTTGATGAAAAGAAGTTGAAATTCGATTGGGATTCTAATGTATATGATGTTGTTGCAGATACTTATGGTACGTTGTATATAAGTCTTAAACCAACCTTTTTTAGCGATGATGATCTTTGGGTAGTAGCTTTAAATCCGGATCTTACCATAAAATGGAAACGCAATGATTTAAAATTTAAAACACATACTTCAGGAGGAGAAGCAAAACTTGGACTAACTCTCAATGGCGAACTAATGGTATGGAGTAAGGATCGTAATGCAATGCTCATCCTATCATCAGCTGATGGCTCCGAAATAAAACGAATAGGAAAAAAATGCGAGGAAACTGAAAAGATTGAAATGCCTGTATTGGATTTTACCCGTTGCCTTTATATAGCAGCAGATATTGATGGAAATTATTTTGCTTATATCAATCGTGAAAAAAGAGACTCAGACTCAAATTACTTTTATGAATTTATGAAAGTAGATAAGGATGCTACTATTCACAACCCCTGGGATAGTGAAGAAAATCAGAGTAAAGGATTTTTCGGATCATTAAAAAAAGCATTTTCAGGTATGAGCGAAGCGCCATATTTTGATAAGTTATCTGATAAAGCAACTCGTTGTAAGGATTCCGAAATGATAATAAACGTAGGACAAGATGGATCTTATTATTTCCGCCATTATGACTCGATGGTTAAATATAATCGCTCTGGTAAGAAAATATATTTTAAAGAGTTTAAAGATGGAAGCATTTACCATAATATTATTGGAGATAGGGATGGATATGCTTATTTTATTTTCAAATCAAACAATTCTGAAAAATATCAACTGATGAAAATTTCTCCTGATGGAAGCAATGTTACTACATTTATTAAAAGTGTAATAGACGGTGGTTTTATGAGTGAAGAAGATTTATTGGCGATTTCAGCTAATGGTACAATATATTGCTTGGGATATAGTGGCTGTATCAGAACTTTTAGTGCTGATGGAAATTTGATTTATGCTAGCCCTCAATCATTAGAAGATGAAGCAGACAAGAAAAAAGAAATTGCTGAAATGGAAGACTAAACCTATAAATTTAAAAATGTTAAAATCAAAAATTCTTTTCTTTAGTTTATTGTTTTGTTTGAGAGGTTTTCTTTTTGCTCAAACAAATTCAACTGATACATGTGTTAAGAAACTCTGTATCCAAGGTGATAATGTAAATGTTCGTGCTGAACCAAATACAAAAGCAAGTGTAATTACAAAACTAAATAAGACCGAATGGTTTGATATTATTGAAAAAGGAAGCAGTGAAATTATAAACGGGAAAAATGATTACTGGTATAAAATAAACTATAAAAATAAAACAGGCTGGATTTTCGGGGCATTTACTTCAATGAAACTAGAAGGAAGAAAAACCATGATAATGACTTTTGATGGCTGTGCTGCTGGTGATATTGTGCATATCTATTTTAAAGACAACACAGGAAAGCAGTGGGACTTCTATAATTCATATAATAATTTTTGCAATTATGAATTTTGTGTAGATGGAGCAAATAACAATGGTTATATCGAAATCACCGGGGATAAAAAATATATCGGTCAAAAATTTGAGCTTGTATTAAATGATTTATACCAGCAGATTTGGGTTGATTGGCCTGAGTGTACAAAATTTGAAATTATAACTGAGCCGGCAATAATTTTCTTGAAGAAAATTGATTAATACTAAACCATTTTCTGTTTACTAAAATATGTTTACTTCGAGCCTGGAAACAACACCCAAGGCGTGCCTTCAAAGCAATTATCGCAACCATAAGCACATAACCTTGTTTGTGTCAGTTGGTCTTTTTCTTCACTTAATGTAAACATGATAGCATTTTCATAATCTTTGGTTGTAAGCATAACGTTGATTCCATCAATTTTATATGAGCCACTGATGTCTTCGTACTTGTCGCATGAGTTAATATTAGCTTTAAAAGTCATGTCTTTACTAAATGTAATACTACAAGCATCACATTCGGGATTGAACTTGCCTTCTAAAAAACTCACCGTTTGTGAAAATGTATAATTTGCAGCTATGCAACAAATCAATACTAAAAATAGTCTTTTCATTGGATTAAATATTAAATGTTCTATATTAAGCGTGAATGATACTATAAAAGTAACTATTTTTTTATAAGTAAAATTTCTACTCTTCTATTTTTTGCTTTGCCTTCGGGCGAATTGTTTTCGGTAATAGGTTTTGTAATGCCATATCCCATTGTTTTAATACGCTGTGATTGGATGTTTTTATTTATTAAATAGCGAGCAACTGCCTCTGCCCGATTCTTAGATAATGCAAGATTGTAATCAACATCACCCGTATTATCAGTATGTCCGGTAATTTCAATTTCAATGTTTGTATGCTTTATCATAAATACTACAAGTGCATCAAGACCTTTATAGAATTCAGGTTTAATGATAGATTGATCAATGTCGAACAAGATATTTTTTACCGGAAAAATTATTTCTTCAGTAGTTAGTTGATGGATAGTTGTTTTAGTTGTATCAACATGGATGTTATTTGAATTCGTATTACTAATTGCTATATAACCACTGATGCAACTACAATTGTTGTTTTCCGAAGCAAGTGAAACTGATACATCATCAATGTAATAGTGAGCGTCAATCGGTGTCTTTCGATCATTCGTAAAATATCCTATGGTCAAATAATTTTCATTTCCCTTTGCCTTGTAAAGTTTAGAGAGGCATGTCCATTCATCACTTTCCGTATACCCTGGTTTATGAGTAAATTCAATTTGAGGAATGTGCGTAAGGCGAATATTCAGGTCATTCAATGAAACATTACTAATATCAAATCTATCTTTTTCAGTAAACAAAACTCCAAATTCATTCACATAATCAGCTTTTACACTTGATTTACTTATATAAAATGAAACGCAATAGGTTTTATTTTTTCCCAAGGGACTTGATAATTTAGTCCACACATACTCAGCATAATCAGTCATTATGCAGATTCCGGAATAGGCATTTCCTGAATGTGCATTTCTCTTGCCAAAATAATTCAAAGGAATTCCCGATTTAAATCCTGTTGAAGACTGATGATAATAATCAAAATGCCCCCTATTAGGGTTCTTCCAGTATTTTAAACACTGCTCGCCCATGCCCGTGTTTGTAGGTATTTGCAAATATTCTTCAAATCCAGGATCGGAAATAAGATTTTGAGATTGACTTTGAATATTACCAAAAAGAATTCCTATGAATACAATAATTGAATAAAAGTATGGCGAACTTTTTTGATAAAACATGTTTCTAATTTGGATAAAAAATTATTTATTTATCAAAATTACTAAAAGAAACTGAATACAATAATAGGTAACAAAATGAAACGTATTTGATATTTTGCAAGAGATAATACAAAATTAAAGAAGCCAATATTATTTTAATATTGGCTTCTTTTTATTGTCAACTCAATATTATTTTTGTTTAAGTTTTTCAAAGATTGCCATTTCTTCGTCGGCTTCTTTCTGCTTGCCACTTTGTTTGTATGCAATGGCTAAATTGTGATGCGATTGAATGTGCTTGTCATTCATTTGAATATTTTCCTTTAAAATAGTAATTGCTTTATCAAAGTTTTTAATATTCATATAGCAAGTAGCCATATCACATCTAACACCAATGTTTGTATTATCAATCTTTAAGGCCTTTTCGTAAAATTCGATAGCTTTTTCGTTTTTGCCTGTATCGTAGTAGAGGTTTCCTAAATTTGTAATAGCGGAAAGATTTTTATTATCTGCTGAGTAGATTTTTAAAAAATGGAAAATTGCTTTCTCAAAATTTTTCGCGGCATAATAACTCGTTGCCAATTGTGATCGGAGGTCTGTATTAAGCGAATCTTTTTCCAGAATTTTTTCAGTACCGGCAAAATCAGTAATTAGTGGGCTTTCCGTTACATTGGTTTGTTTCGCAGGGGTTTTGCTTTCACTTTGGTTACCTGAATTGCAAGCCCCTAATATTAACAAGGATGCGATTACCAAAAAAAATTTATAAATATTGATTAGATGCATAGTATATAGAGAATGAAATTATTTAATAAGTTTAGCGTCTTCAATGATAACATCATAAAAATAGCCGTACCCAAAATCTTTATCAAGAGAAACTTTTCCTTCGATAGTTATAATATCACCTTCATTAACTGTTATGTCAGAAGTAGCAGTTAAATCAAATTTGCCACCAGCATCGGTTCCGTCTTGAATATGAATCCAGTTCTTTTTCATAATATCAGGGCTAAATTTTACAACCTTTCCTTTTATCTTAACTGTTTTTCCAGCATAATCGGCTTTTTTCGAAAACAGATCAGCAACCGTAACGCCACCTTTTACAGGATCTACTTTGACTTCAGCTTTTTCAATAGTCTTTTTACCTGTTGATTGGGTTGTGTTTCCATTGACACCCATTGCAGTACCATGAGGGTTTGCATTTGTTTTTTCATTAGGAAATTCAGCAGTTTTGCTGATTTTATCGAGGAATAAAATTTCAGCAAATGTTCTGTTTAATTCCTTGCTTTTAAAATCTTTCATCATAAATCCGCCTTTGTAATAATAAGTTTCACCAGCTTTGGCTTCCATTAATTCAACCGCCAGCCATGTTTCCACGTCATTTTCTTTTACTAAAAGATAAGTGTATCCGCTTGTTTGAATGACTTCCTTCACCACAACTTCGTGCACACCCTCTGGTAATTTCTTTGAAGTTTTACCCGACTGACAGGCCGAAACGAAAGCTACTATAGCCAAAGTCACAAAAATCAATCTTAGTTTATTAGTTGTAAATTTCATTTTAATATAGTTTAAGTGAGTAATAATAATTTGTCCGCAAAATTAAGTATATATTTCAAATTACAATATATGTACATCAAATTTATGTGAAATATAATTTTTTATACAACAATTAAAGTAACATACGAAATTTAATACTGCATTATGTATTGAAGCCCAGTTTAAAACAGCATTTAGTGCTGTAAAATTAACTTGCCCACATAATTTATATTTTCTGTTTTAATATGTACAAAATAAACTCCCTCTGACTCGTCAGAGATATTTATCTCGTAATTGTTTGGGTTGTTAGCCGAAAATACTTTTGCTCCAATCATATTGAATATTTCCAAACGTTGAATTTTTAAATTAGTATTCGAAATATCAATAATGAATTTGCCACTCGAAGGATTTGGTTTAATTGAAATCAAATCGGACAAGTCTGGATCTTCAATTCCGACCAATGAGACGTTGTAGCATGATGAAGTGTCACTACACATATTTTGAGTAAGAATTACAGCATAATTCCCGCTTATAGCTGGAGTAAAACTTTGATTTGTTTCTCCTGGAATAGCTGCATAGGCATTGTCGCAATCAACCCATTGATAGGAAGGTCCGGGAACGTCAGCAATTAATGTTGTGCCAATAAGAGTTACTGTTGTATCAAAGGTGTAAACAAACAAATTGAGCATAATAGTACTATCACAGCCCGAAATACTTGTGAGTGTGTCATAGTAAATGCCAGAGGTAGTTAATAGAGTTCCATTAAAGTTATAACTGCTACAAGCAGTATCAGTGAGGATGGTATTGATTAAAGGATTAATTACGAGGTTAATTGTAATTAAACTATCACAACCGCTTAAGTTTATTAAGGTATCATAATAAACCCCTGAAGTTGTAATAGTGATTCCATTGAGAAGATAGGAGCCACAAGCAGTATCAGCAACCGTAGAATATGTCATTTTGCAAGGACTAATTTTTTGAATATACGCATCGCTTGCGCCAATAGAAGTAATAGTGTAAACAGATGAACTTGGATCTAAATCCACTGTAAATTGTATTCCCCCTGTAGAATAAATATTCCCATGTGGATCTAATGCAATCGCATTATTCTTATCATCGCCCATGTTTCCAAATTGCTTAGCCCATAGGAGGTTTCCCGATGAATCTAACTTAGAAATATAAATATCACTCATCCCTGCAGATGTCAGATTGTAAAAAGTGGTATCAGGATCAAAGTCAACCATACCTGAAAAAACCCCACATGTAAAAACACTACCCGAACTGTCTACTGCAATCGATTTACCAATTTCATTGAAGGTGCCACTGAATTGTTTTACCCAAACAAAGGTTCCCAATGAATCTAATTTTGATACAAATATATCGGAACCACCTGCCGCAACAAAATTATACGTGCTTGTATCTGGATCAAAATCTACTGTATTAACGAAATAGCCTGTTGTATAAACATTATCCAGCTCATCAACAAAAATGGATTTGCAATAATCAGAACCTATTCCACCAAATTGTTTTGCCCAAGCAAAATTGCCCGAAGAATCTAATTTTAAAATAAAGATGTCCTGATTGCCGTTTGTTGATAAATAATAGGTTAAAGTATCTGCAGGGTTGAAATCAACTGTGTTGGTAAAAGATCCTGCAGTGAAAACATTCCCCGAAGCATCTGTTTTGATTGAATATCCAGACTCACCGCTTGGCCCTCCGGCTTTCTTAGCCCACACAAGCTGCCCGTTTGTGTTTAATTTTAATACAAATATGTCTTCGTAATTAATCGATGTCATTGTATAAGTTGAAGTGTCTGTATCAAAGTCAACAACTCCAATAAAGCACCCGGTAATGTAAGCATTTCCTGAATTATCTGTTGTGATTGACTGACCAAAATCATTGTCAGTACCCCCTATTTGCTTTGCCCAAATAAAATTCCCACTGCTATCTAACTTTGAAATAAAAATATCAAAACCTCCTGCAGATGTTAAATCGAAGGTGTCAACTCCCGGATCGAAATCAACTGTTCCTAAAAAATAACCGGTTGTATATACATTACCTGATGTGTCTACACTTATTGAAATGCCCTGATTGTTTAGCGCGCCTCCCATTTGTTTTGCCCAAACAAAATTTCCATTTGAATCCAACTTAGATATAAAAACATCGGAACCACCGATCGATGCCATGTTGTATACTCCAATACTTGGGTCAAAATCATCTGTTCCAAAAAAGAAACCAATGGTATATTCATTACCTAAAGCCTCTACCGTTACTGATTGGCTACTTATGCTCGCAGAATCGTTTATTTGAATTACCCAGTCTAATTTGATGCTTTCCTGCTAGGCAAATAATAATGTACAAAACATGCTTGTTATTGAAAATACTGAAATAATTTTTTTCATTTTTTTTGTTCAGTTTAAAAAAAGCGGAATAAATAAATAACAAAATTGATTTGACAAATTTAAAAAATATTTATTTCGTTTTACCGGCAAAAAAAATATTCTGAGTAGCCAAAAGAAAAACAGATATATAATTTTATACATTTGCATTTTAAGAGTTTGTTAATGACTTTTCTAAGGAAGATTTTATTTTGCCTTTTTTTATTCATTTGGTTTGGTTGTCTGAATAACACATATGACATGGTCGAAATTGATTTCTCCAAGCCTGATACGACCATAGTCCAAAAAACTGAAAAAGCAAAGGAATTAACATTTGCAATATCTGCAATGTACACTCCCAAAGAAACATTTATCCACTATAAGGAATTGGTATCTTATATATCCGACAAAATTAAAATGCCAATCATTTTTAAACAACGTAAAACTTATGCGGAAATAAACGAATTACTCGTTTCAGACGAATTGGATTTTGCTTTCATTTGTACCGGTGCATATCAAAAAATTAAAACCAACCCGCATATTGAAATGCTATGCATTCCAATCATAAACAATCAACCATATTATTTTGCTTTTGTTATAGTGAATAATAAAAGCAACCTCCTATCAATTGATGATTTAAAAGACAATTCATTTGCTTTTACTGACCCTCTGTCAAATACAGGACATGATTATATTATCAACCTTTTAAAATCAAAAGGACAAAATCCTATGATGTATTTCAATAAAACAATTTTTACCTATGGTCATAATAATTCAATTTTAGCTGTATCCAAGAACGCTGTCGATGGTGCTTCAATTAACAGTCTTATTTATGAATATTATTTACGATTCGAAAAAGAAAAAATTGCAAATATTCGCATAATAAACAAATCTGAAAAATTTGGTATGCCACCATTCGTAGTTTCTTCTGTGTTAGATGAAAAAATAAAAACTAAACTCAGAAATATTTTATTAAATATGGATAAAGATAAAGATGGAGTAAAAATCCTGAATAAATTAATGATTAACAGGTTTGAAATTCCGGATAATAAAATCTATGAAGAAAAAAAAGAAGATATTTAAGGTAAATATTTTCTGGAAGTTCGTATTTGCTATTTGTATGGTAGTTTTTATTTATGGTTCAATCAATGAATATATTATTTCTACCAATGTAAAAGAACTTTTAGAGAATGAATATCAGCGACGGGGAGTATATTTAGTCAAGCATTTGACGTCAGAGTGTGTCCTGCCCCTATTAGTTGAAGATTATATGTTTTTAAATGAGGAAATAAATCTAATCAAAGATCTTGACAGTACAATATTATATGTTTTTATTCTTGACAAAAGCAACAATTTAATTTTCCATACATTTAAAAACTATTTCCCTTTAGATCTTAAATATGCAAATATTAGTCATTCAAACAACCTGTCAATAAAACATTTCAAAGTTAAAAACAAAGACGAGATTATTCTTGATTTAGCTATGCCAATATTAGATGGCAAGTTAGGTACCTTAAGACTGGGGTTATCAGAAAAAGCAATATTAATACATACAAAAGAATCTGTTCGTACATTCAGAATTATGGTTTTGTTTTTTTTACTTTTTGGTATTTTTTGTGCATTTGTTTTTTCAAATTTAATTACGAAACCAATTCAAAGACTTCAGTATTTTACTGAAAATATTGACATCAAATCATTAAGCGCATCCACATTTAATAGTGCTAAAGTTCTTAGTACCATAATTCAAAAAACTAATTTTCCTATTCAAATTAAGGATGAAATTGACGACCTAACAGAAAAATTTTCAAGTATGATAATTCGGTTGGAGAAAGCACAAAGTGATATCGAAAAAACACAAAGAAACCTCATACATACAGAAAAACTGGCAACATTAGGACAAATGTCTGCAAGTCTCGCACATGAAATAAATAACCCTCTAGCAGGGATAAAGAATTGTATAAAAAGACTGAATGATGATTCCTCAAATCTTGTTCAGAATCTTGAATATCTTAAATTAATGGATAGAGCTGTTGAAAAAATTGAACATGTTTCTAAAGATTATCTTAATTTTTCCAGATTCGATGATGTTAATTTTGAGAATTGCAGTATAAATGAACTCGTAAAAAATGCACTATTGCTGGTTTCACATAGACTCGACTATTGCCAAGTATCAATTAACGTGCTAATCAATCCTCCTGATTTATATCTGTTTTGTAGTGCCCGTCATTTTGAACAGGTACTAATTAATATAATTTTTAACGCTATTGATAGTATTGAAGAAAAAGCCTTGTTAAAACCAGGTTTTTTAAAAAAAATTGAATTGAATATTTTTACTGTAAATAATTCAATTGTTGTAAAAATTAGTGATACAGGAAACGGAATTGAAAAAGAAAAAATAGAGACGATTTTCGATCCATTTTTCACCACTAAAGATAAAAGCAAAGGTACCGGACTGGGGCTTTCAATCGTAACAAGCATTTTAAATCTTCATGATGCTGAAATTACTGCAGAAAGTGAGATTGGTGTCGGTTCAACTTTTACCATTAACTTTCCTAATATTACTTCTTAAATTCTATTTTTAATTATAATTCCAAATTTATGATAATTTGCATAATTGATGATGAGGACATACTTCGAATCACGCTAAGAGATGAACTAAAGGAAAAAGGATATGATGTTAGAGATTTTAATTCACCCATTAAAGCAATAAATTTCGTTACCACAAATAACGTAGATCTTGTAATCACTGACGTAAAGCTCCCATTTATAAATGGTATGGAATTGATGGAAAAATTAAAAGAGATAAAACCTGAGTTGCCAATAATATTAATGACAGCTTTTGGAAATATTAAAAATGCGATTAGTGCTATAAAGAAAGGAGCTTATGACTATTTAACAAAGCCTTTTGAACTTGACGACTTGCTTAATAAAGTTAAAAACATTTCAGAAACTACCGCACTTAAAAAAGAATCTAAAATACTAAGGAACAAAATTCAGAGCCAGTATAACTTTAATAATTTTATTGGTGAGAGTAAATATGTAAATGAACTCAGGCAAACACTTAAACTTGTTGCGGATACGGATTCTGCAGTGCTGATAAATGGTGAAACAGGGACAGGTAAGGAGTTAATTGCAAACATAATTCATTATAATAGCTCGCGCAAACTGAAACCATTTATTAAAGTGAGTTGTGCAATTTTATCGAGAGAAATTTTTGAAAGCGAATTGTTCGGGCATGAAAAGGGCTCATTTACAGGTGCAATCAAGGAGCGGATTGGTCGCTTTGAACAAGCTGAAACTGGTACAATTTTTTTAGATGATATAGATGATATACCTATAGATTTACAAGTAAAACTCTTACGTGTCCTTCAAGAACATGAGATCGAAAAAATAGGAAGTAATAAAACCATAAAGATTGATGTCCGTATCATCGCATCTACAAAAGCCGACCTGAAAAAAATGTCATCTGAAGGTAAGTTCAGAGAGGACTTGTTTTATCGGTTAAATGTTCTGCCAGTGGAATTGAAGCCACTTAGAACACATAAAGATGACATTCCGGTTTTATGCAATCATTTTATCAAAGAGTTTACAGGAGGGAATAATATAATTGTGGAATCAGACACTTATGAGATTTTAGAAAAATATCATTGGCCTGGTAATGTAAGAGAATTCAGAAATCTTATGGAAAGGTTAATTCTTTTTGCAAGAAACAATAGGCTAATTCCATCTATGATCCCTATTGAAAAAAAACATCCATCTTTTTTTATTGAAGATGATGATATCAATAGCCGACCTTTAAATGAGCTGTTAAGCGAAATAGAAATTCTTGCTATCAAAAGTGCCATGAAAAAAGCAGAATATAATAAAAACAAAGCTGCGGTAATTCTAAAAATCCCGGCATCAACTTTGAAAAGTAAAATTGAGAAGCTTAAACTTACTTTTAGGGGGGTATAAGAATGTGCAAAATTGTATAAAAGATGGAATTTCGTCTTTTTGACGGTTTATCATCAATTGAAAATGAAGTTATTAAATTTATTATCTATGAATCAACATGTTAGGAATATAAGAGATTTTGGAGTTATGTTTGTTGAATAATATTGAGTTGATTTTTTGGATTACTACCTTTTTTTTTGGAATGTAAAAGCTGTTCATATGTTACATGAATAGCTTTTATAATTTAATATTTGCATTGGTTTTTTAATATGAACAATGCCAGATAGTTTTATTTTTTTTGCAAATATAAATGAAGATCAGATTTGGTCGAAATTTCGACAATTAGATAAATTTTCGTCAAATCTCTTTTCCCTACCTTTGTTGGTATTTTAAGAAAATCAGTAAGTTAAGTGTTTTTTTTTTTTTGGTATTTGGTTTGCGAGTTATATTTTTTATATTTATTCAAGAAATTATTATAAAACTTATTTACTAACTAAAATTAAAAATGAAATGAAAAAAAAATTACTTCTAATTGGAATTACTTTAGTCTTTGGTTTAACTGCTTTTAAAGTAGGAAAGGATTTATTAACCCAGCCCAATTATGTGGGTACACAAGCTTGCGCTTTATGTCATCAATCAAAATTCGATTCATTACAAACGACATTGCATGCTAAAATCCATTTGGTTCCTTCAGCAACATCTGTTCGTCCACCTTGGACAGGTAGCATTAGCATGGGAAGCGGGTATTCGAATGCATCCGTTGTTCTTGGGATGAATGGTGCAATTTATCAAGCAACATTAACACCTACTACTGGTTCGCCTATTACTTATGATATTGCTTATACGTATGGTTATGGATTTAAACAAAGATATTTAGTATCCATTGAAAGCAGCAAATATATTTTACCAATACAGTATAACCTTAATAAATACATGGATAATTCAACTGGTTCATGGGCAACATATAATCCAGGAAATTGGTTTAATACTGACGGAACACTAAAAACAATTAATAATACTTTTAGAAAAAAATCATGGGACAAAAATTGTTCTGCTTGTCATATAACTGGAAATAAAATTGTTAAAACAATAAACGGTACAGATACCGCTTGGGTTTCTAGTTGGGCGAATTCAAGTAGCAATTTAAATATGACTGTAGGATGTGAAAGTTGCCATGGTCCGGGAGAAAATCATGTAGCGAGCCCAAACACCTCTAATATTTATGGACCTACTGCAATGTCAGGATCAATTGCCCGTTCAAACGAAGTTTGTGGTCAGTGCCACTCAAGAGCTGCCAGCCCCCAATTAACTTATAAATATCCATATAATGAAATCGCTGACAGTTCCTATTACCCCGGTCAGGTTTTATCAAATTTCTACACACCATGGATAACACTTTTAAATCTAACTGGTGGACCTGGTGTTTGGCCGGATACTACCTCAAGTCAACACCATCAGCAATGGCAGGACATGTCCTATAGTTCTCATTTTACTAACACAACTTGTTTTGACAAATGTCACGATCCTCATAGTAATGGAGTTGGAGGAGTTGGGACCCATCAACTAAAACAAGATAACGATAACAATGATATCTGTTTGCAGTGCCATACGATTTTTGGTAATGTTGGCGCACCCAATATTACAGCTATTACCACACATACAAAACATTCATACGATCCTGAAAATTTAAATAGTACAGGTGGCGCATCCAGATGTTCAAAATGCCACATGGCTAAAACTGCTACCTCTGCAAAATCTTATGATATTCATTCTCATTCATGGAAAGTTATATCACCCTGCAAAACTCTAACTTTAGGTATGATTAATTCTTGTTCTGCTAGTTGTCACAGAAACGCAACAGGTAACATACCCACGTTTGGAGTTCCTACTGATTCCACTTTGACAAACTGGACACAAGCTGCCGATATTCAACTCGCCGACACACTTTGTAACTGGTACTCTCAACAAGTTTGGACAAATGTAAATACTATTGCAGCTTTAGCAAGTCAATTTTCGTTAAGTCAAAATTATCCTAATCCTTTTCAAACAAAAACTGTGATTTACTTCACTCTAGCAAAAGCCGAACATGTAACATTAAAGGTTTATGATATCACAGGTAAGTTAGTTCAGATATTAGTAAACAAAAAAATGGAACAAGGAGTTTATAATGTAAATTTTGATATTACAAACATTGAAAGTGCTACAAGTAATATTCTGTTCTATCAGTTAAAAGCAGGCGAATTTGTTGTTTCAAAAAAGATGATTTGCTTAAAATAATTTTCTTTTCATGGATTAATAAAGACTACCTTTTTTAGGTAGTCTTTTTTTTTACCTCTTATATTAATTTTCGTAAGGTATTTATGATTTATCATGGTACTAAATAAATGAGCTTTATCATTTGTGAACTCAAGATTAACAATTTGTTTTATTATTCGCTCATAACATTATTTAAAAATCAATGATTATTTCACATTTACCCAGTCTGTTTTTTTTTGTAATATTGCGCACATCGAAATGCGGTTCAATTATTCAAGTACTATAATTTTCTTTATGAAACAAATTATAAAAATATTATTCTCATCAAAAACAACTTTTGTTCTTCTTGTTATTCTGGGTGTTGCAATGTCTGTTGCAACGTTTATCGAAGATAAATACGACACAGTATCTGCTAAACATATGGTCTACAATGCCAAATGGTTTGAGCTTTTATTCCTCTTGCTTATTGTTAATTTAATTGGTCACATCAAAACCTATAATTTAATGAGTTGGAAGAAGATTGGAGGACTTGTTTTTCATCTTGCTTTTGTAGTCATGATTATTGGAGCTGGAGTTACCCGCTATTTTGGTTTCGAAGGTACCATGCACATTCGCAAAGGCGAAGCCTCTAATGTTATTTATTCTTCGGAACCCTATTTGTTGGTGTCCTATACTGAAAAAGGCAAGAATTTCGATTATGATTTCCCCATGAGTTATGGTGCATTGAATGAAAACTCTTTTAACGTTAGCATTCCATCCGAGGAGAAAGGAGAAATTGAAATAAATTACAATAGTTATATAAAAAACGCGGTCGAGAAAGTTGAAGAAAATGTTCCGGGAGGAAAAGATATTCTCGAGTTATCTACAGCTACTGAAAATGGTCAACAAGGAATAAACATTGTTGATGGCGAAGAAGTTGGAATTGGAAAAATTGCCGTTGCCTATAATAATTTAACTTCTAAAGAGGCCATTATTATTTCAGACAAGGATAGCTCTATTACTATTAAAGCTCCTTTTGATATGGTTCAGTCTGATATGAATGAAACAGAAAAGATAACAATTAAAAAAGATTCTACTGTAGTGTTTAAATTAAATTATATTTATAGTGCAAACGGTACAATGTTCATGTGTACTAAGCATTATAAAGATGCTAAGAAGATAGTAGTAAGTGGGTTTGAAGAGGAAAAAGGCGTTGATGCAATTATTGTAAATGTAACCATAAATGGGAAAAAACAACAGGCAAATGTATTTGGTGGTAACGGATATATTGCCAATTATCAAGACTTCAGTATGGAAGGCACCACAATAAAATTTGCTTATGGCGACAAACCGATAGAGTTGCCTTTTTCATTGTATTTAAGAGAATTTATCCTTGATCGTTATCCTGGTTCGGAAAGCCCATCTTCTTTTGCAAGCGAGGTTACGCTTATCGATAAAAATAATAACGTAAATGAAGAACGCCGCATATTTATGAATAATGTACTTGATTATAAAAAGTATCGTTTCTTTCAATCGTCCTACGATGCTGATGAAAAAGGAACTATATTATCAGTGAATCATGATTTTTGGGGAACTTGGATTTCTTACGTAGGATATATCCTGTTGACTATTGGATTTATTATAACCTTATTTAATAAAAATTCTCGTTTTCTTTCCTTACGAAGAAATATTACAGAAGTGAGATCAAACAGAAAGTCACTAACACTAACTATTGCATTATTGTTAGGATTAAGCATTTCTTCATTTGCTCAAATGCCAGCAAAACTAGATCCTCAAAAGCCTGTGAGTGCAGAGCATGCTGATAAATTTGCACATTTGATCACCCAGTCTGTAGAAGGTCGGTTTGAACCTGCACATTCATTGGCTTATGATGTGATGCATAAAATTACACGTAAAGACAATTTTGATTTAGATGGAAAAGGAAGCATGAATGCCATGCAGGTATTCCTTGATATTATTGCAGAACCTGAATTTTGGCAAGCACAAAAAATTATTTATGTACGGGAAAAATCAGTGAAAGAACTCATTGGCATAGACACAAAAAATGCTGCTTTTATTGACTTCTTTGATGCAGAATCAAAATACAAATTACAGACATACGTGCAAGAAGCATTTCGAAAAAAGCAATCAGAACAAAACGCATTTGATAAAGAAGTTATTAAAGTAGATGAGCGGGTAAATGTATTTATGATGGTGATAAAAGCCAGTATATTAAAAATATTTCCTGAGCCCGGCTCTCCAAATAATAAATGGGTTAGTTGGGATGATCCGGCATCTATGACTACATTAACCGGAGCTATTAGTGTAATAAATGAAGATTTAAAACTACGAACATTTAATTATGCAAATCTGTTTCAAACTTATGCTGAAGCACTCGTTATAGGAAAAACAACGGGTGATTTTTCTAAAGCAGATAAAATTGTTGATCATATTTCAACTATTCAACGCTCAACAAATGCAGAATTATTACCATCGGAAAAAGCCATTAACGCTGAAATTTTTTATAATAAATCACAGATATTTATAATGCTTAAGAATTTCTATGCATTAATTAGTGTTATATTGCTTTTACTTGCATTTATTGATAATATTCGTTCGAAAAAGAATAAAATTATTGCTATTACGATGAATATTTGTGCAGTGCTTTTGGGTATTGCATTCTTATATCATACATTGGGCATGGGACTACGTTGGTACATCACAGGTCATGCACCCTGGAGTAATGGATATGAAGCATTGATACTTGTTGCGTGGGGAGCACTTATTGCCGGCTTTAGTTTTGCAAAAAATTCAAAAATTACACTAGGGGCAACTACCTTACTTGCATTCTTTGTATTGATGACAGCCGGTCATAGCAGTTATGATCCACAATTAACAAACCTGCAACCTGTTCTGAAATCCTATTGGTTAATCATACATGTTGCAACACTGACTATCAGCTATGCTTTCTTAGGTCTCGGTTTTATACTTGGCATTATGAACATGTTTATTTACATATTTAAAACAAGCAAAAATAAAATACGGCTTGATTTATTAATCGCTGAGCTTTCGTATATCAACGAAATGAATTTAATCGTTGGTTTAGTACTGGCAACGATTGGTACCTTTTTAGGGGGTGTTTGGGCTAACGAATCTTGGGGCCGTTACTGGGGATGGGATGCTAAAGAAACCTGGGCATTAATTATTGTTATTACATATACTGTCGTACTACACATGCGCTTTATTCCTAAGCTCAAAGAAAAGTATTTCTTTAATGTAGCATCAATCCTAGCTTTCAGTAGTGTGATTATGACATTTGTGGGAGTCAATTATTATTTATCTAAAGGGCTGCATAGCTACGGACAAGGAGATTCACCTATATTCCCAATCTGGGCATGGATACTTATTCTATCTGTATTTTTATTAATAATAGTTGCAGGTATCAGAGACCATTTGTCAAAAGATAAAGTTTAAAGCATAGCGCATTAAAAAAAGAGCCGGATTTCCGGCTCTTTTTTTGAATTAATTATGCATGAAATAAAACTATTGCTTTACATTCTTTGGATTTGGATGTTTGATTCTATCACTATATGTTTTAAAATCAAATGAAACAAAAGTAGGACTTTCACTGTTATGGCACTTAACACAAACAGCTTCAGTTGGAAGAATTAATCCGTTTTTCAAACCTAGTTCAGTATTTTTCATAATATTCATTGCTTTGTAGGCGCTACCTGGGCCATGACATGATTCGCATGAAACTCCTTCATCGTCTTTAATGCTTTCGATAAGTGTTGCATCAACGCTGCTGGCTGTTGAATGACATTTTAAGCATTTTGCATCTTTGGATGGATCAACAATCCCTTTTACTTTTGCAATTGCAAGTGCTTTATCACTTTTTAAGGTTTCAAATGCCTTTGAGTGTTTTGATTCGGTCCACTGAGTGTACTGTTTACCTTTATCGGGTGCGATATGGCACATCTTGCATTTTGCAGCTCCGACATACTTGTTTTGTGCCAGTAATGCATTTACGGATAAAAACACCAAGCATACTGTTAGCATAATAATCTTTTTCATAATGTTATTTTTTTGGTTATTAATTAGTGAAATATCTGTCCACAATATTACAAATAAAATGCCGCGATGTGTAACTCTAAAATGGCTATACAAACATGATGTTAGGTATTACAGGAATTTTGGATTTTTATAAATTTTATAAAACCTTGCTAATAGGATGTTATAGAGTATCTGGATTTTTGAAAATGTATCTATGTTGAGAAAATCACGATGCGATTCGTAAAATATTCATCGAACAAAGTCTATTTTGTTTCTGTTTGGAAAGCGAAAAAATAAATGAGCTAATGCGTGAAAATTATCATTATTTAATATCACATCAATAAATATTTTTATTTAATAGTTTGGAATTGAAAATTAATTATATATTTGCATTGTAATTGCTGATTACATTTTCATAAAATTTTCCCGAATACTTATTTCAAGCGATTTAAACTATTTAACTATTTTCTAATAATTCCACAACATAGAAACCTCTATGCTATTTAATTAATTAACACATTACAATTTCATGTACAACATTATTGAGCTAAACGATAAACTCGTTAATGAGCTGAAGGATATTGCTAAAGAATTAGAAATTCCTAATTATGAATTTCATAAAAAAGAAGATTTAGTTCTTGAAATTATCCATTACCAATCATTAAAATTTCCATTATCTGACGTAGATAAAGCAAAACCAAAAAAGACTTTGCGCCCTCGAAAAAAAATTCCGATTGCTTCAAGCTTAAACGAAAAAAAATCTATTATAAAAAATTCAATGGATGAAACTATAAAAGATTCAAACCCAGAAAACATAGCTTCAATAGAAGAACATGAGAACAAAATTAATTCAAACTCGATTACGCAAATTCCAGATGCTCCAAAGGAAGCCAACGCAGTTATTTTGGATGATGATTTAGTTAAAGAAATAGCATTTGTTGAAGATACTATTGAGCCAATTATTGAGCCAGTTGTTTCAAATGAAGTTCCAGATCAGCCGTATTTGCAATCCACCGCTGTTGAGAAAACCGAAGAAGAAAATCATACACTTGAATCCAAACAAAATGTTAACGAAACGATTGCTCCGGTTGAAAATAGTGTACCAACAATCTCAACCGAAAACATGGAAGCCAGCGTGGAACAAAATCAACAAAAGAATTCAAGTAACAACGAACAAAATGATAAGCAAGAAAAAGATGTGCTTCCAAAAAAACAATTTGAGCGACGCCCGATTGAAGTCTTTACCGAGTTTGATGGCGTTGTAATGGGAGAAGGCGTACTTGAGCTTATGCCCGATGGGTACGGCTTCTTGCGCTCGTCAGATTATAATTATTTGACTTCACCTGATGATATTTATGTATCGCAAACACAAATTAAATTATTTGGACTTAAAACAGGGGATACGGTTAAAGGTACCATTCGTCCTCCAAAAGAGGGTGAAAAATACTTTCCTTTAATAAAAGTGGATAGTATTAATGGATGCGACCCATCAGAAGTGCGCGACAGAGTTCCTTTTGATTTTCTTACACCTCTTTTCCCTAACGAAAAATTTACATTGACCGGACATCCTGATTGTACGACTTCAACTCGTGTTATTGATTTGTTTACGCCCATTGGCAAAGGACAAAGAGGATTGATAGTTGCGCAACCAAAAACCGGTAAAACAGTTTTGTTGAAAGAAGTTGCAAACGCAATCGCCTACAATCATCCTGATGTTTATTTAATTATTTTGTTAATAGATGAACGTCCGGAAGAAGTAACTGATATGGCACGTAGCGTTCGTGCTGAAGTGATTTCATCTACCTTTGATGAACCGGCCGACCGCCATGTGAAAATTGCAAATATTGTTCTTGAAAAATCAAAACGCCTTGTTGAAAGCGGGCATGACGTTGTTATCTTGCTTGACTCAATTACACGCCTTGCTCGTGCATACAATACTGTTTGCCCTGCATCAGGCAAAGTATTATCCGGTGGTGTTGAAGCCAATGCTTTACAAAAACCCAAACGGTTTTTTGGTGCTGCACGTAAAATTGAAAATGGTGGCTCGTTGACAATCATCTCTACTGCTTTGACAGATACAGGTTCCAAAATGGACGAAGTGATCTTTGAAGAATTTAAAGGTACAGGAAATATGGAATTGCAGCTTGACCGCAAACTTTCAAACAAACGCATTTATCCTGCGATTGATATCGTTGCATCAAGTACACGCCGTGATGATTTATTGTTGGATAAAGAAGCCCTGCAACGTATTTGGATTTTAAGAAATCATTTGGCTGATATGAATCCCCTCGAAGCTATGGAATTCCTTAAAGAACGTATGAAGCATACGCAAACCAACGAAGAGTTTTTGATTTCGATGAATGGGTAATTATTATTTTACCTAACAAAGACTCTATAAGTGTATATTTTATTGTTGACTAAAATTCGAGAGAAATAAACTCCCTGAGTTAAGTTAGGCAATTGAATTTTATAATTGTCATCAATTGGAATTATAGTAATTGGTGCAATAATGGTATTTCCAATTAAATCATACAGAGTAAATGAAATAGTATTTATTGAAGAAATATCAATATTTGAAATAGTAAGGGAATTGTCACTATTGTTAAACAATTGAATCGGTCTTTCAATCTGTTCATTGCAATTAACAGCAACTGCTTTTGAATACGCAAAGGAACCATTGAAATCGGTTTGTTTTAAACGATAATAAGTTGTAGATTGGGGAAAGTTGAAGTCAATGTAGGAATACTTTAAAAGCTCATTGCTTGTACCGGCTCCTTTTATTTGTTCAATAGCGTACCATGAGTTAGCATCAGAACTTCGCTCAATTGTAAAATAATCATTGTTTAATTCTGAAGCTGTTTCCCATACAATTTCAATACCATTATTATTACACCTCGCATCAAATAAATAAAGCTCTATGGGCAGTAGTATACTACTTAAATTAATATCATCAACTGCAAAGGAAGGATCGCTACCCACACCATCCCCATTGTTAGTCCAGTTAAAACCTAATTTTACATTTGCATTATTATTCGCACTAAGAGGCAGCCCAATAGAATAAGCTGTCCATTTACCTTGACCTGAACAACCTGTGTTTACTGATTTAAGAGGATTACTAAGCAATGCCCAAACAGTACCATTAAAGTACCATACAGAAGCATCATCTAAAGTATTTTGTCCTTTTTCAATATAATTAAATGTCAAGGTAATAGTTGACTTTCCGGTACAATTTATTAAAGGCGATTCAGCACGTTTATTTGTGATTTCATTTGCAGTGGATGCATCATAAGCAGCACCGCAATCGCCGCCAGGACAAAACATTGATCCGGTTGATCCTGCAACACTTCCTAGATGCAGTGACGGATCTGTACTTCCGCACGCAGAGCCACATATACCGGCTGCATTTCCGCATTCGGCGCCACTTACATACCATTTATTAGCCGTTGCTCCATTACTCCCGGTGTTAGCAACAGTCCAAGCACCGTTAAGGCCAACATAAAAACTCGCATCACAACCCGAATTACATCCATTACTAAAAGGTTCAGTCCAAAATACTTGCGAAAAAGTATCGTTTGAAAGAAACACTAACATCAATGCAAGCATTGCTTTAGAAAGTGATGATGAAAAAAAATAGGAGATTGTAGTTTTCACAGAATTTAATTTCTTATTCGGGAATAAAAGTAATACAAAAAAGTTGCGTAAACAAGAAAAATCGAGTTTATTTTTTAACAATCAATAGTTTATGGATAAAGTAATAGAAAATATTCCTTTGGAAGCTTGTTAAATAATGTTAATAATCATGCTTCTTTCAACCGTTTATTTGTTTTTTATTTTTAATAGTTATAGTTTTGCCAATAATGAAAAATAAACCATTTCTATACTTTCTTTTATTAATTCCCATGATTGCTGAGAGTCAATTATGTGCGCCTGCTCAGCGGCCGGTTTTTGAACGAATGTTTATGTTCAAAGACTCGTCAATGATAACGGGGTATAATTATTTTAAACGACATGGTGTTAAATTCGATTCATTGACCAACATAAAATTGTATAATGAAGTGATTAAATGGATTGGTGTTCCTTATCGTCATGCAGGCAAAACCAAGTATGGAGTTGATTGTTCAGGTTTTGTTACGCAGATTTATAATTTAATTTATTCAAGAAAATTGGGCGGCGGAGCTGGTGATATTTTTAAATTAACAAGTCCTATTGATAAAAAAGATTTAAAAGAGGGTGACCTTGTTTTCTTTAAAATTCGTCATTCTTCCATTTCGCATGTTGCTTTGTATTTGTCAAATAACAAATTTGTTCATGCTACCACTGCTTATGGTGTTCGAATTGATGATCTGGACACGCCTTATTATTTGAGATATTATTTTTCGTGTGGCAGAATTGTACCTACTGAAAAAAAAAGCCAATAAGGAACAAATTAAAATCCAAGTATTTCTGCTAAGGTAGCTATCTGGAGGTTTTCTCCTTTTACAGTATGCTGAGCGCGGCAATAAAATGGTTCTCTTTCCGCCAGTTTTCTTTCGATGTAAGTTTTTAGTTCATCCTCTTCCATTCCTTCGAGTAATGGCCTTGGCTTTTTTGAGTGTAATATTCTTATCAAAAGACTTTGAGGATGCATTTTAATATACACACAGGTGCCAGATTGTAACATAAAATTCATCGTATTAACAAAGCAAGGCGTTCCACCACCTGTTGAAATGACAAGGTTTTTGGCTATACCAGATATTTCTATTAAAATTTGTTGTTCAAGTTTTCTGAAATGTTCTTCGCCAGACGTTTCAAATATTTCTGGTATTGTTCGCCTTGTTTTTGTTTCGATGCTGCGATCCAAATCAATAAACTTATAGTGAATATGTTTTGCTAATCGGCTCCCGATAGTGGTCTTACCACTACCCATAAATCCAATTAAATAGATTACTGGCATCGAAAAATAAATTTCATTAACACGATTCTTTGTATAGAACTACATAATCAAAAATAACTTTGATGGCTTCGTCACGCATGTCTTTTTTGTACTTTTTGTTTTTGTCTACCGCTTCGCAAACTTTCCATACTCTGCACCAATTGCTGTCCATAGCTTTTTGTGCCTCAACCAATGCAACGATGATAGCGATAGTAAAGCTATTTTTATTTTTAGTTTGTGCAACTTTCAAAATGTTTAATGCATCATCGTAAACAAAATAATTATCCATAATAGTCAAGTATCCGTAGCAACATAAGTCTTCAGCGCTCATTGGCTCCAGGTTAATTTCGGTTTGATTATACTTTTTTTCCAGCAGTTGCTTAAAAAGCTGAGCATTCTTTTTCCCATTCATTTCCCAACCCAATGCATTGATAACAGCCATTTTTTCATCAACTTTATTTTCTTCTGATAACAGAAAATCAGCAATTTCATCAGTTAGTATTCTCGTAGTTTTAGCTTTCCCAACCATGGCTATGTCAGCATAGGCATTATGGAAGTCTGTTGAAGTAATAGGGGAGTCAGCTATGCAGATTGATGAACAACATAGGGCAGTGGCTAGAATAATTGATTTTAATAATCGCATAATAAACTTTTAAATTGTACGCTGTCGAACAGCTTCAAATATAATGATACCAAAAGCCACAGAAACGTTGAGAGATTCGATTTCGCCGCTGAGTGGAATGTTAACTTTTGCATCGCAGAGATTCAACAAATCGTTTGAAATGCCATCTTCCTCGGATCCCATAATAAAAGCTAGCGGAACAGTATAATCAACTTCATGATAGGTATGGTCTGTTTTTTCGGTACAAGCAACCACTTGCAGTCCACTCTTCTGAAGGAAATCAATGGTTGACCTTAAATTCTCCGTTCGGCAAACATTTATCTTATGCAAGGCACCGGCCGAAGTCTTAATAGCATCAGCATTTATTTGCGCTGCTCCTTTTGTAGGAATAACAATTGCATCAACACCGGCACACTCGGCTGTTCGGGCAATAGCACCAAAATTACGCACATCGGTTATTCTATCAAGTAATAAAATAAGGGGCGATCTTCCTGTTTCGAATATAGTGGGAAGTATGTTTTCTAAGGGCTGGTAATCGATTGGAGAAAGATAACAAATTACACCTTGATGATTGATTGGAATCAGCCGGTTGAGCTTTTCCATAGGCACCATCTGGTAGGGTAGTTTTAACTCATGAATCAATTTTTTTAACTCCAAAAACATTTCACCCTTTAAGCTGTTCTGAATAAAAATTTTTTCAATCTCTTTGCCTGCTTTTATGGCTTCAATCACAGGTCTTAGTCCGTAAATAAATTTTTGATCTTTCAATTTTATGCTTTTAATTCATATTTTATTTTATCTTCTCCATAGAAGCACCATCTGATACCAGTTGTCTTTAAAGCCCGGTGAACGATCAAGTACGTAATTGTTATCGGTAAATGGAGTGCGTTCATCATGGCTAAAATCAAATTTTACGGATAATAAATGTCCGCTTGTTCCATAGATCCAGGTTTCACTTACCGAACTCTTGTAAACTTCGTTGGGCGGTCCGTAAACAACATATATCATTCCTCTGTCTGTTTTCCATCCCTCCATATAAGTTGAAAAAATTTCATTTGCTTCTTTAATGCGCGTGTAATATTTTTTTAACAACTCAAGTGCCCTGTCCGGATTACCGGCAATATCCAACCAAAAATTATCGATAGCTTCCTTTTTATCTTTTTGCAAATTAATTTTATCAAGCTCTTGTTTGGTTGCCAGGTAGCGCAAACTCGATAGCATTTGTTCGGGCGTAGTGATACTGGGAAAATCATTGTAGAATCTGTAAAGAGTCAATCCTTTTGTTTGAGAACTATCTGATTGAAAATGATAATATCCTGCATGTTGCAGGGTAATAGTTTCCGTACTTCCATTTAGTAGCTGCATAGAAAACGAACTGTCAGCATGAACAGCTACGGGTTTTTCGTTAACTGCAGAATAGGGCAATGGGGTTATATAGTAAACATGTGGAAAACGTTTAACATATATGCTTGTTTTTGTTTTGTCAAAATATTCAAGTTTGATTTCCTGATTTTTTGCTAAATAGTTTTGGAACAGGATTGAGTTATCCTTGTTCTTTATTAAAAAAAATTGCCTTTCGTTGTGGTTCTCTTTTCCAATATTTATAAACGACTGGCAATCGTATTTGCGATTTTCATCTTTAATAGTTATTTTTAATAAATACTTACCCGGAAATTTTGCTTTGATATCAATGGTTTTAATAATAAAATCTTTTTTTGTGCCTTGAATCGTATCAGAATACAGTATGGTATCGCTGTCAATAAACGTTTTAGAATCGTATGAATTAAGTAATGTATACGAAAAAGTAAGATTAGCGAAATAGTTATTTTTTGTAGGTGGCTTTGTATAAAGGAGTTCGGATGTGTTAATTTTAATAAATAATGTAGAACTGCTGTCAGAGGTGTGATAAACAACAAATGAAGGATGGATGTATGCAGCACCTCTATCATAAATAAATGACAAGTCCTGATTGCTTACTTTGCTGGTAGTTCCGCAACCGATGATTAATAAAAACAAAAAAATAATGAGTATCAGATTTCTCATTCGATTGGATCGATTTGCAATTTGTTTTCTTCTTCAACGATATATTTCTCAGGAATTGTTTTGTTTGTTTTTGCACCAAGTGTGCGAATCTTCTCTACACTCTTTATCAGATTTCCGTTACCGGTTTGTAATTTCTTCATGGCTTCGTCATAAGATTCATGGAGCTTCTCAACGTTACTACCTATGCGTTCAAGATCCGAAATAAAACCAACAAATTTATCATAGAGTGCTCCACTTTGACGCGCAATTTCAATCGCATTTTTTGTTTGATTTTCCTGTTTCCAGATGGCAGAAATAGTTTTTAATGTAGCCAGCAAAGTGGAAGGGCTCACAATTACAATTTTATTGTCCCATGCAAAATTAAAAAGCTCATTGTCTTCCTGAATGGCAAGACTAAACGAGGATTCGATAGGGATAAACAACAGTACAAAATCAGGTGTGTTGAAATCTTCTGAAAGGTGATAATTTTTATTCGAAAGACCTTTGATATGCGTTCGAATAGACAACAAATGTTCTTTGATGTGTTGAGCTTTTTCCTCTTCGGTAGTTGCATTTACAATCTTTTCATAAGCTACCAATGAAACCTTTGAGTCAATGATAATATTTTTTTTGTCGGGCAGATAAACAATCACATCGGGCTGCACACGCTTGCCTTCGTCGTTATGCGTGCTCACTTGTGTATCGTATTCCTGTCCTTTGTTCAATCCTGAGCGTTCGAGTATACGTTCGAGTATTACTTCGCCCCAATTTCCTTGCTTTTTTGAATCACCTTTTAATGCCTTGGTAAGATTGTTGGCCTCCTCGCTGATGATCTTATTAAGATTATATAGATTTTTTATTTCAGTTTTTAATTCAACCTTTTCGCGCATTTCTTTATCGTAGGTATCTCCAACTTTCTTTTCGAAATCTTTAATTTTCTCCTGCAATGGATTTAAAATATCACCAATGTTCTTTTGATTGAGTTGCGTAAATTCGACCGAATGTTGTTTGAGTATTTTGTTTGCAATATTTTCGAATTCAATATTGAATTTCTTTTGCAATTCTTCGTATTCGACTTTTTGTGTATTGAGTTTCTCAAGCAGATTGCGGTATTCCGATTCAGCTTTTGAATTGCGGTTGCTCAACCCCTCAGCGCGCTGTCGTTCTTCACTCAGTTCCTTTTTCAAGGATTCGAAATCCTTTGTTAAATTATCCAAACGATCCTGTAAAATTCCTTTCGATTTTTCTAATTCGAAATTGCTTGTGCTGCGTTCTTTTTCTAGATCACTGAGCTTTAATAATAATGATTGATTGCTTTGCTTCGATTGATTAACGGCTATTAGCCATGCTATCAATGCGCCAAGAATTAAACCGATTCCTAAATACAGAAATTCCATTTTGAGTAATTTTTTCTTCCGCTTTTGGCGGAATGAATTGATACAAAAATAAACAAACTAATCGTTCCAATAGAATTTAGTATTAAAATAATTACTTTATTTTTATGAAAGAGTGTAACTTTGTTCCTATAAAATTTATTGTGTAATTTGGTTTACTTTTATGTAACCAATTGTATGAATAAACATATCCACTGAAAATTAATTTAAAATTCAAACCATGAACATTCGCAAAACTCTTGTCTCCCTTATTCTGATTGTAGTATTTGGAGTAACCGTTGTTTTTTTATATACGAATAATAAAAATAATAATTCTGATGATGTCGCAACTACTGCTGTGTATTCATCACTTGCCGATGGAAACTGGGCAGTAGGTGCAACCTGGAGTCCATCCGGCATACCGATTGGCTCGGATGATATTACAATCAATAACAACGTTACGTATAACAGTAGCTTTGTTTTGTTTGGTACACTGACGATTAATCCGGGCGCAACTCTTGCTATAAAAAATCTAGATGTAAAGAATGGTGCAACATTGCTTGTTTACGGCACACTTAATGTCGAAGACCTTACTTTTTTTAATGGTTGTCATGTTCATTTTTTTACTGGCAGTTTTTTAAATGTTTCTAAAGACTTTGAAAATAAAAACAACAGTACTGATGTGGTTTTTGATGGTACAGTTGTGGTACTCGGTGAGTTTAAAAATGAAAATGGCGGTATTATCACTGGGTCCGGCACCATCACTGCGCATAAATACGATGGATCAGGTACCACCTATGGTTATCATCCAACAGATGATATTCCTGACGGAGCAACCATCCCAAGCCCATTACCTGTTCAGTTGCTGAGTTTTGATGTTAAGCAAAAGGACGATGCTGTTGTTATCACCTGGTCAACAGCCGCCGAACTTAACAATAATTATTTTTCGGTCGAACGAAGCACAGATGCTGCAAACTTTACTGAAATTAAACAAGTGAAAGGTGCAGGCAATAGTAACACAACATTGGAATATACCATTAATGATGATAATCCGCTAGCCGGAACATCTTACTATCGCCTAAAGCAAACCGACTTTGATGGTAAAAACGAAACTTTTAAAACCGTCACACTCAAATATAATTCAGGCACTGCAAATGGTTGGGGCAATGTGCTTGTTGGACCGAATCCTTTTGCTACAGATTTTAATTTAGATTATTATTGTGCAGAGGAAGGCACTGTTGAGCTATCATTATATGGATTAAACGGACAAGTGGTGCACAAAGAAAAAGTACAAGCTGTCAGCGGAAACAATACATGGCATTTTATGGATAATTATTCAATGAAATCCGGTATTTATTTTATTACGCTTGTTGCCGATGGTAAAGAAACCAAGACTTTGAAGATACTTAAGAATTAATTTAAATAAAAATTCATCATTAAGAATTAAATAAAGATCAATTCCTGACTTTAATGCAGAAAATCGCCGTTGTCCCTGATGCTAAAGGGAGCGGCGATTTTCTTATTTGGTATAAAAAATAATTAAATCAATGGCAACTCGCACTAAATAATTTGTAGTTTTTAACTACAAAACTTTCTCCGTTAAGCGGCAATTATTTACAAATTGCTTATTTTTTAGTGTTCATGATTACTTCGTAATTGTATTGCCGCTTGAAGAATTATCGAATTTGCAATTCGATGTTTTCCCAGTTGTGCCTTCATAATTATTAGCAGCTAATTTAGTAAAAAGTTTTAATTGAATTTTACGGAGAATAAAAAATCGGAATAACTGGAAACTTTTTATGTACCCTCCTCGTTGTGAAAGATTAACTAAATTTAAATTGCCGCTTTCGATTGAAAGATAATCTACTGTTTGAATATGCTTTCAATGGGTAAAACATAATTTTTTTACCGGCTTTTGGTATAATGAAATTAACTGCATGCCCTTTTTGGATTCCTGCTCTAGAAAAATAACCTTCCGCCATTTGCTTTCCTTTTCCTGCTATTGGGCTTACCTTATAGCTACTCCCTATCTACTCCCTATCTACTCCATACCTAATGTATTAAGAGTGTATTAATTGGTTTTATGATTTATGATTGTTCTGCTTTAGTTTGCTTTGTATTTAGAGTTAAAAGTTTAAGAAGTTTTTAAATTAAATTGCTCTTATAAAGATTGCGGTCTCGCCGCAGGCGAGTCCGCAATGATGTTTTGCAATAGAAACCCGACTAATAGGGATGACAGCAAGTAAAAATTTTATTCAATGGCTAACTTCCCGATAACTTTTCCACGTTCGTTGCTAATGCTATAAATATAGATTCCTTTCGAAAAGCGACTGATGTCAATGGGTGTTTTGTTTTTGTCGGAGCTTAATGAAACCAATAGTTTCCCATCTACTGAATAAAGTTTTATTTCGGCGCTGCCAAACATATTAGTAACAGTGAACAAGTCATTTGCCGGATTTGGATAAACTGAAATACCTCCATTTGCATTGATTTCATTAATGTCAGAGCAAATCTGGAAGGAAACGGCAATCGTGTCGTAACCAATACAACCATTATTGTCAGTAACGGTCACTAGATAAGTAGATGTGTTTAATCCAACACCTGTAGAGTCAATCGTGATAGTTTGTCCATTCGTGCCATTTGACCAATTGTAAGAGGCGTAACCTGCACCGGCATCCAGTGTAATAGTTGCGTTGGCACAAACAATAGTATCCACACCAAGATTGATAGCAGGATTTCCAAAAATACTGGCTGTAACAGGAACACGTGAACTGATACATGAAGCGGCTTGAAGCACCCAATTATAAACATAATAATAATAGTTTTGCGGGTTGGTAGTGGCATTGCTTGTGGTAACAGATATCAATCCCGGAGTAGTGTACGGGTAAGAAACGCCTGCGTTATTTCTATACAGATTAGCATTTGATCCGGAATTCAACCCTAATTGAAGGTTAGTTCCCACAGGGATATTAAAATTTAAGGGAACGGTAAAAGCACCAGATGTAGAGGTTATATTAACTGTTGCTGATTGTAAAACTGTTCCACTGCTGTTTCTTAATTCAAATGTTCTATTACCCGTTGTACTCGCATAAACATCAACAGAAACAAGTGTTGTAGGAGCAAAACAATCGAAAATCTCATAACGAGTAGCTAAGGTTGAATTTCCACCGCCACCTGTATTATTAGGTTTTCCTCCATTAACAGGTGAACTGCTTACATCGCTTTCGACATAATACGTAATCGTGTTAGTAAGCAATGGAGTAGTATAGTTTGTTCCGGTATAAACTAACGTTCCTCCAGTAGGAGCATCCCACCAAGTGAGTGCCCCACTACCGGTGGCTGCGAGGTGCAATATTGCAGGGTTGCAACTTCCATCCGGTGTTACCGTAGGTGAAACCGGATGGTTTACCGTAATATAGTTAGTGATAAACAGTGTATCAGATCCGATGCTGTTTGTTGCAATTAGCTGTACGCTGTATGTTCCGTTTGCTGTGTAATTATGAGTGGGATTTTGAGCATTAGAAGTGCCGCCATCACCAAAGTCCCATGCCCATGCGATGGGCGAATTTGACGAAGCATCGGTGAAATTAATAGTACCTGTACAAGTTGTTGTAACATCGGCATTAAAGTTTGCCACCGGCAGAGCAAGACCATTAGGATCCCAACCATCGTTGGTAACAGTACCGCTATTGACCGGATCGAGCCAATCTTTTAAACGGGTTGTTGGTGTTCCGGCACCATTCCATGAAGTCGAAAGTTTTCCAAAATAATCATTCAAATTGCCTGGTGATTGCCCACATGCCGAAGGACCGCCATACAACTGACCAATGATTCTTTTGTTTTGATCAAACAGGGGAGAGCCCGAAGAGCCGGGTTCGGTAACACCATCAATCCAATTCACGTTCCACGTATCCTTGCCTGAATACAAAGCACTAACAGCAGTACCAGCTGTAGAAAACTTTTTAATATCGCCTGATGGGTGGTGAATACAAGCAGTAGAGGTTGCCGGTGTGGTTGAATTATTCCATCCTGCATAAAAAACATTATAGTTCAGAGGAGGAACACTGCTCATCTGAACAAGACAAAAATCAGAAGTGGCATCACGTGAAATGAGGGTAGCACCTGAAATAGCATTATAAGAGGGGGAAGAGCCGGGGTTGGCACAGGTAGCACTTTGCCAATTAAACCAAAATACCCATGCCGTAGGGTTGCTGTAACAATGGTCAGCCGTGAGAATATAGGGCGTTCCATCATTTGAAGTATTATTTACCAATGCACCGGAGCAAAAACCATTACCACCTGTAACCAGCATACATGCTGATCGAATCTGACTTTCCCATCCGGCTGAAAGAGGGCATACCGCATTAAAGTTACATGCACCCGCATCACCAAATGCTTTTGCATACATATAAGCACTTCGATAGCCATGGGTAACCCTGTCTACACTTAAAGTGCCTGTATACTCAGGGTTTGAAGGTTCGTTGTATTCTATAATGATATCATCAGATTCAATTAATGTTGTTGCGAAATTATGATCCGCTTGATTATTCTGCTTGGTAAAAGCTCCAAGGATTTGTGATTTATCAGTGGAATAAATAAAAAGTTTTGCACCTAAGGGAAGTTGAAAATCATTAAAATTTAAATTGATTGACAAGGCACCGGTTGATACTATATTCAATCGCCAGATTTTTCTGCCATCTGATAAAATATCCCACACACCTGAATTAGCGGTGTTGTAATTTACGGGTATGTTAAAGCCAAAACGCCATGGAATGTTTTTATTTTGGTCATTGACGAGGTCTTCAGCTACCAATACATCAACATCAACCGCAGGCATTGTTTGTGATGGAATTGATTTAGAAATTACTATTTTTATTGAAGGATCGAAACTGAGTGGCGTACCACCTTCATTAATCTGTGCTTGAATAAAATTAAAGCTGAGTAAAAAAATAACGAGAAAGTGAATGGTTTTAATTTTCATAAAATAATTTTTTATAACACAAATATACAAATAAAACAGTACATAATTAACCTATATATATCGAGAATAGGGAGCAACATCAAAAGCTGCAAAATCTTGTTTTAAAAATTTCCAATAAGCAGTCATGGCAATCATGGCAGCATTATCCGTGCAATATTCAATAGGAGGGATATAGACATTCCAATTTTCTTCCTCTTTTGCTGCCATGATTGTTTTGCGCAGAAATGAATTAGCAGAAACACCACCTGCAAGGGCAATTTCTTTTATACCTGTTTGAATTGAAGCCGTTTTAAGTTTTGAAACCAATACCTCAATAATGGTTGATTGGTAGGATGCACAGAGGTCGTTTACATTTTCTTGAATAAAATGTTCATTCAATTTAAGATTATCACGGACTAAATAAAGGAAGGATGTTTTAAGTCCGCTGAAGCTAAAATCCAATCCTGGAATGTTAGGTTTTGGAAAATGAAAAGCTTTAGGGTTCCCCGACTTTGCAAGCTTATCAATTACGGGACCACCGGGGTAAGGAAGTCCCATCACTTTGGCAGCCTTGTCAAAGGCCTCTCCTGCAGCATCATCAATCGTCTGAGCGATGATTTGAAAGCTGGAATGACTATCAACTCTGAGGATACGCGTATGTCCTCCCGAAACAAGTAAACATATGAAAGGGAAAGAGGGCGCAGGACACTCTTCATCTCCGCTTTGAATAAAAGTAGCCATTACATGGGCTTGCAGATGGTCTACTTCAATAAGGGGAATATTCAATCCTAATGCAAAGGACTTGGCAAATGAACTCCCAACCAATAAGGAGCCGAGTAGTCCCGGACCTCGTGTAAAGGCAATTGCATTCAATTGTTTTTTGTTTATATTTGCATGATTTAATGCTCTTTCAATGACCGGTATAATATTTTGCTGATGTGCACGCGAAGCAAGTTCTGGGACTACACCTCCGAATTTTTCATGCACCTGCTGATTTGCGATAATGTTCGAAATTATTTTTCCATCGCTAATCACTGCTGCAGAAGTGTCATCACAGGATGATTCAATACCAAGAATAATTATACTCATTGAAATGCTTTAATAATTAACAATTCAAAGGTATTAAAAAAATTGTAAAAATAAGTTTCATTTTTCTGGCGAGTGTTTTGACTTTGCCCGTTTTTCTTGTGCTTGTATTCCGTATAAACATGGTTCAGAATTTTGTAGCACATCAATTGGCCTCTTTTTTTTCGAAGGAATTGAAAACTGAAATTTCTATTGGAAGTATTGAGATTACCGGGTTTTTTAATGTATCACTTGAAAACGTAACTATTAAGGATTTGCATAAGAATCTTTTACTGGATAGTAAAAAAATGACAATCAATGTAAGTGATATAAACACAAAAAATCAGTTCATCAGCTTAGGCAATATATTGATGGATAACACCACTATCAATCTAAGAAAATACAAAAGCGAAAAAGAAATGAATCTTCAGTTTCTGGTGAATTATTTCTCCTCTAAAGATACAGTCAGTACTGGTAATTCATGGGGCTTTTCATGCTTTGCATTTTCAATTCGAAATGCACATTTTGTTTATCAGGACCTTAATAAAGAGTTTACGGATAAAGGAATTGATTTTAATAATTTGGATTTTAAATCACTTAATGTTGATGTGAGCAGGATCGAAATGGTAGGAGATTCGACTTATGCCAACATTCAGAATTTTTCGTTTTGCGATCGAAGTGGATTCATTGTTAAAAAATTATCTGCCGATTTGATGATAGGCCCAAAAAGAATACTGGCCAAACGCTTGTCAATGAAAACTGACAATACCGATATTGCCATGCATTTGAAGTTGGATTACAATGATTATAGCGATTTTGAGAATTTATTTGAAAAAGTAAAGCTGTATGCTATCCTTAAACCTTCACACCTTGCTTTAAATGACCTAGCTTTTTTCTCTCCTGATTTAATTGGTCTTACGGATATCGTTAATATTTCGGGCGAAATAAAAGGAAATATTGCCAATCTTAAGGGGAAGAACTTTCGTTTGCTTTATGGCTCTAATACGCATTTTTCAGGCAACTTTACGTTTACTGGTCTGCCTAATATAGAAGAAACCTATATTAAATTTACTGTCAAAAATTTTTCAACAACAAAACAAGATATTGAGGCATTCAACATTCCCGGAACGAAGAATAAAAATCACATTTTGGTTCCCGATGAAATAGCCCGGCTGGGAAATATTAGGTTTAATGGTTCATTCAATGGTTTTGTGAATGACTTTGTGGCTGCAGGAAATTTTTATACTGATCTTGGAAATTTTTCTACAGACCTTTCATTGAGAAATAAAAACCATATTATTTCTTATAATGGAAAAGTGGCAACATCTGTTTTTGATTTGGGAACATTTATGTCGGACAAGGAACTATTTGGAAAAGTGAGCATGGATGCTGATATAAGCGGTAGTGGACTGGATTCAAGAACCGCAAACGCCACACTAAAAGGGAATATAAGTGCTATCGAATTTAAAAAATATAATTATAAAGACATTGACATTTCGGGAACAGTAGCCCGAAAAAAGTTTAAAGGTCAATTAAATGTGCGGGACGAAAATCTTGATATGGACTTTGCCGGAACTATTGATTATAGTGACTCTTTGCCTGTGTTCGATTTTACATCGGACATTCGTAAAGCAGCGATAGCCAATTTGCATCTTGTCGAACGCGATTCGATTCCTACTGTTTCGTCCTCACTAAAATTTAAATTTACCGGAGATAAAATTGATAATATTCAAGGTAATCTTGAATGTGTTAATACCCGATACCAGGAAGGTTCCAAAGATTATAAAATTCAGAAAATAGATATTTCGAACACCTCCAATTATCAAGGATTTAAAACCCTTGATTTTCGTTCTGATTTTGCTGACATTTATGTCTCAGGCCAATTTATGTTCAAAGATTTAAACCGATCCCTTAAAGTTTTTTTAAATGAATATTTGCCTGCCTTTGGCTACAAGAAGGATGAAAAAATGACCAAAATTCCTGAAGAGAATTTCTCTTATAAAATTGATTTAAAGAACACAGAACAGTTGACTCAACTCTTTATGGCTGATTTGAAGATAGCAGATAAAACTAATTTCAGCGGATTTTATAATTCCAATTCAAGTGCATTGGTTTTAATGGGCAAATCATCTTCAATACAATATAAAAAAACAAAAGTAAAGAACTTTACTGTAAAAGGTAAAACCGAGAATAATGTCATAAAATTTAATGCATCATGCGATCGGCTTTTTGTTTCCGACAGCACCTGGCTTGATAGTGTAAATATAAACACTTCCTCACAAAATGACAGTGTTTTATTCGGATTATACTGGAATAATAAAGCTGAAAAGTTTAGAAATAGCGGCGATATTATTGGTTTTGTTTCATTTGTGAACAAACCAAAAATTGATATTCGCTTGCTAAAATCTGAGGTTGTAATTAATGATTCTGTTTGGGCATTTGGCAACATGAATTTAATTCAGATTGACTCAAATCAAGTAGCCCTTTACAATGTAAATCTTCACTGTAATAATCAGAAGTTGTCTGTTAGCGGATTTATTTCGGGTAATCCAAAAGACATACTTACCGTTCAATTTAATGAATTTGATGTTTCAAACATCGATTTTTTAACGGATGCCCGCAATTTTGATATGGATGGTATTATCAATGGTAGTCTTCGATTGTCTGATTTGTATGCTACTCCAAACTTTTCATCTGATTTAAATATCAGAAATTTTGGATTTAATCATGATAGGATTGGAGATGTCGTCATCTCGACTTATTGGGATGATTTTGTAAACGGTATTAAATTAAATGCAAATGTGCTTTATAAAGGAAATGTTGGAATCACTACTCCTATGATAGCTGCAGGCTACTTTTATCCAGATAGAGAAAAAAATAATTTTAATATCGATGTTAAATTAGAATATTTGAAATTGAAATTTCTCACCCATTATTTTACGGCGTTTACGTCCGACTTCAGTGGCATTACATGGGGAAACCTTAAAATACAAGGGGCTACCAATGAACCTGAATTATCGGGAAGTATTAAGCTTGCTGTTAAACATCTAAAAATTGATTACTTGAATACGGTCTACTCTTTTACAACAGATGTAGAAATTAAGAAGAATTCTTTTGCATTCAACCATTTGGTATTATATGATGTTTACGGTGATTCGGCTATAGTTAATGGAACTGTAAACCATGATCAACTGGCTGATTTTACTTACAACTTTGATATTCAAACAAAAAAATTCTTGTTCTTAAACACGGGTCCCGCCGATAATAGTTTGTATTATGGAAAAGCAATGATGAGTGGGCAGTTTAACATATACGGTAATGAGCAAAATACATTTATGGATATCAATGCAAAAACGCTAAAAAACACACAATTCTTCGTCCCATTGAGCAATACATCAGAATTATCGGAAAACAATTTCATCACTTTTACTGATAGAATTAATACGAAAATAGTGCAAAGTAATACAACAGATTTGTCAGGCATTCAAATGGATTTTAATTTAGAAGTAACCCCTGATGCTGACGTTCAAATAATTTTTGATTCAAAGATTGGTGATGTAATCAAGGCCAAAGGAAATGCTAATTTTCAGTTTCAGATAAGCACAAATGGTGATTTTAAAATGTATGGTGATTATATAATTGAAGATGGTGATTACTTGTTTACATTGCAAAATGTTATAAACAAAAGGTTCAAAGTCCAACAAGGCGGAGTAATTCAATGGAATGGTGATCCCTATGTTGCAAGTGTAAATCTAAATGCAATTTATAAATGCAAAGCTCCTCTTTATGATTTATTAATGGACTCAACTGCTATTTATAAAAAAAGAATTCCTGTTGACTGTATTTTAGGAATGACTGATAATCTTATGAATCCAACCCTTACCTTTGATATTGATTTGCCAAATAGTGATGAGAATACCAAGTTATTGGTAAAAAGAGCTATTAATACGGAACAGGATATGAATAGGCAAGTTTTTTCTTTGCTGGTTCTTAACCGTTTTGTTCCACCAAATACAGGCACTGCGAATCTTAGTTCAGGTGTGGGTTCAACATCATCGGAGCTATTATCGAATCAGTTAAGTAACTGGCTTTCGCAAATAAGCAAGCAGTTTGACATTGGAGTGAAATATCGTCCCGGAGATGAAATTAGCAGTAATGAGTTGGAAGTAGCACTTTCTACTCAGTTGTTCAACGATAGGGTTAGTATTGACGGAAACCTTGGAATGGCTGGTAATAACGCCGCAACACCAACTAATCAAAGCTCAAGCAATTTTGTTGGTGATGTGAACGTGGAAGTTAAACTCACGGATGATGGGAAGTTCAGAATAAAAGCTTATAATCATTCCAATACAAATGACATTCTTAATAATAATTCACCTTATACACAGGGAATGGGTATTTTCTATCGCAAAGAATTTGATGATATGAGAGGCCTTTTGCATGGAAGCAAAGCTTCAAAAAAGAAAAAAACGAATAAGTAAATGCAAAATTGATCAGTGAAATTATTTATTTAATTAATAGAAAGATTTAAATAAATTTTTATACATTTGTGAAAATCAAATTTATTTTATTTAAAACTTTTTACAGATGAAAAAAATCATTCTATTTCAGATTATTTTACTTTTATCAATGAAATTGTTCGCTCTACAAGGTGGACCTGATGCCTATGGTTACACATGGAAAGACAGCAACGAACCCGGTGGTCCCACTTTTCATTGGGTAGATATTGTTACACCCGATCTACGAGTTATGGGTCTTGGGGATGATAATACACGGGGGCCTTTCAATATGACCATTGGCGGTGTTAATCCTTTCCATTATTATTGGTATGATCTAGACAAATTATGGATTGGTTCAAATGGTTATGTTTCGTTTAGTGATATCAATTTATCCTCAATCTTCCCACCAATACCTGATTCACTTGATGGTCTTCATGATTTTATTACAGGAACTCTCGCCGATCTGACATTTACTGGTGTTGGCAATCCGGGTAAATGCTATTATAAGCTTACAAATAATAACGATTCAATTATAATTTCATATATAGATGTTCCTTATTATTATTCGTCATACCCTTACTGGGCAGGAAGCAATACATTTCAAATTATTCTTGATAAAACAGATTATTCCATAACAATAAATTTTTTAAGCCAATCAGGTGTTACATTAAATTCTGATATTAAAACAGGAATTGAAAATAGAAATGGTAATATCGGTCTGCAACCCTTTACTGGCGTTTATCCCGCAGCCAACTACTGTATTAAATATTACTATCCAAATAACCCAACTTATTTTGTTAAAGATGGAGCAACAAAATGGAATACATCCTACGGTTCAGGTGGGCAGTTTCTTCCATATCCAACTACATTTAATTTGGTTACGAATAATTATAATGCTGGGAATCTTAAAATATCTCCGAATTATGTGTCAACAGGTGAAATAAAGAACTTTTCGGGGACTGTAATTCAGTCATCTCCTGTAACTTTTCCTGATACACTTTTTATAGGGCATGATTCAACATTTACTTATCCATTGCCCTTTACCCCTGGACTAGTTGGTACTTATAGTTTTGTGTCCACTATATCGAATATTTTGGGTGATGCAACTTCATCTAATGATGCTGCGATTCAGGAATTAGTTGTTGTCGATACGAGCGCTATTACAATGGAATTAAATTATACGGATAATGTAGCTGATTTTCCAGGAATATCATGGTCCGATGGAATGGGAGGGCTTGGAATGTACTTTGTGCCACCTACTTATCCAGCATCGATTACTTCAACTAAATACTTTATTGAATCAAACCCCAGCGGTGCAAAATTTATTGCAAAGATTTTTGATGACAATGGCCCCAATGGGATGCCCGGTACTTTGCTGGACTCTGTTATGGTCAATAGCGTTTTTGTAGGTGGGTATAATACCGTTCCAACGAGTAACAACATTGTTGTTTACTCAGGTGGTGTTTATGTCTTATGGGAGATGTATGGAATAGGAATTACATTAGGTCGTGATATAACTCCACCTATTTCTTATCGTTCGTTCGAGTATGTATCCAACATTTGGGCATCCTACCGTCAGGGTCAAGCCGAAGATTTTTTAATTGGACTCACTATTCAAAAACATCAAATTGAAGATATTGGTACTCCAATAGTGACTAGCCCAATAGATAATTCTACCATTACTGTTTCCACCCCTGTAACATGTTGGTTGAAAAATTATGGACAGTTGACAGAAACAACCTTTGATATACATTATCAACAATGGGGTGCACCGGCTGTTAATCAAGCTTATTCAGGCGCACCAATACTTCCAGGCGATTCGGTACTATTTACTTTCTCGACCAACCTTGCTCCTGGCTTAGGATATTCAGGTTCTTTCTGCGTTTGGACTACAAAACTGAATGATGCTGATTTTACTAACGATAGTACTTGCATTACTTTGCAAACTACTACCGGAATTGAAAATACTGAGGTTAATCACATCATTTCTGTATTCCCAAATCCTATGACAAGCACATCCACTGTTGAGTTTTTTAATCCTAATCGGGAAGCCTATAAACTTGCTGTAACAGATTTGATGGGAAACATTGTGCTCTCACAATCGGGCATTACTTCAAACAAATATATTATTAACCGAGGTTTATTATCAAATGGAATATATTTTATCCAATTACAAGGAAATGAGGTATACAAAGGAAAGCTCGTTATTCAGTAGTTAAAGAAATTTAAAAGAAATTTAAAATATTTTATTAAATCAAACGTTTGTAACAAAAACTTGTATATATTTGCAAACTTTATTAAAAATAGAATAAAATTTTATGTCACGCATTTGTCAAATAACAGGAAAAAAAATGATTGTTGGAAACACGATTTCACATTCTAACATCAAATCAAAACGCAGATTCTATCCTAATTTACAGGAAAAGAAATTTTTTATTCCGGAAGAAAACCGCTGGATTAAAATTAAAGTTTCGACTTCTGCAATTAGAACAATAAATAAAAAAGGCATTAGTGCTTGTCTTAAACAAGCTAAAGAAAAAGGGTTGATTTAGAGGGTAAGAGGTTTTTTCATAAATTTGGTTTGGACGCTGTCATCGAAAGGTGACAGCGTTTTTTATGTAAAACCGATAACAAAATCATCTTTTATCCGTCATACAACAAAATATAATAAAACTAAACACGTTCTTGCCCTTTGAAAATAAAATTAATACTAACTTTGTTGACTTATGAAAAGCAGAATTACCTTATTATTTCTAATTTTTTTTGGAATCAATATTTCTATTTCCTATGCTCAAGGAACTGAAAAAAAACTAGTACAGTTCTCGGGAGTTGTGGTTACGGCTGACAGTTTGAGGCAAGTTCCTTTTACAAGCATTATGATTAAGGATGCTCGAAGAGGAACGATTAGTGACTATTATGGTTTCTTTTCTTTCGTTGCACAAGAAAGTGATATTATTGAGTTTACAGCACTTGGTTATAAAAAATCAATATTCAAAATTCCTGATAGCTTGACTAATACTCGCTATTCTCTTATTCAAGTAATGAGTTCTGATACAGTTACGCTTCCTACTGCCGTTATTTATCCATGGCCGACAGGTGAGCAATTTAAACAAGCTTTTATTAAACTTGAAATCCCTGATGATGATTTGGAAAGAGCTAAAAAAAATTTAGCAATTGCTGAAATGAGAGAAAAGATTCAAAATTCTGAAATGGATGCCGGCATGAATTATAATAACTTTATCCAACAACAAACCAGCAAACTATACTATGCTGGCCAGATGCCTCCAAATAATTTATTAAACCCTATTGCCTGGGCTCAGTTTATAAAGGCTTGGCGTGAAGGAAAATATAAACGGAAAAAAGATTAATTATTAGTGTTGGATTTGAAAAGAAAATATAATTTTTATCAGTTTGTTGGAGCAATATTATTGTTGATTCTATTAAATACAAACCCGTTATTTTCCCAAAAACAATCGCTCATTTACGGCTATATTTCTGATTCAATTCGTGCTCCTCTCAAAATGGTTAGCATTACTGCAATCGGAACTCAGTTTTATGCATTGTCATCAGATAAAGGTTATTTTGAATTGAAACTTCCTTCGGGAAGCGCTTATACCCTGGCTTTTTCATATGTAGGATACAAAACAGTTAAAGTACCATTGGGTATTTTAACAGATGAAAAAAAAGGAATTAGTATTTCAATGGAGTCTTCATCAAGAACCTTTGATACATTGACCATTACTGCAATTCACGATCGTGGTGGTGGTATTATTCGTCTTGACCCAAAGACAATTACTTCTATTCCAAGCGCCAATGGTGGGGTAGAAGCATTGATAAAAACGATAGGAATGGGTGTAACCTCGAATAATGAATTAAGTTCTCAATATAATGTAAGGGGTGGTAATTACGATGAAAATCTCGTATATGTAAATGATATTGAAGTCTATCGTCCGTTTCTTGTTCGCTCCGGGCAGCAAGAGGGATTGAGTTTTATAAATCCTGATCTGGTTCAATCAATTAGTTTTTCAGCCGGAGGATTTGATGCAAAGTATGGTGATAAACTTTCTTCTGTACTTGATATACAATATAAAAAACCTACAGCTTTTGCTGCATCAACTCATTTAAGCATGTTAGGTGCAGCAGCTCATGTTGAAGGAACCTCAGAGAATTATAGATTTACTTATTTAGTTGGAGTTAGGCAAAAGTCCAATCAATATGTGCTTCATAGCTTGGAAACGAAAGGTGATTATAAGCCCTCTTTTACCGATATTCAGGCATTGCTTACTTTTGCAGCAAGCGAAAAACTGGAGATTAGTGTATTTGGTAATTACGCTCGAAATGTTTATAAAGTAGTGCCTCAGAATAGAGAAACTGATTTCGGGACTTTGAATGATGCAAAAAGATTAACCATTTATTTCGATGGTCAGGAGGTGGACCAGTTTAAAACTTTTTTTGGTGCAGCATCAGCAAGTTTTAAACCAAATAAAAACACTATTTTAAAATTTATTGCTGCTGGTTTTAATTCAAAAGAAAAAGAAACTTACGACATTCAGGGACAGTATTGGCTCAATCAACTAGAATCGGATATGGGGCAGGATGATTTTGGGCAAGTATCTTTTAATTTAGGTGTGGGTACGTTTTTAAATCATGCTCGCAATTCACTCAATTCAAATGTTTTTAGTATAGAACATAAAGGTGTTTATTCGGGAAAGAAAAATTATTTTCAGTGGGGAACAAAATATCAACATGAGTATATAAGTGACCAGATCAGAGAATGGAAAATGATAGATTCGGCAGGGTATACATTACCCTATTATCCTACAGAAATTTTTAATCTTCAGGATGTAGTAATGTCAAAGAATTCATTAAATTCAAATCGCATAAATGGCTTTATTCAAAATATCTGGTCACTTGATCGCGATAGCACAAAGATGTCCTTAACGGCCGGAATACGCTATAATTACTGGGATTTTAATGAGCAACTTTTGATTAGCCCCCGTGCCACTTTTACTCTTAAACCAAAATTATCAAAAGATATCGTTTTTCGATTTTCGACAGGCTATTACTATCAACCGCCCTTTTACCGTGAGTTGCGAGACATGAATGGGGTCATAAATAGAACTATTAAAGCCCAAAAATCTATACACTTTGTTTTGGGAAGTGATTGGAATCTTAAAGCTTGGGGACGTCCATTCCGATATGTTACAGAAGTATACTATAAATACATGAATGACCTGATTCCCTATGAAGTGGACAATGTAAGGATAAGATATTATGCTACAAATAGCTCACATGGCTATGCTACAGGAATTGATATAAAAATTAATGGGGAATTTGTAAAAGGAATTGAATCCTGGGCTGGTCTTTCGGTAATGCAAACACGTGAGGATATTGAAGGAGATTACTATTACACTTATTATAATAAGGATAACGAATTAATTATTCCGGGATACACCATGGATAATATTGCAGTTGATAGTATCCGACATGAACCCGGATATATTCCCCGTCCTACAGACCAAAGAGTGAACTTCAGTTTGTTCTTTCAAGATTACCTTCCAAAATTCCCTACTTATAAAATGCATTTAAATCTTGTTTTTGGAAGTGCCTTACCATTTGGACCGCCAAGCTTTAATAAATACAAAGATACGCTTAGAATGCCCCCATACAGAAGAGTAGACATTGGATTCTCTAAACAAATAAAGGGAATTGATTCAAGAGTCAATGAGCGTAGTCCTTTTAAATATTTTAAAACAATTTGGGTGAGCCTTGAAGTCTTTAATTTATTGCAGGTTAACAATACTATTTCCTATTTGTGGATTAAAGATGTTACAAACAGAACATATGCAGTTCCCAATTTCCTGACACGACGTCAGTTGAATTTAAAGATAGTGGCAGAGTTTTAATTCGCTTATTTTCGGACAGATTGTCATTGATAGAAGTAAATTCGAATTTATATTTATTAGTAAATCAATACGTAAATAAATAAAATTATTTTTTTTGTTTTTTTTAATGACAAGGCATATTTTTTGTTATTTAGAATTGTTATAAATTGGATAGCTTTTATGATTTGTGTAAACAAGCTATTTTAAATAAAACAAAGATTAAAACACAAAAAAATAAATTTTGACTAGTAAGTAGTTTTTTCATGGTTAATTCGATAAAAGCAGCTAGATAGGCTGCTTTTATTTTTCAAAGAAAAAACTTAATCAAACGAAAGAATTGATTTTCGGATAATTTCAACTGCCTCTGCTAATTGAGATTCGTTAATTACAAGCGGAGGTGCAAAACGGATAATATGATCATGCGTAGGTTTTGCTAACAATCCGTTATCACGCATTTTTAAACAGACATCCCAAGCTGTTTTTCCTGCTATAGGTTTGATTACAATAGCATTCAAAAGACCTTTGCCTCGCACTAGTTCAATTCTGTCCGATTTAATTTGTTTAATTTCCTCCCTAAAGATTGCTCCCATTTTTTCAGCATTTTCTGCGAGTTTTTCTTCTTTTACAACTTCTAGCGAAGCAATACCTACCTTTGCAGCAATGGGATTACCTCCAAATGTAGAACCATGCTGTCCGGGTTTTATACATAACATGATATAATCGTCAGCTAAAACAGCAGATATGGGCATCATTCCGCCCGAAAGTGCTTTGCCAAGGATAATAATATCAGGTCGTACATTTTCATGATCGCAAGCTAATAACTTTCCTGTTCGTGCAATTCCGGTCTGCACTTCATCAGCGATAAAAAGTACATTCTTCGCTTTACATAAATCATACGCTTTTTTTAAGTATCCTTGGTCAGGGACAAAAACACCGGCTTCTCCTTGTATTGGTTCAACAAGGAAACCAGCAACTGTGGGGTCTTGCAGTGCGATTTCCAATGCCGTACTATCATTGTAAGGAATATTAATAAATCCGGGAGTAAATGGCCCAAACCCACCGTTAGATTCAGGGTCGGTTGACATTGAAATAATAGAAATGGTTCTTCCATGGAAATTATCATTGCAACAAATAATTTTTGCTTCGTTAGGAGCAATTCCTTTTTTATCATATCCCCATCGGCGACATAATTTAATAGCAGTTTCATCAGCTTCGGCTCCTGTATTCATAGGCAACACCTTGTCGTAACCAAAGTATTTTGTAACGTATTCTTCGAATTCGCCTAAACAGTCGTTATAAAATGCACGGGAAGTAAGAGATAATGTTTGTGCCTGTTTTATCATTGCATCAACAATTTTAGGATGACAATGACCTTGGTTTACGGCAGAATATGCCGAAAGAAAATCAAAATATTTTTTCCCGTTTACATCATAAACAAAAATACCATTGCCTTTACTTAGTACAACCGGTAGAGGATGGTAATTATGTGCGCCATATTTGTTCTCCTTTTCTATAAAAATTGCTTCATTTGCTGAATATATCTCTTCCATATAATTAAATTTATTTGCAAAAATAGATAATATTAACAAGAACAAAAAATCAGGATGAAAAACAAAATGGAATTATCGGTTTTAGACTTAAATAAGTGTTTTATTTGTAATAAAAAATATATATTTTTGCAACATTAAAGTTTTTAATCCACTTATCAATACTATACAAATGTCTATGAAAAAAAATCTTATACTTTTATTAGTTTTTGTTTCTTTATTTATTACTTCAATAACATTAGCACAATCACCACAAAAATATAACTATCAAGCGGTTTGCAGAGATAATGCGGGCTTTATTATTGCAAATCAATCACTATTTCTTCGGTTTTCTATTCATGATTTATCAGCAACAGGAACCATTGTTTATCAGGAATCGCATAATGTTACAACTAATCAGTTTGGATTAGTAAATGTTGAAGTGGGTAATGGTTCTGTATCTATTGGGGTTTTTAATACTATCCCTTGGGGAACAGGCGCTAAGTATATGGAAGTAGAAATGAATTTAGGAGCTGGTTATGTACCTCTCGGCACTCCACAGATTTTAAGTGTACCTTATGCAATCTATGCTAATCAGACTGCTATGTCAGGACCTACGGGACCAACAGGTGCAACAGGACCTGCAGGAACAAATGGAACACCCGGCTCAACAGGACCAATGGGACCAATAGGACCGATAGGAATTATGGGTCCTGTGGGACCAGCAGGTAGTCCAGGCTCTACTGGACCAGCTGGTGTTACAGGACCAACAGGATTTGGCGTTGGACCTACAGGACCTACAGGACCTGCTGGAATTAATGGAACTAATGGGGTAACCGGTTCAACAGGATTAAACGGAACTAATGGAAGTACTGGCCCAACTGGAGCAAATGGTTCTAATGGTATTAATGGAGTTACAGGACCAACAGGAGCAAACGGGACGAATGGTATTAATGGAGTTACAGGACCGACTGGAGCTAATGGAATTACAGGACCAACAGGTGCAAATGGGCTAAATGGAAATAATGGAGCAACTGGGCCAATAGGAGCCACAGGACCAACTGGATTTGGAGTTGGACCTACCGGACCAACAGGAGCAAATGGAACTAATGGTATTAATGGAGCAACCGGACCAACAGGAGCAAACGGAACCAATGGTATAAATGGAGCCACCGGACCAACAGGAGCTAACGGAACTAATGGTATAAATGGAGTAACCGGACCGACAGGAGCAAACGGAACCAATGGTATGAATGGAGCCACAGGAGCCACTGGAACAAACGGTTTGAATGGAGCAACAGGAGCTACAGGTCCTTTAGTAGCCGGAACTCTTTATCAAACACTTTATCATAACGGAGCTAGTTGGGCTGCAACAAATTTACTTTTAAGCGATAATACAAATGGTATAACTGTAAATAGCAATAACGGGTATATGAATTTCGGAAATACATTAGGTGTTACTGGTTATGGATTCAGAGCAAATGCTGGAGTTATAGAATATAAAAACAATGGAGGAATTTGGTCTCCATTCCCTGTACCTCCTATTATTCCTGGAAATACAGAATGGTGGATCAGGCCTATAGCAGCTTTATATATTCAGCCTCTGTCAAATAATAATGCAAGAGTATATGATGCTGGACAAAACTTTGGTTATTACTATGAAGGAAGCAACCGGTATGGTACGTTCTTTTCAGGACTTGATGTAGGTGTTATTGGACATAGAGCAGGTACGCCAAGTACTGATATCCCTGATTTTACTTTTGATATTTTTCCGTTTAACGATGTCAATAATGATGCTAACATCACGGCACTTGATGCAGTTACTTGGTCAGGTATTTATGGCTTTGGTGATGCATACATGGGTGTTACCGGAATTGGTAGACTCGATGCCGGAGTGAGGGGAATAGGATTAGGAAATACTTCAGGAACTAATGCAAGTTGGCCTTTAGTTGGTGTTATGGGAGAAGTTATTGCTACCGGAACCAGTAGTTATGGACAGCAGGGAGTTTATGGTTGGCAAGCTGCAACAGCAGGTAGTTCGCAATGCAATTCTGGTGTGTTAGGAAGGACTTCACAAGATGGTATTCAATCTGCAGGAGTTGCAGGATACTACACGGCTGCTGTAGGAACTTTATCTTCCTGTTTCACTGCACCAAACAACTTTGGATTGCTTGGTACTTCTTTTTATGGAGGGTTGTTTTATGGAGATGTGTATTCAAGTGGAACACTTAGTGCATTTAATAAAGCATTTTTAATTGATTATCCTTTGGATCCTTTTAATAAAACCTTACGGTATAATTCAGTCGAATCACCAGAAAATCTTATTATTATCAGAGGTAAAGTGAAACTAGACGCTACTGGTTCAGCAAAAATTGATTTACCTGAATATTTCGTTTCACTGACTTTAGAAAATGAAGCCACAGTTTCACCTACTCCTATTGGTAAGCCATTTATGGTTGGCTATGACTGGAATAAAAATTTCACAGGATTTGTTCTTTATGGTGAGCCCGATAGAGAAGTAGCCTATATTGTAATGGCAGATAGGGATGATCCTGGAATGAAAGAGTATAAGAAAAATAACCCTACTATTCAGGAAAAAGGTAATGATAGAATGTTTAAAAAAGGAAAATTATTGAATCCTAAATCCTATGGATATCCAGAGACTTCTGGGTATTTCGTTGTTGAGAATAAAGATAAATCTCCGGAATATTATAAAAATCTTAAGATTCAAAGTTCACGGAAACCAATAAAAAAATAATTTTTCAGAAAGGACGAAGAAAATTCGTCCTTTTTCTTTTCCTATTAATTATATCTTTGCGCATTTTGAAATCAACTTGAAAAAGGTATTTTTTATTTTTTTATTTTTTCCTTTTTGTCTTTTTGCTACTAAAATTGACACTAACTACATTTTTAGTTTCAAAACAAAATATTCGATTCGTATTATGGCATCGCATCGTAATATTGATTTTACTATTGCACCAAGATCCAACATTGATACAATAAAAGATAACGCAATAATTTATTCACCAAATGTAAATTATAATATTGGCGGAGGTGTCTCCTATAAAAATTTTGGAGTAAATGGCTTCATAAGGATTCCCGGGACAAACAGAGATGAGAATGAGCATGGAAAAACAATTTATGCTGATTTCAGAGCAGTTTTTTATAAAAATAAATTTGGTGGAGGTTTGTTTTATAAAAAATATGATGGATTTTATATTCTGAAACCAGGAAAAATTATTTCTGATTGGGATAATAATAAACCACATCCTCTAAGGAGTGATATTATTTTACAAAACCTTAGTGGTGAAGCCTACTTTGTTTTTAATGATTCGGAATTTTCAATGAACGCTGTTTGCAAACAAACAGAAAGGCAAAAAAAAGATGCCCATTCTTTTGTTATGATGTGTGATGCATCTTACCTTAGTCTTACGGGAGATTCGTCTATGATACCTAAAAGTCAGGAAAATTATTATGTTGATTTGAAAGGTTTTGTAAAAGGCGATTTTCTCTTCTCAAATCTATTAGTAGGGTATGGATATTCGAAAGTAATTAATAAAAACTTTTACTTAACGCCACTTTTATTTGCCGGTCCCGGTTATGTGGAGAAAAAGTATACTGTGGAAAATAATGTTATAAGAACGAAAGATTTAATGATGCGTTCAAATGTTAAATTATACACTGCATACAATGGACTAAAAGTAGTAGCGGGTTTTTTATTCGATGCGAATGCCTACCTGATGCCTGAGAAAGAAGTAAAATTTAGTTCTACTACACTCGCTATCACATGCTTTTGTGGATATAGATTTTAAAAATGAAAAAAAACAAACAAGCTTTGCCTTTATTAAAAAATGTAGAAATTACGGATGCCGCATCTGAGGGCGTTGCTGTTGCTCGTGTTGAAGGGAAAGTTCTTTTTGTCAAAAACGCCGTACCTGGTGACATTGCTGATGTTCAGGTTGTGAAAAAAAGAAGTTCTTACCTCGAAGGAATTCCTTTAGTGTTTCATCACTACTCTGATAAACGCGAAGAGCCAGTGTGTTCTCATTTTGGTTTATGCGGTGGTTGCAAATGGCAGAATATGAAATACGAATATCAACTATTTTATAAACAAAAACAAGTAGCTGATAATCTTGAAAGGATTGGCGAAGTTGATGTTTCGAATATATTGCCGATAGTATCTGCAAAGGAAACCTCTTTTTACAGGAATAAGCTTGAATATACTTTCTCTGATAAAAGATGGCTGACCAAAGAGGATATGTATGATAATGCCATTGATCGTGACTTGAATGCATTGGGCTTTCATATACCCGGCTTTTTTGATAAAGTGCTGGATATTGATACGTGCTATCTGCAAAGCGAACCATCGAACTCAATCAGACTTGAAGTGAAAAAATATTGTACTGAAAATCATCTTCAGTTTTTTAATATAAAAAATCAAACGGGCTTACTTCGAAATTTAATTATTCGTTGCACTTCTACCGGTGAATGGATGTTGATTCTGAGCTTTTATAAAAGAGAAGATTCGATCTTTAACTTGTTAAAGCACATTGCTGAGAAATTCCCTGAGCTAACTTCGGTAATGTTTGTTATAAATGGTAAAAAGAATGATACAATCACAGATCTGAAAATTGAAAACTATAAAGGGTGCTCATTTATTACTGAAATCATGGAAGAGCTAAAGTTTAAAATAAGTCCGGTTTCATTTTTTCAAACAAACTATGACGCTGCATATAAACTTTATAAAATAGTTCGCACGATGGCTGATTTGAATGGGAATGAACTAGTTTATGATTTATATACAGGCACTGGTACTATCGCAAATTTTATCGCAAAATCAGCAAAAAAAGTTATTGGAATTGAGTACATAGAATCGGCTGTAATGGATGCAAAAGAAAATTCTGAATTAAACAACATTCATAATACCTCCTTCTTTGCAGGCGATTTAGCAAAGGTTTTTCAAAGTGAATTTATACAAGTACATGGAAATCCAGATGTAATAATTACTGATCCGCCTAGGGCCGGAATGCATACAGATGTATTGAAACAAATAAAATATAGTGGGGCAAGCAGAGTAGTTTATGTTAGTTGTAATTCGGCAACCCAAGCCAGAGATATTAAACTGTTAAGTGAAGTTTATCAAGTTTCTGAAATTCAACCGGTGGATATGTTTCCCCATACCCATCATGTTGAAAGTGTTGTGCTATTGAAGAAAAAATAAAATCAATAGTTTAATATCAAACGGTAAATGCTATCAATGAATTAACGATACTGTACCAACATATTGTCTTGTACGACCATTAATTTCTTTTGCTGTAATAACATATGAATACACGCCCATTAGGCCATCTTTTGAGCCACGAGAGTTATTAATCGTTCCATTCCAAGGTTTATTCAAATCAGTCGTATGATAAACCTTTTCACCCCACCTTGTAAAGATTGTCATTTCAAAATCTTTAGTGTCAATGTTTGTTCCTACAGGTCCAAAGAAATCATTGTTGCCATCTCCATTCGGAGTAAAAGTATTTGGAATGTATATCGAGTAAATATCTTTTACCTGAATAACAACTTGAGCAGAATCCTTACATTGATTTGCATCTTGAACAGCAAGAACAACAGTATAAAATCCTACATTTAAGTATTCATGCGAAACATTTTGGCCAGTGCCAGTTGTACCGTCGCCAAAATTCCAATCCCAAGAAATTGCTCCGTATGAATTATCAATAAAGGTACAAAGCGGATCTTCATATAAAATAAGATAAAGTGGGTTAGCCGAGAAGTTTGCTACAGGTCCCATAATATCTTGGATAGTTACATTGGTACTGGTAAAGCATCCATTTGTATCAGTCACAGTAAGTGTGTATGTTCCGGGATGCAAGTCAGTTAAATTTTGAGAAGTACTATTATTACTCCAAAGATATAAAAGTCCTGAAGGTAAAGCATTGGCTGTCCCATCATTACGTCCACAAATTGAGTTTGTAGACGTGATTGATGGTTGTGGGTTTGGATTTACGGTAACTGTAGAAACTGCAGTTCCAGTGCATCCCAGCGATGTCCCAGTAACTGTATAAATGGTTGTTGAGTTGGGACTAACCGTTAGGGGGTTTGAGGTTGATCCGGTGTTCCAAAGGTAAGTAGTTCCTCCAGTTGCTGTTAGTGTAGAATGTTCACCATCGCAGATAGTATCACTGTTTACAACAACATTAAGACTTGGATTGACAGTTACTGAAGAAATAGCAGTGTTACTACAACCAGCAGTTGTTCCGGTTACTGTATAGGTAGTAGACGAAGCAGGATTGACGATAATTGGGTTTGTAGTTTCTCCCGTACTCCATTCATAGGTTGTCCCGCCAGTCGCAGTCAATGTTGCAGATACACCAACGCATGTTGTAGGTGAGTTAACAGCTATTGTAGGGATTGCACTAACAGTAACGGTGGATATAGCTGTGTTTGTACATCCAAGAGATGTACCAGTAACAGTATATGTTGTAGTTGAAGATGGATTTACAGAAATAGTGGCTGATGTACCACCCGTACTCCAAAGGTATGAATTTGCACCAGTAGCTGTAAGACTAGCAGGAGTTCCATTGCAAATTGTTGGGCTGTTTACAGCTACAACAGGTATTGGATTTACAGTAACTGTGGCAGTTGAAGTTGTTGTGCAACCAATTATTGATGCAGTAACCGTATAGGTGGATGTTATTGATGGTGTGACATTGATTGAATCAATTGAACTTCCTGTACTCCAAGAATAGGTTGTCAGTGGGTTTGTGCTGCTGGCAATAATCGTAGCGGATTCTCCATAACATACATCTTGATTAACAGGATTCAGAGTTAAACCAATTTGATTGTTGTAATTAACAACAACATCATCGGTAACCACCACCACAGTACCGTCACAATTTGTATAAGTACATTGGGCAGTATAAGTTGTAGTTGAAGTAGGACATACATTAATTGTTGCACCTGTGCCTAAAAGAGTAGGACCTTGATACCATGATAAAGTATAGTTAGGAGCCCCGTTTGGAGTAAATCTCCATGCCTCATTAGAGGCAGTCCATTGAGATGTGTTTCTTCCAGGAGGTGTAAGGCCAACCGTGCCAGTGGAATTTTGAATACCAATTAAACCATTACCTGAATTCCATGTTGAACAAAGCGGTTTATTTTGAACATAAACCTCAATAACATTTGTGCTTTCATAAAGAACAATTTGATGAGTTGCCAACATTGAATTGCATGAAAACATGGCTATTTGATTCCAGTTGACTACAAATGTTCTGCATGGATAAGTACCAAGAATAGCATAATACATGGTTCCTGAAACGGAAGGGTCAATATCGTGATAAACACCAAAGATTGCATTTAAAATTAAACTACTCGAAGGGCAGGTAGCAGTGAAAGACCATGGGCAATACCCACCCGAATTGGATAAATCGAAAGAAACTACTCCATTTGAACCAGCTACAATTTGATTATACGCTGTGCCATAATAACAAAAGTTAAATGGCATAGTGATAGTGCTGCTCCAATAGTCATCTATATTAAGTAATATAGGATTGCCTGTATTATAAGGATAAGGTGGAGCATAAGGAATTGTAGAAACAGCATAACTTGTAGTGGCACCTGTAGCTAGTGGAGTTGCTGTGAGAGTTGTGCATGGGCTGCTACAACTGAGTGTAACATCAGGACCTGCATTTACATTAGGACATCCTGGTTGTGCAAAAGTATGAAAGTTAATAATAAAACTTTGAAGTATACCTAAAACAATTATGATATATAGTTTTCGCATAGTTTGATAAGATATTATTTATTATAATTGTGTAAAATTAAAAACTTATTTTATACAATCCAATATGTTTTTTCCCTATTTTTCGTGATAAAACGAACTTTTGATGCGTTTAATTGTTATAGTTGTTATTAAAGAGTTCTTGGTATGTTTAAGTATTTGCAAATCAGTGTTTTACAAAATTATTATTTTATCAACACGTTTTTAACAATAGTGCATTGAGAAATAAAGAAAAAGTTTATTTGAAAATTTCTTCTGAAAATTGTAATTTTTGAGAATTAACTATAATAATTTTTAAAATTACAAATTAGTTAAAGAATAGTAATATTTTTGCAATCATAGTAAAATCATTGCCTTGAATTTTGTAAATCCATATTTTTTATTTGCGTTGTTGCTTATTGCAATTCCTATTATTATCCATTTGTTTAATTTCAGGAGGTATCGTAAAGTTTTTTTTACAAACGTAAAGTTCTTAAAGGAGTTAAAACAGGAAACTCAAAAACAATCAAAATTAAAACACCTGCTTGTTTTATCCTCACGAATACTGGCTATAATATTTTTGGTATTGGCTTTTGCACAACCTTATATTCCTATCGGTGACCATATTAAAAAAGCAAAAATAAATTTAATAAGCGTGTATATAGACAATTCATTTAGCATGCAATCCTCAGGTATAAAAGGAAATTTGTTGGAAGAGGCCAAAGAGAAAGCAATTGAGATTGCTGCAGCATATAAGACTACGGATCAATTTCAGCTATTAACGAATGATTTTGAAGGCAAACATCAACGTTTTGTAACAAAAGAGGAATTTGTTGAAGCCGTTAAGGAAATTGTTGTTTCGCCTGTGTCCCGTAAAATAAATGAAGTTATTGCAAGACAAAACGAACTTTTTTCAAATTTTAAAAGTGAAAAAACTTCCTACATTGTTTCTGATTTTCAGAAAAGTTTTTCGAATTTCAAGGAAATAAAAATTGATACAGGTATCACAACGTATTTATTACCATTGGCCTCTGCAAAGGCAACGAATATTTTAATTGATAGTTGTTGGTTCGAATCACCATCCTTTCAGTTGAACCAGCAATTAACCATAGTTGTTCGGATAAAAAATAATTCAGAAATATCCTTGGAGAAAGTCCCAGTGAAGTTGATGATTAACAATCAGCAACGCTCAGTTGCAAGTATAGATGTTGCACCTTTTTCACAAACAAATGTCAGTATTCCTTTTATGGTAAAGGAAAAAGGCATCATGCAAGGGAGCGTTGAAATAATTGACTTTCCTGTTACTTTTGATGACAAATTCTTTTTCTCGTTTTCGGTTTCGGAAAATATTCGGGTATTGTCTATAAATGAACAAGCAGAAAGCCCTTTTATTCAGTCATTGTTTAAAAATGATTCGGCTTTTGTTCTGGCGAATTCTTCGATTAAAAACCTTGATTATTCCTCATTTGAAAAATTTGAACTAATTGTATTAAATGAACTAAACTCAATATCTTCAGGTTTTTCAAATGAAATCACAAAATATATTTCAAAAGGAGGATCCGTAATCGTTTTTCCTGCTACCCAATTGGATATAGGGAGTTATAGGGATTTTCTAACAGCAATTAATGCACCTTATTATTTATCCATTGACACGTCAAACACATTTGTTTCCTCCATAAATCTAAATAGTCTTATTTATAAAAATGTTTTTGAGAGGATGCCTGAAAATATTGATTTACCTAAGGTTTACACTCACTATATCATTCAAGA
>Ga0172375_10000689_pt1 | contig 54361 bp, 50 predicted proteins | sample LakKiv1m_FD_114537 | JGI IMG/M metagenome (GOLD analysis project Ga0172375, IMG submission 114537) | Freshwater microbial communities from Kabuno Bay, South-Kivu, Congo - kab_092012_11.1m | ecosystem: Environmental > Aquatic > Freshwater > Lake | place: Democratic Republic of the Congo...
CTGGGGCTCGGGATCGGCTTGCTGTTGTTGCTTTGAACCAGAATAAAAACAATATGCAAAAAATGGTTCCAGCCAGATGCCGGAACCATTTTTATTTGTTGTTGATTAGTGATTATTCGACTGCGATCAGACCAAGAGCTCTGGTGCCATCTGAGAATTCGGCGAAAACGGCATAATAGGTTCCCGCTACGAAGGCAACAGGGTTGTCATTCCAGCCACCGGCCTGGTCTACATTCTCTTCCACGAACGGAGGAATATAGAGGGTCGTCGGGGTCAGATTGTTGATCTCGCCACTTTCGGGGCTCTGTGCCCACCAGTCTCTGGCATCGGAATCGCCCGCTGTGGTGCGGATGACCTTGACGGTCAGGTTTCCGTCATATGTCGTTACCGTTCCGTTTACCTTGTAGGTTACATCCCAACCGGCAGCAGTCGTCGGCAGCACGATTTCCGCAAGATACAGATATTCGACGTCTTTTAGATCGTCTTTGATCGAGGCGACTCTGTCGTCGTTCTTGGCGATAGCAACCATCTTTCCGGTTTCAACGGTATCCCAGCCGTTGAAGTTTCCGGTGACATAGTAGTCCTTCTCAGCATTTTCAAGTGGTTTGTTGCAGCCGGCAAGTCCAAGAGCCAGGCCCAAACCCAAGACCATTAATAATAGTTTTTTCATACACTTCTCCTTTTTATATTTTTTAAATCATATGCTAATTTTATCATTTTGTTTATCTGGTGTCAATAAATCTAAGAAACACTATGGAAAAAGTGAAACCGCTTACCTTTATTATCCGAGCACGACGCTTGTCCTGCCACCTATGGTAAGTGTCTGGCCGTCAAGGGTGGCCGCGCCCATTCCCGCGAAACCACGAACCACTATAAATTCCTGATCCGTGTATTGGCTGAGATCGATGGTGATCGGATCCGAACCCGTGTTGTGGAAAATGCCCACGGTCGAGTCCTGATAGGTGGAGAGAAACCCGCCGAAAGTGCTGTAGCCCGCAAATTGAAGGACGGTATAGACGCCTCTTGCGATCTCGGGGTTCGCATTCCGGATCATGATCAGCTTCTTGTAGTGGTTAAGCAGGCTGTCGGACTTGCCGATCTGGCTTCTGACGGTTCCGTTGGTCTGGTTTTCGGGGCTGTAGGTGGCGCCGATCGGATCCTTAACCGTATCCTTGTCGCCCCAGAGCATCTTCAACCGCCGGTTGGCGTCCGTGTTTTCGGTCGTTCGGACGCCTTTCATCCCGATTTCTTCGCCATAATAGATGAAAGGAGCGCCATATGTCCAGATATACAGGCTTGCGGCCACATACATGTTGTAGTCGGGTACCGACAAATATCCCGCCGCCCGGTTCATGTCGTGATTGGAGATGAACGGGGCGAGGATCGCATCGGGATTCACGGCTTCGACGCTGTTGCGGTAACTGTTGAGGTAATACACATACCAATTGACATCGTCGTAATTGTTCGCGACCGTGGCGATGGCTCCGGAAGACTGGGACATGCCGAAATCGAAATTGCTGAAGCATTCATAATATGGTTCGATTTGCGGATCCGCCGACCAGACTTCACCGATCAGGAAGGTATCGGGATTGATTTTCTTGCACTCGGCGGAGAACCAATCCCAGAACGCGATGTTTTTCGGGGTATCATTGTAGTAGATGTATTTGGCGGCGTCCAGACGGAAACCATCCACGCCGAGATCGTACCAGAACGCGATGATATCCTTGATCTCGTTCTTGACGGCATCACTGTCCATGTTGAGTTCGGGCATGCTGCTGGAGAAATTCGCTTCGTAATAATAGTCGCCATACAAAAGATAGTAGGTGCTGCCGGGAAGTTTCTGATCAGCGGTGACGATTGAATAATAATCCACGTATTGGTTATGCATGTCACCGGCCTTGACGGCGGAAAGCGCCGCCTTGAACCACGGATGCTGGTTGGAAGTGTGGTTCAGGACGAGATCGATGATTACATCGACGCCGCGCGAATGACAATCCGCCACGAAAGCGGAAAAATCATCCAGGGTCCCATATTTGGGATCAATGTTCTTGTAATCGGTGACATCATACTTGTGATAGCTTGGAGAAGGCATTATCGGCATCAGCCAGATGCCTTGGATTCCGAGGCTCTTTCCGGAATTAGGGTCGCCGTCGTTAAGATAATCCAAACGGATTGTCATTCCGGGGATGTCACCGATTCCGTCGTCATTGGAATCGGAAAAGGAGCCCACGAAGATTTCATAGTACACGCGGTAGTTGTCCTCCACTTCTGCAGACTGCAAATACGTTCCGGAAACGACATATTCCCTCCGGGAACTGCAGGCATTGAAAGCAAACAGAAAAGCAACGAAGAGCAGGAACAGGATTGCCTTTTTCAAATCGCGCACCACCTCTTTCGTAATCTTAATTTGAAAATTATCCCTTTACGGCTCCTGCGGTAACGCCTTCGATATAATACTTCTGCATCGCCAGGAACAAAGTCACGATCGGGATGGCGACGCAGACGCACCCCGCAGTGAAGATCGTGAACACGTTGGAATCCACCCGTTCGCCATAGATCATGTAGTAAAGACCTACGGCCACAGTATGCAGCTGGGTGTTGGTCTCACCGAGGATCACCCGCGCAAAGATGAAGTCCATCCAGGGACCGGTGAAGGCCAGAAGGGCCGTGTAGATGATGATCGGCTTGCTGATCGGCAGAATGATCTTGGTGAAGATCTGGGAATTGGTGGCGCCATCGAGTCGGGCCGATTCCAACAAGGAATTGGGAATGATGTCGAAGAACCCCTTGGCGATGTAAAATCCCAGGCCCGCTCCGGCGGAATACACCAGGATCAGCGCAAACAGCGTCTGGGTGAGATTCAGGGCTTTCAAAATGTAGTAAATGGCGATCATCGACATGAATCCCGGGAAGAGTCCGAGGATGATGGCGATGTTCAAAAACGGTTTTCTCGCCTTGAATTTGAGCTTGCTCATGACATAGGCCACGGAAAGCGTCAAAAGGGTGGAGATAATGAAGGAGAACGAAGATACGAACAAAGTGTTCAGGAACCATCTGGGGAAGAGTGTCTCCGTGAACAGGCGGCGGAAGTTCTCAAAGCCGACCTGGTACGGGAAATAATGCGAGACCACGATTCCGATCAGTTGCCCCTGGTCGTTGTATTCGGTCCGGAAGGCGTTCAGGAGAATCCAGAGGATCGGATACATCCAAATGATCGTCAATACGACCAAAATGAGATAAGATACGACAGTCGAAGTTGTCTCCGCAGCCTTCATGCTGCGGTATTTCGTGGGAGCCTTTATCGCTGTTGGCGTCTTCATCATTGGAAAGCATCTTCTTCCTTATAGGTTTTGCTTCTGCGGTAGGAAAGAAGCGTCGCAGTCGCGGTGATGATGAACGTCATGATCGCGACGACCGAGCCGATGTTGTATTCGCTTTGGTCGATCGTCAGTTTGTAGAGCCAGGTGACGAGCAGATCGGTTTCACCGGCATAATAACCAGGCACTGTCGGTCCGCCTCCGGAAAGGAGGTAGATGACATTGAAGCTGGTGATGTTCCCGATGAACGACGTTATCAGATAAGGCGTGGTGACAAAGAGGATGTAAGGGACGGTAATGTTGAAGAATGCCTGCCTTTTGTTGGCGCCGTCGATTTCGGCGGCCTCATACAAATCCGTAGGCACATTCATCAGGATACCGCTGGTCATCAGCATGGTGTAGGGAACGCCGATCCAGATATTGATGACGATGATCGTGATTCTCGCCCGCATCGGGTTCAAAGGATCCGTAAGGAATTTGATCGGTTCGGATATCATACCCGTCTTCATCAAAAATGAGTTGATCGGTCCGTAAACCGAAAGCAGATTTCTCATGGCAAGCAAGGAAATGAACTGGGGCAAAGCGATTGTGAGCACGAAAACCGTACGCCAGAACTTTTTCATCTTGATCTGTTTTTTGTTGATGAGCAAGGCCAGGAAAATACCGCCGATGTAATTGGTGAACGTAGCGAAAAACGCCCATACCATCGTCCAACTGAGAACCGGGACGAACCGTTGCGCGATTTCACTGTCACCACCGCGGAAGATTTCCGCGAAATTTCGGAATCCAACCCAATCGAACAGGGTTGAAGGAGACGGATGCAAAGAGTCAAAGTTGGTAAATGCGATCAGGATCATGAACAATGTGGGCAATACGGTAAATAATACGACACCAAGGATCGCCGGCGTCAACATGGCAAGGTGGAATCTTTCATCATGCAGCGCCGCGATGTCTTGTTTGAATGAAGTCGGTTTCTTTCCGTTTCTAACATCAAGGTCGGCCTTGTAGGCGCTTTTAAGGTTGGAAAAATAGGCAAAGAGGAAGAGGGCAATCAAAGCGAGTGTGACAACTCCGTAGAGCAACATGAGCATCGAGTTGTCTCCCCAGGTGAAGTCGGTGCCAGGATCCGTGCCCAAAGTGATGAAGTTGATGAGGGCCTTGGCGCCGATTGGTGTCGGCGTCGTGTCCTTGTTGACTTCGGGGGAGAGGATCATGATCACGAAGAATCCAGCCTGCAGAAGGAAATAGATCAACCCTTTGATGATCTGTTTGTGGTAGAAGTTGCCGAAGCCCATGATGAAATGGGACATTTTGGTTCCGATGCTTCCGTCCTTGAACCGTTTTCCGAAAGCGATAGCTCTATTTTTGATGCCAAGCCACAACCTGACAAAGAATCTGGGGAAAGAAGCCCAAAAGCGAACGAATTTCGAACGTCCTTTTGCTGTTTGTGCTTTTGTTTGCATAATCTCTCCTTAGATTGGTTTTTGAAATGTCTGGATCAGGATTATCCTTGTTGAGTTCCGGTCTTCCAAATGTTTTCCACAATCTGCATCTGGTCCTTGATCGCCTGGAAGGAAGTGAACTCTCCCTGCGGATTTTCCAGGATTTCCAGAATCAGGTCAGGAGCGCCTTTGGAATAATAGTATGTGTTGTACTTGCTGTTGAAACCGAAAGGCTGGGGAATTCCGAATTCAAACATGTTGACTTCGGCACTGGCCAGTTTGGCTTCAAGCGTATCGGCCTGGAATTCGGAGAACTCGGTAGTTGCGTTCTTGTAAGCCGGCAGGTTTTCGCATTCTGCGAAAGATTCTTCCTGGATTTCCTTGCTGGAAAGGTAAAGAAGAATATCTTCGAGATAAGCAGCTTTGCTGCTACCCTTCTTCATAACGAACATCTTCGTGTCGGCAAAGGTACCGGACTGGAAGACGGTCCCGGCTTCGATTGTACCATAGGCATCATCCGCAGTGATCGTGAATTGCGGCAGGACCGTAATCCCCAGGTTGCTGCCAAGAGCCGACTGGGCGGCTGTGAAATGCCAGGCGCCCCCGATGAAGGAAATCGAAATCTCATTGGACAACTCGATTTCCCATCCGGAATCGCTCGGACGTTTGGCACCGTTGGGATCCGTAAAGAACCTTTGGCCCCATTTCATGACGGAGATTGTGTCGTCTCCGGTGCCGAAGCAGTCGCTTTGAACGCCATCGACATACAGCCTCAGGGTCGTTTCATTGGTTTCCGCATTCCGGGCAAGCAGCAGGAAGGAATTGTTGAATCCGTCGGTTCCCGAAAGCGACAAGGCTTGTTTGCCGTTGTCTTTGGCCGCCTGAAGGATGCCTTCCCATGTCTGGGCTTGAGTTTCCGTTATATAAGCCTTGTTATAGTAAAGAACCAGGCTTTGGGCAATGTATGGAACACCGAAAGTATATAACGTTCCATTGACAGTGCCCTTGATCACATTCAGGAAACTTTGAGGATTGTCGGCCTGGATCTGAGCCAACAGTGCGGTGCTCTGTACCGGAGCGATCGCACTTGATCCGGCAATCAGTTTGCCGAGATTGTCATGGGCAACGGTGAAAATGTCCGCGCCGGCATCAGGGTCATCCAAGAAAGTGGCGGCGGCAGTTCCGGTGTCGACACCTTTGACGCTGACCTCGAAGGGGAACTCCTTGTCATGGGTTGCGTTGTAATCGGTAACGTATTCAGTCATTTTCTGAGTATAGAAATCGACTGATTCCGATCCGACCCAGATCAGTAGCGGCTTGGCTCCGCAGCCCGCGAGTACCGACAGGGCGCCGATGCATAAAGCCGCAAAAAGAAGTAATTTTTTCATACTTTTCAATCTCCCTTTTATTGTATTATTTGTTACCGTAATTCTATCACTTAAAAATACCTAATGCAAGGGCTTACAGAATTGTTGACTTCAGGGATCCTGGTTTTGCCATGTGAGACCGTTTACAAGTTTCGAATTCACGAAAGCCATTTGCATTTGGCTTGTAATTGTTCTATATTAGTTAATTGTGAGATATTAACAATTGAAATAAGCAAGGGGGATAGTTATTATGAAAAAAATAGCGCTTTTTGTTTTGGCGTTGTTTTCCAGCGTGCTCTTTTTCACGCCTGTGAAAGCCGATTCGGCCACCGAACAGATCTATATCCATTATTTCCGGTATGCCGGAGACTACACCAACTGGAACGTTTGGGGCTGGGAAAAAGAACCTGAAGATCTTGAGGGTGCCGCTTTCAACTTTGTTCAGGACGACACTTCCGTAGAATATAATTTCGGCGGCGTGGTTGCGAAAATTTCCATTGCGGATAATTTTCCGGAATTAACCAAGATCGGGTTTCTCATCCGTCTCGGAGAATGGCAAGAAAAAGATATCGGTACAGACCGGACCGTGGTCATTCCCGCAGAGACTCCCGACGGCATCTGTCACATTTATCTTGTAGAGGGCGATCCCAGAGTCGGAACCTACCTTAACGATCCCGATGGTCCGGACAAAAATCCGAAGTTCAAGTCAGCGTATTTCACCGACTTGACGACGATCACGTTCACAGCCACGGAAACGCTAGTAGCCGATGACATCGTCATCAAGGCAGACGATGTCATTATCGATACATCCGCTATCCAAATTGACGGTCTTCAAGGGACGGTTTCTTTGTCGGAGGAAATGAGTTTTTCCAAGAAATATACCATTGAAGCCACCTTCAGTGATTTGTCCGTTAATTCCTATGCGGTCACATTTGATGGAATATATGACTCCCAGGAGTTTGATGACGCTTTCGCCTATGATGGCGAGTTGGGCGCGATTCCAACGGATGCTTTCACCTCGTTCCGTTTATGGGCTCCCGTTTCCGAACAAGTGGTTTTGAACCTGTATGATACCGGAACTCCGGAAAGCCTGGGCGGAACCGATCTGCCCTACAAGACAGTGGTTATGACTCCCGATGTCAAAGGTACATTCTATCATGAGGAACCAGGCAACCTGCACGGAAAATATTATACATATTCCGTGACGAACGGAGGCGTTGCCTATGAAGTCGTCGATCCCTATGCGAAAAGCACCGGAATCAACGGAATAAGGGGTTTGGTTGTCGACTTCTCGCAAGTGAACCCGGTCGGGTTTGAATACGACGACAGAGCCGACAACATGACGAATGCCACCGATGCGATCATCTATGAACTGCATGTCCGCGACCTGACCAGTTCGCCGACATGGACAGGATCCGAGGCAAACCGCTCCCGATATCTTGGTCTCATTGAGACCGGTACCACATACGAGGGAGTTACCACCGGATTCGATCATATCAAGGAGCTAGGAGTCACCCATGTGCAGTTGTTGCCATTCTTCGATTTCGGAGTCCTTGACGAATCCAAAGTTGACACCGAAGACTACAATTCCTTCAACTGGGGTTATATGCCCTTGAACTTTAACACACTGGAAGGTTCATATTCCGCCGATCCTTATGACGGATTGGTGCGGATCCAGGAAATGAAGCAAGTCGTGATGGCGTATACCGACGCCAACATCCGGATCAACATGGATGTCGTCTACAACCATACCGGTTTGACAGCCGACTCGAATTTCAATCTCATCGTTCCGGGATACTACTATCGCAAGACTGCTTCCGGAGCTTTCAGCAATGGTTCCGGAACCGGAAACGAAACCGCATCCGAGCGTTCGATGATGCGGAAATTCATCATCGATTCCGTGACTTTCTGGGCGTCCGAATATAACATTTCCGGATTTCGCTTCGACTTGATGGCGCTTCATGACATCGAAACGATGAACGAAGTTGCCGATGCACTGCATGCGATCGACCCAACGATCATGGTCTACGGCGAACCATGGACCGGCGGAACGACGGTCCTGCCCGCCAGCGAACAGGCGGGAAAGGCGAATCTGGCCGAGATGCCGACCGTGGCCGCTTTCAACGATGACATCCGCGACGGCATCAAGGGTTCGGTATTCGCAAGAGAACAAGGCGCTTTTGTCCAGGGCAATTTCTCGCTAGCCAATCTGACCAAGGTCAAATACGGTATCGCTGGTGGTATCGCCTATCCCGGCATCAGCGGGTCGCTCCTTTCCAACCAGAAAATCTGGCATACCGAACCAATCAAGACCATCAACTATGTCGCCTGCCATGACAACAACACCCTGCATGACAAACTGTACCTGACTTTGGAAGCTTCCGGACAAACCGATCTTGTTCCCGCCCTTAGCAAGCAGTCGAACGCAATCGTGCTGACCTCACAGGGGATATCATTCATCCTTTCGGGTGATGAATTCCTGAGAACGAAACCAAGCGACAGCGGTGATGGCTTCGACCATAACAGCTATCAGTCCCCCGATTCTGTCAACCAGCTGGACTGGGCCCTAAAGGCGGACGCTACCGGTAACGATGTCTTCGAATACTACAAAGGGCTGATCGAACTGAGAAAAGACCATCCATCTTTCCGGATGCCGGAGACCCAGGCTGTTCTTGACAATCTCACCTTCGCATATTCTGACCTGGAGGGCGTTATCGCCTACACGATCACGAGCGATGCGAGTGGTGACGATTATGGAACGATCCTCGTCGTCCATAACGCCAATCAGAAATCTGTCCGAATCAAATTACCAACGGGTGGCGGCTGGGTCGAAGTTGTTAACGGCGAAACCGCCGGTGAAGACATATTGGCTACCTATCTGGGTGGAAAAACCCTGAAAGTAACCGCCAATTCCTCCTACGTGTTGTATCAGGACCCCTCCATCGAAGACTACAATCCGGTTCCGACGATCATCCTCTCGGTGTCCGGTGGCGTGGTTGTCCTTGCCGGTGCGGCTGTGTTCATTCTGCTCAAATTGAGAAAGCGTCCCTGACGCAATCCGTTACTCGATACAAAATACCAGATAATTGTCGGGTGGTTGTTTACAAGCAACCACCCTTTTGGCATAATAGAACCTGAAGATACCATCAAGGGGGATATATGGGCATGGAATTCGAAAAATCATGTGGCGCAGTCATCTACAAGGATGACGGGGGAACATATTCATTTCTGATCGTTCATATGCGACTAGGGCATTGGTCTTTTCCCAAGGGCCATGTCGAAGCCGGGGAATCCGAAGCGATGACGGCGATCAGGGAAATCAAGGAAGAGACGAATCTCGAAGTGACATTGATGAAGGGCTTCCGGAAAACCGTCGAATATTCACCGAAACCCAACGTCATCAAAGAGGTCGTGTATTTCATCGGCACACCGAAGACGAACGAGATCATCTGTCAGGAAAATGAAGTAGTTGCAGCCGGATGGTATCGTTTTGATGCTGCCAAAGCGTTGCTTACCTATCAAAACGACCGCAATATCCTCTGTCTGGCCAACCATTATCTGCAGATCATCTGAAGGTTGTCGAAAACCGGCCGAATTCGGCCTTTTGAATATTGACAACGCTTACATTTTTCGGTATAATACAGGCGATAACTGAATACACACAGAGGAGCAATATATTGGTATGATGCCGTTGCCAATGGGACCGACCCCAGATACGGTAGCAGAATAAGTATGTTGCCGAAAGGATGTGATCGTCTGTGGTCATATTCCTTGGTATCGAAGCGAGTGTTTCCATACTGCCATCGTTGATGGAGAGCTGTTATATTGCAAAATATAACGGCTTTTTTAATGAGATTAGAGGAGGGTTAATTTGAAGAGCTTGACAATCAATCAGATCGGTCTCGGCGATGAAGCCACATTCATCAAGATGATCACCAGGGACGACGTCGAATCGTTTGCGGCGATCACCGAGGACAGGAATCCCGCCCACATGGACGAAGCCTACGCGAGCAAGACTTTTTTCAAACGGAGAATCGCGCACGGAATGTTGGTCGGATCGCTTTTTTCCACGATCTTCGGTGTCATGTTGCCGGGTCTTGGCAGCATCTACACAAAGCAAAGCTTAAAATTCACCAAGCCGGTTTATTTCGGCGACACCATTACGGCCAAAGTGACCGTAAGGGAAAAGAATCTTGACCGCAATCGCGTCACCTTCGATTGTGTCGCCGTCAATCAGGATGGCGACACGGTAGTCGTCGGCGAGGCGGAGATCATGCCCCCGGTAAAGGAGGTAACCTTGTGAAAGCACGGATTAACGGTACCCAATTCAAAAGCATGCTGAAGGACGGGATGAGTCTGATGGTTGGCGGTTTTCTCGCCAACGGCACGCCGGAGAAACTGATCTCGCTGGTGCTGGAAAGCAAGGTCAGGGATCTGACCATCATCTGCAATGATGGCGGTTTTGTCGATCGCGGTGTCGGTCGACTGATCGTCAATGATCAAGTCGGAAAACTGATCGCCTCCCACATCGGCACCAATCCTAGAGTCGGCGAATTGATGCAGATGGGTGCCATGGAAGTAGTGCTGCTTCCCCAGGGAAGCCTGGCGGAAAAGATTCGTGCCGGTGGCGCCGGTCTTGGCGGCATACTTACTCCCACAGGTCTTGACACAGTGGTTGAAAACGGCAAACAGATTATCGAAGTCCAGGGAACCAAATATCTTCTGGAGGAACCCTTGCGAGCCGATATGGCCCTGATCGGCGGCGCCGTGGTGGACAAATACGGAAATCTGCGTTACAGCCAGACGATGCGGAATTTCAATCCGATCATGGCTTTGGCTGCCGATAACGTTGTCGTCGAACCTTATCAGACCGAAGATACGATCGATCCTGAATATGTCATCACACCTTACCCGCTCGTCGACTATATTCTCGAGGAGGACAAGTAAATGGACGAAAAACAAGTGATCGCGAAACGGATCGCGTTGGAATTGCAGGACGGCGACCTCGTCAATCTCGGGATCGGCATCCCCACCCTGGTTCCCGATTTTCTGGAACCGGGCAAACATATCATATTCCAGGCCGAAAACGGAATCATTGGTCTAGGTCCCCTGACGGATGAAGATACCCGGACCGTGAACGCCAGCGGCAACAACGCCACCATCCTTCCCGGCGGGGCTTTCATCGATTCGTTGTTGTCTTTCTCTCTGATCCGCGGCAGCCATATCGATGTCACGGTTCTGGGTTCCCTGGAAGTGGATCAGGAAGGCAGTCTTGCCTCCTGGATCATTCCCGGGAAAAAAGTACCCGGTATGGGCGGCGCCATGGATCTGGTTGTCGGCGCGAAAAAAGTCATCATCGCCATGACACACACGAACAAAGGTATCCCTAAAATACTGAAAAAGTGCCGACTCCCGCTGACCGCTGCCCATCAAGTCAATCTGATCGTCACGGAAATGGCCGTGATGTCGGTGGAAAAAGACGGCTTGCATCTGCTTGAAGTCAATCCTGAATTCACCCTTGAAGATGTCATCAACGCTACGGAAGCGGAACTATTCTGCGACAATGTGGTTCCGATGAAAGGAGTCTAAATATGAAAACAAACCTTTATGTAAGAATGTCTCTGCAAGATTCCCATTACGGCGGAAATCTCGTCGATGGCGCCAGGATCCTCGGTCTGTTCGGGGATGCCGCCACTGATCTTCTAATCAGAAACGACGGCGACGAAGGTCTTTTCCGCGCCTACGAACAGGTCGATTTCTTCCAACCCGTCTATGCGGGCGACTTTCTTGAAGTCACAGCCGAAATCGTCCATTTGGGCAACAGTTCCCGAAAAATGGAATTTTATTGTTACAAGGTCATCCAGAGCCGTCCCGACATCTCTCCCTCCGCTGCTGATCTGCTGGCGGAGAAGATCCTGGTCGCATCGGCGGTCGGAACCTGTGTTGTTCCCAAGGAAAATCAGCGGCGCCTATGAACAAACTGATCATAACCTGCGCCATCACCGGTGCAGAGGTGACAAAAGCCCAGAATCCAGCCGTACCGTATACGATCGAAGAATGCGCCCTTGAGGCATACAAGGCCTATGAAGCCGGAGCCAGCGTCATCCATCTGCATGCCCGCCATGACGATGGGATACCGACGCAAAGCCATGAGCGCTATGCTCTGCTTATCGCCGCCATCAGGGAAAAATGCCCGGATGTGATCATCCAGGTATCGACAGGCGGCGCCCTGGGAATGTCAAGGACGGAACGGATGGAGCCGCTGCTTCTTAACCCGGAAATGGCGACCTTGGATTGCGGGACCTTGAATTTCGGCGGTGACGATATCTTCGTCAATACCGAAAACGACATCATCTTTTTCGCCGAAGAAATGAACAAAAGGCAAATCGCCTACGAACTCGAATGTTTCGAAAAGGGCCATCTCGACATGGTCATGCGACTTTATCGCAAGGGCATAATCAAGGCGCCGCTCCGTTTCAGTTTCGTTTTGGGAGTCAACGGCGGCATGACCGGCGAAGTCCGGGATCTGATGTTCATGAAAGAAAGCATCCCCGACAAGGCTTCCTTCAGCGTGGCCGGAATCGGGCGCTTCGAGTTCACGTTGGCGGAAATTGCGATCAGGAATGACGGCCATGTACGTGTCGGTCTGGAAGACAATCTCTACCTCGAAAAAGGTGTCCTTGCCAAGTCCAATGCCGAACTAGTTCAGCGCGTCGTCATGATCGCGAGAAAATACAACCGCGAGATTGCCAGCCCGGCCGAGGCCAGGGCGATGCTCGGAATGGAGAAATGACATGACAACACCTTCAAAATACGGAACCCATAGGGTCCTTTCGCCGAGCGGCGTCCTGCCACAGGCGGCACGGAAACTCGACAATACGATGACCCCGTATGAAAACGAGATCCTTGTGGAGGTATCTACCCTCAACATCGATTCGGCATCATTCACACAAATCAGGAATGCCGCCGACAACGATCCCGAGAAAATGAAAGACATGATTCGCGAGATTGTCTCGGAGCGGGGAAAAATGCAGAATCCAGTCACCGGCAGCGGCGGCATGTTCATGGGCAGAGTGAAAAAGATCGGCTCCCTGTTGAAATGCGACCTGAAACCGGGAGACGAGATCGCTTCCCTGGTTTCCTTATCGCTCACACCCCTGAAAATCTATGAGATCCAGGCGATCCATATGGAAAAGGACCAACTGGACATCAAGGGAGAAGCCATCCTTTTCGAATCGGGCATCTATGCGAAGATACCTTCCGATTTGCCAGCGCATCTGGTTTTGTCCGCACTTGACGTGGCGGGCGCTCCAGCCCAGGTAAGCAAACTGGTGAAAAATGGCGACAGCGTTTTGATTCTTGGTGCCGCCGGCAAAAGCGGATTATTGGTTGCCTATCAGGCAAGAAAGAACGCCGGCGACCAAGGCAACATCATCGGCATCATCAACGATCCCATGCAATTCGATGACCTGCAAAGACTCAATGTCTGCAATCATATCATCATCGGCGACGCCCGGGATCCGCTGTCGATCTATGAAAAGGTGCTCAAGGCCAATGGCGGCGAAAAGGTCGATGTGACCATCAACGTCGTCAATGTGTCCGATACGGAAATGAGTGCGATTCTTCCGACCAAGGATGAAGGCATCGTCTATTTCTTTTCGATGGCCACCTCATTCACCAAAGCCGCTCTCGGAGCGGAGGGTATCGCCAGCGAAGCCAGGATGCTGATCGGCAACGGCTTCACCAAAGGTCACGCCGAACTGACCTTGAATCTCTTCCGGGAATCGAAGGTTCTCTACGATATCTTCCTGAAGCGATACGGAAAGGAGGCATAACATGATCAAAACCAACGACTCATACCTTGAACGTAAACAACGTTATTTTCCCAATGTCTCCGATTCAGAATGGAACGACTGGCATTGGCAGGTAAAAAACAGGATCACCAAGGTGTCCGAACTGAAAAAATATCTGAAGATCACCGAAGCGGAAGCCAAAGACATCGAAAACGTGCTGACCAAGTTCCGCATGGCGATCACACCCTATTATCTGACCCTGATCGATCCCGACAACCCCGATTGCCCGATCAGAAAACAGGCGATTCCCGGGATCGCGGAAATGACCGTCGGCAAATACGATATGGTCGACCCGCTTGACGAGGATGTGGATTCACCCGTTCCCGGCCTGACACACCGGTATCCGGACCGGGTTCTTTTCCTGATCACCGACATGTGCAGCATGTATTGCCGGCATTGCACCAGAAGGCGATTCGCCGGTCAACGGGACATGCAACTTCCCAAGGAGAGAATCGACAAGGCGATCGAATACATCGCCGCCAACCCGAAGATCCGGGACGTATTGCTTTCGGGCGGAGACGCCTTGCTTGTTCCCGACAACATCCTGGAAGGCATCATCGCCCGTCTACGGGCGATCGAGCATGTCGAGATCATCCGGATCGGCACGAGAACTCCGGTCGTGATGCCCCAGCGAATCACCGACGAATTGGTGATGATGCTGAAAAAATATCATCCCATCTGGGTCAATACCCATTTCAACCATTATGACGAGATCACCGCGGAAAGCAAGGCCGCCATCGACAAAATGGCGGACGCGGGCATACCGCTAGGCAACCAGAGCGTGTTGCTCCGCGGTGTTAACGACTGTGTCAACATCATGAAACGGCTGGTGACCAAACTGGCCGAAATCAGGGTTCGTCCCTATTACATTTATCAGTGCGACCTGTCCATGGGCATCGAACATTTCCGCACGCCGGTTTCCAAGGGCATCGAGATCATCGAGGGCCTCAGGGGCCATGTGAGCGGCTATTGTGTGCCCACGTTTGTGGTCGACGCTCCCGGAGGGGGCGGAAAAATCCCGGTTATGCCGAACTACGTCATTTCGCAGGCTCCGGGCAAGGTCGTGCTCCGGAATTATGAGGGCGTTATCACCGCTTATTCCGAGCCTGACGGCGGCTATGGCGGAAAGTGCCATTGCCCTGACTGCCAACAGGCCAGGGCCGAAGGCGTCAGCGCCTTGCTTTCCGGTGAAAAATTGGCCATCGAACCAAGTCAGTTGAAAAGAAGATTAAGATCATCGAATCATTAGGCGCACGCATCAGGAAAAATGATGTCATAAGCATTGTCGGCAATGTGAAAAACGCTGGCAAGACTACGGTCCTGAACGCCCTGATCGATAGTTTTCCCAAGCTCGTGCTCGCCATTTCCTCCATCGGCATGGATGGCGAACCCTTCGACAATGTCACCAGACTCCCGAAACCGCGGATCCAGGTCCGGCCGGGTTTTTTGGTTGCGACTACGGAAAAATGCCTTGCGGCGAGCGATAGCGAATATGAATTGTTGTACCATTCCGGCATCAGGACCCCGCTGGGCGAAGTCCTGATTGTCAGGATTCTCACGACGGGTTTTTGCCTTGTTGCCGGACCGTCCTCGGTTTCGGACATGGAAATGATTGTCGGAAAACTTAAAGCCTTCGGAGCGGAGAAAGTGTTTGTGGACGGGGCTTTTTCCCGCCAAAGCAGCGCGCGTTTATCCGAAGCCGTAATCCTTGTCGTCGGCGCCAACCGTTCCCAGCTTGTGGATACGGTCGTCCAGGACGCCAAGGAGAACATCGCGAGGCTCCTGATCCCCGGTGCCGGAGAACGTTATGCTTTTCTCAACAAGCAGGAAAGCGCCGTTTTGATCGAGAAGTCAGGCACAGTTGTCGTGATTCCGGAGAAATCGGTCATCACCGATTCCGCTTCAATCTTGGACAGGTTGACCACCGATACCGAATACCTGTATCTGCCCAATGCGGTCACGGCGGGATTCGTCCGGGCCCTGATGAAGCACAAAACGGCCCCGGACGTGAAAATCATCATGAAATCACCGATCAACTATCTTGACGACGACCCCTTCGCACTAGGCAAATTGGCGTATGCGGGCAGGTTGTTCACCCTTCACAAAATCAATCTGGTCGCCGTCTGTTACAATCCCTATTCACCACAGGGGTATCGTTTTGACAATCAGGAATTCCGCTCGAAACTGAAGAAAATCAGCGACTTGCCGCTCTACAATGTGCTTGAAAGCGAAGGTGACCAACATGAACAAACTCAATCTTGATCGGAAGCAAATCGACGCCTGCCGGACAATCGCCGGAAAAATCGCCGAAGATATCCATAACTTCATCCATGTCAACACTACCGTCACCATCGAAAGGACGGTTTGTCGTTTACTTGGCATCGACGGCGTCAACGCCATCGGAATCCCCTGGCCGAACGTGCTTGTCGACGACGTGATCGAGAACGGAAACCTGGGTCTCGGCATTTCGGTGTATCTTGCCGGAGCGCTGAAAGGCACCGGGCTTGATCTTGACGCTTTCATGAACGCATATGCCAAAAAGCAGGTTTTCCTATGCGGGTATGAACTTCCCGACGCCAAGGAAACCGAAGCCGTCCTGAAAGAATATTATCAGAAGACACTGAGAAAGATCCGGGACAATAAATCCACAAGGGAACGTCTGATCCAAGACGCTCCCGATCCCAAAACCAAACTTTATGTGATCGTAGCCACCGGCAATATCTACGAGGATGTCGTCCAGGCGAAAGCGGCCGCCAAAGCGGGGGCGGACATCATTGCCGTAATCCGCTCAACCGGTCAGTCTTTGCTTGACTTTGTTCCCTATGGAATCACGACCGAAGGTTTCGGCGGAACTTACGCCACCCAGGCGAATTTCCGGATCATGAGGGAAGCTTTGGACCAGGTCGGAAAAGAAACCGGAAGATACATCCGTCTTGTCAATTATGCATCCGGGCTGTGCATGCCAGAAATCGCCGCCATGGCCGCCCTGGAAAGACTCGATGTGCTTTTGAATGACAGCATGTACGGAATCATCTTCCGTGACATCAACATGCAACGGACCTTTATCGACCAGTATTTCTCCCGCCTGATCAACGCCTATGCCGGAATCATCATCAATACCGGCGAAGACAATTATCTGACCACGTCAGATGCCGTCGAGGAAGCCCACACGGTTCTGGCATCCCAGTTCATCAACGAGGCGTTCGCCATCAAGGCCTTTCTGCCACCGAGCCTGATGGGGTTAGGCCTTGCCTTCGAGATCAGTCCTGAGGTGGAAAACAGTTTCCTGATGGAGATCGCCCAGGCCGAAATGGCGAGGGAAATCTTCCCGGAAGCCCCGCTCAAGTACATGCCTCCGACCAAACATATATCCGGCAACATCTTCCGCGCCTACATGCAAAACACCATGTTCAACATGGCCACAACCATGACTGACCAGTCGATCCATCTGCTCGGCATGATGACCGAAGCCATCCATACGCCGTTTCTTTCCGATCGCTTTCTGGCGATTGAAAACGCCAAAACCGTCCAGAAAGCCTTGCATTCATTTCGCGACGAGATCGAATACACCTCCGGCGGGTTCATCCAGAAACGGGCCTGGGAAGTGCTTGACAAGGCCAAGGATCTGCTGGAAGAAGTCGAGAGGATCAGTCTTTTCAAAGCTTTGGAATCCGGTATGTTCGCCGGAATCAAGAGGCCGTTTTTCGGAGGAAAGGGTCTTGATGGCGTGTTCCGGAAGGATCCGAAATATCTCAATGTCATAGCCAAGAGAATGGAGGCGGAGTTAAGTGAGAATTAGACCTTACGGAGACACCTCGGCTGACGGAAAAGTCCAGCTGAGTTTCACGTTGCCGACTTCTGCCGACGAGATCGGAATCGAGACGGCCAAAGCGTTGGCCAAAAAAATGGGCATGACCGATCCCAATGTGGTCCATGCCGAACCGATCGGAGAAGGCTTCAGCTTCTTTGTCGTTTACGGCTCGGTGCCCTATGAGATCGATTCCGACACGATCCATGTCGACAAGATCCAGACTCCGACATTGACCAGGGAGGAGATCGAAGCCCTGATCGAAAGCGAACTGAAGCACGATGTCGTTTTTGTTGGCGCCTCAACCGGCACCGATGCCCATACCGTCGGCATCGATGCGATCATGAACATGAAAGGTTACGCCGGTCATTACGGACTGGAAAGATACAAGCACATCAAGGCCTACAATCTTGGCAGCCAGGTTCCGAACGAGGAATTCGTCCGTCAGGCAAAACTGCTTGGCGCCGATGTCCTTCTGGTGAGCCAGACCGTCACCCAGAAAGACGTCCACTTGAAAAACATGGTGAATCTAGTTGAGCTTCTGGAAGCCGAAAACATGCGCGACAAAGTGCTGTTGATCGCAGGCGGAGCGAGAATCACTCACGAACTGGCCAAGGAATTAGGTTATGACGCCGGCTTCGGCCCGAAGAAATATGCCGAGGATGTCGCGTCTTTCGCGATACTTGAACTGATTGAACGTCAAAAACGAAACATTTGATCATATTGAATCTTATCGAGAAAAGAAGGGATAGCGAATGAAAATCGAGAAAGCAGCTCAGATTTCGACAAAGACCGGAGACAAGGGAGTATCCTCTACCTTTGCCGGTGAGAGACTTCCAAAATACGACCTGATCTTCGAAACCCTGGGCGGAATCGATGAACTCAGTTCGTTTATCGGTTTGCTCCACCATTATCATCCCACCGACGATCTCAGGGAAATACAGAAGATCCTCGAAAGAATCGCCGCGCTGGTCGCAACTGTGCCAGACCACCCCAACTATGCCCGCATCGGTGCCGTGGGCGACACGGATTTGACGTGGTTGGAAACAAGAATGGATTCCTTGTTGAAGGAGACACCGATCGAAGCTGGATTCGTGCTTCCCGGTAGCGACACATCCCTTTCCGGAGCTTATGCGGATGTCGCAAGGGCTGTCGCCCGCCGTTCGGAAAGGAATCTGGCCAGACTGATAGCGGAAAAAAAACGCCCGGATCTCGATCCGGCATACCGTTTCAGCAACCGGGTTAGCGATTATTTGTATGTGTTGGCCAGGAGTTTGAAAAGCAAATAATAGAATGTTGTTTTCAGTATTGATCAGGATTTTTGTGATTTGTCCAAAAGCTTATATAACCTTTGAATCTTGATTTTTTCTATGATATAATGTTTGCGTGAAACGCTTCCATGACAGAAAAGGAGATTGCATTGAAATCAATCGTGATAGGCGTCATCGGCGCCGATGTGCATGCTGTTGGGAACAAGATCATCGAGTACACTTTATCAAATCTAGGTTATAATGTCGTAAACATAGGCGTTTTGTCCTCACAGGAGGATTTCATCAACGCCGCCATCGAAACCAATGCGGATCTGATCCTTGTCTCATCGCTTTACGGACACGGAGAGATCGACTGCCGCGGTATGAGAGACAAATGCATCGAAGCCGGAATCGGCGACATTTTCCTTTATGTCGGCGGCAATATCGTCGTCGGAAAACAAGACTTCAACGAAGTCAAGACCCGTTTCCTGAACATGGGATTCAACCGGGTATATCCCCCCGGAACACCCATCGACAAGGCATTGGATGATATCAGGGAAGATTTAGGAGAGTAAGATGAGCATTTTCTTGTTGATCGACTTCGGCTCCACATTCACCAAGTTGACAGCGGTTGATACCGAACTTGGGGATGTGATCGCCACTTCCGCCAATGAAACCACTGTCGAGACGGACATCAGAGAGGGATTTCATTCCGCCCTCCACAAGCTGTTTCAAAAACTTGGCAGGGAGATAAAATTTGATTGTACGATTGCCTGTTCTTCGGCAGCCGGCGGCCTGAAAATGGCCGCTATTGGTCTGGTTGAAGAACTGACTGTCGAAGCCGCCAAACGGGTTTGCCTCGGGGCCGGCGCCAAAGTCGATCTGGTGTTGTCGCATCATTTGAACAAGAAGGAAGTCGAAGCGATCATCAACCAGAAAATCGACATCATTCTCCTGGCTGGAGGCGCTGACGGCGGCAACAGCGAGTGTGTGCTTTTCAACGCCAGGCTGCTGGGCGAGATGGGCGTCAGAATTCCCGTCGTCTACGCCGGTAACAAATCCTGTCAGGACGAAATCGAGGAAATCTTCAATCGATATGGCATCGATGGCCATATCTGTGACAACGTCATGCCCCGAATCAACGTTTTGAACGTCAAATGCGCCCGGGAGAAGATCCGGGAGATCTTTCTGAAAAAGATCATCGTCGCCAAGGGAATCAAAAAGATCGAGGCCGAGATCGACCAAGTGGTCCTCCCCACTCCCGAAGCCGTTCTGCAGGCCGCGGAACTGCTTTCCAAAGGTTATCTCCACGAACAGGGCCTTGGTGATATCGTCATCGTCGATATCGGCGGTGCGACAACCGATATGTACTCCATGTGCAACGCCTCCAATCGCAGCGATGTCATACTCCATGGACTGGAGGAACCGTTCGCTAAGCGTACGGTCGAGGGCGACCTCGGGATGCGCTACTCCGCCCCGGGAATCATCAAATCCCTGACCAGGGAGGAAATTCTGTTCATCAACGAGGAAAAAGGCGTCGACATCGAAAAGGAAGTCGACTATCGATATAAGCACGTCTGGTCGCTCCCGGAGAGCGAACATGACGAATTCATCGACCAGTTGCTGGCGGAGATGTGCGCTTACCGGGCGATGCATCGCCATGTGGGCCGGATCGATGAAGTCTTCACCCCGATGGGGAGCGTCTTCAACCAGATCGGAAAAGATCTCACGGAAGTCGAATACGTGATCGGCACCGGCGGGGTCGTGATCAACTCGAAGAACAAACTGTCGATATTGCAGAAAACCACGAACATTCTGCACAATCAAAAAGAACTGAGGCCTTTGCATCCCCATTTTCTGACCGATCAGCTCTATATTCTGCCGGCGATGGGGCTCCTGAGTCAATCCGAGCCGCTTCTGGCTCTCAAGATTATGAAAAAACACATGATGCCGATATGAGAGAAGGACTATCCGTATGGAATTGAAAAACAAGAAAATACCCGAAGCCGAGTTTCTGGCTGAAAGGGCGAAAGTGCTTCAGGAATGGCCTACCGGCTCTCATCCAGATCTGGATCTTGACACGGCGGTAGCTTTTCTCCGTCAGGTGCCGGAAGCGAAGAACTTCGCGCTCAAGCTGGTCAAGGCCAAACAGGAAGGCGTCACGATGATCCAGCCGAGAGCTGGTGTACCTGTGTTGTCCGAACACATCAAACTCTTGCAGTATCTGGAAAAATCCGGAGCTGATTTTTTACCTTCCACAATCGATAGCTATACCAGACAGAATCGTTATCTGGAGGCCGAGAAAGGTATCAAGGAAAGCGAACAGTTGGGACGGGCGTTGCTTAACGGCTTTCCGGTCGTCAACCACGGCGTTCCCGGCTGCAAGAAAGTCTACGAGTCGGTCGGAGTGCCCTTGCAGGCCCGGCACGGTACTCCAGACGCCAGACTGCTTTCCGAAATCATCCACGCTTCCGGCTGGACTTCGAACGAAGGCGGCGGCATCTCGTATAACATTCCCTATGCGAAATCCGTCCCACTTGAAGTGAGCATCCGTCATTGGCAATATTGTGACCGGTTGGTCGGATACTATGAGGAAAGAGGCATATCGATCAACCGGGAACCATTCGGTCCCCTGACCGGTACCCTGGTTCCCCCCGCATTGTCCAATACGGTGGCGATCATCGAAGTCTTGTTGGCTGCAGAACAGGGAGTCAAAAACATCACGGTCGGATATGGCATGGGCGGGAACGTCATCCAGGATGTGGCATCAATCCAGGCTTTGCAGGAACAGACCGAATTCTATCTGAAAAAATATGGCTATTTGGATGTTGTCGTTTCCACGGTTTTCCATCAGTGGATGGGCGGTTTTCCCGAGGACGAAGCCCAGGCGATGGGTCTCATCGCCCTGAGCGCGACCGTCGCGGCCTTGTCGAAGGCCACCAAGATGATCACCAAGACCTCGCATGAGTCGATCGGCATCCCGACGATGGAAGCGAACGGCGCCGGTATCAAGGAATCCAAGTACATCGTCAACATGCTCAAGGACCAGCCATTGGTCGAAAGTGAAAAACTGATCGCCGAAAGAAGGCAGATCGAAAAAGAAGTCGACTGTCTGATCAAAGCTGTTTTCGAAATTGGCAAGGGCGATCTCGCCCAAGGCGTAGTCAACGCCTTCGAGCAAGGGATTCTGGATATTCCCTTCGCACCCAGCAAATTCAATCTGGGCAAGGTGCTGCCGGCACGGGACAACGAAGGCAACATCCGGATTCTGGAATTCGGGAATCTGGGTTTCAATGAGGAAATCAAGGAATTCCATCGTCAGAAGATCGCCGCCAGAGCCGCCGCCCAAAACCGGCCCATCTCCTTCCAAATGACAGTGGACGATGTATATTCCGTAAGCATGGGCCGCCTGGTAGGCGGACCCAACAAAGCGAGATAGGTGACAACATGAAAATAAAGGACATCATCCTGACTGAATCATATACCGGCTTTTTCTTCGATGATCAGAAAGCCATCAAGAAAGGCGCCATCAACGACGGCTTCCTATATTTGGGCGAACCGGAAATCGAAGGCTTCACCAAAGTCAGACAGAAAGGCGAAGCGATCTCGATCCAGATCGTTCTCGAAGACGGAACCGTAGGCTATGGCGATTGTGCCGCCGTCCAGTATTCGGGAACCGGAGGACGCGATCCTTTGTTTCTTGCGGCCGACTACCTGCCCTTCCTGAGGGAAAAGATCGTTCCGCTTCTGCTGAAGGAAGATATCGACAAATTCCGGCCGCTCGTCGAAAAATACGATCACCTGGTCATTGACGGCAAGAGGCTGCATACCGCCATCCGTTACGGCATCACCCAGGCCATCCTGGATGTGACTGCCAGAAAACACCATGTGACCATGGCGGAGCTGATCCGAAAAGAATACCATATCGCAAAAAAAGAATACAAAAGCGTCCCCGTCTTCACCCAAAGCGGAGACGACAGATACGTCAACGTCGACAAGATGATCCTGAAGGAAGCCGATGTGCTTCCGCATGCGTTGATCAACAACGTCAACACGAAGCTTGGCAAAAACGGTGAGATCCTGATGCAATATGTCGGCTGGCTGCGGGACCGGATCCTCAACCATCGTCTGCACGACGACTACTACCCGGTTTTGCATATCGATGTCTACGGAACGATCGGGATCGCCTTCAACAACGATCTCGACAGGATCGTCGAATATCTGTTGCAACTGGAAAATGAGGCGAAGCCCTTCAAACTCAGGATCGAAGGTCCGATCGATGCCGGCGAAAGGGAAGGCACGATGCAATATCTGAAAGAACTTACCATACTGATCGACGCCAAGAACTCCACCCTTGAGATCGTGGCGGACGAATGGTGCAACACCTTGGAAGACATCATCTACTTCGCGGACAACAAGGCCGGACATATGTTGCAGATCAAGACCCCGGACCTTGGCGGCATCAACAATATCATCGAAGCGATCCTTTATTGCAACAAGGCCGGAATCGGATCCTATTCCGGCGGCACCTGCAATGAAACCAACATTTCCGCCGAAGTCTCGACCAACATCGCCATTGCCTGCGAAGCCGACCAATGCCTAGCCAAACCGGGCATGGGGGTAGACGCGGGCTATATGATCGTCAAGAACGAAATGGGTCGCGTCTTGGCGCGTGCCAACCGGCACTGAAGGAGCGACAGTCATGAAAATCGGAATCGCCGGCACCCTGGAATCCAATGATGCCATGATCACCGTCAAGGAAGCCGTCGGCATCAGAATCGTCATCCACAGCATCGTGGATCTGCTTTTTCATGACCAGATCGAAAAAACGATCAGAAACACTTTGAAAGCGAATCACATCGACAACATCGAAGTATTGTGCGAAGACAGGGGGGCTCTCGACTACACGATCAGGGCCCGACTCGAAACCGCTCTTGAAAGGATGGCGAAGCAACAATGATCAGAAGCCTGCTGTTCGTGCCGGGAAACAATCCCGCCATGCTCCAGAATTCCGATGTCTTTGGCGCCGACGGCGTGATTTTCGACCTTGAGGATTCGGTACATGTCATCGAGAAGGACAACGCCAGGAACCTGGTTTCCCGTTATCTTGAGGAATTCCCCTCCCTTCCCGGTAGGATCATGATCAGAATCAACGCCATAGACACGCCTTTTTACGAAGCCGATCTGGAAACCATCGTTTCCGACCGGATCGACACCATCATGCTGCCCAAGGCCACAATCGAAAGCGTCAAAGGTCTTTCCCAACGGCTGACGGTATTGGAAAAAACCAAGAAAATGACCAAGACCATAACGATTTTCCCCATCATCGAAAGAGCGATTTCGCTCCTTGAAGTCAAGGACATCGCCTCTTTGGAAAGGGTGGACGGTCTGCTATTCGGAGCGGAAGACTATTGCTCCGAAATGGGAATCAAGCGAACCCTGGCAGGTACTGAACTGATCTATCCGCGCTCATTGATCGCGCTTTGCGCCAAAGCCAACGATATCGATGCCATCGATACGCCTTTCGTCGATGTCTCAGACGATCTGGCGCTTGTCCAAGACTGCCAGGCGGGAGCCATCCTCGGTATGAACGGCAAAGCCGCCATCCATCCCCGTCAGGTCGGGACGATCAATGAAGTGTTTTCACCTTCAAGCGAGCAGATCTTCTGGGCGAAAAAGGTTTTGGAAGCGAAAAAGGAAGCCGACAGGAAAGGCCTTGGCGTTTTCAGCCTTGATGGCAAGATGATCGACAAGCCGATCATCGAGCGCGCCGGCAGGATCGCCGAACTGGCTGAGAGATTCGGGCTTTTTAGAGACAATGATGATTAATTCTATCGGCAGACAGGTTCCAGACGGATTGAGACCATTCATATCCAGTCGCGATCATCTGGGAAAAAAACATACCCTGATCCCGACCCGGCCCGAAACCGAAACCGTCCGCTTCTATGATTCGCTTGAAGCCGCTTTTCTTGACTGCAAGCTCGCTTCCGGCATGACGATTTCCTTCCATCATCATCTCCGGAGCGGGGATCTGGTCCTGAACCAGATTGCTGCCCTCCTGGAAAAATACGACGTCAAAGGCATCAATATCGCCCCTAGTTCGATATTTCCGGAATATAGACTTGCTTCTCTGATCGAAAAAGGCAATATCCATGATATCCACACAAGCTATCTGAACGGTCCCGCCGCCAAAGTCATCGCCGATGGCAAGTTGCAGGGGACCTTGGTCATGCAGACACACGGAGGCAGGGCCAGATCCATCGAAGCCGGCGAGTTGAAGATCGATGTCGCCTTTCTCGCCTGTCCGACTGTCGATTCCCTGGGCAACGGCACCGGGTTGTTGGGACCAAGCGCCTGCGGCGCCCTTGGGTATGCCGTCTCCGATCTCCTATACGCCAAAAAAGTCATCCTGGTCACCGATAATCTCGTCGACAAGTTGACAGAGTTCCAGTTCGATCATCGTTATGTGGACGGCATCGTCAAAGTCGCTTCGATCGGCAATCCCGAAGGCATCGTCTCGGGGACGACCAGGATCACAAGGGATCCCATCGGCTTGAAGATCGCTTCCGACTCCGCCAGACTTCTCGATGAACTCGGAATCATCAAAGACGGATTCTCCATGCAAACAGGGGCGGGAGGGACTTCGCTGGCTGTTGCTGATCAAATCAAAACCATCATGCTCAAAAAGCATATTCAAGGCGAGTTCGCTTCCGGTGGAATCACCGGATATCATGTCGACACGCTGAAACAGGGCCTGTTCAAAAAGCTTTACGATGTCCAGTGTTTCGATCTGAAGGCGGTATCTTCCCTAAGGGAAAACAAGAACCACATTCCGATTTCCGCGTCGCAATACGGTAATCCCTTTGAAACCGATGACGTGGTTGACAAACTTGATGTCGTCATCCTCGGAGCCACCGAAATCGATCTTGATTTCAACGTCAATGTGACCACCGATTCCTTCGGCATGATCATCGGCGGCAGCGGTGGCCATTCCGATACAGCCTATGGAGCCAAGGTCACTTTGATCAGCGCGCCACTCTCCAAAGCCAGGATTCCGATTGTCAGGGAAAAGGTCACGACCGTTACCACTCCCGGCGAGGACGTGGATATCCTCGTCACCGAAAGAGGCATAGCGATCAACCCCAAACGGGTCGATCTTTTGGGCAAACTGGCAAACAGCCGCCTTAACATCATGAAAATCGAAGAACTTCTGGAACTCTCCCGTAAAATCAACGGGATTCCGAAAACATACCATACTTCTGACCAACCGATCGGATACGTGGAATACAGGGACGGCACCGTCATCGACAGCATTTATCGACCGAGGTGGTAAAATGGTTGTCAAAAAGGCGCTTCTGAACTTTGAAAAAGAGAAGATCCGCCAGTTTCTCTTTCAAAACGGACTCCGGATGGATACCGATCTTACCGAGACCTTGTATCTGGAGGAAGAAGGCAAAATCATCGCCTCGATTTCCCGTAATGGTTATCTGATCAAGGATCTCGCCGTCGACAGGGACTACCGGGGAGAAAACCTCGGCGGTCTTTTGGTGTCGGAGATCCTGAATTCCTTACGCGAGGAAAACCGCTTCTATTATCAGGTCTTCACGAAAACGGAATACATTCCCGTTTTTTCCAGTCTGGGGTTCAATCTGATCGCAAACACCGACAAGGTGGCGATTCTCGAATCCGGGACAAGCGATATCATCGGGGAAATCGGCAGGATGAAAGCCGAGATCAATCGACATTTCCGGATCGATACCGACGTCGCAGATATCGGGGCGATCGTCGTCAACTGCAATCCGATAACCAAGGGTCATTACCAGCTGATCATGAAATCAGCCCGGCTCCATGACTATTTTCTGGTCTTGGTTGTCGAAGAGGACCAATCGGTATTCACCTATGCCGAAAGATGGGCTCTCGTCAAAAAAGCTTTGGAGCCATATCGGAACATCCTGGTCCTGCCTTCCACCAGATATATCGTCTCTTCACTGACGTTCCCCAGTTATTTCCTGAAAAGCATCGATGAGGCCGAGGCCGAACACGCCCGGCTCGACGCGATCATCTTCCGTGATTATTTCGTGCCGTTGCTTCATATCGTCAAACGGTATGTCGGCGGTGAAACCGAACCGGTCATGGTGACCTACAACCAGTTGCTTAAGGAATATCTCGGTGACAGGCTTGTGCTTTCCGATCGCTTCCAGATGAAAGGCAATGTCATCAGCGCCTCGCTGGTCAGAAAGCTCATGTACGAGGGCCGGATCGAAGAAGCACTCGAATATGTTCCGGAAACCACCAGAGACCTTTTCAAGGAATTCGCCAAACAAAAATATGAAGCCAAACACTCAAGCTGAAATTCTGGATGCAAGAGAGACAAGAGCAAAAGCGATTGCTCTTTTTCTGAACGGTGACAATGTCGTCCTCGCCTTTCGGGCGAACATACCCGGAGCAAACAAGAATCTCCCCGAGGCCTATATGCTGGTCAGATATTTCGCCAGCCGCTTTCGTTATCTGAATCCTGAATATCAACTGGCCAGTTCCAAGGACGGCCCATATATCCTGGCCGGATTTGCAAGCGGCGACGCCGAAGAATTGAAAACCATGGCGGTCAGGATGGAAGACAAGGATCCCCTGGGACGTCTGATCGACATCGACGTCCACAAACAGGAAAAAAAGTATTCGCGTAATTCGCTCCGCAAATGCCTGGTCTGCGACAAACCCGCCCATGAATGCATCCGGAATCGCCGACATGACGTTGAAACCGTTCTCGAAAGGATCCGGACGATATCAGCCTTCAATCTGAAGGAAATGGTCACCGCCATGATCAGCGAAGCCATCCTTCAGGAACTGGAACTCGACCCCAAGTTCGGGCTGGTGACCAGGAAGACTTCCGGATCGCATCCCGACATGGATTATTTTCTGATGCAGTCGGCAAAAACGGTCTTGTTGCCATATCTTGCGGATATGTTCATGCACGGATTTCAGGCCCAAAGCAATGCGGAGCTTTTCTCCCGCGCCAGAGCCATAGGCATCGCCGCCGAGAAGGCGATGCTGGAAAAAACCGGTGGTGTGAACGCATATAAGGGCATGGTTTTCAGCTTGGGGTTGATTCTGGTCGCCGCCGGATACCTTTTGGGAAGGGAGTCCGGTTTTGACGACATCCTCAATCTGGCCGGAACACTGGCATCGGGCATCAGCAGCGAATTGCAGGAAGGCAGCGAGACCTTCGGCAAGATCGCCTTTCAGCAATATGGTTTCAAAGGTGCCAGGGGCGAAGCTGAATCGGGTTTTGTCCATGTCCGGGAAGCTTTGGCCTTGCTGGAGGACGAATCGGACCGCTCAATGTACAAGTCATTGGCGTATCTCATCGCCAATATCGAGGATACCGTCTTCCTGAAGCGGAGCGGATCCATCGAGAAATACCATGATTTTCAAAATCTTTTCCGCGAACTGAACGATTATTCCCAGGTCAATCTCGCCCGGTTGACAGAGCTTTGCATCAGGGAGAATCTGAGCTTTGGCGGCAGCGCCGATCTGCTTGTCGCAAGTCTGTTCTTGAAGAAATATCACGCCTGTTTCTATGGTTACCACCAACTCGGTTCCGCTTTCGATTCCCAACCGCTCACATAGAGGATTCAGAAGCGGCTTTTTGCCGAAAAACACGCGCTTTTTGGCAGGTCAAAAAAGCCGGTCGATTTGCAATCTTTTCCTTGACTTTGCTAATAAGTGATAGTAAAATTGTAATGCGAGCGTCAAAACGGAATCAGTTGTTGAGTCAGATCCGAAACGATTGATCTTCTTGACAAAGCATCATGGAGGTTTAGCTCAGCTGGGAGAGCATCTGCCTTACAAGCAGAGGGTCGGCGGTTCGAGCCCGTCAATCTCCACCATGCCGAAATAGCTCAATCTGGTAGAGCAACTGACTTGTAATCAGTAGGTTGCGGGTTCGATTCCTGCTTTCGGCACCATTTTACTTCTGTTGCATTGGAAACATGTTGAAAAACGCACGCAAACGGTGCGTTTTTCTATTCCCGAGAGGCTGTATTTTGAAACCAGGACTGGAAAACAAGACCCACAAGATCCTATATGAGAATCCGATCTGGAAAGGCATCATTTCGCTGAGCGTTCCGGTGTTTTTGGTCAACATCCTCAAAACCCTGCACGATGTGGTCGACGGTGTGTTCCTGGGTCAGGTTCCCGATGTCGAGGGCGTATCCGTTTCGACATCCATGCAAAGTGCCGTCGCTTTGACTTGGCCGGTTTATTTCATCTTCCTGTCCTTCGGTATGGGATTGAGTGTCGCCGGCAATGCCCTGATCGGACAATATATCGGTAGAAACGATCGCGAAAACGCAAGCAAATACGCTTTGAACACGGTGGTTCTCTCGCTACTGCTTGGAATCTTCTTCAATCTGTTCGTGTTTTTCCTCGCGCCGGTGATCCTGCATTACATGGGAGCGACCGGCTCGGATTATGATTATGCTTTGACATATATCAGGATCCGGAGTTTCGAGTTTTCGGTGGTCTTCCTCTCGTTTGCCTTCCAGGCTGTGAGGCAGGCGACCGGAGACACCCTGACTCCGGTGATAATCAGTGCGATCGCCATCGGGATCAACATCATTCTGACACCGACCCTGATCCTCGGTTTCAACATGGGAATCGTCGGTGCCGGTGTATCGACATTGGTCGCCCAGTGGTGCATGTTGCCTTTCATCCTATACTTCTTCATCAATGCCAAAGACGGAATCAGATTGCGGATTAATCCGAAAAAAGTCGAAGGCTATGTCATGGGCGACATCATCAAGATTGCCATCCCCTCCTCTTCGGGACAATCGATCCAGGCACTTGGGTTCGTCATCCTCAATTCTTTGATCTATTCCTTCGGTACGGAAACGTCCGCAGCTTTCTATATTGGCAACCGGATCAATTCCCTGATCATGTTCCCCGTATCGGCGATCAGTTCGATCGTCGCCATCTATATCGCCCAGAACGTGGGGGCCGGAAACATTCCCCGGGCGAAAAAGGCGTTTCGCACCGGTATGTTCCTGGGTTTTGCCCTGATGACCGTCGGTGCGATGCTCATCATCCCCTTCCGGGTATTTCTGGTCGGGTTGTTCAATCATAACCCGGATACGATCGCTCTCGCCGCCGAATATACGCTTTATCTCCATATCGGTCTGCCGCTGATGGCCATCTTCCAGACTTATCTGTCCACCTTCCAAGGCAGCGGAGAAACCAAATTCGCTTTCGTCCTGGCCGTCATCAGGTTGTGGGTCTTCCGACTTCCCCTCGTCTTGCTCGCGATGCATTTCACGAATCTCGGGCAGGCGGGAATCTGGTATTCCATCCTTGTCAGCAACGTCCTCATCGTCTTTGTGGGTATGTTCCTGTATTCCCGAGTCGATTTTCTTCCCAAGATCAGAGTCAAAAGAAACGGACTGAGAAACGCCGAGGAGGTCTCCTGAATGAAACCCATCCTGTTCCCGGATTACAAGAATTCGATCCTGAACTTATCCAATTCGCTGCTATACTACTATGGGTGCCAACCGCTTTACCCCACCCTGCCGCTGCTTGACGAGCAGTTGAAGCAGCATGAATACCGCAATGTGGCACTGATCCTGATCGATGCCCTGGGAGATGCTTTGTTGGCAAAACATCCGGATGTAAGCAGGCATCTTGCTGAAGACAAGATCGGAACCATCACATCCGTATTTCCCCCGACGACCGTCGCCGCTACGACTTCGGTCCTGACGGGATTGCCTCCGCTTGTGACCGGTTGGATCGGTTGGATGCAATATGTCAGGGAAGAAGACAGGAACGTGGTCTTCTTCACGAACAAGGACTATTATGACGATACCACGGAGTTCGCGTATCGTGTGGCCGAAAAAATCGTGCCGATCGAACAGATATACAGCCGGATCGAAAAGCAAAACCCGGATGTCGCGACCAAGGAAATCTTTCCGGCGTTCCGCGAGCCCGAGCACGACAGTTTCGCCAAAGAGGTCGATACCCTGTTGGCGACACTGAAGGAGCCTGGCAGACACTTCGCCTATGTCTACTGGGACAAACTCGACTATACCATGCATGAGTTCGGTCCGGACGCGGACGAAACCAAAATGGCACTCCAACTTGTGGATTCCGGGTACAAAAACCTGAAAGACAATCTTCCCGACGATACGCTTGTGATCCTGATCGCCGATCACGGACAGGTCGGCGTTTTGCCGATCGAGATCAGGGATTACGAGGATCTATGGGATACCTTCGCCAAAATGCCCTCTTTGGAATCGAGGGCGACGGCATTCTTCATCAAACCGGAACGAAAAGTTGAGTTCGAGCGTCTGTTTTTGGAGTATTTCCGGGACAAATATGTATTGTATCGGACGGAGGATGCGCTGGCCATGGATTTGTTCGGTTATGGAACAAAACATCCGAAGACCGAGGAATTCCTGGGTGATTATCTTGCCCTTGCCATCGACAGCTATTATTTCAAACTGAATCAGTCTACCTTCACGATGAAAGGGCAGCATGCCGGACTGTTGGCAGAAGAAACGCTGATTCCGCTCATCATCCATAGCAAAAAATAAAGCCGGGATTCCGGCTTTGTTTATTTGATGGCGTGGGCTATCAGTTCGGCGGTGGATATATTCGTCGCCAGAGGAATCTTGTACACATCCGACAACCTCAGCAAAGCTGACACATCGGGCTCATGCGGCTGGGCCGTGAGCGGATCGCGAAAGAAGAAGATCAGGTCGATCTCGCTGTTGGCGATCCTTGCGCCGATCTCCTGGTCGCCCCCAAGAGGACCGGAGCGGAAGCATCTGATATTGAGACCGGTCGCCTCGATGATCCTGTGACCGGTTGTTCCGGTGGCGACAAGATCATGATTCTTGAGGACGTCGCGGTATTTTTTCGCGAACTCGATCATCTCGGGTTTCATCTTGTCATGGGCGATTAACGCGATTCTCATATTATCACTCCAATGGTTTTGCCCTTCTAGACCATTATATCACAGAACGATTTTTCGTTAAGAGTCCACCAAGAAAAAACAGGTAGTTTTATCTTGCATTTTAAAAATCCATTTGATATAATGAAATAGCCGATTAAAAGGGCATCGCGGAGGGGTAGCGAAGAGGCTAAACGCGGCAGACTGTAAATCTGCTCCCACTGGGTTCGGCGGTTCGAAACCGTCCCCCTCCACCACCGTTTTACGACCATACCGACGGAGATCTGAAACCGTCGGTTTTTTATTTGTTCCGGTCCGCTTTATTTGCGCATAAGGGAGATTTCGACAGCTGTTGGAAAAGGGCGAAAAATGTTTATAGATGGGCATTTTCCGGTTTGGAAAATCATATGAAAAAGAGCAGACTTCGACGCCCGCTCTAAAAGACTAGAACTACATTTGGCTGGTACAATTTTAGGGTCTCGGCAAACTCCGCGATCTGCTTTTCCGAATAGGGAGGCTCATCGACAAGTTCCTGATCCGAGTCGAGATAATCGATTGGTTTGTTGTAGGGGTTGAGGACATAGCGCGGCACCTTCGGCAACTCTTCCGCCATGGTGATGAGATCCGTGAGCGACAGCTGCGGGACGACCGTGGTCCGGACTTCGAAATCGATGTCGGACTGCATAAGCAGATTGATCGACTGGAGAACCTTGTCGGGATTTGCTTCGCCCCGACAGATTTCCTGATAGCGGCTCCTTGGAGCTTTGTAGTCGATGGCGATGAAATCGGCCGCCTTGTCGTTGATGCAGGTTTGGATCACATCGGGATTGGAGCCGTTGGTGTCGATCTTGGTTAGGTAGCCCATGGCCTGAAGCTTTTTGAGATAGGGGATCAGGTCGTGATGCAAAGTCGGTTCGCCACCGGTGATGACGACCGCATCGATCAAGCCGACCCGCTTTTCCAGAAAGGATTCGATTTCATCATTGGGAACGATGTAGTTGAAATCCTCGATCAGACTCCGGTTGTGACAGTAAAAGCAGTTGTAGTTGCATCCGGGCGTGAATAGTACGGTAGCGATCTTGCCCGGATAATCCAGAAGGGATGTCTTGACGATGCCCGCAAAGATCATACTTTTTGACCTTCTACCGCAAGGGTGTTGCCCTTGATCACATACTTGACTCTGTCTTGATATTCCGCTTTCTTGCCTTTGTTGAAGTTCTGTACCGGCCGCAGATAGCCGACGACCCTGGTATAGACTTCTGCCGGTTTACCACAGGTGGGGCAGGTGAAGTGTTCGCCGGAGATGTAGCCGTGTTCGTTACAGACCGAGAAAGTGGGAGTGAGTGAGATATAAGGCAACTTGTATTTTTCAAAGACCTTCTTGATCAGGTTTTTGGTGGTTTCGGTATCTTTCACCCGTTCGCCAAGATACAGGTGAAGTACCGTACCGCCGGTGTATAGTGATTGGAGTTCGTCCTGAAGATCCAAGGTTTCGAAGATGTCGTCCGTGAAACCGACTGGCAACTGGCTTGAGTTGGTGTAGTATGGCGTTTCCTTTCCGGCAGTGATGATGTCGGGGAAACGTTCCTTGTCATGTTTGGCAAGACGGTAGCTGGTTCCTTCGGCGGGAGTTGCCTCGAGATTGTAGTAATGACCGGTTTCTTCCTGGATGTCCTTGATGACATCGCGCATGTAGTTGAGCGTCTTGATCGCGAACTGTTGTCCCGCCTTCATCGTCAGGTCGACCTCGACTCCGAACAGGTTCTGGATCGCCTCGTTCATGCCGATAAGGCCGATCGTGTTGAAGTGGTTGAACCAATAGGAACCGCTTTTCAGCTTGACGTCCTTCAAATAACTGGCACTATATGGATACAGTCCCTTTTCTGTCTGTTCCTCAATGATTTTGCGTTTGATTTCCAGACTTTTCTTGGCAACGTTGATTGTTTCCCAAAGTCTGGTGAAAAACTCGGATTCGGTTCTTGAAAGATATGCCAACCGGGGAAGGTTGATGGTGACGACACCGATCGAACCGGTGAGCGGGTTGGAGCCGAACAAGCCTCCGCCCCGCTTCCTAAGTTCCGAAGTGTCGAGCCTTAGCCGGCAGCACATCGAGAGCGCGTCCTCCGGTGAAAGGTCGGAATTGATATAGTTCGAGAAGTACGGAATACCGTATTTTGCGGTGATTTCCATGAATTTCTCGACTACCGGGCTATTCCAGGCAAAATCCTTGGTGACGTTGATGGTCGGGATCGGGAAGGTGAAGACTCTGTCCTTGGCGTCGCCTTCCATCATCACATCGCAGAAGGCGAGATTCAGCATGTCCATCTCGTCCTGGAATTCTCCATATGTCTCTGGCATCAGTTTGCCGGCATAGATGACATTCTGGTCCTTGAGTGTTTTCGGGGCCACGATGTCGAAAGTCAAATTGGAGAACGGGCATTGGAAACCGACGCGGGTCGGAACGTTAAGATTGAAGATGAATTCCTGGATCGCCTGTCTCACCTGCTTGTAGTCGAGGTGATCATATCGTACATAGGGAGCGAGATAGGTGTCGAATGAAGACCACGCCTGAGCCCCGGCTGTTTCTCCCTGGGTCGTGAATGTCGAGTTGATGATTTGTCCAAGCAAAGAACGCAAATGCTTTGGCGGACTGGACTCGACCTTGTTGGAAACGCCGCCGAAACCGTAGGTGATGATGTGTCTCAGGTCCCAACCGGCGCAGTAGGGGCCGAAGAAGCCCAAATCATGGATGTGGATGTCGCCCTGTTGATGGGCCTGGCGGATGTTTTCCGGGTACACTTCGTGCAACCAGTAGTTTTTCGTGAACTCTTCGCGTACATAGTTGTTAAGGCCGTTGATCGATTTCTGGGTATTGGCGTTTTCATTGATCTGCCAGTCCCTGTCGTTCAGATATTCGGTGAACATGTCGATTGTGGCACCGATCAGGGCGTTGGCCTCGCGGGACGCACGACGTTTTTCACGGTATAGGATAAAAGCCTTCGCGGTTTTCGCGTGGCCGTTTTCAATTAGGACTTTTTCGACGATATCTTGGATACCTTCGACATCGGCAATACCATTGGGATATTTCTCTTCCGCGATCTTGACGACTTCTGTCGCCAACTGTTCCGATTTGGCGAAATCGGATCCGCCGACAGAACTGGCGGCTTTGAAGATCGCCAAAACGATTTTCTCCTTTCGGAAGGGTACGACAGTCTGATCACGTTTGATGATTTGTTTAATCATAAATACTTCCTCCAATTGGTATGTTCCGAAGTTTGGTAATTAAGATAATAATGGGCAATTTTGGGTTTGTCAATAGCCTATTTAAAAAATAAATATTCCTATTTTTTAGCCAAAACGATGTATAATTGCGCCATCGTGCGACCTTCTTATCATTGAAGAACTTAAAAAAACAATTCAGTTTTTCATTCACTATTTATTTATACAACGGGAAATTGATTTTTTCTGAAAAAAACAAACCGGAGGCGAAATGTATATTTTATTTTCTTGGCGCTTTCAGAGCTTGTTTTTCTTGAATTGCGAACCAATTCCGAGGGGAAAGACGTTTTTCAAGAATGACAACTATCTCAATTGAAAATCGTTTCAAGAGAATGTATAATATCTACGAAGTGTGTGAAAGGAATCCGCCGCCATGGTTTCAGAGACGCTCAAGTTCAAGATCTTCTATTTCATCCGCTATTTCGGAGACGCTTTTTTCTATCCGTTCATGTCGATCTATTTCATATCCAAGGGCATGTCCGACCAGAACCTGGGCATAATTTTCGCCATCACGCCGATTACGACGATCCTTGTCAATCCTTTCTGGAATTTCCTGGTCAAGGACATCAAGGTGAGTCGGCTCATCTTGAAGATCATGACTTTGATAGAAGGTGCGCTGATCATCACCCTGACGCAGGTGTCCGGATTCGAGATGTACGCACTGATTGTCGTTCTGATCGCCTTTTTCTGCTCTCCTTTCATATCCATCCAGGACGGATTCACCGCAACTTATTCCAACATCAACAAAATCGAGTACTCATCGATCCGCATCTATGCCTCAATTGCCTATGTGATCGCCTCGGCGATAGCCGGAGTTTTGATCATGTATCTCGGTTATACTTTGATTTTCATCATCGGCGGCGTTTTCTTCGCCGTTACCACTCTGGTTGTCTTCTGGTTGAAACCGTTTCATCAGGAAATCGAATCGACCGGGAAGAACGCCCGCGATATCAAGGCGCTGCTCCACAATCCGGATTTCTACAAGTATCTGTTGTTTTATACGCTCGTGATCGGTGCGGTCAGGATCGGCGATTCCTTCTTCGGCGTTTTCATCACCGATGACAAGGGATTGTCGACGACCGGATATGGCTTTCTCTACTCCGGTTTTGTCTTTGTCGAGGTTCTGACGCTGCGCTTTCTCATCAACAAGGGCCAGTTGGTTAGTGAGAAGAATCTGCTTATTCTGGCTAATATTCTCTTCATTCTCAGATTTGCGTTATATGGCCTCGATCTGCCGCTTTCCGTTTTGATTCCCGTCACGCTTATCCGGGGACTTTCCTGGGGCATCGTCATTTTCGCCCATATCAAGTTCATCATCAAAATCGTCAAATTGGAGAATGTGACGACAGCGATTCTGATCATCACTTTCTTCTTTTCCATCTTCACGGCCATCGGCAACTTTCTGTTCGGCAGGATGTCACAGTCCAGCGGATTCTCCTGGCCGTATCTGTTCATCACCTTCGTATTGGCGTTCGGACTCTTGCTGTTCCTGGTTCTGACTCCGAAGACGAGGGAGCAAAAAGGCGATGAAATCGAAGCCCTGGAGGAATAAATTTTTCCAGTTCTGATTATCTTTTTTTTGTATGTGATATAATTGCCTCAGGAAGTGATCGAAATGCGATATGACATGTTGCTGGTCGGGATCACACTCACCGTCGCTGTTCTCGCCTTCATTGTCGCCATTTACATTTTCGTGCGTTTGAAAAGGGTCCGGGGGATTTGGCAAGTTGGATTGCTTTTTCTGCTGGAATTCATCTATGCGCTGGGCTATGCTCTGGAAATGGCAACCAATGACCTCGAAACCAAGATCGCCTTCAATCACCTCCAGTACTTCGCCATTCCGTTCATCGCCATAACCTGGGTTTATGTCTTGCAGAAATTCAACGATTCCAATTATGTCGGCAAATGGATCCACTATCTACCGTTCCTCGTGATTCCGATAATTACTTTCATCTCCGTCCAGATAACATACTATACCGGTTTTGACTGGTATTATCGCACGGCGCAACTGGAGACAGTAAATTTCATAGGCGGCAGCCAAATCATCGTCCTGACCCTCACAAAAGGACCTCTTTATTACTTGCATATCGGTCAAAGCACGCTTCTCACCGCCTATGTGGTTTATGTATATGGAAAAACATTCCTGACCTCGAAAGGCATCCACAAATCCCAAGCGCTGATTCTGTCGATATGCGCCATCATCGGGACCGTGGCTTCCGCAATCAGCTTTTTCTCGACGAGGACTTCCGGTATCGACTTGACCTTGTACATGCTTGTCATCATCAGCCACATCATCATCTATACGATGTTCAAGTATGAACTATTCGATCTGGAACCGGCGGCACACCAGACAGCGTTCGAAAGGAACAATACCGCCATCATCATTCTCGATGACAAGTATGAAGTCGTTTCCTGGAACCAGGCCGCCGACGAATTGCCGGTCATCAGCGGTCTGATCAGCTATCATGATCGGATTGATAATCTTTTCGCCAACAAGGAACTCATCCAAGCAATCCACGATCGGGTCTCCTTCAGTTTCAAAACCGGAAAAAGACATTACGTTTTGGAGGCTATCTCCCTGCTTCGCAAGACAAAACATGTTAAAGGGGTCTTCCTGAAATTCAATGAGATCACCAGTTACATCGAAAGAATCGAAGCCCTGGACTACCAGGCTTCGCATGACGAACTGACCAAGCTCCTCAATCGCAGATCCTTCCATGAACAGGCCCAGCATTTCCTCGAGGATGAAGAGACGTCGGGCAAGCCGTTCTCGCTCGTCATGATCGACCTCGATGATTTCAAGAACGTGAATGATACTTACGGCCACCCGATCGGCGACTACGTGCTCCGCGATCTCGCCGATCTGATTTCGGGATTGTTGCCGGACCAGAGTTTGTTCTGCAGATACGGCGGCGAGGAATTCCTGATCATGTTTTTGGACACCGCCCCGAATGCATCGCGGATCACATCGGAAACGATCCGGCAGGCGGTGAGCGACAGACACTTCACATATGGCGACATTCTGATCAGAATCAACATCAGTCTGGGAATCTACAATTATCATCCCGGTGATCACGGTAATGTATACGATTATGTCAAGTTGGCCGACGAGGCGCTCTACGTTTCGAAAAGGACAGGCAAGAACAAGGTATCGGTATTCATTGACAGCGCTGAAGCCGCCAAGGAAATGAATTGACTCGACAAAATCGAGAAAAGCGGTAAATCTCCATGATCAGGGCTTTGTCGTAATTGATGTTCATCGGACTCAAGCCGTTTTGGTATCGATCCGGCAATAGGAATTATTCCACAAATAGAATGTGAGAGTATGAAAAAAGCGTATATCGAAGGAATCTGCTGCGAAGGCTGCGCCAGGGATGTCAAACACATTCTGGAAGGAATCTATGGCATCACTGACGTCAAGGTGTCTTGCGAGGATGGATCGGCCACATTCGATGGCTATGTCTCGTCCAAGGTGATCGAAGACGCCCTCAATTCCGAAGGCTATCGTTTAATCGAAGTCATAAACACGTGAATAAGAGGCTCGAAAGAGCTTCTTATTTTCTTTTTTTATCGTCCGTAATCCAAATTTTTGGAAAATAATGTCACATTTTTGACTAATGGGATAATAGTGCTATAATAAAAGAATGTAAAAGGTAAAATTTCCGATTTTGATATTATAAGGGTGATGACTATGGAAAAACTGATCAAAGATATCGTCGAGTTGGACAAGACATACCGCTCAAAAGTCAATGAACTTCGGGCCGAACTGGATAAGATCGGCGGTTTTGTCGCAAAGCAGAAAGACAAAATCAAAGACCAATACCAAAAAGCCGCGGATGACAAGATCGCCCAGAAGAAGCAGGAAATCGAAGCTGATTTGGAAAAGCGCAAAAGCGAAGCCGCATCCGAGTACAAGGACACCTTGGCGAAAATGGAGAAAACGTTTGCGCAAAATTCCCAGAAATGGATCGATGAGATTTACTCCTACTGCATAAAAGAAGAATGATTCCCCAAGAAGGAAGGACGATCATATGGGCTCAATGACCGGGAATGCATTGGTTACCAAAGCCAAAGCGATCTATGGTAATTTCCTTACCTCGGAAAACTTCATCGAACTCAGCAAAAAGCGATCCGTCCAGGAAGTGGCGGGTTATTTGAAGAATCATCCCAATTACTCAGATGTGCTCGCCGATATCCAGGAAGCTTCCATCCATCGCGGCCAACTGGAGGAACTGATCAAGAAGAACAGTTTTGACCACGTCTTGAAATTGGTCAAATTCATCGAGCTGAAGGATAAATCGTTCTACCATCTTAACCTGATGCACCGGGAGATCGAACTGATCCTGTCGACGATCAGATTGATCATTTCCGGTAATATCGAGATCGGCATCGCCGAGTTCCCCACCTATTTTGTCAGACATGCCAGTTTCGACATCTCCGCGCTGTCGCGGGCCAGGACGTTCGCAATGCTCCTTGAAGCCTTGAAGACGACGAAGTATTATGATGTGTTGCGGTCTTTTCACGAAGAAGACAGAAGCCGGATCAAATACGCCGAGATCGAGCACCAGCTCGAATCCTTCTATTACGATACCGTCTTCGCCAGGATCAAGGAGAATTACCGTGGTCGGCTGAAGACCGAAATCGAAAACATCTTCCTGACCAGGATCGAACTCGACAACATCGTCAAGATCTATCGGATGAAGAAATTTTACAATGCCGATGCCAACACCATCCGGGAAATGCTTTTCCTAAATCATTCCCGGATCAGCTCAAGCCGGTTCGAAGAGATCATCGCCATAACCGACCCCGATCAGGTGCTGGAGCACTTGGCGAAGTCCGAATATGCCCAATATACCGAGGGCGGCGATTACGTATATATCGAGTATTATGCGGAGAAGATCAAGTACAACCTGGCCAAACATTACATGTATTACTACAATGACGCGCCGATCGTCTTTTCCGCCCTCCTCATCCTTGAGGAAATCGAAAAAGAGAACATCTTCCATATCATCGAAGGCATTCGCTATGGATTGAACGAGAATGAAATCCGGAGGATGCTGATATTCTAGAAACGAAGGGGTGTACCGGATGGGTTACGCGAAAACCAGACTTGTCATCATAACCTCGACCCTGCCCAATCTTGACGAAACTTTGGAAATCTTTGCCGATCTCAATTGTTTTCATCCGGTGAAGTTCGAAGCTTTCGTCGATCTTGTCCACGGCTTGAAGTCGCTCTCGGAAGACAATCCCTGTCCGTCGATTTTGAGCGAACTTGAAGATATCGAAAAGGAGAACGGACTCGAAATCGAGGCCGTAGCCACCAAAACCGCCAGTCATCAGGCCGCAGAATTGGAAAAAGACATCTCCGCAATTCATCAGAAGCTGAAAGAATTTGCCAAAGCCAAAGGTGAAAAACTTGATCAGAAACACAAATACGAGGAAGCAAGGGTCCAGATGCAGAATCTTGAAGGGCTCGAGGTTGCCATCGACGACATTTTCGCCTGCGAATACGTATATGCCCGAGTCGGAAGGTTGCCCATGGAAAGCCTGGACAAGCTTGACTTCTATCAATCCCGTCCGTTTCTTTTCAATTCCTTTTCCGTTGACAGAAATTACAGCTGGTGCATGTACTTCACTTCCCAGGAATTCGAAAGGGAAGTAGACAACATTTTCTCGTCCTTGTTTTTCGAAAGGATCAGGGTTCCGGATTTCATCCACGGCACGCCTAAGGAAGCTTTGGTCACCTTGAGCAAGGAAATCGCGGATCTCGATGCCGAGTTGGATCGGATCGCCAAGGAAAGACAGGCTTTCATCGAAGAAAACCTGGACAGCCTCAAGCACGCCAAAGGCGAACTGACATTGTTGAAAAGGATCTATGACGCCAAAGAGTATGTCGTCGGCATGGGAGACAAATTCGCCATCACCGGATTCATCAGGGCCAAGCACGTCAAGATCGTGCACAACCACTTCCGGGAGCATCAGGAAATCGAAGTGTCGATCCTGCCGGCCGATTCCGACAAGCGCTTGACACCGCCGATAAAACTCAAGGACGATCAGGCTTTTTGACCGATTCCGCTTTTTTCCATTAACCATATGACAGCGTATTTCCTTCTACGGATGCCAGAACAGGAGACAGGAAATGGCAATTGCAAAACTCAAACTGATAAATATCACCGCAGCCTTGACGAATTTGAATCCGGTATTGGAGAAATTCGTTGATTTGCATTGCTTCCATCCGATCTCATCCGGTCAGTTCGTCGACAAGGTCCATGGCCTGAAGGCCATATCGGACGACAACCCCACAGGGATCATCTTGTCCGAACTCTATGACATCGAAAAGGAAATCGGAATCGAAATCAAGACTGTCGAAGTGAAGACGGCTGACCATTCGTTGGAAAAGATGCGCAATTACATTTCCACCACGCATCAGAAACTAAAATCCCTGGCCCAACAGAAAAAAGAAATCCAGGAGTTGCTTGAAAAGTATCAGAACGCGATTGTCCAGGTCAAGAACATCGAAAGCATGGACATATCGCTTGACGATATCTTCTCATGCAAATACGTCTACACCCGCGTTGGCAAACTGCCTACCGAAAGTATTGAAAAGCTGAATTATTACCGTTTCCGTCCGTTCATCTTCAATTCCTTCCGGACCGAAAAGGATTACGTCTGGTGCATGTATTTCACCTTCCCGGAATACGAGCGGGAAGTAGACAATATCTTTTCTTCACTATTCTTTGAGCGGATTCACATACCCGATTTCGTCCACGGCGTTCCCGAAACCGCCGAGTCGCAATTGCTCAAGGAAGTCGAAGTAACCAAAAACGAAATGGCCAATCTGCAAAATGACATCAATTCGCTGTTTGAAGCCTCTAGTCAGGAACTGACCGCGATCAAGAGCGAACTGCTGTTGCTGGATAAGATCAACGAAGCCAAAAAATATGTCGTCGGTCTGGGCGAGAAATTCTCCATAACCGGATTTGTCGAAGCCGACGATGTCCAGATCGTGAACGACCATTATCAGGAAATGTCCGACGTGGAAGTCACTATCCGCCCGGCCCGGGCGGATAGAAGGTTGAAACCACCCACCAAACTCAGAAACAACTGGTTCACCAGACCATTCAGGATGTTCGTGGAAATGTATGGCCTTCCGAGTTATGGGGAAGTCGATGCCACACCGTTCCTCGCCATCACCTATTCGCTTCTGTTCGGAATCATGTTCGGCGATGTCGGCCAGGGTCTGCTATTGATCCTTCTTGGCGCCATCCTTTACAAATTCAAGAAGCTCACGCTTGCGGCCATCGGCGTCCGCATCGGAATCTTTTCGACCCTGTTCGGGTTCGTGTATGGTTCCGTGTTCGGAAATGAAACCATCCTCGATCCCATCTACATCAACTGGCTCGGTCTTCCGAGCAAGCCCTTCGATGTGATGAACAGCAATCTGACCATGACGTTGCTCCTGATGACGGTCTTCATCGGGGCGATGCTGATAATTACATCCATCATCATCAACATCGTCACCAAATACAAAAAGAAAGAGTATGCCGAAATGGCTCTGTCCCACAACGGCATCGCCGGATTGATCTTCTACGCCTTTGTCGGCGCCGGCGTTTTGTTAAGGATCATCTACTCCGTCAACATTTTCAATCTCTATACCATCCTCTTTCTCGCAGTCATGCCTTTGCTGTTGGTGTTTCTCAAAGAGCCCATGGAAAGAAAACTAAAGGGAGAGAAGATGTTCCCCTCGGGGTTCGGCGGCTTTCTCACCGAAGGCTTCTTCGAACTCTTCGAGGTTGTCCTCTCCTATGTCACCAATACCATGTCCTTCATGCGTGTCGGCGGCTTCGTGTTGTCGCACGCCGGCATGATGCTGGTTGTCTTCGCCCTCATGGCCATGGGCGGAAACGCGGTATCGAGCGCGGTGATCTTCGTGTTCGGCAACCTGTTCGTCATGGCGCTGGAAGGCCTCATCGTCGGCATCCAGGTTCTGAGGCTCGAGTTTTATGAAATGTTTTCCCGTTACTATGAGGGTAACGGAATCCCCTTCCAAGTTTTCGAATAAAATCAATATATGTATTTAGGAGGAATCATTATGTTAGGTACTTTGGAATTGTTGTTGCCACTACTTTTCATCATCTTCATCTCTTTGCCCCTGATCAATGTGTTCCGGGGAAAAGTCGGAGTCAAATCCGCGAAGCATAGGCTGATCACCCATATCTCCCTGTTCTTCGGTCTCTTGGCTCTGACGCTGATTTTTGAGGTGAGCGGGACCAAGGTCTTCGCCGCCGCATCCACGCTTGCGGTCACCGGCATGGTCGGCACCATCGCCCAGGGCCTCGGCTTTCTCGGCGCGGCGCTCGCGACCGGACTTTCCGCCCTTGGCGCCGGTATCGCCGTAGGCGCAGCCGCTCCGGCGGCCATCGGTGCCTTTTCGGAAAACGAGAAGAATTTCGGCAAATCCCTGATCTTCGTCGCTCTCGGCGAAGGCGTCGCGATCTATGGGCTTTTGATCTCCATCCTGATCATCAACAAGCTTTAGTCCCGAAAGAAGGATACTGATGAAATTTTTCCTGATAAGCGACAATGTCGATACCATGGTGGGCATGCGTCTCGTGGGCATCGAAGGCGTGGTGGCCCATGAACGCCAGGAAGTCCTCCAGGAATTGGAAAAAGCGATGCAAGCCGATGAAAATTGCATCATTTTGATCACGACCAAATTGGTGGAACTTTGTCCCGATGTCATCTCCGATCTCAAATTGACGCGGATGAAACCATTGATTGTCGAGATCCCCGACCGTCATGGCGGGACAAATGTCGGCGAGACGATCGACCGCTATGTCAGTGAAGCGATCGGAATCAAGATCTGAGGTGAATGGAAATGGATTATTACAGCAATGATCAGCTATACAAGTATTTCGAGGCCGAAATCAGGCAGAACGCCTCCAAGCAGATGGAGGCGTTGCAGAAACAGATTGCCGACAACAAGGCCCGGGAAATCAACAAGGTCAAGGAAGATTTGCAGGAAAGCATCGACCGCAAATTGAAAGCCGATCTCAAGGAATTGGACACGGACCACAGTTATGAGGTCAACCGCATCACCCAGGACAACTCCCGCAAACTGATGAAAAGACGCCAGGAGTTACTGGAAGATGTCTTTTCCAAGACCGAAGCCAAGTTGGTGGAATTCACCAAGACCGACGCATATGGCGCCCTGATGAAAGCGAAGATCGACGCCCTGGCCGATCGCTTTTCCGGCTGTACCACCAGATTCGGAATCAGAAAAGACGATTCGATCTGCGAAAAAGCGATCAAAGCCAACTTTCATCACGATCTCAAGATCGAAACCGATCCCGCGATCGAAATCGGCGGCTTCAGTCTTCTCTGTGAAAAAATGGGGATCGAGATCGATGAGACCATGGATACTAGATTGTCGGACCAAAAAGAATGGTTTTACGAGAATTCCAACCTCTATGTCAAATAACATCAATGCCGAGTTAGGGAAAGAAGTGAGAATATGAATAAGATCTATTCCATCAACGGACCTGTGGTCACCGTCCGGAACACGACGGACTTTTCCATGATGGAGATGGCCTTTGTCGGAAAAAACAAGCTCATGGGCGAGGTCATCAAAATCACATCCGAGGCGACGACGATCCAGGTCTACGAGTCCACGACATCACTGAAAGTCGGGGAGCCGGTCTATTCGACCGGCAGCCCCATTTCCCTGTCGCTCGGACCGGGAATCCTGACCAACATCTTCGATGGCATCGGCAGACCGCTGAAAAAGATTGCGGACACATATGGCGCCTTCATCACGTCCGGTTTCCAAATGGACTCGCTCGATCCGGACAAGGAATGGGATGTCACCTTCACCGTCAAGAAAGGCGATGAAGTGAAATTCGGCGATATCGTCGCCACCATTCCTGAAACCGAACTGATCGAGCATCGGATCATGGTGCCAGAAAACGTGTCCGGAAAAATCACCGATATCAAAAAATCAGGCAAATTCCGAGTCAGCGACGTGATCATGACCATCACCGATCCGGAAGGGAACAAGCATGACCTTAACCTGTTCCAGCGGTGGCCCATCAAGACCGCAAGACCCGTAAGCCGGCGTCTGCAGATCTCGATCCCGCTCATCACCGGACAAAGAGTCATCGACACATTGTTCCCGATCGCCAAAGGCGGCACGGCCGGAGTTCCGGGAGGATTCGGCACCGGCAAGACGATGATGCAGCATCAGCTCGCCAAATGGTGCGACGCCGACATGATTGTCTATATCGGCTGCGGCGAACGCGGCAACGAGATGACGCAGGTTCTGGAAGAGTTCGCCGAACTTGTCGACCCGAAAAGCGGCAAGCCCCTTTCCGATCGGACGGTATTCATCGCCAACACGTCGAACATGCCGGTTGCGGCCCGTGAGGCCAGCATCTATACCGGTCTCACGATCGCCGAATATTTCCGGGATATGGGATACCATGTCGCGGTCATGGCCGATTCGACTTCACGTTGGGCGGAAGCCTTGCGCGAAATCAGCGGACGTCTGGAGGAAATGCCCGCCGAAGAGGGCTTTCCCGCCTATCTTCCCAGCCGGATATCCCAGTTCTATGAACGCGCCGGATACATGGAAACCATCAACAAGAAAATCGGTTCGGTCTCCATTGTCGGCGCCGTGTCCCCCCAGGGAGCGGACTTCTCGGAACCGGTGACCCAGAACACCAAACGCTTCGTACGTTGTTTCTGGGCGCTCGACAAACAGCTTGCCTACGCCAGACACTACGAGGCGATCAACTGGAATCTCAGCTATTCCGAGTATGTCGGCGATCTGGAAAAATGGTACAACAAGAATGTCGATGTCAGATTTCTTTCCAACCGCAAGAAGATCATGCAACTTTTGACGGAAGAAAGCAAGCTGATGGAAATCGTCAAGCTGATCGGCAGCGATGTGCTTCCCGACGACCAGCGGCTGGTTCTCGAGGTCAGCCGGGTGATTCGCGTCGGCTATCTCCAACAGAACGCCTTCCACAAGGACGATGTCTTCGTTCCGCTCGCCAAACAACTGCGGATGATGGATGTCATCCTGTATCTGTATAACAAAAGCCAGGAAGCCCTGCATTCCGGCAAGGCTTTCACGTTGATCCAGAGAACCAACATTTTCGAGAAAGTCATCAAGATGAAATACGATGTCCCGAACGACAAACTTGAAATGTTCGATGATTACTTCCCCTTGATTGACGACACATTGAAAAAGATCCGATAGGAGTGATTCTATGAACCTTCAGTACATAGGACTTGATCAAATCACCGGTCCCCTCGTGTTTTTGGACAACGTCGAGGATATTGGTTTCGAGGAAATGGTCGAGATCCGTCTGAAAAACGGCGATGTCCGCTATGGCCGGGTCGTTCTGATCTCGGGCAAGAAAGTCGCGATCCAGGTATTCGAGGGAACCCAGGGCCTGTCCCTGGAGAACACGAAGACCAGATTTGTCGGTCATCCGATGAAAATCGCGCTCTCCAAAGAGATCCTCGGCCGTGTTTTCAACGGCTCGGGAAAACCGGTCGACGGCATGGGCCCCGTTTTTGTCGATGAGTATCGGGATATCAACGGCCTGCCTCTGAACCCCGTGCACCGCGTCTACCCGCGCAACTACATCCATACCGGAATCAGTTCGATCGACGCCCTGACGACCTTGATCAGGGGACAGAAACTGCCGATCTTTTCCGGATCGGGTCTTCCCCATAACGAACTGGCCGTCCAGATCGTCAAACAGGCGAGCATCGCCGAGAAGGAAGGCCAGGAGTTCTGTGTCGTCTTTGTCGCCCTCGGCGCCAAGAACGACGTCGCCGACTATTTCCGCCGTTCCTTCGAGGAAGCCGGTGTCATCGAGAAGGTCGTCATGTTCCTTAATCTGTCCAACGATCCGATCATCGAAAGGATCCTGACGCCAAGATGCGCATTGTCGGCGGCGGAATATCTCGCCTATAAGCATGACATGCATGTCCTCGTTATCCTTACCGACATGACCTCCTATTGCGAGGCGCTTCGTGAATTTTCCAGTAGCAAGGAGGAGATTCCGGGCCGGAAAGGCTATCCCGGTTATCTGTATTCCGACTTGGCTTCGATCTATGAGCGCGCGGGTATCATCAAGAGCGCCAAGGGTTCCGTAACCCAGATTCCGATCCTGACGATGCCAAATGACGACATCACGCATCCGATCCCCGACCTGACCGGCTACATCACCGAAGGTCAGATCGTCCTGGACCGGGAAATGAATCATCTTGGTATCTATCCGCCGATCGGCGTTTTGCCCTCCCTGTCCCGGCTCATGAAGGACGGTATCGGTGAAGGCTATACCAGGGAAGACCACCAGACCCTGATGAACCAGCTTTTCTCCTCCTATGCCAAGGTCCAGGACGCCAGAAGCCTCGCCTCGGTGATCGGCGAGGACGAACTCAGCGAAAGCGACAAGCACTATATGGAATTCGGACAACTCTTCGAAGCGCATTTCCTCTCGCAATCACAGGAGGAGAACCGCTCGATCATCGAGACGCTCGATCTGGGATGGGCGCTTTTGAGCACCCTGCCCAGGGAGGAACTCGACCGTACCGATGAGGAATACCTCGACAAATACTACAAACCCGAGGACGCGAAAACCTATTTTCGGATCAAGGACAAATCGATCATCAAAGAGCTAGACAAGGCAGATGAGGTCTGATCATGGCCACCAAACAAGTATTCCCGACCAAAGGCAATCTGCTCGCGCTCAAGAAGTCGGATGATCTTGCCCATCTCGGTTATGAACTGATGGACCGGAAACGGAATATCCTGATCCGGGAGATGATGATGCTGATCGAAAGCGTCAAATCGCTCCGTGATGAAATCACCGATACCTTCCAGAAAGCCTATCAGGCTTTGCAGGAGGCGAACATCACACTTGGCATCATCAACGACATTTCGAAGTCGATTCCGATCGACGACGGACTCGAAATCACCTACCGGAGCATGATGGGCGTCGATATCCCCAAGCTCAGTTATGACCGGAAACCGGTCAAACTCTCATACGGAATCGCGAGCACGAACACGAAGTTCGATTACGCCTACATCAATTTCCTCAAGGTCCGCGACCTGACGATCAAGCTCGCCGAAATCGACAACAGCGCCTATCGTCTTGCCTATGCCATCAGGCGCACCCAGAAACGGGCCAACGCCCTGAAAAACATCGTCATACCTGATTTCGAAGCCAATATAAAATTCATCTCCGAATCCCTGGAAGAGAAGGAAAGAGAAGAATTTTCACGCTTGAAACTGATCAAGAACAGCAAACACAGATGAAGGACTGGGCCACAGTCCTTTTCTCGTCGGCTTTCCGAAAAAAACCTTGACTATTTCGGTTCGTTGTTGAATAATATTAAATAGACTTCTAGGGGTGTGGTGTCAACGGTAGCACGACAGTCTCCAAAACTGTTTGTACGGGTTCGAATCCTGTCACCCCTGCCAAAACTAAGCCGATTCGGCTTTTTTTATTCCAAAAAACCTGTTCAATTCCGGTGGCTTTCGAGTATAATATGATATTGGAGCCACGTCAGAGAAGAGGGAGGGATATTTTATGAAAACCAGTCATCGAATCAAGGAATTGCGCGGAATCGACAGCCTGCAGGACAAAGTGGTCGAAGAGGTTTTGGAAGCTTATTATTTTTTAAGGAGACCGGACGAAGCCGAAACGATCAAAGCGACACTGGCGATCATCAACGAGTACAAGGATATGACGAGCGTGTTTTGTGCCAATTGCACCAAGAGTCACTATTGCGATGATTGCTTCCCGATGAAAAAAAGAGAGATCTTCGACAAGATCGAGACGCTTTTGGCCGATCAGTTGGAAAATCTTCCGGAATAAGGTGCCAGAATCTGGGCGCTTTCAGGGGAGGCCGGAATCGCGCTTCCCTTTTCTTGTATCCCCGACCCAAATCAGGTTTTAATTTCTTTATTTTTTAAGCGTATATGATATAATAATATAGACTGTGAATCACAATGCATGAGAGGAGAAAACAGTAATGAACGAATATTTGGTCAAAAATATCAAGAACGTCATCCTTTTGGGCCATTTGGGAAGTGGCAAGACGTCCCTCGCCGAATCCTTGGCCTTTGTATCCGGACGAATCGAAAAGAAGGGCGAAGTCGAGAAGAAAAACACCATTTCCGACTTTTCTCCTGAAGAGCAGGCAAAACAGAACTCCTTGTCCACCAGCGTGGTGCCTGTGGAATTCAAAGACTTCAAGTTCAATTTCCTTGACGCTCCGGGAGCCGACGAGATGATCGGTGATGTGTCCTACGCTTTGCAGGCCGCATCCGGTGCCGTACTCGTGATCGACGCCACCAAAGGCGTGGAAGTCGGAACCGAAAAGATGTGGAAGGAAATCCGTAACCACAATCTTCCGGCCCTCATCTTCGTCAACAAGATGGACAAGGAAAACGTGAAATTCGAAGAGGTGCTCGCCAAGATCAAGGACCGTCTGGGCAAACAGGCGATTCCTTTCTGCCTGCCGATCGGCAAGCAGGATGAATTCAGCGGCTTCGCGGACATCGTCGAATTGAAAGCCAGGATCTACAACGGCAACGCCTGTGTCGATGGCGAGATCTATCCCGACAAGATGGACAAGGTCCAGGAACTGCGTCAGGAATTGGTCGAGACCGTCGCCGGATCCGATGAGGAATTGCTGGAAAAATACTTCAACGGCGAAGAGTTGACGATGGAGGAGATCAAGAAAGGTCTGCATCTTTCCGTCCTCTCCGGAGAAGCCGTTCCCGTCATGGTCGGTGCCGCCACCAAGGATATCGGCCCGTTGACATTGTTATACATGATCAAAGAGTATTTCCCCTCCGTTTCCGAAGTGTCCGTCAACGAAGGCGTCAAGCCCAATGACGACGCGGACAAACGCAAAGCCGAAGACAGCCAGCCGTTTTCAGCCTATGTCTTCAAGACCATGATCGACCCGTTCGTCGGCACGATCAATTACATCGTCGTCAGATCGGGAACCATCAGGAAGGACCAGGAAGTATACGTGTCCGGATTGAAGGACGTGGAAAAGGTCGGCCAGCTTTTTTATTTGAGCGGCAAGACCCAGATTCCAACCGAAGTCGTCCACGCCGGCGACATCGCCGCGATCGCCAAGACCGACGGCGTATCCACCGGTCAGTCCCTGTCGGACAAAAAAGCTCCGATCATCTACAAAAAGGCGGAAACTCCGTCGCCGACGATGTATGTCGCCATCCATCCGAAAAACAAGGCCGATGAGGACAAACTCTCCAACGCCTTGCAGAAGATCCAGCTTGAAGACAACACCTTCGAAATCAAGCGCAACAAGGAAACCAGCCAGCTGCTTATCGGCGGCCAGGGAACGATCCATCTCGGCTATATCATCGACAAGATGAGAAACATGTTCAAGGTCGATGTCGATACTTCCGATCAGCAAGTCGTCTACAGGGAAACGATCAAGTCCACGGCCACTGCCGAAGGCAGATACATCAAGCAATCGGGCGGATCCGGATATTACGGAGTCGTCGTCATGCGTTTCGAGCCGCTTCCCGATAAGGACTATGAATTCACCGAGGAAGTGTTCGGCGGCGCCGTACCCAGGAACTACTTCCCGGCGGTCGACAAAGGCCTGCAGGAAACCCTCGAGCACGGACCCTTGGCCGGATTTCCGGTCATCGGCGTCAGAGGCATCCTCACCGATGGCAAGTACCATCCGGTCGATTCCAATGAACTGGCCTTCAAAATGGCGGCTTCCATCGCCTTCAAGGAAGCCTGCAAGCAAGCGAAACCGACCATTCTGGAACCGATCCACAAGATCGTCGTCACCGTCAAAGATGAATATATGGGCGATGTTTTGGGTGATGTTAACAAGCGTAGGGGACGTGTCATGGGCATGGAACCAGCCGAAGACGGATACCAGAAGATCGTCGCCGAAGTACCCGAATCCGAGATTACCAAATATACGATCGACCTCAAGGCCATGACCCAGGGATCGGGAACCTTCACCCGTGAATTCATCAGATACGAGGAAGTCCCCGGCAACCTCATTCCCAAGATCGTCGAGGATCACAAGAAATCCTAAATCATATCAAGCAGCCACCAGGCTGCTTTTTATTTTGATGTTTTTGTGTTCTTCTTGACAGTATCTGGCGATTTTGATAAAGTATTATGTGTGATAGAGTAGTTGAGATGTTTATCCAGCCGCTCTTGGTTCAAGGAGACACAGGATATGGAAAAAATCGGTTTGCTGGTTGACAGCACTACATTTACGAGAGAAGATCTGAGACAATACCCCTTCATCAAGGCCGCTCCGCTTGGCGTCACGATCGATGGCATCCACTATTCGGAATTCGAACTGACTACCGAAGCCATGCTGGAGCATCTGCATACTGCAAAGAAAATGACCACCAGCCAACCATCACCGGGCGAGTTCTTTGTCTTGTATGAAGAGTTTTACAAACAAGGCTACACTAACATTCTGGTTATTACATTGTCGGAAAAGATCAGCGGCACCTTCCAGGCGGCGATGATCGCCAAGACAATGGTCGAATTTCCGCTCGACATCAGCATCCACGCCCCGAAACTGGCCTCCTTCGGTGTTGCTTTGGGAATCCCGGTTCTGGCCGAGATGATCGTTGCCGGGGCTTCCTTCGCGGAAGTTACCGAGCACTATTATTCGCTTTATGCCAACGGAACCGTCATGTTCACGCTAGCCAACCTCATGCACTTGTTCCGTGGTGGCAGGTTGAGCAGGGTCCAGGCATTGCTCGGCACGGTCCTCAAGATCAAACCGGTCGTCGAAATGATCGACGGCAAGTTGGAACTCACCCGCAAGGAAAGGACCAATCTCGCCTGTTTCGATTATTTTATGGGCGTGATTGACAAATATGTCGGCGAGTATCGGAAGATATATCTTGACATCATTCACCTGAACCGGATCGAATGGGCGGAGAAGTTGAAAACAGCGGTGGCCGAGAAATATCCGGACATCTCCATCCACATGACCGAATATGTATCCCCGGTGTTCTTCGTCCACTTGGGAGACGCCGGTTTCGGAATCGCGATTTTGGCTGAATAAGGGAAAAAAAGCGGTACCGGTCACGCCGGTGCCGCCTTTTGATTCCGGGCCCCTGATAAAAGAAATAATGCTTGACATTTGGGGGGGTATTTAGTACACTATAAATTGCGAAAAAGACGACGGCGATTGTGGCGAAGGGGTTAACGCATCGGATTGTGGCTCCGACATTCGTGGGTTCGAGTCCCATCAATCGCCCCATATCGGTTTCGCAGAAGATGGGCTATGGCCAAGAGGTTAAGGCATCGGACTTTGACTCCGAGATCGGTAGTTCAAATCTACCTAGCCCAGCCATCCATCGACCCGCTAGCTCAGCAGGTAGAGCATTTGACTTTTAATCAAAGGGTCAGGCGTTCGAATCGCCTGCGGGTCACCACTTTCTCTTTCGAACAGATGCGGGTGTGGCGAAATTGGCAGACGCGCTAGACTTAGGATCTAGTTCCCAGTGAGTGCAGGTTCAAGTCCTGTCACCCGCACCAGATTCGATCATTTGCGAAAGACAAGTAAAAAAAATCAGTCGTTTTCGGCTGATTTTTCTTTTTTTCCCCCTATGGAGATAGAATATTATATTATATAGATAAAGGAAGTGGTCGGATATGCGATCGACTGGGGAAATGCTCGACATTATCTTGAAAGTGGCGCAAGACGAGCCTTCGATCAGAGTTGTCATAATGAACGGCTCCAGAGCCAACAAGGCGATAAAACCGGATATCTTTCAGGATTTTGACATCCGTTATCTGGTTGAGGACGTAACCAAGTTCCAAGACGAAGGCTGGCTGTCGGTTTTTGGCGAAATCATGATCATGCAAGAACCGAACAGGATGGCCGATTGCCAGGATAGCCATGCCACACGCCCCGTATTCCTCATGCAGTTCATGGATGGCAATCGCATCGACCTATCCGTTGTTCCCGTCGCGGAATACCACGACGATGGCGAACCGGCGATCACGCTGTTTGACAAGGATGGTTTGCTTCCAAAAGAGAGCAACGTTTCCGGGGTGGCGTTCAATTTGAAGAAACCGACTGAGAAAGAATTTCAGGATTGCTGCAACGAGTTTTTGTGGCTCTGCCCCTATGTCGCCAAAGGCCTTTGGCGTGAAGAAATCCCCTATGGAAAGACGATGATGGAAACCTATCTTCGCAAGGAGTATCTCCGGGTGACAGGGTGGGAGATCGGCCTCAGACATGGATTTGGCATCGCCATCGGCAAAATGGGCAAATACATCAGGAACTATCTTCCAGAGCCTAAATGGCGGGAGTTTCTGGCGACCTATCCAGACGCAGATCCTTTAAGGATCTGGAAAGCGCTTTTCCTCATGATGGATTCCTTCAGGGAAAAAGCATTGGCCGTAGCCGGTCAATATGGTTTTCAATATCCCAAGTCAGAGGATGAAAGAGTTTATGAATTTCTTGAGGATATCAGGAAATTACCCAAGAACGCCAAAGTCATAAGATAAAGCGTCAGTCCGATTGGGACCGACGCTTTTCCTTTTCTTCGTTCAGTTGTTTTCTGAGTTCCTTCTTGTATTTGGGAATGGGATCGTATCCGCCTTTGGAAAGCGGGTTGCAGCGGAGAATTCTCCAGACAGAAAGGATGGTCGCATAGAGAAAATTATAGTTCTCATAGGCATCGATCGCATAATTCGAACACGTAGGTTTGTATCGGCATCTTGGGGTTTGGCCGGCATGATATGTCTGATATGACTTAATCATCTTGATGATCCACTTTTTCATATTTTCACCAAACATATTGTATCAGGTTACTGCAATAATGACAAGCGAATTGGCTGTTATCACCTTTGCGCTTGAAAAGGGTAAAAAACAATTTTCGCATCCTTTTCATCTTGTTTTAAGTCCTGATTTATGATAGAATAAACTCAAATCAATAAATATGGAGGATAATGAAAGAATGAAAAAACTTTTAGGTTTAGCGACATTGTTGTTCGCCGCTTTCGCGCTTGCAGCCTGCGAAACAGCTACCACGACAGCTACGACA
>Ga0172375_10000690_pt1 | contig 54311 bp, 44 predicted proteins | sample LakKiv1m_FD_114537 | JGI IMG/M metagenome (GOLD analysis project Ga0172375, IMG submission 114537) | Freshwater microbial communities from Kabuno Bay, South-Kivu, Congo - kab_092012_11.1m | ecosystem: Environmental > Aquatic > Freshwater > Lake | place: Democratic Republic of the Congo...
CAGTTATTACCGCGTAAGAAAGATCGAAAACTTACTTAACAACCGTCCCCGGAAGTGCCTAAACTACAAAACGCCTTCCGAGGTATTTACTGCCAGCGTTGCACTTGCTGGTTGAATGTAGTAGTTAAAAGAACCCCAGGAGGACTCTGGATCTTTTGATAAGTTATCCGTTGAAGAGATCTTTTCAAAAACCCCTGAACTTAACGAGGTTGCCCAAGCCCATCGCATAAACTTTGAAACCTCAAAGAGGGCATTCCAGACTTTATTAAATTCTCCCAAAGAAAACATCCGCCAGGCCGCTGCTTTCTTAAAGAACACTTTTCTTATTGAAGCAGAGACAGATGATGCCCAGAAATTTATCGAAGATTTAATGAAAACAGGCGCGGTGATATATGCTGAACGCGTGCCTAAGATGAAAGCCTTCTATACCCCTAACGACCCTCAATATCCCCAGCAATGGCATCTGACTAAGATACAGGCTTCCCAAGCTTGGGATATTTATAATGCGAATCCCAACAACAGCGACGTTGTGCTCGCCGTTGTGGACGACGCTGTTAAGCTTGCACATGAAGACCTGCAGGCCAATATCTGGGTCAATCCCGGTGAAATCCCCAATAACGGCATTGATGATGATAATAACGGCTATATTGATGATATAAATGGTTATGATGTGGCGATGAATGACCCAGATCCTAACCCGCCCTCAAACGCGACCAACAGCTACTTTATGCATGGGACCCACGTAGCTGGTATTGCCGCAGCGGTCTCCAATAATGCAACAGGCATTTCTTCTATTTCCGGCGCAGGACAGAATAAAGTCAAGATTATGGCAGTCAAGACCGCCATTGATACCTCGGCAGGCGGCGCCTTACAAGCTACTTTTGAAGGCATACAGTATGCTATTGCCGCAGGGGCAGATATTATCAATATGTCATTTGGAAGCTACGTTTATTCTTACACCTATCAAAATCTTTTTATTACCGCGCACTCCTTAGGTATCACTCTTGTGGCAGCTGCAGGTAATGATGCTTGGGAGGCGTATATGTTTCCGGCAAGCTATCTTTATGTTGTAGGTGTTGGAGCAACAGATTCGGCTGATATGAAAGCAACTTTTTCTAATTTTGGGGATCAAATTGATGTCATGGCTCCAGGTGTAGGCATAGTGAGTACGCTTCCTGTTGGGGATAATTCTTATGGCAGTCTTTCAGGGACATCAATGGCCTCCCCTCTAGTAGCCGGATTAGCAGGATTAATCCTTTCTTATGATAGTACTCTAATGCCTGCCCAGATTGAGAAGTTGATAGAAGAAAATTGTGATGATATCTATTCTTTGAACGCCCTTCCCCCTCTTCATAAACAACTTGGGGCGGGAAGAATAAATGCTTATAAAGTTATGCAAGCCATGCAATCGGGTGATGTTCCTCCTGATGAGGACCTGACGGCAACTAACATTTTTTCTAGTGAGCCGGGATTTCAAACTTGGGGATTAGTATGGGGTGATTATAACAATGATGGTTATTTAGATTATGCCGTGATGGGGGCATACCCGGGACAGGCCTTAGCCGTGACCAGGATATATCGTAATAATGGAAATAATACTTTTACAAATATCAATGCAAACATCGTCAGTGTTTGCGGGGGCAATCTGGCATGGGGTGATTATGATAGAGACGGTAACTTGGATTTAGCCATATCTGGATTCGGGTGGCAAGGCGTTGGAATTAAAAATAAGATCTATCATAATGATGGCAATGATGTCTTTACGGATATTAGCGCTTCTTTGCCGGCCACGTCTTATGGGAGTGTCGCCTGGGGCGATTATGATAATGACGGGGATTTAGATCTTGCGATAAGCAATTTTAATTCAGGAGGATCAACGAAGATATTTAAGAATGACAGTGGTATTTTTATTGACAGCGGCATTGAATTTCCAATTGAGGCTTATTCGATTTCGTGGGGGGATTACAATAATGATGGAAAGCTGGATTTAGCCTTAGCCGGTCGCCAGGTAACTATCAATCTAGTAAAGATCTATCGCAATGATGGGAATGGAGCATTTACTGATGTATTGGCGAACATTCCGACTGTTTCAGACTATTATTGTAGTGCCGCCTGGGGCGATTATGATAATGATGGTGATTTGGATCTTTTGCTTAGCCTTAGCGAGACAACGCCACCGATGTGCCTCTGGGGACTTACAAGGCTTTATAGAAATGACAACGGGGTCTTTAACTATACAGATGTAGAGTTGCCTGGCGGCGGCGGCGGCGGACATTCCGTCTGGGGCGATTACAATAACGATGGATATTTAGACATAGCAACATGCGGATATACCTCAGAGTATAATTCAATTTATTATAGGATATTCCAAGAAATAAGGGTGTATAAAAATAATCAGAATGGGACATTTACACAAGACACGGGATCGGAGTTTGATCGTGTTGCTGGAGGACGTATTGCTTTTGGGGATTATGATAATGATGGAAGATTGGATCTTCTTATTGTGGCGTGGGCTTATCGAGCAACCTGGTCTACGACAATGGGGGGGCTTTACACTCCCTGGGAATACGTCCGGCTTTATAAAAATAATTTTTTAAATAACAATGTTGTGCCTAATCAACCATTGGCCCTAAGCGCTAATGTATCGGGGGATGAAGTTACCTTGAGCTGGCAGAAATCCACAGATGCCCAAACACCCCAAAACGGGCTTTCCTATAATATTTATATGGGGACAACGCCAAGCTCTGTTGATAAAGTATCGCCTATGTCTGAGCTGAGCAATGGTTGGCGTAAGATCGTTAAGATGGGCCCTCAGCAGGGGAGTCAAAGCTTAAACACTGTGAGCTATACAGTCAAAGACCTTGCCTGCGGCACGACCTATTATTGGGGAGTCCAGGCTATTGACACGGCTTTTGCCGGGTCAGCGTTTGCCACAGGAATGCCTTTTACGACAGAGCCATGTCCTGGAAGTGCTTATTCTATTTCCGGCACTGTCTACAAACAAGGGGGCGGAACTCTTCAAGGAGCTACGGTGACTTTAAGTACGGGGCAAACAATCACAACCAATACAAGCGGTCAATATTCTTTTGATAATATCGCTTCTAGTTGGAACGGAACTATATCAGCTTCCGCAACAGGCTACAACGTTGTTGCAGTAGCTCCGTTCATGGTTCTTCCTTTAACATCCAATCAGACACAGAATTTTAATGCTACGCCTTTAACATTTACTATCTCGGGTACTATCACTAACTTAACTACATGCAATACCTATCCGGTAACAGTAACTGCAGCAGGCTCTGGCTCATTTCAGACATACACGACAAGCGCCTCAAGCGGTAGTTACACCATAAATGACGTTCCTTACGGTTGGACGGGAACTCTGTCAATATCAAGTCCGGCTTATACCTTTACAGCAGTCGCCCCCGTATTTAACGGCGGTCCTGTAACCGGATCGGTTACGCAGAACTACACTGCTACATTAAACACCTATAATTTCTCAGGTAACATAGTAGGTCTTGTTCCGGGAATCAATGCTACTGTGACCGTGACTCCTACTTGTAGCAATGTCTGCGGGCTGTATCAGACTCCAGTTGCTATAGTGCTCCCCATGGGTGTCTCTACATATTCATTTACGGTTCCTTACGGATGGGAAGGTAGCATTACAGCCACAAGCCCTGCTTATACACTAACAGCAGTCGCCCCCGTATTTAACGGTGGTCCTGTTACAGCGGCTGTAACGCAAGACTTTACGGCGGCGTTAAATACCTACACCATCACCGGTACAATCAATGGATTAATCTCCGGCAATACCTATCCTGTAACGATCACAGCCGCAGGTACCGGCGGTTCTGCGAACTTTAGCGCTACTACAACAAATTTAAGCTATAGCATACCTAACATCCCCTACGGCTGGCAGGGCAACATTACAGCTACCAGTGCAGCTTATGATTTTACGCCAGCTTTGATATCAATTCCTGCTGTCACTGCTAACTTAACAAGCCAGGACTTTGTCGCTGCCCTTAAGACCTTCAGCGTCTCAGGAGATATCTTAAATATCATCCCAGGTACTAACTATCCTATTACCATCACTGCCAACTGTAGCAACACCCTTGCTCCTTGGTATAGCTCGATAACCAACATCAATGCCTCAAGTGGCCACTATAACTTTACGCTTCCCTATGGTTGGAAAGGAACCCTATCCATTAACACTCCGGCCTATTATTTAAAGGAAGACCCCAGCGTTACATTCCAATCACCCGTGACCTCTAACCAGACACAGAACTACAGAGTTACCAAGCTTAAAGAATTTAACGTAACCGGAACAATTACCTTTGATCTCAATCAGAACACGAACTTCCCGATAACCATAAAAGCCGCTTGCAGTAACTCTAAGGAGCCTTGGTATAAGAATGTTACTACCAATGTCACAGCAGGCTACTATGCGATGAAACTCCCTTACGGCTGGGAAGGAGCGCTTGTGCCAACCAGTCAAGCCTACATCTTAACAGAAGACCCGGCAGTAACCTTTAATTCACCTGTCTTTACTGACCAGGTTCAGAACTACCTGGCAAAGATCAAGATGTTTGCTATCTCAGGCCATACCTATTTAGGCGGCCTAGCTAATAAGCCTATTGCAGGAGTATCCCTACAAGCCAAAGGCTTAGGCGCCTGGGCTGGTTATTCAACATTAGCCACTTCTAATATAGAAGGGGATTACGTTCTTGATGTCCCCTACAGCTGGCAAGGCACTATCAAGCCCTCAAAGGATGGTTACACCTTTATGCCAACTAGCCGTTCTTACAATAATGTCATCGCAAATTACACTACCCAGGATTATCTTGGCACAGCTACAGGCCCGGCCCCGGTTACCTATACCATCTCAGGGTACGTAAGAACCCAGGCTGGTCAGGGAATCAATCAAGTAATAATTAAAGACGCTACAGCTGTGCTTACCTATACCAATGCCCAGGGCTTCTACACCGTTAGCAAACCAAAAGGCTGGTCAGGCACAGTTACTCCGGTAAAACAAGGATACAAATTTAATCCGGCTAATCGTAGCTACACTAATTTATCTAGTAACCAGAGTAACCAGAATTACACCGGGAAGCAGTAGCAGGAAGCAGGATTTTCAGTTAGAAGCGCCCTCGTTAAAACCAAAGGGCGCTTTCTTTTTTCGTGATATTATCACTGATGCGTTATATAATCTAAGCTGGTGTCTTGGGTGTTTTTGAGCGAGCATATAGCGAGCGAGAAAATACCCAAGTCAGGACCTGCTACCTGTTAAGGTAAGCCTAATAAATCACTTCATAATATTCTTAATATTCTACGATTCTTTCCTTGGTAATGTCAAATAAATTGTGTAAATTGTTTTAGAGGTTTTTCTTGCCATTTGGAGTTTAGACGGTTAAAAATAGCGTAAACAATTCTGCTAACACTGTCATAATTGGTAAAGCATCCCATGGGCCTAGTCCGTCGCCTGACTTCGCGGAATGACCGTTCAATGATGTTGTTGGTACGAATTTTACGACGAATAAAGGCGCGGTATTGTTCTTGAATAGGTATGGTCAAAAACGCTAAGAGCTCGTCGATATCTCGCTCAAGACATTCTACTGTTTTAGGTGCGATAAGGCGCCAGCGCTTGCGAAGGTTTTTAAAGGCAGCAGCGGCTTCCCGATGCGTTGAAGCATTGTAAATTAAGCGGGCATCCGCCTTAAAAGGCTTAATGTCGGATTTCTTAAGGTGTTTGGTGGCATTACGTAGCTTATGCACCCAGCAGCGCTGGTGTTTAGCATGAGGATAAACGAGTTCAATGGCGCTGATGAAGCCTTTTGAACCATCGGTAATAATCATTTTAAGGTTTTTATCTTCAATGCCCCTCCCGAATAAGTCATTTAAGAAGCCTTCACAGGCAGCGTTAGACTCGGCGTTGGCGATTCTAAAGGCAATTAGTTCTTTTTTGCCGAAGATGGTGATGCCATAGGCAACAAGCACGAGGATTTTCTTGGCTTTGAGCGAACCTTTAACCGAGATAGTAATTCCGTCTAGGAACAAGAATTGATATTCATCGAGTAGTTTTCTTTTATGGAATTCTTTAACCAGTGGATTCAGCCGCTTGGTTATTTTGGATACAGTGGAAGCCGATAAGGTAGTGTTGAGCAATGGTTTTAATGCTCCGGCAACGTCTCGAGTGGATATTCCACGCAGGAATACGTTACAGACGGCATCATTAACAGCCTGCTGACGCCGCTGATAGCGCTGGAAAACAGATGGCCTGAATAATCCCTGTCTTGAGCGGGGAACGACAATGCGCCCAATCGGTCCGAAAGTAGTATCAAGATTGCGGGAATAATATCCGTTACGGTAATCCAGACGGTTTGATTTGTTAGTTCTTTGATAAGGTTGTGTCTGCATGTATTGGATCATTTCTTCGTCCAGGCTGACTTCGATTAAATCTTTGACCAGACGGCGCAGGTATTGGTTAATATCTACCCAGAAGTCCTTCTGTTGGGTATCTTCAAAAAACTCATTGACTCTGGCCCAACGGCGTCGTAAACTACCTTCAGTGGTTACGTATTGCATAGGGCGTATCCTTTCTGTTGGGGCAGACGTTTTCGCGTCAACCCGGGTTTGAGATAAGTCTCCAAACAGAAAGATACGCCTTTTTTAATTCTTGTAAAGCGAATTTACACACAATCGAGTATACTACCCTTTCCTTTTTTAATTTGCTAAATCCTCTTAATTCTGTTATAATACACTTCTCAATAAGGAGCCTGAGATGATCGAACGTTACAGCCTGCCTTTGATTACAAATATCTGGAGTGAGGAGTTTAAATTCAGGACAATGCTGGGTATAGAGATCTTTGTTATAGAAGCCCTTGTCCAGCGTAAGCGCATACCTAAAGACGCCCTTCTACGAATCCGCAAAAAAGCCAAATTTAACTTGGCAACCATAAAGCGGATCGAAGAAAAAACACAACATGATGTAGTGGCTTTTGTGACGAATGTGGCACAAAGTATTGGGTCAGATGCCAAATATCTACATCTGGGCCTGACCTCCTCAGACCTCCTTGATACAACCTTAGGGGTACAACTAAAGGCTGCTTCTAATATTCTGATTGATGATTTGCATAAATTACTCAAGGTTCTCTCTAAGAAAGCTAAGAGATACGCAGATATGGTATGTATTGGCAGGACGCATGGAGTACATGCTGAACCAACGACTTTTGGATTGAAACTTGCGCTTTGGTATGATGAGACAAAACGTGACTTGGACCGTCTGATCCAGGCACAAAAAGAGGTATCGGTAGGTAAGCTTTCCGGGGCGGTAGGGACTTATTCCAATATCGAGCCTGAAATAGAAGCTTACGTATGCAAAAAATTGGGATTAAGACCGGCGAAGATCGCCACCCAGGTTATTCAGAGGGATATATACGCACAATATATGTGCGCTTTAGCTGTGATTGGAGCCAGCCTTGAAAAGTTCGCCACGGAGATCAGGCATTTACAAAAAACCGAAGTTTTGGAACTAGAGGAACCTTTTGCTAAAGGTCAGAAAGGCTCTTCCGCTATGCCGCATAAGCGTAATCCGGTTATCTGCGAACGTATCTGTGGCTTAGCGCGTATATTAAGGAGTAACTCTCTTGCTGCCTTAGAGAATGTTACCCTCTGGCATGAGCGCGATATAAGCCACTCTTGCGTAGAACGGATTATTATGCCGGACTCAACGATTGTCCTGGATTATATGTTGCATAAATTCATTCAGGTTATGGAGGGTCTGATCGTCTATCCGGAGAATATGCTGGCGAATTTAGTACGTACTCGCGGATTAATTTTTTCCCAGAGAGTGCTTTTGGCGCTAATGGATAAAGGATTGCCCCGTAGCCAGGCCTATGATATCGTGCAGGAAGCAGCGATGGCTACCTGGAAAGGGAATATCCAGTTTAAAGAAATGCTGTTAAAGGATGGTCGGGTATGCCGGTATCTTACCCCTAAAGAGTTAGATGATATATTTGATATAGACTATTACCTGCGCAACGTGAATAAGATTCTCTCCCGCTTGGCTCTTAAGTAAGGCGGGGTGTCGCTCGCAATTTACTTAATTAAAAAACGGCAAGGGAAGTCGGATTATAAGATTGGATTTATAAATAATCCTACCTTAAATCTCTAAAAATAAGATAAGGATAATACATATTAGCCTCTGATAAAAATTTTGTAAAAATCTGCAATGACGCAGAAACAATAGACGAAATCTGCAATGACGCAGTAAATCGTTTAGTGCATAATTTTTAAAACAGGTAAGTTTTCAAAAACATTTTTTGGAAAGGAGATAGCAATGTCTGCTGTCGCGGTGGCTATTACGAAGGAAATTATCGAAAAACAGGGTTTATCAATGGATGAGTATGAAATGATCAAAAAACGGCTGGGGCGGGAACCTAACTATACAGAGTTAGGGATGTTCTCGGCGATGTGGAGCGAGCATTGTTCCTATAAGAATTCAAAGCCGGTATTGAAACTTTTCCCTACTAAAGGTAAGCAGGTTATTCAGGGGCCGGGAGAAAACGCCGGCGTTGTCGATATTGAAGACGGTATGGGCGTAGTTTTTAAAGTGGAATCGCATAATCATCCTTCGGCGGTTGCGCCATATGCGGCTTCCGCTACAGGAGGCGGCGGATGTATCCGGGATATTTTTACTATGGGTGCCAGGCCGATAGGCCTCTTGGATTCTCTGCGACTGGGAAGTTTAAAAAAAGAGAGGGTGAAATTTTTGTTTAAAAACATTATCCGCGGTTTTACGGATTATGCCAATATCGTAGGGATTCCTGCGGTAGGCGGGGAGATATATTTCGATGAATCTTTCGAAGGTAATCCGTTGGTTAATGCGATGACGGTAGGAGTAGTTAAGAATAAGGCTATCGTTAAAGCCAAAGCTAGCGGCGTAGGTAATCTAGTTTTGATTATCGGAGGCGCAACCGGCAGGGATGGAGTAGAGGGCGCAGCCTTTGCTTCTTCAGGATTGGATGAGGAGGCCAGCAAAAAGAGCTCTGCCGTAGCTATCGGTGATCCCCGCATGGGCCGTATTTTAAGAGAGGCATGTTTGGAATTAATGCGCAAGAAATTAGTTATTGGCATGCAGGATATGGGTGCCGCAGGATTGATCTGTTCGACCTGCGAAACATCCTATAAGGCAAATACAGGGATAGAGATAGATATTTCTTTAGTGCCGCGTAAAGAAAAAGGGATGAATGCTTACGAGATTATGCTTTCTGAATCCCAGGAAAGAATGCTGGCGATTGTCGATAAAAACAAATTAGCCGAAGTCAAGAGGGTTCTTGCGAGGTGGAAAGTCCCGGTTGATTTAATTGGTCACGTTACCGCTGATGGTTTGGTGCGGGTTAAAGAAAACGGGATAGTGGTTGCTGAAGTTCCGGCAGCGGCATTGGTTGAAGCGCCGGTTTATCAAAGGAAGTCCGCTAAGCCAAAATATTTAGCTAAAGTGCGTCAGCTAAATTTAGCTAGCATAAAGGAACCCAAAGATTATAACCGCGTTCTTGTTAGTTTGTTGAGTAATCCCTCCATTGCGAGCAAGGGTTGGGTTTTTAAACACGTCGACCCTAAAACTATCAAGGGTGTTTTGTTGGGAGCAGGTTCTGATGCGGCAGTAATGGCTGTGCCAGGCGCCAAGAAAAAAGCAGTTGCAGCTACTACTGACTGTAACTCTACTTATTGTTATTTGGACCCTTTTAAAGGCGGAGAAATTGCGGTGGCTGAAGCAGCGAGGAATTTAGTTTGTTCCGGAGCTAAGCCCCTGGCGATTACCGACGGAATCAACTTCGGAAATCCCAAGAATCCCGAGGTATTTTGGCAATTCCGGCAAGCAGCTCTTGGTATTTCCCGGGCCTGCCGCGCTTTGAACACTCCCGTAGTAAGCGGCAATGTTAGTTTTAACAACGAGAATCCTTCAGGCTCGATAGACCCTACGCCGATTGTGGGGATGGTAGGTTTGATAAAAGATAAAGCAAAAATAGTCAGGCAATATTTCAAATCCGGCCAGGACGTAATTTTGCTGCTCGGTAAAAATAAACAGGAAATCGGAGGCAGTGAATACCTAAAAACAATCCACGGTTTAAAAAAGGGAAATTGTCCGTCTATTGATTTAGCTTTGGAAAAGAGCGTGCAAAAGACTATTTTAGAGATAATAAACAGAGGATTAGTGCAGTCTGCCCACGATTGTTCTGAAGGTGGGCTGGCCGTAGCTTTAGCGGAGAGCTGTATTAGTAATCCCGATAAGAAAATAGGCGCAGTAGTCAAATTGGCTCCTCAAGGGATAAGGAATGACGCGCTTTTATTCGGGGAGAGCCAATCGCGCGTTGTCTTAAGTGCGAAAGAAAAGAATGTTAAGAGGATACTAAAGATCGCTAAAAGGAATAAAACTCCTGTTGCTATAATCGGAAAGGTTATGGGCAAAAATTTAGTTATCGGTAACTTAATTAATCTTCCGGTTAATGAGTTATATAGAGCCTGGAGTAAGGCGATAGAAAATGATCTTTTCCGCTCGGCGAATAGATAAAAGGTAGGATCCTTTTAAATAGAAGAGCAAGATCAGCCAGTCAAGAGAAATGGGGAGGAATCAGCGATGAAAAAAGCAGATCCTCAGGCAAGTTTTGTTTCGGAAGACCCTTGGCGCGTTTTTCGCATTATGTCGGAATTCGTGGATGGTTTTGAAGTGCTCTCTAAGTTAGGGAAGGCAGTTTCCATATTTGGCTCTGGCCGCTTCAGCCCGCAAAATAAATATTATAAGATTTGCGAGGAGATAGCTTATTTACTGGCGAAGCGAGGATATGCGATTATTACCGGTAGCGGGCCGAGTATTATGGAGGCAGCTAATAAGGGGGCCAGGAGGGGTGGCGGTCATTCCGTCGGACTGAATATCCAGATACCGAAGGAACAGATGCCTAATAAGTACGTGGATACGCTCCTGGATTTCCGTTATTTCTTTGTGCGCAAGGTTATGTTTGTAAAATACGCCAAGGCTTTTGTGATTATGCCGGGAGGCTATGGCACGCTTGACGAATTTACGGAAGCGATTACACTTATCCAGACCAGAAGGATAGATAGCTTTCCCGTAGTGTTGGTAGGTAGCGAATATTGGGAAGGGTTATTGAACTGGATGCAGGGCACGCTTCTTAAAAATGGCAGCATCACCAGCGGGGATTTGCATATTTTTACCATCGTTAACAAGCCTGCTGAGGCGGTAGCGGTAATAAATAAGTTTTACGCGAAAGCCTAAACTTATTTTAATAACTGTGAGCTTAGGCTGCGTTTTTAGGAAGTAAAGTTAAATAGGCGCAGGAATATTTATAGATTCGCCCCGCCAACGGCGGGGCTTTAGTATCAACCTATAACAAACTCCGATCTTTAGGCCGGAGTAGCCGTAGGTTGATTTAAGATAGGAGAGACTAATGAGTGGAATATTTGGTGTAGTTTCCCGGGAGAACTGCCAGGAAGATTTGTTCTACGGCACGAATTATCATTCGCATCTTGGTACGCAATTCGCCGGCTTGGCAGTCTGGGGGAGTAACCTTACCCGTAAGATACACGATATAAGCGGTAGCCAATTTAAAACCAAATTTTACGAAGATTATCAAAAGATGCGGGGTAATCAAGGTATCGGTGTGATAAGCGCCAATGATGAACAGCCAGTCGTGATCAATTCTAAATTTGGGCCGTTTGCCTTGGCGACCAACGGGTTTATCGAAAATGCCGGCGAATTATCCCAAGAGTTATATAAAAAAGGTGAATCTTTCAGCGAGGTCAGCGACAGCAAGGTCAACCAAACTGAATTAGTAGCTAAACTGATAATCAGCGGCGAGAGTATTACAAGCGGCATCGAAAGTATGTTTTCTAAAATTGAGGGCTCTTGTTCGTTATTACTTTTAAGTAAAGAGGGGATTTACGCAGCGCGCGATAGATATGGGTATACTCCCCTGGTTATCGGACAAAGAAATAATGATTGGGCAGTAACTACAGAAACCTCCGCCTTTACGAATTTAGGATTTAAGGTTATCAAATACCTGTTACCGGGAGAAATCGCCCTATTGAATGAGTCGGGTATAAAATCAAAGACTAAAGGCAAGAAGACAAATCAGATCTGCGCATTTTTGTGGATCTATACTGGTTTTCCTGCTTCTAGCTATGAAGGCATCAGCGTAGAAATGGTCCGGGAAAGATGCGGTCGGTGCCTGGCGAGGGCAGACAAGATCAAGGCAGATATTGTTGCCGGCATACCGGATTCCGGCACTACCCATGCTATCGGTTATGCCTGCGGTTCAAAGGTAGAATTTCATCGGCCACTCGTAAAATATACTCCTGGATTTGACCGCAGCTATACGCCTCCTTCTCAGGAGGTGCGCGACCGCATCGCTAAAATGAAGCTTATTCCTATACCGGATATTATCAAAGGTAGGCGGATCGTAGTTTGCGACGATTCGATTGTCCGGGGGACCCAGTTTAAAAATTTTACCATCCAGAAACTCTGGGAACATGGGGCAAAGGAGATCCATTTACGCATTGCCTGTCCGCCGCTGATGTTTCCCTGTAAGTTTAATTATTCCACGCGCAGTATACATGAATTGGCAGCCCGCAGGGCAATCAAGGCTATTGAGGGCAGAGATATTGAAGACGTCTCCCTTTATCTGGAAGAAAGCTCCGCTAAGTATAAACAGATGGTAAGCCTGATTGCTAAGGATCTTGGGGTAACGACCTTAAGATACCAGAAGTTATCAGATATGGTCAGGGCAATTGGTTTGCCTGAAGATAAACTTTGCCTGTATTGCTGGTCAGGTAGAAGGCCTTAATTTTTGTCAGGCAGGATAGTATAGGCGAGGATTAGCAAAGAGAGTTAGTATGCTTCCGGAAGGAGTTTGACGGGTATTGACTGGTAGGTATACCCCATCGTTTAGATCCGAGTTATCTTGAATGAGCAGGAAGTCAAATAAGGAGCAGGCCAAGGATGAAAAAATTAACTTATAAAAAATCAGGTGTGGATATTAAGGAATCGAGCAGGTTCAAGAGTCAGCTGAAACCTTTAGTGAGAAGATCGTTTCGGCCGGAGGTATTAAAAGACATCGGTGGTTTTGGCAGCTTTTTTAGGTTCGCCAAAGAGAAATACCGTGATCCGATTTTGGTTTCTTCGGCTGACGGCGTAGGGACAAAATTAAAAATCGCCATCTTAGCCAATAAACATGATACGGTAGGTATTGATGCGGTGGCGATGAATGTAAACGATATCCTTTGCGTAGGGGCTGAGCCTTTATTTTTCTTAGACTATATCGCTTTCAGCAAGTTAAGCTCGGAAACCCTTTTTGCCGTGGTCAAAGGTATCAATAATGGATGCATACAGTCAGGCTGTTCCTTGATCGGCGGTGAAACTGCCCAAATGCCCGGGATGTATAAGCACGGCGAATATGACCTGGCGGGTTTTTGCGTAGGCGTAGTAGAGAAAAGCAAGATCATTGATGGTTCCGGCATAGGGCCGGCAGACCTGATGATTGGTCTGGAATCGAATGGTTTGCATTCCAATGGTTTTTCTTTAGTGAGAAAGGTGCTTTCGGAGAATGAATTAAGGCGCATGAATAAGGAGCTGCTTAGGCCTACGCGCGTCTATGTTAAACCAGTCCTGTCTTTATTGCGATCTGTCGTCACTAATCAATCGTCAGCTATCAGAGGGATAGCGCATATAACCGGAGGCGCTTTTTATGATAAGATTGCGCGTATTTTACCGGATAATCTAAAAGTAGTGATCTCTAAGAATTCTTGGGTTGTCCCTAAGATATTCCGCCTGATCCAGAATAAGGGGAATATCGCCGAAAGAGAGATGTATCATACTTTCAACATGGGGATAGGGATGGTCCTGGTCGTCAAAGCCGGCTCTGCGGGAGCGCTTATTTCTCAATTAGCCGGACAGGGATTAAAGTCGTGGGTTATCGGACAGATCTCAAAAGGTAAAAGAACGGTCGAGATAATTTAGTTATAAAAAGGAGGTTACGATGAACATTTTATTTTTATTGATCATCGCGGCAGTTGTTATATTCATCATGGGTATAAGGATCGTCAGGCCAACGCACCGGGGTTTAATTGAGCGGCTTGGTAAGTATAGCCGTTTCGCTAATCCGGGATTCAGCTGGATCTTACCGGTAATCGAAAATTTATACCAGGTGAATACTACTGAACAGATGGTGGATGCTGAGCCTCAAGAGATTATTACCAATGATAACCTGAATGCTAAGGTAGATGCCCAGGTGTATTTTAAGGTTAAAGCTGACGAGGAGTCGGTTAAACATTCACAGTATAACGTAAATAATTACCAGTGGCAGATTGTGAATTTAGCCCGGACAACCTTAAGGAATATCATCGGTACCCTGACTTTAAAGTCCGCCAATAGCGAGAGGGGCAAGATAAACCTAGAATTACACAAGACACTTTGCGATGAGACAGCGCATTGGGGTATTGAGATTGTGCGAACGGAATTAAAAGAAATTGACCCGCCTAAGGATGTTCAGGAGACGATGAATAAAGTAGTCAAGGCAGAGAACGAGAAGATCGCGGCTGTAGATTTTGCTACTGCTACCGAGACCGCAGCTGACGGAGAAAAAAGAGCCCAGATTAAACGGGCCGAAGGAATCAAGCAGGCCAGGATTTTGGAGGCAGAGGGTGAAGCCGAGGCGATCCAGTTAGTGAATGAAGCTGCCGAGAAATATTTTGTCGGTAATGCCCAGGTATTGCGTAAGCTTGAGGCTGTAGAGAAAGCGTTAGCGGCGAATGCAAAAATAATCGTGCCGGCGAATACCGAATTAGTTAACGTGGTCGGCGAAATGGCGGGGATAATACCGTTAAAGAAAGAACAAAAATGAAGCTCCACGGGCTAATCTTTCGACTTCACTCATGATGGTTCGAAGGAATGGTGAGCGCAGTCGAACCAAAGCCCGAGGTTTCCTGGAACGAAATACTCTGCAGCCACGCTTTAGCCGTACCTCGAAGGGTGCGGTTTTGTGGCCGCGAATGTATAAATCGACTAGGTAACTTTAAATACAACTTATGGTTAGAAGACCCGGTCTTGATAGGAGGGAAAAGTGAAGGTATTGGTTATCGGCTCAGGCGGGAGAGAGCACGCTTTAATCTATAAGATCGCGCAGTCACCAGAGGTAACGAAGATTTTTTGCGCTCCGGGGAATGCCGGGATTTCTCAATTAGCCACCTGTGTAGATATCAAGGTAGATGACCTACAGGGACTATTAAATTTTGCTAAAAGAGAGCAGATTGATTTTACGGTTGTCGGGCCTGAGCAACCCCTGGCTTTAGGAATCGTTGATTTATTCACCGGATACGGTTTTAAAATTTTCGGGCCTAATCAAAAGGCTGCGCAGTTAGAATCCAGCAAGGTCTTTGCCAAGGAGCTTATGGCAAAATATCACATTCCCACTGCGCCGTTCAGGGTATTTGAAGATTTTTTTGATGCCAGGAATTATGTTTTACAAAAGGGTGCGCCGATAGTAATTAAAGCAGATGGCTTAGCCCAGGGTAAAGGGGTAGTCGTGGCTGGTACGGTTAATGAGGCAGAGCGGGCCTTAGAAAAGATAATGCAGGAGAAAGTATTTGGCGATGCCGGCAAGAGGGTAGTTATCGAGGATTGCCTAAAGGGAGAAGAAGCTTCAATATTGGTATTTACAGATTTAGTCAGAATAATCCCCCTGGCTTCCAGCCAGGACCATAAAAGGATTTTTGATCAGGATAAAGGGGCTAATACCGGAGGCATGGGCGCATACTCACCCGCCCCTATCGTGACTAATGAACTGTTTACTGACTTTTTGGTTACGATTGGCTATCCGCTCATCGATGGATTGATTAAAGAACATATCGATTACCGGGGGGTGCTTTACTTCGGCATTATGATTACCCAGGAAGGTCTTAAGGTCTTAGAATTCAATGTACGTTTTGGCGACCCTGAGACGCAGGTTATTCTACCGCGCCTCAAATCTGATTTAGTGGAAATAATGTCGGCTACCTCCGAAGGACACTTAAGTAAGTTCCTAAAAGGCTCTGTGCTTTCCTGGGATAATAGATCATCTGTTTGCGTGGTTTGCTCTTCAGGCGGTTATCCGGGAGATTATACTAAGGGAAAAGAAATTTTTGGTTTAGATGAGGCTGAAAGTATACCTGATGTAAAGGTATTCCACTCCGGGACCAAAATTTTAACCAAAGATGATAAGCCGCTAATTGTCACTGACGGCGGGAGGGTATTGGGTGTTACCGGATTGGGGATGAATTTAGGGGAGGCCATAGATAAGACATACCGGGCAGTAGCTAAGATTAGATTCGAAGGGATGCATTATCGCAGAGATATCGGGAAAAAAGCATTAGGGATTTTTAGTCCTCGCAGATTTTAGTCGCTGATTAGGAGGGAGATATGGTTAAGCCGACAGTAGGCGTAATTATGGGCAGTGATTCGGATTTTGCAACAGTCAGAGAGAGTACGGATTTGTTAGAAAAATTCCAGATTCCTTTTGAGCTTAAGATTTTATCTGCACACCGCTGCCCCGAGGAATTAGCCAATTATATCAAGATAGCTTCCCGTAAAGGGATAAAACTTTTTATTGCGGCAGCCGGTGGCGCCGCAGCGCTGCCAGGGGCGATTGCCAGCTTTACTAATTTGCCGGTTATCGGTATACCTATAGAAACTAAAAGCCTGAAAGGCCTGGATTCATTATTATCGATAGCACAGATGCCCGGAGGAGTCCCGGTTGCCTGTATGGCTATTGGCCAGGCAGGTGCCAAAAACGCCGCGATCTTAGCAGCCCAGATATTAGGTATAACTAACCAGAAGATAAATTTGAGGCTGCGGGAACACCGGAAAAAGATGCGGCTTAAGCTTAAGCAGGTGAAGATTAAGTTATGACTTTGACCAGGGTTATCAAAGCCGATCATTTAGATAAAACCGGGAGCCATCTAAGACAAGCAGCTGATGTTTTAGCGGAAGGCGGCCTGGTGATTATCCCTACGGAAACGGTCTATGGCATCGCAGCCAATATGTTAAATGAAGACACAATCGCAAGATTAGCTAAAATTAAGAACCGGCCGAAGGATAAACCATTTTCCTTGCTTATAGGCAATTTAGAGGTGATAGAAGATTTTACCAGAGAGATACCTTGTTTGGCTTATAAGTTAATGCATAGATTTTGGCCAGGGCCTCTGACGTTGATTTTAAAAGCAAAAGGCCACGGTTCCATCGGTATACGCATGCCGGATAATGAAATTGCCCTGGAGATAATTTCTCTTGCGGGGGTACCCATAGTCTGCCCTTCGGCGAATATCTCCGGTAAGCCGGCTCCGGTGAACTTTCAGGAGGCAATCAGAGATTTCAACGGTTTGGTAGAATTAGCAATAGATTCCGGGGAGACTAAATTCCGGGACGAATCCTCCGTAGCGGATGTGACCTTTGAGCCGATACGCATTTTAAGAGAGGGCGTGATTAAGAAAGAACAAATCCTGGAATTAGCTGCGCAGAAAACAGTACTTTTTGTGTGTACCGGCAATACCTGCCGTTCGGTAATAGCCCAGGCGCTGTTAGAGAAAAGGCTAAAAGAGAAAAAGCGCAATGATATCAGGGTGGCTTCGGCGGGCATCATGCTCCTTGACGGCGCAGGGGCAAGCCAGGAGGCGATTGATGCCCTAAAGAAAGAAGGAATAGATGTCTTGGGCCATCGTGCGCATAAGCTGGCTAAAGAGATGCTGCAGGAGGCAGACCTGATATTAGCCATGGAGAAGGTGCACCAGGAGAGGATCCTGGATTTGTATCCCGAATCCAGGAAGAGGGTGTTTTTATTAAAAGAATTTGTTAAAATATATGATGGGCAGTGGGATATTCCGGACCCGGTTGGCAGGCCGGCTGCATTTTACGATCAGACATTAGCCATAATTAAACAGGCCGTAGAAAAGATAAGCGATATAATATAAATCCTATAAAGCAGGTTGGAAGGGTCTAGCTTTTTCAGCGCTCAAGAAGGAGGCAGATGATGCAGGCGATACTTATTGCTGCGGACCACGCGGGATTCGCCTTAAAAGAGAAGCTTAAGGAATATTTGACGGCTAAAGGTCTTGCGGTTAAAGATTTAGGCGTTTACTCAAAGGCGCGTTGCGATTATCCGATGTTTGCCTGTAGCCTAAGCAGGGAGATCTCAAGCAGCAGATATAAACAAGGTATACTTATCTGTAAGACGGGTATTGGCAATTCTATTGTTGCCAATAAGTTTCCCGGAGTGCGTGCGGCATTATGTTATAACCTAGAAGCAGCACGGCTTTCTCGCGAGCATAATGATAGCAATGTCCTGGTATTAGGTGCTGCTTTTGTAAAGGCGGACTTGGGGAAAAGGATATTAGCTGTTTGGTTAAAAACTAAATTTTCCGGTTCAAGGCACGCCAGGCGTTTAAGGCAGATCAAAGAGATTGAGAAAAAGCTGTCACTAAGGGCGCCGATAGAAAACCCGAAGCATTGAGTTTTTTTTAGTATCTTAATAGACGAATCCATGATAGAAAGTCATTTTGGTGTTTTTAGTGATAAAAAAGGAGCGTAAGTTGAAATATCTAAAAAATACAGACCCGGAAATATTTTCGACAATAAAAAATGAAATCAAAAGACAACAGGAAAATTTAGAACTTATTGCCTCGGAAAATTTTACCTCTTTGGCGGTAATGGAAGCCCAGGGCTCGGTATTAACCAATAAATATGCCGAGGGTTATCCTGGAGCCCGCTGGTACGGCGGCTGCGGATACGTGGATGAAGCGGAGAGATTAGCCATTGAGCGGGCCAAAAAGTTATTCTCTGCGGAGCACGTCAACGTTCAGCCGCATTCAGGGACGCAGGCGAATATGGCAGTATATTTTTCGGTTTTAAAGTTCGGCGATACGGTATTAGCGATGGATTTAACTAGCGGCGGACACCTTACCCACGGACATCCGCATAATTTTTCCGGGATGTTTTATAATGTCGTCGGATACGGGGTAGATAGAAAAAGCGAAACCCTGGATTATGGCCGGATATTGTCCTTAGCTAAAAAACATAAACCAAAGATGATTCTGGCGGGGGCTTCGGCTTATCCGCGCAGGATTGACTTTAAACAATTCCGCAGAATTTGCGATAAAGTAGGGGCGTATCTGTTTGTAGATATGGCTCACATCGCAGGCCTGGTGGCTGCCGGGGTGCACCCTTCACCTGTACCATATGCGGATTTTACCACTTCTACTACTCATAAAACCCTGCGCGGCCCGCGGGGAGGATTTATTATCTGCAAAGAAGAATTTGCCAAGAAAATTGATGGCCGGGTTTTTCCCGGTATCCAAGGTGGGCCCCTGATGCATGTCATCTCGGCTAAGGCAATTGCTTTTAAAGAAGCGATGAGCCCGCGTTTCCGGGTTTACCAGAGGCAGATTGTTAAGAATTCCCGTCAGCTCGCCGGCGAATTAACCAGGCACGGCTTTCGCATTGTCTCAGGTGGTACTGACACCCATCTCATACTGGTTGATTTAGCCGAAAAAGGTATTACCGGTAGTGATGCTTGTGTTGCTTTAGGGGAAGCGGGCATCACTGTGAATAAGAACCTCATCCCTTTTGATAAAAAAAGCGCAGCGGTTACCAGCGGCATACGATTAGGCACTGCAGCGGTTACTACGCGCATGATGAAAGAGGCGCAGATGCGCCAGATAGCCAGTTTTATCAGCCAGGCAATAGATGGCAGCGACGATTCTGCAAAATTAAAGGAGATTAAAAATAAGGTTTTGATTTTAACTAGAAAATTTCCTCTTTATCCAGAGCTTAGGGAGGTAAGATGAAAAAGAAAGCCGTTCCTTTCCGGCGCCCGAGCTGGGATGAATATTTTTTAGAGGTTGCAGGTTTAGTCTCTAAAAGGGCTACCTGCCTCAGGCGCCGGGTAGGCGCAGTCTTAGTAAAAGAAAAAAAGATTTTAGCCACGGGCTATAACGGTGCGCCTTCTGGCCTGAAACACTGCGCCGAGGTCAAATGCCTGCGGGAAAAACTGCAGATTCCCTCGGGCCAGCGTCATGAGCTATGCCGTGGCCTGCATGCTGAGCAAAACGTACTGCTACAGGCAGCATTATACGGGGTAAGTACCCGGGATAGCACCCTTTATATTACCAACCAGCCTTGCTTAATATGCGCCAAGATGCTGATTAATGCCGGGATTAAGGAACTGGTGATTACCGGCGATTACCCGGATAAACTAGCGAGCGAATTTTTAAAGGAAGCCAAGATCAAAGTAAGGAAAGTCAGATAAATTCAATTGTCAGCTATAACTTTTAATTAACCAATTAACCATCATGAGATGCCCTTTTTGCGGATACCAGGAAGATAAGGTAGTGGATTCGCGTTCTACCCAGGAAGGCTCAGCGATCAGGCGCAGGAGGGAATGCCTGAAGTGCGGCAAGAGGTTTACTACCTATGAATATATTGAAGAGGTTTCTTTGATGGTGATCAAAAAAGATAACCGCCGGGAACCTTTTGACCGGAAAAAAATACTCTCGGGAGTAATCAGGGCCTGTGAAAAAAGGCCGGTAAGTATGGAGAAGATGGAGGAGATTGTCACTCAGGTAGAGCGTTCCATTCAGAAGAGGTCTGACCGCGAGGTTGCTTCATCGAGGATCGGGGAGTTAGTGGTGGAGAAACTTAAAAGCTTGGATGACGTTGCCTATGTGAGGTTCGCTTCGGTGTACAGACAATTTAAGGATGTCGGCCAATTCATGGTAGAGCTGAAGGATATCTTAAATAAAGAAAAAACCAAGGGTATAAAAACCAGGGGGAGAACTTAGGCGATGGTCGAGATGGAATTAAATAAGATTGTCATAGACGAGAAAAGGCATGACCAGTTGATTGTTTTAAAAGAAAAAGGCGGCAGCCGGATATTGCCTATTGTTATCGGTTTAAGCGAGGCATCCGCGATTAAATTAAAGATCAGCGGCTTTCAGCCCGCCAGGCCATTAACCCATGATTTATTACACTCTACCATTCAGGACCTGGAGGCCAAAATCGAAAAGGTGATTATTGATAAATTAGAAGAGAATACCTTCCATGCCAAGCTTGTGCTCAGGGCCGCGTCAGGGAAGGTTAAGGTGATTGATTCCCGGCCGTCAGACAGTATTGCCCTGGCAGTCAGGGCGCATGCCCCTATTTTTGTAGAAGATCAGATTATCAAACAATCAGAGACGTTTAACCAAAATCAATAATGAGAATCGGCATACTTTCCGATAGCCATGATAATCTCCCGGAGATAAAAAAGGCAGTCAGTTTTTTCAATAAACACAAGGTAGGTTTTGTTTTTCACGCCGGAGACTTTATCGCTCCGTTTATCATACCTAAGATCCAGGCCCTTAACTGTGACTGGCGGGGAGTATTCGGAAATAACGACGGTGAGCGCAGCGGGCTATCTAAAATTTCAAAAAGAAAAATTCAGAAAGCACCTTTAAGAACCAATTTAGCCGGCAGGCGGATTACCCTGGTGCATGAATTAGGCGCGATTGACCTTAAGTCAGAGAAGGCAGACTTGGTTATATTCGGCCATACCCATAGGCCGGAGGTTATCAGGCTGAACGATAAGATGCTGATTAATCCTGGCGAGTGCGGCGGTTGGTTGACCGGAGAATCCACGGTTGCCCTGGTTGATTTGAAATCTCTTACCGGGAAAATATACAAAATCTAAAAATTAACCCGAATATGAAACCCCCTCTTTTATTCTCCTCCGAAGAACAAAAGATACTAAAGTCCATTTACGACTCCTCCCGCAGGAACAAGGTAAAACTTTATTTAGTGGGAGGGGTTTTGCGCGATATGTTATTGGGACGCAAGAAAGAAAATCCGGATTTTGATTTCTCTCTAAAAAAACATTCAATTAGTTTTGCCCGCCAGCTTGCCCACAAGATTAAAGCCGGGTTTGTAATTTTAGACCGCCAGCATGGCGCATGTAGGTTAGTAAAAAAAATAAAAGATAAGGTTTACACATTCGATTTTACTGATTTTCGCGGCAAGGACTTAGAAGATGACCTCCTGCACCGCGATTTTACCATTAATACCCTGGCTTTAGAATTGGAAAGCGTTTTGTTAAAGAATGCGGATTTAGAAAGCTTGGTTATTGATCTCTACGGAGCAAGAAGAGACTTAAAAGCGAAAGTGATTAGTTCGGTCAATGCAAATTCTTTTGCTGAGGACCCTTTACGGATCTTGCGTGCTTTTAGTTTTTCCGCTATCCTCGGTTTTAAAATTGATGAAACGACGAAAAGGCTATTGGGGCTCAAAAAGAAAAAACTAGTACAGGTCTCTTCCGAGCGTATCCGTGATGAGTTATTTAAGATATTTGATCATCCCTTTAGCATAGAATACCTAAAACAGCTTGACGCTCTGGGGATTATCGAGATAATCTTTCCGGAAATTAAAAAAATGCGTGATATCGGACAAGGCCCCCATCACCACCTGGATGTCTGGCAGCATACCTTAGAGACTATAAGGCAGCTCGAGCTTCTATTTAAAGAGATTAAATATGACCGCCGTATCGAAAACTATCTCGACCAGGTGGTCTCTAGCGGACGTTCGCGCCGGCAGTTATTAAAACTAGCCGCTCTTCTGCATGATATCGGAAAACCAGCTGCCATGCGTAAGGAGGCCGGAAAGATCAAGTTCCATGGCCACGAAAGAATAGGGGTAGCCATTTCCCTGGATATTGCCAAACGGCTTAAACTTTCTAACGACGAATGGGAATGTTTAAAAAGGATTATTCAATGTCATCTGCGGCCGGGATTCCTGGCGGATACTGATAAGGTAACCCCTAGGGCAATTTTTCGCTATTTCCGCGATACGAAGATAGAAGCCTTAAGCGTGCTTTTGGTTTCAGTTGCCGACCAGCGGGCAACTAAGGGGCCGCAGGCAACCCGGGAATCCAGGCTTAGGCACGAAAGGTTAGTCGCAGCCCTGATAAAAAAATATTTCAAAAAGCAGGAAGAAAAAAAGCCCGTGCGTTTGGTAAATGGTAATGAGTTAATGCGTAAGTTTAAATTAAGACCTTCTCCTCTGATCGGCAAAATCCTACTTGAGCTGGAGGAGCTGCAGGCTATCGGTAAACTCCAGAATAAGAACCAGGCTTTTAAGGTAAGCGCAGAGATTATCAAAGCAGAGGGATTGGAGAAATAGTTTTTCAATGGTTAACTACCGTAACCTGATTAAGTGTTTTATCGCTTTATTCTTAGGTAGCGTCTTGGCTGTCGCTATCGCCGAAACTATCGTCAGGTTGTTTCCCTATAAGTTTATGCAATATTTTGATTATAGTGAGAGGTTTCATTATCAGTATGATAAGGATATTGGTTATATCAGCGCTCCGCATCAAAAATCTTGTTATGCCAAAAACTGTTTTGCTATCTATCCCATTTACACCAATTCCCTTGGTTTCAGGGATAAGGAGTGGGTAAATAGACCGGGTTTTAAAATCGCCTTATTAGGGGATTCATATGTCGCTGCCACAGAAAATCCTGAAGATAGTTCCCCCTCGGTTATTCTGGAAAAGATTTTAAATCAAAGGGTTTTAAACGCCGGCTTAGGCGGGCATGGGACAGTAAGCGAAGTAATCGCCTACAAAAAATTCCTCAGGCCGCTAAAGCCTGAGTTAGTCATCCTTTTTTTTCTGGCTGGAAATGACGTTACCGATAACTCTTGCGCGCTGAATAAAGCGCTAAGAAATCAAAATTTCAAACCTTGCGCTTATTTGGAAGAAGGTAAGATTAAAATCGAGACCAGGTTTGATGAATTAGAGCCTCAGGAAACACCGGGTGGATTTTTGTGGCAGGTAAAACAATTTATCAAACAATACTGTTTTAGTTGTACAATCTTATACAGGTTCGGTTATCATAAAATTATTTATGAGCGCAACTTTGGTCCGGAGTTAAAAAAAGGGTTTGTCAGATATTATGACCTCTACCGGTCATCCCCAGATAAAGTCCTGGAGGAGGCTTGGCAGATAACCGCGATGAAGCTGGCCGAATTAAAAAAGGAAATAGAGGCTGACGGAGCGAAACTGGTTATAGTCAGTTTTATAGATGCTTTTCGCAGCAGCGCTGATTGGATAGTTCAATATAGAATGCAAACCGGTTTTAGCCACCTGCCGCCTAGTTTTAACCCTGATTATCCGCTTTTGAAGCTTAAACAGATAGCCCAGAGTCAAGGAATAGCCTTTTTAGAACTAGAACCTTATTTTCTAGAATACAAAGATAAATTTAACCTTAAACCACCTTATTTTTCTTATTGGTGCGATTTTCACTGGAGTCCCCTCGGCCACTTTATCGCGATCCATGCAGTAGCCAGATATTTAATCGAACAAGATCTGGTCCATTTATCGCAGGAAGCAAGGATAAAGTTATTGCAAAAGATTGAAGATGACTTAAATCTTTCTCCGCAAAAAATACTCGGTAATAAAGCTTATCGGCAGATCTATTCGCATGGTATATATACAGGCTCTTCAAATATTACTAAGATTTTAGAGGATTAAGGTGGGGGAGATTTAGTTTCTTCCTATGCGTATATAATAAATATGGTATAATTTAAAAAAAGTAGGCCCTTTCTGTTTTTAGCCAGAGTTTTAGAAAAGGAGAAAAAATATGGTTGGCAATCCTGAGATGACCAAAAAGAAGGCGGAAAAACTAGAAATTTTCCTATTGATTGCAATCCTGGTCTTGGGCCTATTGCCGCGATTAGTTTTTTTATTCAGAGGCCCGTATAGTATCGTCCGCGTACTACCCGATGACTGTTTCTATTACTTAAAAACCAGCCAATATATTGCCGCTGGTGCCGGTTCGACTTTTGACGGCTTACACCTTACCAACGGTTACCACCCTTTATGGATGTTGATAATGGCTCCGCTGGCATTTTTCTTACATAATCCGTTAGCACTTTTAAAAACCGCGCTGGGATTAAGTATTTTAACCAGTCTTTTATCTACTTTAGTTCTCTATAGACTTCTTAAGAAGATAACTCATATTTGGTGGATCCCTTTGTTTGGCTGCAGCCTGTATTTTTATAATGCTCAAGCTATAGCTAATAGCATGGATGTTTTGGGTACTGCTGTGAGCACACTTTTATTTATCAGTACTTTATATTTAACCATTTCTCAACTGATAACCAAGGATAAGGCCAAGGGCTATATCCTTCTATTGGGCGTTGTACTTGGGTTGCTGTTTCTGGCGCGCACAGACAATGTATTTTATATCATTACTTTTTATCTTTTGGCTATAGCCCGTCAGGCGAGAGGGTTTCGTTTAAAGTCAGGTTTAGTTTTAGCCGGCATAATTGCGGTTATCTGCGGACCCTGGTTTATCTGGAGTTGGGCCAGGTTTGGCTCTTTGATGCAGAGCCAGGGTTTGGCTTTACCGTTTTTACGGCAGCAAACATATTTGTTAAGCGGTAAGAATTACCTGCAGATGTTTTTGTACGGCCTTTGGTATTTTTTCAGTTTTTTATTCAAAGGTATACCACATGACCTGGGATTTTCAAACTCATTTATTCCTGCAGCTATATTTGTGCTGTGCTTGTTGATTATTGGTTTTCGCTGGCGTGATCCAGAGTTAGAACAAACCCAGCTTATACATAATTCTATCAAGATAACTTTATTTCTTTATCTTGGCGGACTGTTTTTAATCTTCAGCCATACCTTTTGGCGGTGGTTTCCCCGGATCTGGTATTTTGACCAATTGATTATTTTATCGGCATTCTTTTTAGGATTAACCCTCGTAGTGCTAGATAGCAAAAAGGTTTTAGCGCGCTTGGTGCATTTTTTCTACCCACAGGCAGAAACCGCAAACATATTTTTACGTACAGTTATAGTTGTAGCTATGGTTGCGTTTTTGCTGTTACCGTTATTACGGGGAAGCGAGCGCTTGATAAAAGGCGATTATTCCTGGCAGGCGGAGATGCTTGATGCCGCATACTGGTTAAAGAATAATTCAAATAAAGAAGAAACAGCCGCGGCCTTTAATGCCGGTATTATTTCTTTCTTCTCCGAAAGGCGGGTGGTTAATCTAGACGGCGCCATCAATAATGCTGCTTACGCTGCGCTTAAGAAAAAAGATCTTTTTAATTTGATCTATCAGTCAAAGGTAGGTTATTATCTGGACTATGACCCGGCGATGTTAAATTGGTACTCTCCTTTCTTAGGCAAAATGAAAGAAGGGGTTAAAATGTCCCCGGTTAAAACATTTGATCGTCCAGAGGGAGTCTGGTGCTCTAGCCATTTAAAAATTTACCGTTTAGAATGGTTAAAGTAAAAGGGATTTTTTAAAGGTCTAAAGGAGTGACGGTGGGATTTAAAAATATTCATCTTAGCGAAGATGCTATTCCGCGGCAGTGGTATAATTTAGCGGCAGACCTGCCTACCAAGCTTCGGCCGCCCCTTGGTCCGGATGGTAATCCGGTTACTCCGGATATGCTGGCTAAGGTTTTCCCGATGAATCTGATTGAACAGGAGGTAAGCCAGGAACGCTGGATTGATATCCCTCCTCAGATACTTGAGATGCTTTACCGTTGGAGGCCAGCGCCGCTGTGCAGGGCAAGGTACTTAGAAGAGTATTTAGGGACTCCGGCCCGCATTTATTATAAAGATGAAAGTTTGAGCCCTCCGGGCAGCCACAAGCCCAATACCGCTGTAGCCCAGGCCTGGTATAACAAGCAATTCGGGATCAAAAGATTAACTACCGAAACCGGGGCCGGCCAATGGGGGTCTGCTTTAGCCTTTGCCTGTAATCTGGTAGGGCTGGAGTGCAAGGTCTATATGGTGAGGATTAGTTTTCAGCAGAAGCCGTTACGCAAGATCATGATGCAGGTGTGGGGCGCAAAATGTATCGCCAGCCCCAGTAGCGAAACAAATGCAGGAAGGGAGATCCTTAAAAATACACCTGATACACCCGGCAGCTTAGGTATGGCCATAAGCGAAGCTGTTGAGGAGGCAGTGTCGGATAAATCCGGTAAGACCCGTTATTCACTGGGGAGCGTTCTGAATCACGTATTGCTGCATCAGACTATTATAGGCCTGGAGGCTAAAAAACAACTAGCTATTGCCGGGGAGAAAAATCCAGATATTATTATTGGTTGCGTAGGAGGCGGCAGTAATTTTGCGGGATTAGCCTTCCCATTTCTTTACGATAAGATTAACGGTGCCAAGATCCGGATTATACCTACTGAACCAACCGCCTGTCCGACGATGACCCGGGGGCCGTTCGCCTATGATTTTGGGGATACTTCAGGGCTTACGCCGCTATTGGCTATGTTTACGCTGGGGCATAATTTTGTCCCTGCCCCAATTCACGCCGGAGGCTTACGTTATCATGGTTTGGCGCCTTTAGTCAGCCAGGCGATTGTTGACGGGTTACTTGAGCCGAGGGCATACGACCAGATCAAATGTTATGAATCAGCACTATTATGGGCGCAAACCGAAGGCCCGATCTGTGCTCCGGAAACCAGCCACGCTATAGCCTGTGTTATTGAGGAAGCCAGGAAAGCCAAAGAGGAGGGCAAGGAGAAGGTAATCCTGTTTAATTACAGCGGCCATGGCTTGATGGATTTATCAGGTTATGAAAAATTCCTCTCTGGCCAACTTGCCGAGTATTCCCTGCCAGAGGAAGAACTACGAAAATCTTTAGAGGCCATTAAGGGTTTGCCCAGGCCTAAAGAATAATCATCAGGGATGAAATCTTATAGCGAATATCTTTGGTTCAATACAAAAACCCGGCAGGAGTTTATCAATATAACCCCGCAGGTGGAAGAAGCCGTTAAGAAGAGCGGGATTAAAGAAGGGCTGTGCCTGGTAAATGCCATGCATATCACGTCCTCGGTTTTTATTAACGACGATGAAAGTGGCCTGCATCAGGATTTTAGCCAGTGGTTAGAGAAATTAGCTCCTTATGCAAGAGAAAAGTATCAGCATAACTTAAGCGGTGAAGATAACGGGGATGCCCATTTGAAAAGGACGGTTATGGGTAGGGAGGTTGTGGTTGCGGTAACTCAGGGAAGATTAGATTTGGGGCCCTGGGAGCAGATTTTTTATGGTGAATTCGACGGACAGCGCAAGAAGCGCGTGCTGATTAAAATTATCGGCAACTAATCAAGACCGGGTCTTGTAACTTATTGTAAGGACAAAGTTTACAAGACCCGGTCTTGAAAGAGGGTATAATGAAGATAAGGGATACAGAAGTTAAAATTGTGCAGGGCGATATTACGGAATTAAAAGCCGATGCCATCGTTAATGCTGCCAATAATAAATTAGTGATGGGTGGAGGGGTTGCCGGCGCTATTAGAAGAAAAGGCGGCAAGATTATCGAAGAGGAAGCAGTAAAGAAAGGGCCGATTGAGGTTGGAGAAGCAGTAGCTACTTCTGCTGGAAAGCTACCTGCAAAATATGTGATTCATGCTGCGACGATGAGCATGGATTTCAAGACTGATGAGATTAAAATCAGAAATTCCTGTAGGAACAGTTTAAAAGCCGCGGAGGATTTAGAGATAAAATCAATTGCCTTTCCGGCTTTAGGCTGCGGAGTAGGCGGATTTCCGCTTTTAGCCTGTGCCAAGATCATGGCTCAGGAAGCCCTCAAGCATCTGCGTGAAACCGAGACTAGCTTAAAAGAAATTATTTTCTGTCTTTATGACCAACAGGCTTTTACGGTTTTTAAAAAGGGAGTGATCGGTTACCTGGAATATGTAACCCAGAAATTACAGGCCGGGCCTTTTACTACCGTAGATGCCTTAATTGAATTAGAAGATGGGGTGGTATTGATAGAAAGAAGCAATCCCCCTTTTGGCTTGGCTTTGCCCGGAGGATTCGTAGATTATGGCGAGAGTTTAGAAGATGCGGTGATCCGCGAGACCAAAGAAGAGACTAATTTAGAGATTACGGAGTTAAGGCAGTTCCATACTTATTCTGATCCTAAACGGGACCCGCGCTTCCATACTATCGGTACGGTATTTTTGGCTAAAGCTAAAGGTAAGCCTCAGGCAGGAGATGACGCCAAGGGATTAAGGATAGTAAAATTAAGCGAAATCGCCAAGCTTGATATCGCCTTTGACCACAAAAAAATTTTAGAGGATTATTTAAAATACAAGCAGGATCAAAACCGCCGCTAACTTTCCCGCAGTTGTTTTTCAGCATCCACTATATCGCGGTTAATCACCCGGATCGTTTCTTTAATCTTATTGATTAAAAGGTGCGAAGATATCTTGGCATCGCTTATTTCTCTTAAGACCTGGATCCCCATCCGGAAATAGCGCACTACTTCACCCTCGTCAGTATCGGTAAACTGTAGCACCTTGAAGAAATTTGTCCCGCGTAGCCAGGCCTCGATACTGTTGCTTAAATGAAAATACGGCTGTTTACTCTGGGGATAAATCCTGTATCTGGCTTCCTTGCGTTTTATCCTCTCGTATATTTCCTCGCAGCTTCTTCTGATCTGGCGGCTGTTTTTGGAGAGGCCTAAGATGCGCTGGTTCTTTCTTGGCTCAAAGACTACAGCGCAGGAAATAATCCCTAATCCGAACTCATCCAGTTGCTCGAGGATTTTTTCTTCGTAAAGCTCAGCCAAAATCAGCTCATAACCATAAACCGTTTTCGCAAATACCCCTTTTTGGGTTAGAGCGCCGCTTACGATATAACCAGATTCTTTCAGCAGTTTCAGTTTTGCCTCGATTAACCTTAGGGCTTCCGTGCGCTCCTGTTTACGGGATTGGAAATAATGTAAGGATACAGGATAAACCTTAAAGAGGTCTTCCTTATATTTTTCATAAAGATTAAGGATAGTAGCATAAGAGGTATTTAGTTGGCTGCGTACCTCTTCGGGCTTACCGTAGATAATTTGCTTGGCATCATCGAAATTTATCCTGCGCGGGTTTATCCGGCAGTAAACAAACCCTTCTTGGTCTATACCGCGCCTTCCTGCCCGGCCGGCCATCTGGTAGAAGTCACGCGTTTTAAGATTCCTTACATAACGGCCGTAGAACTTCCTTAGTTCGTCGAAGATTACTGAGCGCGAGGGCATATTGATCCCTAAAGCAAAGGTTTCCGTAGTAAAGATAACTTTCAGCAGCCGGCTGGTGAATAACCTTTCGATTACTTCCTTTAAGGTAGGCAGCATCCCGGCATGATGATAAGCGATTCCTTTCTGGATGAGGCCAAATAGGCTTTGTCCGGTCCTATCCTGCTTTAAATCAAAGCGTTCAAGCAGTGAATTATAAAGCGAAACTATCGCAGCCTTTTCTGTGTTATTTAAGAAATTGTAACTGTATAATTCCATAGCCAGGTCCTCAGCTCTTCTTCTGCCGAAAACAAAATAGATGCAGGGCAGGGCTTCTTTCTGGCGTAGATAATTTACCAAGGTGTTTAATTTATTTGGCCTGAAAGATCCTAATCTTTTGGTCTGTTCGATCTTATCGAAGATTTCATTCTGGCAATGGAAGTAGAAGTGTAAGGGCACCGGCCTTTTTTCTTCAACCACCATTTTTACCGGTTGCTGGTGTACGGATTCGACCCAGGAGCTCAGCTGTTTTATATTCGGTATGGTGGCGGAAAGACCAAGTAGCTTCATGTGAGCAGGGAGAAAGATCAATGATTCCTCCCAGACGGTCCCGCGTTCAGGGTTGTCGATATAGTGGATTTCGTCAAAGATGATCCAGGAGTATTTATTTAGACTTTGCGGTTCATCGAGGATTTTATTGCGGAAGATTTCGGTGGTCATGATTAAAACCGGCGCTGCGGGATTGATCGAGACATCCCCGGTTAAGATACCGATACCATCTGCGAATTGACTTTGGAAATCGCGGAATTTCTGGTTAGAAAGGGCCTTAATCGGAGCAGTGTAGATAACCCCGATTTTCTTTTCTAAGCAGCTTGAAATAATATGTTCGGCAATTGCGGTTTTCCCGCTACCGGTAGGCGCAGAGACGATTACAGAATAGCCCTGGTTAATATAGTCTATAGCTTCCTGCTGAAAACGGTCATAAATCATGTCTCCATTATATCAGGGACGGTTCTTGCGTCAATCTCAAAGTGTTCTTTCCAAAGATATTGATTTTTTCCAGAAAAAGAGTAAAATAAAGAAGCCAAGAAAAGATCTATTTATACGTTACTCCAAGAAAATTAATGGGTTATGAAGCAGCTTTAGATAAATCCTGGGAGGTTTTAGCTCACGATAGTAAAGCCGGAATATATACGGTTAAATTTTTGGGCGATGAGTATGATATAGATTTAAAGGATAGAAAGGTAATTTCTTGCGCCTCTAATCTAGCGGCAAAGGATTTTACGCAGATTTTAATCCTGCACTATCTGGCGAAAAAAATAAACGGGCTTGCGGAATTAACCAGGCAGTGGGTTTCTTTTAAAGAGTTATCCAAAGTAGAAGGCTATGGCGCGGCATTTAGAAAAAGAGCGCTTGAGCCGATAATTCATAAATACGGCGCAAACCCTGAAAATCTGCTTACTGCCTTAGAGCGGCTGCCGGGGAAAAAAGCCCAGACAGCAGATCTGAGTATAGTCGTAGAGGCTTTTCAGGGTGTTCCGGTATTGATTGAACTTTGGGCCGGGGATGAAGAGTTCGGGCCTGAGGTAAATATGCTATTTGATAAAAGCATAACCGATATATTTTGCACCGAAGATATCGCAGTGCTGGCTGGTTTGGTTGCCTGGGCAGTATAAAGAAAGAGACTTAAATATGAAACGCAGATTTATTAGTCTGGTTATAATTACGCTATTTGCTGCGGTAGTAGCTTTTTTGATATACCGGGCCGAGGCTGGTATGGTTTATAACAGCGAAGAGGGAAAATTTACCCTTCCCTTGGGCAGGTCTTACAGTTATTCGGATATTTATGTTACCAGAGTAATTGACGGGGACACCCTGAAACTTGAAAACGGAGAAAGAGTCAGGCTGATCGGCATAGATACCCCGGAGATGCATGATTCGGATAAGTTATACCGGGATAGCAAGAAGGCTGGCCAGGATATCCAGACGATCAAGGCCTTAGGGAAGCGCGCTTATAATTTTACCCGCAACCTGGTAGAAGGTAGGCGGGTACGTCTAGAATTTGACCTGGAAAGGCAGGATAAATATGGCAGGCTGCTGGCCTATGTTTATTTGAATGATAACGGCACCTTTGTCAATGCCGAAATTATAAGACAGGGCTATGCTTCGTTAATGACCTTTCCGCCAAATGTGAAATATGCGGATTTATTTTTAAAGTTATACCAACAAGCAAGAGAGCAAAAACGGGGATTATGGAAATAGATAAAAAAGTGAGGTAATTATGTTAAGATACTTAACCGCAGGTGAATCGCATGGGAAGGGATTAGTTGCGATATTAGAAGGTATGCCGGCAGGCTTAAAGATCGATGAGCAGGAAATTAACCAGGAGCTTAAGCGTAGGCAATCCGGATTTGGGCGCGGAGCCCGGATGAAAATCGAAAAAGATAAAGCCGAGATTATATCCGGCCTGCGCAAAGGCCTTAGCTTAGGCAGCCCGATCTCCATGCTTATCAAAAATAAAGATTTCAGCATTGACAGGCTTGGGCCGGTGTTTTGTCCGCGTCCGGGGCATGCGGATTTAGCCGGACTCCTGAAATATGGATTTAATGATTGCCGCGATGTGTTAGAGCGGGCCTCTGCCAGGAGCACGGTAGCTACTGTAGCAGTCGGTGCGATTGCTAAGATATTCCTGGCGCAGTTTAAGGTTAAGGTATTCAGTCGGGTATTATCTATCGGCGCCGAAACTACCCATTCAGGTATGGTCAAAAAAATCATCCAGGCAAGTTTAGCTAAGGATACTGTAGGCGGGATATTTGAGGTTATCGCTCAAGGCGTACCCGCCGGATTAGGCAGTTATTCCCAGCCAGACAGGCGTTTGGATGGCCGGCTTGCCGCAGGGATTATTTCTATACCCGGGATTAAAGCAATAGAGATTGGTCTGGGTTTCGGTTATGCGACAAGATTCGGTTCGCGTTGCCATGATGAAATTTTTTACAGTAAGGGTAATGGCTATTTCCGCAAAACCAACAATGCCGGCGGTATCGAAGGCGGGGTGTCCAACGGAGAAAATATTATTCTGCGGGCTTGCATGAAGCCCATTTGTACCTTGATGCAGCCTTTAGGCTCAGTAGACATCCGTACTAAAAGGCCTTCTCAGGCAGCGACTGAACGTTCAGATGTCTCGGTAGTCTGGGCTGCGGGGGTAGTTGCTGAGGCGGTTTCTGCTTTGGTGTTGGCGGATGCCTTCTTAGAGAAGTTTGGCAGTGATAGCCTGCTTGATATAAAAGTCAATTATAGACATTATCTGAAAAGAATCAGTTAGAAAATATCACTCCTTGCGTCTATTGAAGTGAGGACATAACTTATGAAGCATAAGCGAAGATAAGTTATCTGTCTGAACTTCACCCTGCCGCTCCGTAACTTGCGAGGCAATAGGCAGGGTCAAATTCAGACGGCAATTTACAGAACAAGCTGAACGTAAATTGCGTCTTCATTTGAGAAAGGGGGTGATAAGCATGGAAGATGCTACGATTCAGATCAGCCGTATCCACAAGGTCGAAGGAGATACTAAGCTCAGGGCTTTTGTGGATATTTCGTTGGGAGGAGTGATAGTAAAAGGTTTGCGTATTGTCCAGGGGGCCAATGGGTTATTCCTGGCGATGCCGCGGCATCAGGGCAAAGACGGCAAGTGGTACAATACGGTTTTTCCTTCTACTAAAGAAATCTATCAGCAATTAAGCGAACAGGCTTTGACCGCTTATCAGGAGTAATGTTTTAGTAAAGGTATAGGTATAGTTAAAGGCACACTAATTATTTTACTATACCTCTACCTTTACCTAAATTCTAAAGTATTATTATGAATATTTACTTAGTAGGTTTTATGGCTACAGGTAAGACTACCTTAGGTAAAGAGGTAGCCAAGAAGAAGAAGTGGCGTTTCCTGGATCTGGATGAACTGATTACGCTCCGCGAGAAAAGAAGTATCGCGGATATCTTCGTAAAATACGGTGAGGCTTATTTCCGGCGCATTGAAAAGAGAGTGCTTAAGGAGGTTGCTAAAGAAGATAGATTCGTGGTAGCCTGCGGCGGCGGGATCGTGATGGACAAGGAAAATATTAAGCTGATGCAGGAGAGCGGGAAGGTTGTTTGTCTGACTACCCCAACCGAGGAGATACTCAAGAGAACGCGCGGGTATAGCCACCGGCCTTTATTAAACGTCAAGGACCCCGGAAAACAAATTGAGCTTCTGCTTAAATTAAGGCAGCCTTTTTACGCTAAGATTAAGAAAACCGTGGATACTTCCAAATATTCGATTAAGCAAGCCGCGGAGAGGATTTTAAAAATAACTTCTAAAACCAGATGAACCGGCTGGAAGCCTTGATTGGTTTGAATTTAAGCGGAGGAATTGGCAGTATCCGCCTTAAGAAGCTACTGGATTATTTTGGCCAACCGGAGGATGTCTTTAAGGCCCCTGTTGATAAGTTGAGCGCAGTCTCCGGGATTAGTTTTAATTTAGCCAGGAAGATCCATGCTGTGGACGCCAGGGCGATAGAACGCGAAATAATATTAGCTAAAAAAAATAATTTTGATATTCTCACTCCGGAAGATAGCGGGTATCCGTTAAATCTTAAAAATACTTTTGATCCGCCGTTTTTGCTTTATGTAAAGGGAGAAATCAAAAAGGAGGATAGCCTGAGCTTGGCGGTTGTCGGCAGCCGCCGGGCTTCTTTTTACGGATTAAGTTGCGCAGAAAAATTTAGCGCTGATTTGTCCAGCCGGGGTTTAACCATTATCTCGGGTATGGCCCGGGGAATAGATAGCTGTGCGCATCGCGCTGCCTTAAAGCAGGGGGGCCGTACGATCGCAGTAATGGGGAGCGGCTTAAATCATATTTATCCTCCGGAGAACCGCAATTTAGCGCAGGAAATTGCCCATAACGGCGCAGTAATTTCTGAATTTCCCCTGGACACTTTGCCCCTGCGCCAGAATTTTCCGCAACGTAACCGCCTGATTAGCGGCCTGGCTCTCGGGGTATTAGTGGTGGAGGCAGCCAGAAACAGCGGCGCGCTGATTACCGCGGATTTCGCTCTTGAGCAGGGTAGGGAGGTTTTTGCTATCCCGGGAAAGGTCGATTCTGAGGTCTCCTTTGGTACCAATACCCTGATTAAACAAGGCGCAAAACTGGTTTCCTGCGCCGAGGATATTTTAGAGGAACTTAATTTAGGCATGGCTGAAAATAAACCATCAGAGCAATTCCAGGCTGATAGCTGTTATCCTGCTCTAAACGGTGCGGAAGAATCCTTATACACCTTGATTTCTCTTGTTCCTTTATCGATCGATGAAATAGTGCAAGAGAGCAGTATGAGTATTCCGCAAATTTCGAACATACTTTTTCATTTAGAGCTGAAGAAATTGATAAGGCAGTTACCTGGCAAGCACTTCGTGCGCAATTAAGATGAAAAATAAAAGCTTAGTTATCGTAGAATCGCCTACTAAGGCCAAGACAATCAGTAAGATCCTGGGGGATAATTTCGTAGTAGTTTCCTCGATGGGTCATTTGATCGACCTGCCGCAGAAGGAATTGGGGGTGGATATCGAAAACGGATTTAAGCCGGAGTACGTCATAATCTCCGGCAGAAAGAAATTTCTCGCTGCCTTAAAGAAAGAAGCCAAAGATAAAGACAAGATTTATTTAGCTACCGACCCGGACAGGGAAGGCGAAGCGATTGGCTGGCAGATTAAAGAAAGAATATTTAAGGGCAAGAAAGCCTTACGCGTAGTCTTTCATGAAATTACCCCCCAGGCTGTTTCTTTGGCCTTTAAGCATACGCGCGATTTCGACTTGAATATGATCCAGGCCCAGGTCAGCCGCAGGATACTCGATAGGATAGTGGGATATTTTTTAAGCCCGTTGCTCTGGAAGAAGATTGCCCGCGGCCTAAGCGCCGGCAGGGTACAGTCAGTTGCCTTAAGGTTAATCGTTGAGCGGGAAAGGCAGATAAGTAATTTCAAGTCCAAGGAATATTGGGAGATAGAAGCTAAACTGAAGAAAAAAAACAGCGATAAGGTTTTTACCGCGAAATTAGAGAAGATAGGTGGCCAAGCAGTAAGTATCGAGAATAAATCAGAGGCAGATAAATTAGTCCAGGAGTTAACTGCGAGGCAATACGTAGTCTCCGGTGTCAAAAAGACGGAGAAGAAACGTTATCCGGATGCGCCTTTTATTACCAGCACCCTTCAGCAGGAGGCCTTTAATAAGCTGAGGTTTAACGCCACCAAGACCATGATTGTCGCCCAGCAACTTTATGAAGGGGTTGATATCGGAGAAGCAGCCCCTCTGGGCTTGATAACTTATATGCGTACTGATTCAACGCATGTTGCCCCTGAAGCAATTACTGAGGTAAGGAGCCTAATCGCTAATAATTTCGGTAAAAATTACCTGCCTAAGACGCCCAATACCTATAAGGTTAAAAAACACAGCCAGCAAGCTCATGAGGCAATCAGGCCTACCTTGATTAATCTTTCCCGGGGAAAACTTAAGGAGATTTTAAACCACGATCAATACCGGTTATATGAGTTAATCTACGATAGATTTATAGCCAGCCAGATGGCTCCTGCGCAATATCTTAGCACTTCAGTAGACATCTTGGCCGAAGATTGCCTATTTTCAGCTTCCGGTTCTCAGCTTGTCTTTGCAGGATATTCTATCGTCTATAGCCGCAATAATGATGAAAATAAAAAGGAGGAGATACCCGACCTAAAAGAGGCTGAGGTATTGGATCTGGCAAGGCTGGAGCCTTCGCAGCATTTTACCAAGCCTCCGCCGAGATTTTCCGACAGCTCCCTGGTTAAGGCTTTAGAAGAGGAGGGTATTGGCCGGCCGTCTACTTACGCTCCGATTATCTATACCTTGATCCTGCGCGACTATATGCGCAGGGTTAAAGGTTATTTCTGGCCTACGGAATTGGGGTTCAAGGTCTCGGATTTACTGGCGGAATACTTCCCTAAAATTATGGATATTAAATTTACCGCGCTGATGGAGGAGGAGCTTGATGAGATTGAAGAAGGCAGATTAGAGAGGAATAAGGTTTTGGAGGATTTCTACCAGCCTTTTAAGACGAGCCTTGATTTTGCCCAGTCCCATATCAAGAAAGAGGTAGTGATAACCGAAGAGGCCTGCGAGAAATGCGGGAAACCGATGATGGTTAAATGGGGCCGTAAAGGCAAATTTTTGAGTTGTTCGGATTTCCCCGCCTGTAAGTACTCCAAGTCTATCTCTAGCGGGGTAAAATGTCCTGAGCCGGGTTGCTCCGGAGAACTGATTGAGCGGCGCGGCAGAAGAGGGTTCTTTTTCGGTTGTTCTAATTTTCCCAAGTGCAGGTTTACTTCGGGTACATTACCCAAGGATAAAGATCAATGATCGAGCGTTATCGGGAAAAGTTTATGCGTTATCTGGAGATCGAGAAGAATTATTCGCAACACACCATCTTAAATTATAAGTTAGATTTGGCGGATTTTCAGGGATTTCTGGGCGGCCTGGAAATAGAGAAAGTAGATTACCTGGTTTTAAGAAAATACCTGGCAAGCCTTAAAGAAAAGAAGTTAGGCAATAGAACGGTCAACCGGCATCTTTCTACCCTAAGGTCCTTCTTTAGATTCCTTTGCCGCGAAGGGTATCTGAAGGCCAATCCGATGCTTAGCCTCTTAAGCCCCAAGCAGGAAAAATATCTGCCTACTTTCTTGACTGAAGAAGAAATTAACAAATTAATTGAGGCGGCATTGAACAGGGATGAAAGGGGCTTGCGCGACAGGGCAGTGCTGGAGACTTTTTATAGCACAGGGATAAGGATATCGGAATTGTCCGGTTTAAACGTCGACGATATGGATTTTATCGGCGGGATAGTGAAGGTAATGGGTAAAGGAAAAAAAGAAAGGATTGTGCCGATCGGTGATCAGGCAGTTACTACGGTAAGGGAGTACTTGAGCAAGCGTAAGAGAGATTCCCAGGCATTATTTTTAAACAAGAACGGCAAGCGTATTACAACCAGGGGTATAAGAAATATCGTCGGTAAATATCTGCGGCTGGCGGGATTAAGGCAGGGGATATCGGCACATAGCTTGAGGCATTCTTTCGCCACGCATCTTTTAAACCGGGGCGCGGATTTAAGAAGCGTGCAGGAACTCTTGGGCCACGCCAATCTTTCCACTACGCAGATATATACCCATTTGACTACGGAAAGATTAAAGAGCGTTTACGATAAGGCGCACCCGCGCGCTTAATCAACAAATTAGCGAGACCGGGTCTTGTAACTTACGGTCTTATAAAGAATTACAAGACCCGGTCTCGAGATACAAGATAAGGAGCAGTAAATGTTTATAATTTACGATTTTATTTTTATTGTTTTTGCCATCTTTTATCTTCCCATATTCTTATTGAGGAAGAAATCGCATAGGGGGTTTAGCCGGCGCCTGGGGATTCTCCCCCGTGAATTGTCCTTGCATAATCCGGTTTGGATACATGCGGTAAGCGTAGGCGAGTCAATAGCAGTAAGGGGGCTCTGGCGTAAGCTGAAACAGAGTTTTCCGATGAAAGATTTTCTGATTTCAACAGTTACTCCTTCAGGCAATAAAATTGTCTCCCGCATGGCTGATGACGATTATATTACTTACCTTCCTTTAGATCTCGGTTTTGTGGTAAAAAAAGTAATCGATAAGATCAAGCCGTCTATATTCATTATCGCAGAGACGGAGATCTGGCCGAATCTTATCAGCTATCTTTTCCGTAAAAATATCCCGATCGTGATTGTTAACGGCAGGATTTCTGATGCCTCATTCAGAGGTTATCTATGCATCAGGTTGCTGATTAAGCCGGTCCTTAATAAAGTAAGCATCTTCTGCGTGCAGAGTAAGCGCGACGCAGATAGGTTATTGCGTTTAGGGGTGCGCCAAGAGAAAATTAATGTGACCGGGAATATGAAGTTCGATATCCGTGATGAACAGGAAGAAGACCAGTTGGATTACCGGTCGCTTTTGGATTTAGGCCCGCAGGAAAAGCTTTTTTTAGCCGGTAGCACCCACACTTCAGAAGAGGAGATTATCATTCAGGCTTATAAGAACTTATTGCTAGAGATGCCGAACTTACGATTAATGATTGCCCCTCGCCACACAGAGAGGGCAGGTAAGGTAGAATCGATAATTATGAAATATGGCTTTTCCCCCGCCTGTATCCATCAGTTAATGCAAAATAGGAGCAGGAAGCCCTATGCGCAATCAATCTTCGTTCTTGATACCATTGGCAGTCTTTCCTCCTTTTATAAGATCGCGGATGCGGTTTTTGTCGGAGGAAGCTTAATTAAAAAAGGCGGGCATAATATTTTAGAACCAGCTTCTTTGGGCAAGCCCGTATTATTCGGCCCGCATATGTTTAATTTCCGGGATATTGCTGATTTATTCCTCTTAAATCAAGTTGGTATATTGGTTCGTAATGCCGAGGAACTCAAGGCGAAAGCCAAGGTATTATTGGCTGATCCTGAAAAGACCAGGGCACTGGGCGAGAAAGCCAAAGAATTAATAGCGGCGAATCAGGGGGCAACCCAGCTCAACCTGGAATATATATCGAAACTTATGTGATCCCTGCAATATGTTAAAACTTAGAATTCTCTTTTTATCAACACTCTTCATAGTTACGGTAACCATCCTTGTGTTAATCAACCTGAAGAAGGATAAGCCGTCCTCCTATTATCCTAAATCTAAAAGCGCCAGATCTGAGGAAATAATATTGCCTCAGCGCGTGGGCGAGAAGATTGTCTATGACGTTATCCTAGGCAAGATGCGCCTAGGGCAGGCATACTTTAATAATCTACCCAGTGCGGAGATAGAGGGTAGGAGTTTAAGCTTAATTACCTTTGAGACCCGTTTAGCCAAATTTACAGACCGCGAAGAGATATATAGCGATCCTCAGACCTTTCTTCCGGTTAAGGTAAAGCGTAATATTAAAAAATGGTTTAGCATTGAGAGGATCAACGAGGAGTATAACCAGAGTAGATATTATTTGAAGATCACCAAAAATAAAGGCGATAATCAACAAGAGATTATTATCCAGAAAGACAGCCAGATACATAATGCAGTCCTCCTGCCTTACCATGTACGTCGTATCCCTAACTTAAAAATAGGCTGGGTTTTAGAGGCAAATTTTCCCTTGCGTAATTTTTTAATCAAGCTAGTGTCTATAGATTCTGTGGTTGTTCCGGCCGGCACTTTTCAGGCTTATCATTTTATTAGCGAACCTAAACAATTTCAGATCTGGATTAGCGTAGATGAGCGCAGGATCCCGCTAAAGATTATCGGCACCGGGCTCTTCGGTTATTCCCTGGAGATGAGAAAATACAGCTTCCAAGATTAAGCGCGGCCTTTTTAGTCATGCCTAGAAAAAAGCAAATATTAATTATTCTTTTAATTTTGATTTTAGCGGCCGTAGCAGGCATAACCTATTTAAACAAGGTATTCCTGCCGAAAAAAATAAAAATTTTGATTGTAGAGAATATTGAAAAAGCGATCCAAAGAGAAGTCAGTCTGGAGTCTTTGGAGTTCAATATTTTTAAAGGCCTGGTAGTGAAGAACCTGATTGTTTTTGATGGCAAGCAAAGGCTTATTGATATCAGGGAAGCCTCTTGCAGCTTTATCCTGCCAGCCATATTCAAAAAAAATATTATCATCCCTAGCTTAGTTCTCAGGGATCCTTATATTCTGCTCGAGCGCCGTTCGGATCAAAGTATAAACCTGCTTGAGCTTCTGCCTCAAAAGATGGTTAATACCGGTAATTCGGGGTTTCAGGTATTCATTTATCGGCTGAGCATAGCCGGCGGCCACATTGATTTTAAGGATAATGCATTATCCCCCCCATTTTCTAAAAGCATCGATAACCTTAACCTAGCCGTTACTTTTGCTTTGCCGGACAGCCTGAAATTTAATCTCAAAGCTGAAATTCAGGGTAAACCCGCGGCAGATATTACAGGGACAGGCAATTTCAAGTTTGCTACAAAACAGCTTAACGCTAAAATTACGGCTAGGGATTTTTCCTTGCAGGACCTCTGTCGTTATTTCAATATCGAAAAAGTTTATATAAACGGCGGCTTAGCCGATGCGACAATTAATTTAAGCTATAAGGAAGGCATCTTTGCCGTTAGCGGAAAGTCGCAGATTAAAAACTTAAACCTCAGCCGGGATAAGATTTTGGCTAATTTAAGCTCCGGGATTAAGCTTGATTTAAGATATGACCTGAGTAATAAGGAGTTGCTATATGAGACGAAGGCGGATATATCCCGTTTAGATATTCAAGGTTTAGAATATATAGATAGACTAGAACAGATTAGCGGTCAAGCCAGCTGGGATAATTCCGGTTTAATTGCAGACGGGCTGCGTGCCCGTATATTCGGTGAGCCATTAGAAGCGAAGTTGAGCCTCAAAGATTTTAAAAACCCCCTGTTGAATATAAGGGTTATTTCGACTGTCAGCTTGGATTTAATCCAAAGGATTCTCGCGGATAGATTCAAGCTCAATATCCCCGCCAAGTTAGAAGGTCTAGGTAATTTAGATCTTTCCCTGGTAGCCGCTCTTAGGGGTATCGGTACCCCTCAGATAAAAGGCTTTCTGAATATCAAAGACGCAAAAATACAATTTAAAAAAATAAGTTCCCCTTTCGAGGATATTGAAGGCAGGTTGGATTTTACTCAGGATAAGCTTGTTTGGTCCGGATTCAATTTTAAATACCAGGGCACTATTTACAAGACTAATGGTGAACTGATAAATTTTTCTGCGCCCCAGATCCACTTTGATCTGTTTTCTCCGGAATTAGCCTTAGAGTCGGATTTATCAGTAAAGGATAGGTTAGTCAGCTTAAAGGATATGCGCGGTTCATATCTTCAGTCGGCATTTAATCTTTCGGGAATTATCGATACTTCGACTGTTGACTCCTGGAATGCTGAATTGGGAGGTAAGCTTGAGTTTAACTTGGATGACCTGAAGGCTGCTTTAAAAAATTATAATAAACAGTTAGAGCAGATTAAGCCTAGCGGCCGTATCAGTGCGCAGTTAAATTTAGAGGGGGACCTCAGAGATATCAAGTCCTGCGATATTCAGGCCAGATTTTTCGGAAACAGCCTATCTGTTTATGGTTTAAAAATTGACCGCTTTGAGCTAGAATACCGCCAGGCTGCCGGCTTAGCGGAAATACCGTCTTTAAAACTATCATTATACGGCGGCGACATCGATACTATGGCCAAAATGAATCTTAAAGGGGGCGATCTTCCTTATACTGCCGAGTTAAATATAGAGGGGATAAAAATCGAGAAGTTAAAACTAGACACCCCGATGAGGGGCAAGGATATTTCCGGCACGGTTCATTCTCAGGCTAAAATAAACGGCTTTGCCAAGGATGCGGCTAAAATTAGCGGCATAGGGAGGATTTTAATCAACGACGGCAGGCTTTGGCAGCTGGATTTATTTAAGGGCTTAGGCGAACTACTTTTTAGCCGGAATTCCGGGAATATTGTTTTTAATGAGGGCTACTGTGATTTCCTGATCAGGGATAGGGCTGTCTTTAGCGATAATCTGAAATTAAAAAGCAATCTGCTGGGTATTTCCGGCGGCGGCAAGATTGGATTCGACGGATCTTTAGATGCTGCGCTTAATGTCCAGGTAAATGATGGTTTTAATTCAGAGCCAGGTATGATTAAGGATATCACTAATACTTTATTAGGAGAAGCAGGAAGGTTTGCCGTAATCAAATTAAGCGGTACGCTGCAAAAACCTAAATATCGCCTGCAGCCCGCAGTAGTCGATATGATGAAAGGATTAAAAAATCTCATTATCAAGAATATCGGGAGTTGATATTTGTTAATTAATTTCGAAAGGACAAGATATGTTGGAGATTGAGTTCCGGAGGCTGCATTCAGTAGCTATATTAAGCCTGGTGGGCAATATTGATATCGATGCCGCAAATTTTATTGAACAAATCGGCTGGTGCCTGGAAAATGAGTATCTGGATATACTGTGCGATTTCGAGAATGTCAACTTAGTTGATTATGCCGGCTTGTCGGTATTAACCATCGCCTATAAGAACGTTTTAAATCATAATGCGAGGATGAAATTCGTTAAAGTCCCGGCACACGTGCGTAAGACTTTATGCCTGGTTTGCCTGGATCGGGTATTTGAAATTTATGAGGATGAAGATTTCGCCTTAAATAGTTTTAAAGAGGACAGGATTATATCCGAAATCCAAAAGAAACAGTTAAGGAGGCGTTTTAAGCGCCTGGACCTGGATATTGACGTGCACTTCAGGCCCAGCGGCCGCAGAGAGGAGCAATTCAGTCCGGGCAAGATTTTAAATTTAAGTGCCGTGGGTATGCTGGTATTTTCCGAACAGGCTTATCCTTTAGGCGAAATATTAGATGTCCGCCTGGCGCTTTTACCCAAACCAGGGGTAGTTGAGTTAGAAGCTAAGGTAGTCTGGCTGGTACAGAAAGAGATTCAGCCGCAGATCTATCCGGGAATGGGGATGGAATTCCGGAATTTAGATAACCAGACGCAAAAAAAGATCGTCGACTTCGTAGAGAGGAATTTACCTTTAAGCAGCACCAGTGAGTGCTTGTAAGTAAGTCTCCCTGGGGCGGATCCTCGCTTGAATTAGTGCCGGATACGGGTTATCTTGATTTTTAATCGATTGACAAAAGGAGAAATAATGGACTGGAAAATATTCTTGGCTACATTCACTGCGGTTTTTATCGCCGAGCTAGCGGATAAAACTCAGATGGTCGGTATCGGGATGGCTGCTAAATCAGGCAAGCCGGTGGCAGTATGGTTGGGTTCGGTATCTGCTTATATTATTGTTACGCTTCTTTCGGTATTGATCGGGACAATGCTGGCTAGATACTTGAAGCCTGAATTGATCCGTTATATCGGCGCGGTAATTTTTATACTCATGGGGGTTTTAATGTTTATAAGAGTAATTTAATGTATAAAAACTCCTGGAAGAATAACCTGCTCAAGATTTTCTTGCTTATATTAACAGGGCTTATTATCTCTCTCTTTTTAGCAGAAGCCACTATCCGGATTTTTCCTAATAAGTTCGTTTATTTTTTAGGCAGTGAAAATAGCATATCGTCGGTTTATGATCAAGACCTCGGCTGGATGCCCGCACCATCCCAAAAGGGGCAGTGGCCTTCTCATTGCTTCGATGTCTACCCGGTATCTATAAATTCATTTGGTTTGCGGGATGGCCCCTGGAAAACAGGCGCCGGTTTTAAGATCGCGGTTTTGGGTGATTCGTATTTGCAGGCCCTGCAGATCCCCGAAGGCAATTATACCTCCTTTATCTTAGGGCGCTTATTAGGGCAAGAGGTATTAAATGTGGCTAATTCCGGATATGGCACTATAGACGAATTACTTGCCTACAGGAAGTTATTAAAGCAGCGGAAGCCGGATATTACCATTATTTTTTTCTGTTGTAATGATATCTGGAATAACTCCTGCGGGGTAAATAAATTGTTAGATTGGAGGCATAGTCAGGCCTGCGCATACCTTGATCAGGGGGAACTTAAAATTATCAAAAATTTTAACCACCTTCCCATTCTGAAGCCGCGGATTCCGGATTCTAAACTCAAGAGGTTTATCAGGAAATACTGTTTTAGTTGCGTTGTCCTGCGCCGTTTTATATATAAATACTCTAGGGGTAAACTTTGCCTGGGGCCTAATTGTGCTTTTCCGCCATCAAAGGAATGGGGCGTATATAATGTTCCGCCTGTAAAGGTCTGGGAGGATGCCTGGGAGATTACCGGGGAGACGTTGAGCAGTTTAAAAAAGGAAGTAGAAAGTAGCGGAGGAAGGTTACTGGTAGTTTCGGTTTCCGAATACTTAAGGGTATCCCGGAATTGGCGTAAGGAAGTTGAAAAGGAATTAGGCAGAAGCGAGATTCCGGAGGGATTTGATCCCTTTTATCCTCTAAAGAGGCTGAAAGATATGCTTAAGAAACAAGGAATAGGTTATTTCGAACTTGAGCCTTATTTCCGGGAATACCGGGATAGGTTTGGCCTTGAGCCTCCCTATTTTTCTTATTGGTGTGACGGGCACTGGAATCCTCTGGGTCATTTTTTGGCAGCGCATTTAGTAGCCAGGTATCTATTGGAGGGGGATCTGGTACCAATGGCCAAAGAAGAGAAAGAAAACCGACTCAAGAAGATTAATCAGGACCTGAAGCTTTCCCCTCAAGAGATCCTGGGGGAAAAGGCCTATCGGCAGATCTACAAGCGCGGAGTATACAAAGGCTCTTCGAATATCAGTGTGATTTTAGAGGGAGGTTAAACATCCCTCTATGCAGATAAGATAAGGCGCGATAAAATTATTTAACAATAATGAAAACCTTGCAACATCCTCCTTCGGGGATTATTTTTGATATGGATGGTGTGATTGTTGATTCCATGCCGTATCATTTTCTTGCCTGGTATGAGGCATTAAGGCCTTTAGGAGCTAGGGTGAGTTGTTTTGATGTTTTCTTGCGGGAGGGTGAGCGTTGGGAGAAATCTCTGCGCGATTTTTTAAAGCGTGCCAGGATTAAACCGACAAATACTTTACTCAAAAAGATATTTACTTACCGCCAGAAGATATTCCGGAATTATTTTAAGCGCGTCTTATTCCGGGACGTAGAGGATTTCTTAGTTTGCCTGAAAGAAAAAGGTTATTTATTAGGTTTGGTTACCGGTACGCCCAAGGCGGAGATAGAAGATATATTGCCTAGAAGAATTCAAAGATTGTTCCACTGCCAGGTTGCCGGAGACCAGCTCAGACGAGGTAAGCCAAGCCCCCAGCCTTATTTAAGAGCATTAAAACTGCTTGGTTTGCCTCCTAGGGAATGCGTAGTAGTAGAGAATGCCCCTTTGGGTATAAAGTCGGCAAAAAAGGCGGGGATATTTTGTATTGCCTTGACTACTAGCCTTCCGCGAGAATACCTGAAGTCAGCCGATGTAGTAGTAGATAGGTTAGAAGATATCATCCCCATAATTAATAGCCCATCTAAAGTTTAAATTAATTCTCTGTAATGGCTATAGTTTTCATAGATTAGGCTTCGTAACTTCTTAGGGCCGAGAGTGTTAGAAGACCCGGTCTTAAAATTATTTGGGTTTTCCTATTTTTGGCGGTATAATAGACTGCGATTTAGCCTCGGTTATTCCGTTGGTAAGCTTATCAGTATTTTTAAATCAGGAATATAAGATTAATGAAGACATACCTATATGACATAATCATGGGCCGGGAAAAAGGATTGATAGCCGGTATGGTTAAAGTTATCCTTTGCTTTTTTTCTTTAATCTATGGTCTCTTGATTAGAGGATTAAGTTTTTTTTACCTGCTTAAACCAGTACGCTTGGGCTCTAAACTAATCAGCGTAGGTAATATTACCTGGGGTGGCACAGGAAAGACTCCATTAGTTGAATATATCTGCCGGTTATTACGGCGGAAGGGGCGTAAATTAGTTATCCTGAGCCGGGGTTATAAGAGAAATAAGGATATAGGGGCAGGCCCGGCTTATGCAGCACTGGGGGATGAGGTATATATGTTAGTGAAAAATTTAGGCGATATCCCTGTTATCGTTGATGCCGACAGGGTGCGGGGCGCTAATCTGGCATTAAGCAGGTATCATCCGGATATCCTGGTTTTAGATGACGGGCTGCAGCAATGGAGGATTAAGAAAGACCTGGAGATTATTACTATAGATGCAGCGAATCCTTTTGGCAACTATAGTCTCATACCGCGGGGAATTTTACGCGAGCCCCTTTCTGCGCTTAAGCGGGCAGGGATCTTTGTTTTGACTAAAACGGATCTAGCCTTGAATACAGGGGATCTGAAGGATTATCTATCTAAAGTTAATCCCGCGGCCTTACTGGTAGAATCAATACACCAGCCAGTAGACTTATACCGTATCAATCAGCCGCAGGAAAGATTGAGCTTGACAGATTTAAAGGGTAAGCGCCTGGGCTTAATTTCCGGGATTGCGCACCCGGAAGGGTTCGAGAGCTTGGTTAAGGATCTGGGCGCTGATATTGCCTTGACATTCAGGTTTCCGGACCACCACTATTACTCAAAGAAAGATTGGGAGGATATTTCCAGGAAATTAAACCAGCAGGCAATAGATGCGCTTGTTACTACGGAAAAGGATAGCGCAAGGTTTATTGCGCAGGATTTAGCTTCTGTTGGCTTGCAGTCAATTAATTTTTTAGCCTTACGCGTAGAGATCAGGATCACCGAGAATGAAGAAGGATTCCATAACCGATTACTTAGCCTGTAGCCTTTTTAGGCTCTTAGGCCCCCTATTAAGGATCCTGCCTTTAGGATGCGTATTTTTCTTAGGCAGGAGAATGGGGGAACTTTCATATTCTATTGACCTTAAACATAAAGCTATCGCCTACGCTAATCTTAAAACTGCTTTAGGATCCAATTCAACCCCCAGACAATTAAAAGCTTTAACCAGGCAGTTCTATCGCAGTTTCGGCGAAAATTTTATCGAGGTATTTTTGCTGCCGCGGATGGACAAGAATTATATCGATAAATACGTGCAGATCATCGGCCGGGAGTATATATCCGAAGGACTAAAGAAAGGAAAAGGGATAATTTTTTTAGGGGTGCATGAGGGTAGCTGGGAACTCTCGAACGTAATCAGCGCATATCTGGGGCTTGATTTCAGCTTTTTCTTCCGGCAACAAAGATTACCGCGCTTAGATAGCCTGCTTAATTCGTATCGTAGCCAGGGGGGAGTCAGGATCATTCAGAAACAGGGCCAGTTACGCCAACTGGTTGAGGTAATCAGGGGTAATCAGATGATAGGCATGACTATCGATCAGGGCGGCAAGACAGGGGTAGCGGTTAAATTCTTCTCTCAGTCTGCCTCTATGTCTTCCGGGGCAGTAAGATTAGCTTTGAAGTATAATATTACGCTGATACCTGTTTTTTATACGCGCATCAAAGGCCCCTATATTAAAATAACCTTTCATCCTCCTTTTGAGGTTGCAAGGAGCCAAGATCTCCAAAAGGATATAGTTGATAATTTAGGAAGGCTCTTGCCTATTTTTGAAAAGCAGATCCTGGAACACCCTTACGAGTATCTCTGGTCATATAAGATATGGAAGCATACCCGGGAAAAGAATATTTTAATCTTAAGCGATTCCAAGACAGGGCACTTAAGACAATCCCAGGCTTTAGCTAAAATAACGCAGGATTGTTTTAAGGAGAGGGGCCTAGCTGTTAATATCCGCACAGCGCAGGTTAATTTTAAAGGAGGATTAGAAAGTCTGGCCTTGGCCTTAAGCAGTTGTTTGTCAGGCAGATATCATTGCCAGGGTTGTCTTTGGTGTTTAGGTAAATTTCTTAGAGAAGATAGTTACAAGGATTTAATCGGTTATAAGGCGGACGTGGTAATATCCTGCGGATCAAGGCTTGCGCCGGTGAACTATATTATATCCAGGGAAAATCTGGCTAAATCACTGGTGATTATGCGGCCAGCGTTTTTAAGTACAGGAAGGTTTGATTTGGTAGTTATGGCTAAACATGACCATCCGGCAAAGAGAAAAAATATAGTGCCGACCGAAGGGGCGTTAAATTTAGTGGATGGTGATTACCTTAAATCGCAGCTGGCAGATTTCAGGCAGCAGGTTAAGATAGAAAAGGGTTTGGTGATCGGGGTATTGTTTGGCGGAGATACCAAGCATTTCCAGTTTGGCAGGGAGATTATGAAAACAGTGTCTGGGCAGATCAAGCAGATAACGGAAGCTTTGGATGCCGACCTTTTGATTACTACTTCCCGCAGGACCACCCCCCAGCTTGAAGCATTATTCAAGGATGAATTCCGCAATTACGCCCGGTGTAAAGCATTGATCATCGCCAATGAAAAAAATATCCCTCAGGCAGTAGGCGGTATATTGGCCTTAAGCGATATATTGGTTGTTTCTCCGGAAAGCATCTCAATGATCAGCGAAGCAGTAAACAGCAATAAATACACAGTGGTTTTTGATGCCGCTGGCCTAGACCCTAAGCATAAAAAATTCCTGAATAACTATGCGCGCAATAAATATCTTTATCTAGCTGGTCCCGAAAACCTAAGCAGGATGATTCAAGATATCTGGTTGACTAAACCCGAGGTGCGGATATCTTCGGATACTTATCTAGTTCAAGATGCTTTAAGGAAGATATTATGAATATCTTACAGATTTTGCCCGAATTAAACGTAGGAGGAGTGGAGACCGGCACGCTTGATTTGGCTAAATACCTTATCAAGGGCCAGCATAAGGCTGTTATTGTTTCCGCAGGCGGCAGCATGGTTAAAGAGGCAGAATCTCAAGGCGCTATCCATTACCAGTTGCCTGTGCATAAAAAATCTCCCCTTACCATGGTTATGAATATCCCTAAATTAATCGCAATTATCCGTAAAGAGAAGATCGATATCGTGCATGCGCGCTCCCGGGTGCCGGCCTGGATTGCCTATTTTGCTACTCTGCGGACGCATACGGTATTCATAACTACCTGCCATGGTTATTATAAAAAGCGCGCTTTTAGCCAGGTGATGTCTTGGGGAAAGCGGGTGATTGTCTTAAGCAAGGTGATCGGCAGGCATATGATCGAGGATTTTGCCACCCCCTATGAAAGGATCAGATTGATACCGCGCAGCGTGGATTTGGAAAAATTCCGTTACTTAAGCCCTGATGGAAAGAGAAGGAAGGAATTTAATGTAGGGATAATCGGCAGGCTCTCTCCGATTAAAGGTCACCTGCATTTTATTAAAGCCATGGCTAAGGTCGCCAGGGTAGTGCCGCAACTTAAAATATGGATTGTCGGTGATGCCCCGGAATCCAGAGAGGCATATAAAGAGCAGATTCAGGTTTTAGTTAAAAGATTGGGCCTTTGGCATAATACTGATTTTTTAGGGGTGCAAAGGGATATCCCGGGCATCTTGGCGCACCTTGACCTCCTAGTTTTAGCCACTACTACCCATGAGGCTTTTGGACGGGTGATTATCGAGGCGCAGGCTGCGGGTGTGCCAGTAGTTGCGACTCAGGTAGGAGGAGTAGTCGATATTATCGAAGATGGAAAGACCGGTTTACTCGTGCCTGCCGCAGATCCCGCCAGTATCGCTTCGGCAACGCTCAAGATATTCAACGACCTCCAGCTGGCGCGTAACTTGGCGGAGAATGCTTACCAGAAAGTAAAGGAAAAATACAACGTCGAGCTTATGGTAGGCAGCACCCTGGATGTTTACCGGGAAGCGCTTTCCAATTTCAAGATCTTGATTATAAAATTTAGTTCATTGGGAGATATCGTCCTTTCGACAGCCGCGCTAAAGGCGATCAGGAAAAAGTTCCCGGAGAATTATAAGATTACCTTTCTCGTAGGCGATGAATCCAAGGAACTGCTTTTACGCTCCCCCTATATCGATGAATTACTGATCTGCGATATGAAGAATAAAGATAAGGGACTGAGAGGCTTAATCAACTTAGGGCATATCCTAAGAAAAAAGAATTTTGATATGGTGATCGATTTGCAGAATAACCGCAAGAGTCATTTATTGGCTGCCTTGAGCATGGCTCCCAAGCGTTACGGCTACGATAACGGCAAATTAAGTTTCCTGCTTAACTGCCGTATTAAAAACGATCAACCCGCCCTTGATCCCATAAGTCACCAATTCAGGATCCTGAATATGCTTGGGATAGATTTAACGGAGCCTGCTTTAGAGCTCTGGCCAAGCAGAGAAGATGATAATTATATAGCGACATTCTTGAGCGCGGAATGGCTAGGTTCCAGCCAGAAGATTATCGGGATAAATATCGGGGCTAGCCAGAGATGGATGACCAAGAGCTGGCCCCTGGATAATTTAGCCAGATTATGCAAAGAGTTAGCCCGCAGGGATATTCGGGTAGTTATTACCGGTACACAGGAGGATTCTCCTCAGGCTGAATTACTAATTAGCTTAACAGGAGATGCGAAGTTATTGAATGCCTGCGGTAAGACTACAGTCAATCAATTGGCTTGCTTGATTAAAAGATGCGATGTTTACATCTGTTCTGACTCTGCGCCACTGCATATTGCTTCAGCTGTCGGCAGGCCTTCGATCGCTCTTTTTGGCCCAACCGACCCTTTGCGTCACTTAGCCCCGGCTAAAGGCTGCATAGTAATACAAAAAAAAGGTCTGCCCTGCAGCCCTTGCTATAAATCCAGATGTAAAACCAAGAAATGCATGTTCTCAATCACTCCGGAGGAAGTGCTGGAGGCAGTTGAGGGATTATTAAAACTGTAATACCTAATAGTTGCGTAATGTGTAAAGTGTAATGTGTAATGCATAATCGAAAAACATCTTCGCCATACATATAGGAATTTAATATGAATATTCTCTATATTGTCAACCATCTTAATACCGGCGGGATTACCGCCTATCTTTTATCTTTAGCTAGCGGCTTAAAGGAAAAAGGGCATAATGTTTATATTGCTTCCCAGGGAGGAGAGTTGTTACCTAAATTCGTCGAAGCCGGAATAACCTTTTTTCCTATACCGATTAAGACTAAGTCTGAGGTTAGCCCCGGGATTTTCCTGAGCCGGGCAAGATTATTGCCTGTTCTGAAAAAGAGGGGTATCGATATTATTCATTCCCATAGCCGCACTACCCAGATTTTAGCCCAACTATTAAGCAAGAAGGGCAATATCAGGCATATCTTTACCTGCCACGGGTTTTTTAAAAGAAGGTTATCGCGCCGGCTTTTTCCTTGCTGGGGCGCTCAGGTTATTGCGATAAGCCAGGCAGTGAAAGAACACCTTATCCAGGATTTCAAGCTTGATGCAAAAAAGATAACCGTCATACATAATGGGATAGACTTAACCAGGTTTAACGCAGGGTCTAGTAAAGATAAAGCTGTTTTTAAGAGGGAGTTCGGGCTAAATAACGGCCCTGTATTGGGTATCATAGCCAGGCTTTCCGATGTTAAAGGGCATATTTATCTGATCCAGGCGATGAAATTAGTATTAGACAAGGTTCCCGATGCTCAATTATTGGTGGTTGGTGAAGGTAAGATGTATGAAAAATTAGTAGCTTTAGGGGAGAAACTGGGAATTGCCCAAAGTATAATTTTTATCCCGGCAGTGAAGGATACCCGTGATGCCCTGCGGGCGATGGACTTATTTGTGATGCCCTCTTTGAAAGAGGGTTTGGGGCTGGCGTTGATGGAGGCAATGGCAAGCGGCCTGGCAGTGGTAGGGTCTAATGTGGGAGGGATCAAAAGCCTTATCCGGGGTCAAGATAACGGATTACTGGTTGAACCGGCGGATGCCGGTCAATTATCAGAGGCGATAATGAGTTTACTGGGAGACCTTAAGCTGAGGAGTTGCCTGGGGGCCAAAGCAAAAACCTTTATCAAGGAAAATTTCTCCAGGGATAAAATGGTCTTAGAGACGGAAAGGGTATATTTAAGATGTCTGGAAGAAACAGGCTAATTATTGTTTTCGGAGCAATTATTTTTATCTCAGGATATCTTCTGGTTAGTTTTATGCAGGGAATTTATATCGTCCCTATCCTGATGTATCATTCCGTTACCCCGGAGGTGGAAACCGGTTATAGATTAGCGGTTACGCCTAAAACCTTTGAGCGGCAGATGCGTTTTTTAAAGCAGAATCATTACCGGATTATGCCGCTGGAAGATATTATATCTTTAATTAAAGAGAAGAAAAAAATTCCCGCCAAGACTGTCGCGATAACCTTTGATGACGGCTACGAAGATAATTTTACCTACGCCTTCCCTATATTAAAAAGATACCAGCTACCCGCTACAATATTTGTGATTATCCAGGAAATAGGCAGGCCGCAGGATGATCGATTAAGCTGGTCTCAGCTAAAAGAAATGCAAGATTCAGGACTTATTACTATCGGTAGCCATACTGTAGGTCCGGAACCGTTGATTAATATTAAGTCTGAAAATGAACTAAGACGACAGATTTTTGATTCTAAGAAGATACTAGAGGATAGGCTGGGCCGGCCGGTGGATCTCTTCAGTTATCCCGGTGGCCGGTTTAACCAGCGAATAAAAGACCTGGTGATTGCCGCCAAATATAAAGGAGCGGTAGCTACTACCCCGGGGAAAAAATATCCCCGTGACGATATATTTATCCTGAAGAGGCTAAGGATTTCCGAGAATAACGCTAATCTTTTCATCTTTTGGGTAGAGGTCAGCGGTTATTATAAATTTATCCTGGAGCTACGCAAATAATGCCTATCACAGGTAAAAGAATCCTGATTTTTAATGTTAATTGGCTGGGGGATGTTTTGTTTTCTACTGCCACCATCAGGAACATACGGCGTAATTTCCCGGGAAGTTTTATCGCTTGCATTATTCCCAGCCGCTGCTACCCTGTTTTAAAGGGTAATCCTTATTTAGACGAAATTATTATTTTCGATGAGAAAGATCGGCACAGGGGGGTTTTAGAAAAATTAAAGTTCGTTAAGTTCATTAAAAATAAGAATTTTGATACGGTATTTTTACTGCACCGTTCTTTCCGGCGCGCGCTTATCTGCCGGTTAGCCGGCATTCCGCAGAGAATCGGTCATTATACCAAAAAGCGCGCCTTCCTTTTGACTAAAAGCATCAAGCCTCCCGCCAGGGATGCGTTGCACCGCATTGATTATTATCTTGATATTATTGAGAAAGCAGGATTAAAGGTCGAAGACAGGTTTACCGATTTTTTCCTTGCCGAAGAGGATGCGAAATTTGTGGGAGATTTTCTGGAAAGAAAAGGGATCAGGCAGGATGAATTTCTCGTCGGAATAAATCCCGGCGGTAACTGGAGCCCTAAACGCTGGCCGAGGTCTTACTGGGCAATCTTAGCCGACCAGCTGATAGCCGAATTTAAGGCCAGGGTTATTATTACCGGCAGCAATAAGGACACTAAGGACGCATTGGCGATCCAGGAATCGATGAAGGCCAAGCCGCTTATCAGCTGTGGTGTGTTCAATATCAAACAATTAGGCGCGCTGGCCAGGAGGTTAGATTTATTTATTACCGCGGATACCGGCCCTCTGCATATTGCAAATAGCGTGGGCTCCAAGAAGATAATCGCTATTTTTGGTCCGACCCATACTGCGATCACCGGCCCATACCCTGTAAAAAACGTAACTGTTTTACAGAAGGATGTTGGCTGTA